>Ga0209488_10003402_pt1 | contig 12769 bp, 13 predicted proteins | sample Rivendell_Oct201_8_FD_188349 | JGI IMG/M metagenome (GOLD analysis project Ga0209488, IMG submission 188349) | Vadose zone soil microbial communities from the Eel River Critical Zone Observatory, Northern California, USA -... | ecosystem: Environmental > Terrestrial > Soil > Vadose zone >...
GGCGCGCCGACCGAGCCGACCGCGCCGGGGAGGCCCATGGTGACGCCGGCCTTGGTGACCCAGCGCGGCCCCTCGGGACCGTCCTCGACAAAGGGCATGCGATCTTTGAATTGGCGCGCCGCCTGCGACACGAACAGCTCGGGCGGCAGCCAGGGCAGGTCGAGGTGGCAATCGGCCGAAATCCGACGATACTGCATGGCGACCCTCCGCTGCGGCGATTTGACCGCAGTGTAAAGCGAAATTCGCCTCTCCGCCTCGCTATTTTCTCATTGCCGCCCGCAGGAAACGCGCGGGGCGAGCTACGCCGCCCTGGAATCCTCCAGCACCATCGCGGCGCATTTCTCGCCGATCATGATCGAGGGGGCGTTGGTGTTGCCGCCCGGCACCTGCGGCATGATCGAGGCGTCGGCGACGCGCAGCCCCTCGATGCCGTGTACCTTGAGACGCGGATCGACGACCGCGTCCGCCTCATGCCCCATGCGGCAGGTGCCGACCGGGTGCAGGTTGGAGACGCCGCGCACCCGGATCTCCTCGATGATGTCGTCATCGGTCTGCACCGCCGGGCCGGGTAGCACCTCCTCGACGACGAAGGGCTTCAGGGCCGGCTGCGCGGCGATCTTGCGGCTGAGCCGGGTGCCGTAGATCAGCGCCTGGAAATCATAGTCGGTGGCCAGGAAGTTGAACTGGATCGCCGGCGGCGCCAACGGGTCGGGGCTCTTGATCCGCACCGTGCCGCGCCCTTCCGGGCGCAGATGCACCGGGCTCAGCGTAAAGGCCGAGAACGGGTGCGGCTTGATGCCGGTGCGCAGCCGTTCGAGCGCGCTCCAGCCGAACATGTTGATCTGCAGATCGGGCTGCTCGAGGCGCGGGTCGCTGCGCACAAAGGCGCCGGCATAAATCCCGGCGTTGGACAGATGCCCGGAGCGGGTCAGCGCGTATTGCACCCCGGCCGTCAGCTTGCGCATGCCGCTCATCGCCAAATCATTGATCGTGACCGGCTGCGAGCAGCGGTACACCAGGTAGGTGTTGAAATGGTCGTGCAGATGGGCGCCGACCCCGGGCATGTCGCGCACCACCGCGACGCCGTGCTGCCGCAGCAGGTCGGCCGGGCCGAGCCCCGACAATTGCAGCAGCTGCGGCGAGCCGTAGACGCCGCCCGATACGATCACCTCGCCGCGGCAGCGCGCGGTGACGAGGCCCTGCGGGGTGCGGTACTCGACGCCGACCGCGCGCCCGTTCTCGACCAGGACACGCGTCGCATGCGCCTTGGTGGCGACGGTCAGGTTCGGACGGCGCCGCGCATCGCGCAGATAGGCGCGTGCCGTGCTCCAGCGCCGCCGATTGTTGGTCGTGGTCTGGTAATAGCCGACGCCTTCCTGGCGCGAACCGTTGAAATCGTCGTTCGCCGCAATGCCGGCCTGCACCGCCGCCTGCACCATCGCGTCGCCCAACGGTGAGCGCACCGGGTTCGAGACGTTCAGCGGTCCGCCTGTGCCATGAAATTCGTCGGCGCCGCGCTCCTGGTTTTCGGCTTTCTTGAAGAACGGCAGCACGTTCTCCCAATCCCAGCCTTCGCAGCCGCGCTGCCGCCAATTGTCGTAATCCGACGGTGTGCCGCGCATGTAGACCATGCCGTTGATCGAGCTGGTGCCGCCCAACACCTTGCCGCGCGGCTGGTACAAGGTGCGGCCGTTGAGCTGCGCCTCGGGCTCGGTCTCGAACATCCAGTTCACCCGCGGGTCGGTGTAGGTCTTGGTGTAGCCGAGCGGGATGTGGATCCACGGGTTGCGGTCGGGCCCGCCCGCCTCCAGCAGCAGAACCCGGTATTTGCCGGACTCGCTGAGCCGCCCGGCGACCGCGCAGCCCGCCGAGCCGGCGCCGGTCACGATAAAATCGAAAGTTTCTGCTGCGCCTGCCACAATGTCCCCCGAATCCGGATACTCCAACGTCCTCGACCTTAACCAAAGCAATGAGGGGCGGGAAGGGTGACGGGCCGACGATTACTCGGCTTTGTCGGTTTACGCGGACCGCATCAATTTGCCGTCCCGGCGCCCGTCAGGGCCGGGAATAGAACAGCATCCGCCCGTGCTAGCTCATAGGTTATGCTGCCGGGATGATCATCTGCCGCATCATCGGCTGGGTGTTGCTGGTTGCCGGGCTCAGCGCGCTGTTGCGCGACGGGCTCGTCTGGTTCGACACCGGCCGCTGGGTGCCGCTCGCCATCGGCGATCTGCGGGGCTGGGGCGACGGCGTTCCCGAGCTGGTGCTGGTATTTTGGGTTGCGCCGCCGCTGATCGTGCTCGGGATTGCGCTGACCGTGCTGTGCCGGCGGCGTCAGACGCAGCGCCGGCGGTTCAGGCGTCGCCCATCCTGAGCGCGGCGATGAAGGCCGATTGCGGGATCTCGACCTTGCCGAATTGGCGCATCCGCTTTTTGCCTTCCTTCTGCTTGTCGAGCAGCTTCCTTTTGCGGCTCACGTCGCCGCCATAGCATTTGGCGAGCACGTCCTTGCGCAAGGCCTTGACCGTCTCGCGGGCGATGATGCGGCCGCCGATCGCGGCCTGGATCGCGATCTGGAACAATTGCCGCGGGATCAGATCCTTGAGCCGCTCGCACAGCGCGCGTCCGCGCCGCTCGGCCTGGCTGCGATGCACGATCAATGACAGCGCGTCGACCGGCTCGCCATTGATCAGGATGTTCATCAGGACGAGGTCGCCGGTGTCGTAGCCCTCGATCTGGTAATCGAAGCTGGCATAGCCGCGGCTGACCGATTTGAGCCGGTCGTAGAAATCGAACACCACCTCGTTGAGCGGCAGCCGATAGACCACCATCGCGCGGTTGCCGGCATAGGTCAGGTCCTGCTGCGCCCCGCGGCGCTCCTCGCACAACGCCAGCACCGGACCGAGATAGGCGTCGGGCACCAGCACCGTCGCCTTGATCCACGGCTCCTCGATATGCTCGATCTTGACCGGATCCGGCATGTCGGCCGGGTTGTGCAGGTCGAGCACGCGGCCGTTGTTCTGATAGACCCGGTAGACGACCGAGGGGGCCGTCGTGATCAGGTCGAGATCGAATTCGCGCTCGAGCCGCTCCTGGATGATCTCGAGGTGCAGCAGGCCGAGAAAGCCGCAGCGAAAGCCGAAGCCGAGCGCCGCCGAGGTCTCCGGCTCGTAGATGAAGCTGGCGTCGTTGAGGCGCAGTCTGGCGAGGCTGTCGCGCAGCCTCTCGTAATCAGCCGCATCGGTCGGGAACAGGCCGCAGAACACCACCGGCTGCACCGGCTTGAAGCCGGGCAATGGTTCGGGCGCCGGACGGCGCTCCTCGGTGATCGTGTCGCCGACCCGGCAATCGGCGACGGTCTTGATGCTGGCGGTGATGAAGCCGATCTCGCCGGGCCCCAGTTCCGGCACCGCGACGCCTTTCGGCGTGAACACGCCGACCCGCTCGACCTGATGCGATGCGCCGGTCGCCATCAGCCGGATCTTCTGGCCGGTCGCGAGTTTGCCGTCCTTGACCCGCACCAGGATGACGACGCCGAGATAGGCATCGTACCAACTGTCGACCAGCAAGGCCTTCAACGGCGCCGCGGCGTCGCCTTTGGGTGGCGGCAGGCGCTGCACCAGGGCTTCGAGCACGTCCTCGATGCCGAGACCGGTCTTGGCCGAGATCAACAGCGCATTCTCGGCGTCGAGCCCGATCACATCCTCGATCTGCTCCTTGACCCGGTCGGGCTCGGCGGCGGGCAGGTCGATCTTGTTCAGCACCGGCACGATCTCGTGGCCGGCGGCGACCGCCTGGTAGACGTTGGCGAGGGTCTGCGCCTCGACCCCCTGGCTGGCATCGACGACGAGCAGAGAGCCCTCGCACGCCGCCAAGGAGCGGCTTACCTCATAGGCGAAATCGACATGGCCCGGCGTGTCCATCAGATTGAGGACGTAGCTCTCGCCATCGCGCGCCTTGTAGTCGAGCCGCACGGTCTGTGCCTTGATCGTGATGCCGCGCTCGCGCTCGATCTCCATCGTGTCGAGCACCTGCTCGCGCATCTCGCGCGCCTCGAGCCCGCCGCAGGCCTGGATCAGCCGGTCGGCGAGGGTCGATTTGCCGTGATCGATATGGGCGATGATCGCGAAGTTGCGGATATGGCTGAGCGGCGTCGTCATGCTGTTCCCGGTGGCGCCGCTGGAACATAAGGACGCCCCCTCGCCGGATCAACGCGATGGGACCGCGCAGGCGCTGGTCACAGCCTCGCAATCTCGATGCCGAGTGCCCGCGCGGCGGCAATCAGCCGATTATCATAGCTCGCAAGCTGCACCAATTCGCCGCTTCCACGGATGAAATCCATTGTGGCGAGATGAATCGCATCCAGTGTTCGAACGCTGACCGGAAACGGCTCCAGCGCCCGACGCAAAGAGAGCCGGGTGAGTTCAATCATTTCGATCTTACGCAATATTGCCTGGACCTCGTCTTGGTGGGATTGACCAAGTCTGCGCGCCCAAATGCGGTTCCAGACCTCGTATTCGAGCAATCGGCTTGAAACAGAAATCTGCTCCCAAAACGGCACCGGGGGCCGGCGCTCCTCCATGAGCAAGTGCGCGAGGAGAACCGAGCTGTCGATGTAGATCAAACGCGGTCTTCCCGATCCTGCTCCAATTCCGACATCAGCTGCTCTAACGTTAAACCCTTGACGGGCTTGCGGGGCGGCGGACGACGACTCCGATCCGTTGCCGGTGTGAGCCAACCTTCGCGAGCGCCGCGTTCAATAAAGCTCTCATGCTCCTGCTGGCGCGGCGGCACGATTTCGGCGACGACGCGGTTTCGGTCGGTGATCACGACCGTCTCGCCGGCCGCCGCCAGACGGACATATTCGCTGAGCTTGTTCTTCAGGGTCTTGAGGCCGACGGTGCGCATAGCCGCAAAGTGGCTTCTGGAAGCTACCTTGTCAATGCGCGCAACCAAAGAGATCGGCCGTGCGATGCAGGCGCGTGTTCAAAAGCCTGCCGCGCCGGTAGATTTCCGTCAAAGCGAACAGGGGGCACCCGTTGACCAGTTCCGACCGCACCGGTCCGGTCTTCGCATGAGGCGGCGCGATCTCGTGATCGCGGCGACTGCCGTCGTGGCCCTGCGGCCGCTTGCCGGGCGGGCGCAGCAATCACCGATGCCGCTGATCGGGTTTGTCCATGGCTCGGCACCGGTCGGGCAATACAAATCCTATATCGCCAGCTTTTTCACCGGGCTTCAGGAGGAGGGGTTCGAGCCCGGCCGCAACGTCGCCGTCGAGTACCGCTGGGCCGAGGGCGAATACGAGCGCATCCCGGCGCTGGTCGCCGAGCTCCTCGCGCTGAAACCGGCGCTGATGGTCGCCTATGGACCGCCCAATTTGCTGCGCGCCGCGCTCGACGCGATCCCGCGCGGGCTGCCGATGGTGTTCGGCACCGGCGGCGATCCGGTCGCCTCGGGCATCGTGCCGAGCCTCGGCCGCCCCGGCGGCAACGCGACCGGGATCGCCAACCGTACCAACACGCTCGACGTCAAGCGCATCGAGCTGCTGCGCGATCTGATGCCGCAGGCCACGGTCGTCGGGATGATTCTCAATCCCAAAAACTCGGACGCGGAGGAGGTCGCGAAAGCGGCACAGGCCGGGGCCCGCACGCTCGGCCGCGAGCTCGTCGTCGCACATGCGAGCACGCCGGAACAGCTCGACCAGGCATTTGCCCTCGTTGTTCAGCGGGGCGCCGGCGCCGTGCTGATGGGGTCCGATACGTTTCTGAATGCCCAGGCCGAGCGCGTCATCGCGCTGGCGGCGCGGCATCGCCTGCCGACGATCTACAATGGCCGCTCCTTTGTCGAGCGCGGCGGGTTGATCAGCTACGGCACGAACTTCGCCGACACGTACAAGCTTGTCGGCAGCTATGCCGGCAAGATCCTCAAGGGTGCCAAGCCGGCGGATCTGCCGGTCATCGAGCCGACCCGTTTCGAGCTGCTGATCAATCTCAATACGGCGAAGGCGCTGGGCCTCGCGATCCCGCAGACAATCCTGGCCCGCGCCGACGAGGTGATCGAATAAGAGATTTCGATCCGGCGACACGGTCGGCCCGGCGCCCTAACGGCCGAGCCGACCCGTGCGGTCCCCCTCGATGCGAATTCCGTGATCAGTGACGGCTCAGGCCGGGCGGCATCTTCGCGCTGTGCCAGCCCGTCTTTTTGCCGTGGCTCCAGCCGGGCGGGGTGCTGGCATTGTTCCAACCCTGACGCTGTCCGGAGCTGCTGAAGCCGCGCGGCATTCCGGTGCTGCTGGATCGGCCGCTGCCGGCAGAGCTAAATCCTTGGCCGCCGCCCGCTCCGCCTCCCCCAGCGCTGCCGCCGCGCGCAAACGCGGGAGCGGCGGCCGTCAGCGCGAACGCGATGGTCACGGCGATTGCCGCGGTGGTCAAAATCGAGCGCATTGTGTTCCCCCCAATGCGAGACCGGTCGCTGTCACCTCGCCACGGCAGGCTTAACAGCAGGTTAAGTACGGGCAGTTTGGCAAGGCGCGCGGCCGACAAGTTGTGACAATTTTCGGATAAAGCGAGATTTCATCCAGCGAACGGATGAGTCGCGATCCAGTGGCGCGCGATGTCGATGCGTCGCGTCACCCACATCCGCTCGTGGCCGATGGCGTAGTCGAGAAAGCGTTCGAGCGCGGCGGTCCGTCCCGGCCGCCCGGCGAGCCGGCAATGCAGCCCCACCGACATCATGCGCGGCCGCGTCTCGCCCTCGCGGTACAAGACGTCGAAGCTGTCCTTCAGGTAGGCGAAGAACTGGTCGCCCGAGTTGAAGCCCTGCGGTGTCGCAAAACGCATGTCGTTCGAGTCGAAGGCGTAGGGGACGATCAGCTGCGGCTTGCCGCAGGAGGTGTCCCAGTACGGCAGATCGTCGGCGTAGCTGTCGGCGTTGTAGAGAAAGCCGCCTTCCTCGGCGACCAGGCGCCGCGTGTTGGGGCTGCAGCGGCCCTGATACCACCCCAGGGGCCGAGAGCCGGTCACCCTTGTGTGCACCTCGATCGCCTTGGCGATGTGTTCGCGCTCGACCGCCTCCGCAACATACTGGTAGTCGATCCAGCGATAGCCATGCGTCGCGATCTCCCAATCGGCGGCGAGCATCGCGGCGACCGCCGGCGGGTTGCGTTCGAGCGCCATCGCCACGCCGTAGACCGTGACCGGCAGGTTACGCGCCGTGAAGGCGCGATGGAGCCGCCAGAACCCGGCCCGGCTGCCGTATTCGTACAGCGACTCCATGTTCATGTTGCGCATGCCGAGGGTCGGCTGCGCCCCGACCCATTCGGACAGGAAGGCCTCCGCCGCCGGATCGCCGTGAAAGATCGCGTTCTCGGCGCCTTCCTCGTAATTGATGACGAATTGCAATGCGAGCCGCGCCTCGTCCGGCCAACGCGCATGCGGCGGCTCGGCGCCGTAGCCGATCATGTCGCGCGGATAGGGTTCGCTCATCGCTGCTCTCCCGGCTGGCTTGGCGGTCTCACGCGTAGGTGATCAGCCCCGCGAAACCCTCGTCCATGTGGTCCTGGTGATGGCAGTGGAAGAACGTCGAGCCCGGGTCGTCGGCAACGAAGTCGATCTCCGCCGTGGAGTACCGCGGCATGCTGATCGTGTCCTTCATCACCCCGGATGTCGGCTTGTCGCCCACCTTGGTCACTTCGAAGCTATGGCGATGCATGTGCACGGGATGCTCATCGCCGCTGTTGTTGTTCATGACCAGGCGATAGCGCCGGCCCTGCTGCACCGTGAATAACGGGTTGGTGTCGGGCCAAGACTTGCCGTTGATGGTCCAGCGGTTGTAGCCGCCGCGGCCTCCGGGGATCTTCTCGAACTTCAGGTTGATCGTCTCGCTCGGCGCGGCGACGAGCCCGCTGCGGCCGAAGGCGGTGTAGTCCCAATGGGCTTTCGGCGGCGCAAGCCACTGCGGCTCGCCACTCCGATTCTGGTATTCGACGACGACGCCCATGCCCATGTTGCGCTCATCGTCGTCGATGGATGCGAAAGTCCAGATGCCTGGGTTGTTCATCTCCACGATCGCGTCTGCCCGCTCGGCGACATCCAGCTTCAGGACGTCCACTGTCGCTTGCGTCGGCACGGGGTTGCCATCCAATGCGATGACGGTGAACCGATGGCCCGCCAATGCCAGCGAAATGCCCATATTGGCGCTCGCGTTCAACAGCCGGAACAGCACCCGCTCCCCCTGGCGCACACGGATGGGCTCGCCCTGTCCGAGCATCCGATCGCCCAGTGTCGCCGCATGGTACATCACCTCCAGGCCGTTGTCGGGCGGCGGCCCTTTGTGGATGTCCTGCATGCTGACCCAGGAGCCTTCCCAGTGATGGGCGGCGAGCATGATTTCGCGGTCATATCGGCCGGGATCGCCGGCGGCCGGCTCGATGATCAGGAAGCCGAACTCGCCAGTGTAGGTGCTGCGGTTCAGATCCGTCATCGCCATGGCATGGCTGTGGTACCAGCGCGTGCCGGTGGGCTTCGGCGCGAATGAATAGAGCAGCGACTCTCCGGGAGGAATGGGCGGCGACCCCTCCTCCGTCGCGCCGTCCTGGACGGCGGGAATGAACAGCCCATGCCAATGGATCAGATTGGGATAGCCGGAATTGTTGATGACGTTGATGGCGACGGGCTTCCCTTCCCGTAGGCGCAATAGGGGGCCGGGAACGGTTCCGTTGTACCCAGTCGTCTTGATGATTTTGCCCGGCGCGATCTCCAGGGACACAGGGGCGATGCGGATCGTGTGATCGGCGGGTGGCGAGGAGGGTGTTTGCGCGTGGCCCGGACGGCGGCTCGCGATAGTCGCCAGCCCCGCGGCGCCCGCTCCCAGGAGGATTCTCCGGCGGCTCAATCGGTCTTCGACGGGCGGGCGATCATTCGGAAGATGTTCGGTCACTGGGTTGCTCCCGCAGCGCTGCGCGCCAAGAGGTCGATCTCGACGAGCGCCCCACGCGCCAGGCCGGTGACGCCGATGCAGGTCCGCGCCGGCAGACGGCCCGGCACGAAATACGACTGATAGACCCGGTTCATCGCTGCGTAGTCGCGCTCGAAATGCGTCAGGTAGACGCGCGCGAACACGACCCGGTCGAGCCCGCTGCCGGTGCCGGCGAGAACGATCTTCAGATTGTCCATGACCCGGCGGGTCTGCGCCTCGATGCCGTCCGGCAGGGGTGCGCGGTCATCTGCGGGATCGGTTGGCATCTGGCCGGTGACGAAAAGCCAGCCATCGGCCGCCGTTGCATGGCTGAACGGCGCCACCGGCTTTGGCGCATCGGCGATCATCAGAAACTCGATCATCTCAATCCCCCAACCAGCTCCCGGCCTTTTGACCTGGAGCGTGCACCGGATGGGCTCAAAAAACGTCCTCGACCGGGCTTGACCCGGTCATCCACGCCTTACAGCGGCCGCGACTGTAGTGCAACAAACGTGGATGCCGGGCACAAGGCCGGGCACGGGGTTATTGGGGGTTGGAGGAGAGCTTGGTCAGGCGGCTTTGCGGCGGCAGCTTTCGATGATCTGCCGCAACGCTTCAAGGCCGATGCGATGGCAGAAATCGCCGAAACCTTCATTGCCGACCCGGGATGCGGCCCACAGCGCGAACAGCGGGTCGAGCGCCTCGGCCAAGCCGGCGATGTCGAGCCGCTCGGCGATCGCCTCGTTGAGCCGGGTGCCTTCGAAATCGCCGCCGATATAGAGCGAATAATATCCCGGCACCCGTCCGACGATGCCGATATCGCCGGTATAGGGCCGGGCGCAGCCATTCGGGCAGCCGGTGATGCGGATGCTGAGCCGCTCATGTTCGAGGCCCCAGCGCCGCAGCCGCGCGGCGATCGCGCCGACGATGTCGTCGCGCACCCGCTCGGCCTCGGTCAGCGCCAGGCCGCAGCTCGGCAAGGCGGGGCAGGCCAGGGCCCAGCGCTCGACCGGCAGCAATTCCTCGGCCAGCTGCACGCCGTGGGCCCGCAGAATATCGGTGATCGCCTGACGGTCGACCGGATCGATCTCGCTCAGGATGATGTCCTGGCTCGGCATCAGGATCGGGTCGCAGCGGAACCGGCGGACGATGTCTCGCAGCGCGGTGCGCAGTCGCGCGCGTTCGTCATCGACGATCCGGCCGCTGGCGATCGGTAGACCGAGAAAGAGCTTGCCGTCACCCTGCCCGTGCCAGCCGAGATGGTCGGGTACGGCGAAATCGGGCATTGGCCGGCACGGTGCGAGCGGCTTGCCGAGATCTTCCGACAGCCGCTCGCGGGCCCATTCTTCGCCGCGCTCGGCAATGACGTATTTGAGCCGGGCATGGCGGCGGTTGCCGCGGTCGCCCCAGTCGCGGTGCAGCCGCACCACCGCCGCTGCCGCGTCGAGCAGATCGCCGGGCTCGATGAAGGCGACCGGCGTCGCGAGCCGGGGATAGGTCTCCGGCTTGTTGTGCGTCATGCCGTGGCCGCCGCCGAGGAAGAAATTGTAGCCGGCGAGACGTTGTTCTCCCTGGGGTTCTCCCGGATCTCCCTCGAACAGCGCGACGATCGCGAGATCGTTGGTCAACACGTCGATCGTGTTGTCCTCGGGGATCGCCACGCCGAGCTTGAATTTGCGCGGCAGATAGCGCTCGCCGTACAGCGGATCGGGCGGTTCTTCCTCCGGCGTGACCTTTTCGCCGTCGACCCAGATCTCGTGATACGCACCGGTCCGCGGCAGAAGGTGGGTCGAGAGCCGCCGCGCGTCGTCTTCAACCCGGCTGTGCACCGCGTCGCGGATCGGCACCGGCACGGTCGTGACGGTGCGCACGACATCGCCGCACGCCGCCAGCGTCGTCAGCACTGCCTGATTGATCGAGGCGATCGCCGCCCTCAGTCCGGGCTTCAACACGCCGTGGAACTGGATGCTCTGGCGGGTCGTGACCCGCAGCGAGCCATTGGCGTAACGGTCGGCCAGTTCATCGAGGGCGAGGTACTGGTCGGCGGTCAGCCGTCCGCCGGGGATGCGGACCCGCACCATGAACTGCCAGACCTTGTCGTCGCCGCGCTGCTTGCGCTCGGTGGCGCTGTCGCGGTCATAGCCCTGATAGATGCCGTGGAATTTGAGGAGGCTGTAGCCGGCCTTGTCGAACGGCGTCGCGGTGTCGGCGAGGTCGCGCGCGAGATTGCCGCGCAATTGCCGGCTCTGCTGCTTGACCGCTTCGGCTTTCGAGACGGTATCGATCGAGGCCATGCTCGCGGCTTTCGATGGGTGCTCAGCCGGCGAGGCCGTTGGCGGTGAAGGCGTGAGGCTGCGCCGGGTGGGGTGAGGCGAACGGTCCGAAGACGAGGGTCAGCGGTTCGTCATTGCCGGTTTCGCGAACGAGCTCGGCGAATTCGTCCAGGCTCGCATCCCACTCGTGGTGGCGGTCGCCCGCGGACTTGACGATCACCCGGACCGGCAGAGCCCCGCTGCGGTGCGCCCGCAGCAGCGCCGGCGGCAGGATCGGCAGCCGCGCGCGCCAGGCCGGGCCGGCCGCGACCAACTGCACGACGCTCCAGCCCTCACTGGCGAAGTCGAGCGCGCGCGGGGCGATCGCCGGGCCCGCCGCCGCCGAAGTGGCCGGCAGCGGCTCGGCATAGGCGCCGATCGGCAACGCCTGCGCCACCAACGCCGCCAGCGAGCGGTCGTAGAGCACGACATTGGCGCGGGTCAGGACGGCGCGATCGAGCGCGGCAAGCGCGGCGGGAAGGTCGTGTTCGATCAGCCAGATCTGGCCGGGGTCGACGCTCGTCAGCGGTAACGGCCGGTTCTCGCGCATTTCCCAGCTCCTTTCGAGCCGCGCCGCTCAGCGAAGACAAATACTGTCTGCACTTGTTTCAGCGTGCCGTATTTGCTTCAGCAGGCGCTGAATTAGTAAAGCTAACGGCGTGCAAGGAAAGATGAGCAGGCGGTGTCGCAGTGTCAAATAGTATGTTATTACTTTATTCGGCAACGCCGGAGCTTAACGTGCTGCCGGCACGCTGCGCGGGAGAAGGCTATCCTTCCTCGCCATTGTCGGCGGCGCGGCGGTCGCGGAAGGCGCGCGGGTGCAGCGGGTAGGCGGTGGTGTGCTTCATCCGCTCCATCGCGAAGCGCGAGGTGACGTTCTTCATCGGCGCCACCGCGATCAGCCGCTTGTAGAAGGCGTCGTATTCCGTCATGTCGGCGACCGCGACGCGCAGCATGTAATCGACATCGCCCGCCATGCGGTAGACTTCCATGACCTCCGGCATCGCCGCGACGCCGGCGCTGAAGCGCGCGAGCCATTCCGGCGTGTGCTCGCCGGCCTCGACGCTGACCAGCACCGACAGCCCGACGCCGATCCGGTCGGGGTCGACGACCGCCACCCGGCGGGTGATGACGCCCTGCGCTTCGAGCTTCTGGATGCGTTTCCAGCACGGCGTCGCCGACAGCCCAACCCGCTCCGCCATCTGGGCGATCGACAGCGTCGCGTCGCGCTGCAAAATATCCAGCAGCTGGCGGTCGATCTCGTCCATGGTCCGGTCCGCCTCACTCAATCCCGAAGGATCTTAGCGCATCATCGCCGTTTGCGGCGCGGAGTCGATTAACAGCCGGGGGATCAACAGGCGGGGATCAACAGCCGGCGGATCAACCGCCGGGGTCGTCCTCTTGCAGCAGGGAGCGGACGCGTCGGCGCCGGCGGCGCGGATGTTGGTTTCCTCTTCCGGCATCGCCGCGGTGATCGCGACGATCGGGATGTCCGCGTGTCC
>Ga0209488_10003404_pt1 | contig 12766 bp, 12 predicted proteins | sample Rivendell_Oct201_8_FD_188349 | JGI IMG/M metagenome (GOLD analysis project Ga0209488, IMG submission 188349) | Vadose zone soil microbial communities from the Eel River Critical Zone Observatory, Northern California, USA -... | ecosystem: Environmental > Terrestrial > Soil > Vadose zone >...
GGCGCAACCGTGGGCAGCGTGATCGCGATGAAGGGTGCCGTGAGCCCGGCGGCTGTCGGTGTCGACATTGGTTGCGGAGTCGGCGCGGTGCGGACCAGCCTGAGCGCCGCCGATCTCCCCGACGACCTCCGGGCCTGGCGTGGCGCCTTGGAGCGCGCGATTCCGGTCGGGTTCCACGAGCATCGCGACGCCGTGGACAGGCCGCAGGACAAGACGCTGTGGGAGGAGTTCAAGGACCTCACTCCCGCCGTGAAAGGTCTGCTGTCGAAGGCGCGCAAGCAACTCGGCACGCTGGGCGGCGGCAACCACTTCATCGAGCTGTGTCTGGATACGGACCAGCGCGTCTGGATGATGCTCCACTCCGGCAGCCGGAACATCGGCAAGACGCTGGCGGAGATCCACATCCAGCGGGCGAAGAAGCTGGCGCACAATCAGGACCTGCCCGATCGGGACCTGGCCGTCTTTCTCGCCGGCACCCGGGAGATGGACGAGTACCGGCGCGACCTCTTCTGGGCGCAGCGGTACGCGATGAAGAACCGGGAGGCGATGCTCGACCTGTACGGATCTGTCATCCGGCAGTTCCGCCCCGACATGCAGCTCGCAGAGCCCGTCCTCTGCCATCACAACTACGTCGCCGAGGAGACCCATTTCGGCGAGGAGGTCCTGGTCACCCGCAAGGGAGCGATCCGCGCCGGCAAGGGAGACCTGGGCGTCATTCCCGGCAGCATGGGCACCCGCAGCTACGTCGTCCGCGGACTGGGGAACGCGCAGAGCTTCGAGAGCGCTTCGCACGGAGCCGGCAGGAGGATGAGCCGGGGCGAAGCGAGGCGGCGCTTCTCGGTCAAGGACCTGGAAGCCCAGACCAAGGGCGTCGAGTGCCGCAAGGATCCGGGCGTGCTCGACGAGATCCCCGGCGCCTACAAACCGATCGAGCAGGTGATGGAGAACCAGAAGGACCTGGTCGAGATCGTCGCCGAGCTGCGCCAGGTCCTCTGCGTGAAGGGGTAGAGAGCTTTTTCCGTTGGGGCCCCGACAACCCTGTCACATTTTCCGGACACACCTGGCGGCTGGTCCGGACGGGCTCGAGCGTAACTCGCCGAAACTTCGAAAAATGAGAGACCGCGTGAAACTGGCACTGCGTTTGCTCTTGTTACCGGGCATGAGCGTCCTTCGCACCATGAGCCTCATCGCCGGCGCTGCCCTGATCGCGCTCGGCGGGAGCGCCGTCGCGCTGTTCCTGTAGCGCGCCCGAGGCCAGCACCCGCCTCGAGGCGGCGTCCTGGACGAAGGCGATCAGGCGCGGCTGCTTCCAGGAATGCTCCAGCGAAACAGGCACTTCGACGCTCCACTGCGACGCTCCGGCCGGCACTGAACCGACCTGGCGCAAGGAGCGGACCACCGCCGCGTGCGACAGCGTCCGGCCGGCGTTCTCGCCCCGCTCGACCTTGCTGACCAAATTGTCTTCCACGACGGCGAGAATGACATCGGTGTGCCGAGGTTCCGACAGTCCGCTGACGGAGATCCGGACACCTCCCGCCGAGCGCTCCAGCCGGACGGTCCCGTGCGGGTCGCGCGCAGCCGCCTTGGCGGCCCGGACGATCCCGGCTTCGTCGGACCCGAGCACGTCGATCCGGCCGTCCACGACTACCTGCGGCGTGTAGATCCGGCTGCCGTAGCGGCCTTGTCGATCGCTGAATCGTGCGTCGGAGAACGGGTCCTTCCAGCCCAGATCGTTCCAGTAGTCCACGTGCTCGGAGAGCACCACGAGCTGCACGCCTGGGACCGGTTGCTCCCGATGCAGCCGGGCCAGGACCGCATCCGCCGGCGGGCAGCTCGAGCACCCTTCCGAAGTGAACAGCTCCACCAGCACCGCCGCCGCGAGCATCGCCGTCATGGATGAATTGTACGCGCGACTTTTGCCGGGGGTTACGCGATACTGAACGGAATGTCAGAGGGCTCGGGCAGATTGCGCGCATGAGCGAATCCAACCTGCTCGAGCTTCCCTTCGCCGCACCGCCGCCAAAGGAACCCGGACGCGTCGTCGTTTCCGATGCGTTCGAGCTGCTGCGCAGCCTCGCGCCGGACTCAGTGGACCTGGTGGTCACCGATCCGCCTTACGACTCGCTCCAGATCCACCGGGCCAGGGGAACCACCACGCGGCTGACCACGAACTGGTTCAGCACCGTTCCGAACGAGCGACTGCCGGAGCTGCTGCGGGAGGTGTATCGGGTGCTGCGCGCCGACCGGCACTTCTATCTCTTCTCCGACGAGGTGACCGCCGACGTCATCAAGCAGCAGCAGGGCCTCGGGGCTGCGCGCCTGCCCAACGGCGCGCGCAAGTGCTCCTGCGGATTCGTGTACTGGAAGGAGATCGTCTGGGCAAAGACCACGCTGGACGGCGGGCGCCTCCGCGGCGGCACCGGATATCACTACCGCGCGGCCAGCGAGCGCATCCTGTTCTTCGAGAAAGGGAAGCGGGCCCTCAATGACCTGGGCATTCCCGACGTCCTGATGGCGCCCCGGTCGGGCGTTCCAGGGCCCGCCGTCAAGCCGGGCGCCGTCGTGCGTACGCTCATTGCCCAGAGCACCACGCCCGGGGAGCTGGTGCTGGATCCGTTCTGCGGGTCGGGCGTGGCCGGCGTCGAAGCGCGCGCTCTCGAGCGCCGGTTCCTGCTCGGCGACATCGACCTCGCCTATCTCGATCCGTCGCTGGCCGGCCTGACGCCGAAGGATGCCGTCGTCGCCCGGGCGGCGGAGATCGTCGAGGATCCCGAGCAACCTCCCGAGCTCGAAACCCTGGTGGACGGGAGCGCCTCGGCTGACGATCTGGACGCTGCGCGCGCCTGCGGATGGCTCGACGCCGACGGCCCCACGGAGCCGCTGGAGAAGCTGATCCAGGTCAGGCCCATCGAGCGCGAGGCGGCTCTGCGCCGCTTCCTCCGCGCCGGGCCGCCGCGCCCGCGCGAGCCGGATCGGTTGCGCGCCTGGCGCTCCTGGGCGCTGAGCGGAAGGCGGAGACCGTGACCGAGTCGAACGTGCTCCAGCTCGTCTCTCCGCCGCGGCAGCTGCCCGAAGTGGTCGCGGCGCTCCGCTCCTGGGATCCGGGCGGCGTCGGGGCTTGGGTGCTGGGGGCGCAGGCCCAGCTCCCGCTCACGGCGGAGGAGTGCCGGCTGCTCGCCCAGAAGATCGACACCCTGGAGCTCTCCGCGCTGGAGTTCGAGCGCGTCATTGCACTGGTCGGGCTCTCGCTCGGACTCGATTGCCGGCGCAGGCTCACCGTCGGCAAGACAATCTACGGCAAGGACCGCGAGGTGGACGTCCTCTTCCGCGACGCACGCAACGGCAACCGCCTCGCCGTTGAGGCGAAGTACCAGCGCGTGACCGGGACGGCGGACGAGAAGCTGCCCTACGCAGTGCTCAACCTGGCCACGCTTCCCTTGCCTGGCGTCATCGTGTACGGCGGGGGCGGCTTCCACCAGGGCGCGCTGCACTGGCTGTGCGCGAGCACGCGGGCCACGGACGTCTCCCGGCTCGCGGATTGGCTGACGGTCTTCTTCGCGCTCTAGCGAAGTGCACGGGACTTTGGATCCACTTCCCTTGCCGGACATCCACCTCTCGACCGTAGGTTGGGAGGCCGATGGACGGGAACGCCGCGTACGACAGAAGTCTGAATGAGCCGCGCGGTGGAGGCTCGGTCGCGCGGGCAGTGAACGATTTGAGCGAAGTCCGCGGGCCGCCGTTGTCCGTCGATGCGGGCACCGGCGACCAGCTGAAGAGAGCGGGCTGGATTGCATGCGCGCTTTGCGTCTTCCAGACGTACTTCGTGGTCGCTGCGGCCATTCCCGCGCACCGTGCACTGACCCTCTCCTCATCGCTCGATCGCTTGATTCCGCTGGTTCCGGCTTGGGCCTACGTGTACGGAGCCATCTACTCGGTCGCGGTGGTCCCGCTGTTCATCGTGCGAGACGCGCGCGTGCTGCGCAGGGTCGCCCTCGGATTCATGGCCATCAACCTGCTCGCGGGCCTGGTGTTCCTCGCGTTCCCCACCCGGATGGAGCGACCGGAATGGGTCGGGTTGCCGGTGGGCTCATTCACGCAATGGTCGATGGGCCTCATCTACGCGCTCGACCCGCCGGTCAATTGCCTCCCTTCGTTGCACGTTGCGAATGCGTTCTACGTCGGGAGCGTGGCCCGCTCATTCGATCGCCGCGTCGGCCGCTTCATGTTCGCGCTCGCATTCCTGATCGCCTTCTCGACGCTGCTGGTGAAGCAGCACTACCTGCTCGACGTCGTCTCGGGTGCCCTTCTCGGCTGCGGCATTGCCAGGCTGGCCATCCCGCGCGCCGGATGGTCCCAGGACACCGAGCTGCCCGCATGGCACAGCTGGCTCTGGATCCCGGGCTTCTACTTCCTCTATTTCGCGTGCGCGGCCGTGGCGTACCTCGCCGGATGGCGCCCAGGAATGGCCTTGTTGTAGACAGCTGGCGTCCGGCAGAGCCTTCCCGATTCAGCGACGCGCAGGCGGGAGGCCTATCGCCCTGCGGCGCGGACGCGAATCGTGCGGCGGCCGGTGCGGCGTACCGTGGGCCTGGCGCGCCGCCGAGCGCGGGCGGCGTCGTCGAGCGTTGCCAGCGTCGCGTCCCCCAGCGCCCGGAGAGCGGCGCGATCCAACGCAAACCCGATCGGCGCTCCCAGCACCGGCCAGAACTTCGCAGCCCGGGGGAGCCACTCGAGCCCGAGCCGGCGCAGGATGGCCTTCCACAGAACCGGGTTGAGCCGCCGGATGATGCGGCCCGGCAAAGAACCACGCAGGACGCGACCGACCGCGGTCGCGCCGGCGCGGAGGCCGACGCTCTTCGCCGCATCGGCGAAACCCGCGCCTACCCAGAGCGCGTACAGCTTGAGCTGGCCCTGCTCGCCCTCGGTATCCACGCCGTAGAGCTCGAGCAGCGCGAAGATCAGCTCGGCCTCGAGCAGGAGCGAGATCGCCACGCCGGCAGGGAGACCCACCGGGAGCGCGACCAGCGAGAGCGTGCCGGTCGCCGCACCGAGGAGACCTGCGCGAAGCGCCATGGAGGCGACGAGGCGCCGGCCCAGCGCCACCTCGTCCTGGCCCGGGTGCTCGAGGCGGAGCGCCGCGATCCGGAACCGCGCGCGTTCCCGAGCTTTCTCCGCGATGGCGTCGAGGCGCTGCATGCTCACTCCGCGGTGGCTGAGAGGATTGTATCGCCCGGCTGGAGCGCGTCGAGCACATCGTCTCCGGAGCGGAGCTGCCCCGCGACGGTATAGCGGCCGTCGAGGTGCGGCTGCGGAGAGTGGCAGAGGAAGAACTGGCTGCCGCCGGTCTCCGGGCCGCTGGTAGCGATGCCCAATGTGCCGCGGAGGAAGCGGAGCGGGCTGTGCTCGTCCGGGAGCGCCCAGCCAGGGCCGCCGTCGCCGTCGCCGCGCGGATCCCCGCCTTGGGCCACGAAGTCGGGCACCACGCGGTGGAACGACAGCCCGTCGTAGAAGCGTCCGTTGGCGAGAGTCGCCAGGGCGGAGGTGGTGAGCGGCGCAACGCCGGCGTGCAGATCGATCACCATCTCGCCGCGGCTGGTGCGAAGGCGCAGGACGCGCGCCCGTGGCATGGCCCTGGCCTCGGGGGGCACGGACAGCGGGATGCGCGGCTGTCCCAGCGCGGCGTTGAGCGGGGCATTCGGCGTAGGGAGGAGCGCGGCAATCGGACCGGTCAGCTGCACGAGCGCGGTCAGGGCGTCGGATGCGGGGTCTCCCGCGGGCCTTGCATGGGCCGGCCCCAGGCTCCGGACGGCAGCGGTCGCGGCTGCTTTGGAATCGGCATCCGGAGGCAGCTTTGCCAGTGCGCCCGCCGCTTCCTGGACCACGAAGGGATCCGGATCCGAAAGCAGCGCGCGCAGCTCGCCGGTGAATGGCGCACCCGCCGCGCCCGCGGCGGCTCCGCGCACGCGGCCGTCGGCGTCGCGAAATGCCTCCTTTGCTTCCGGCAAGGCGAGCTCCGCCGCCAGCGCTCCGGTGCGCGCCCGCGACCGCCACCCGCCATCGCCGCAGCGCGGAGCGTCGATCAGCTGCTTGCGCACCCGGTCCCGGGCCTGCGCAACCGCGCAGCGGGATGTCGGATCGGAGAAGGATGCAGCCTCGGGGGCCAGCTCACCGAGCTGCGCGGCCGCTTCCGCCAGCGCGACGATCGCGTGCGGCGAATCTTGCCCCGCGAACGCCTGATGGAGCACCGCCGGCGCGCCCTGCGCGGTGGGTAGTCCGCGCGCCGCCTCCACGCGGACGCGCCAGTCGGGATCCCGAAACAGCTCCCGCAGCGCCTCCGCCGGAAGGCCCTGCCGGCCCCACGCGCGCGCGGCCAGCGACCGGGTCCAGGGATCGCGCAGCGCGATCCGTGGACTCTCGAACCCGAGCTCGCCGCGCGGCAGCCGGGAAAGGGCGTACGCGGCGGCCACCCGCACATCGTTCCGTTGCAGGGTGGACGCGAGGGCCGCCCAGGTCGCGCTCGGGAACCGGGCCTCCTTGTTGCGGGCGAGGACGCCGAGCGAGAGCGCCGCCTCGCGCGCCGCAGGCCCGGACAGCGCCGCGACCAGCGGGTCGGCGGCGGGCTGCTTGAACGCCTCCGGTCCCGAGAGAGCGCGCGCCGCCGGGCCCGCGGCGGGACAGAGGGCGGCGAGGCAACGCACCAGGGCCTCTCGCCCGCCCTCGACGCGTCCGAGCGCCCATGCCGCCATCTCGCCGGCGTCCAGGTCGGAGAGCAGAGCGGCCAGCGCGGGCACCGCGGCCGCGTCGCTCACGCGTCCTGCAGCCAGCGCCGCGCGCACTCGCACCGGCGCGTCGGGCGAAGCGAGGAGTGAGCGCGCTTCTGGACTCGGGGCGCGGGAAAGCTCGATGCGCTGGAGCGCCGCCTCCACGTCCGCCGGCACCCGGTCCCTGGGGGTCGGCCGCGCGCACGCCGAGACGAAGCCCACGACCAGGAAGCATCCGCATCGCATCACGGCGTTGGCATGGACGATTGCGTATGGTGTCCCGGGTCGCGCTCGCCTGCCCGGACCGGGATGGGAAGAACGTTTTCGCGGGGCGGGATGGGACAGTTGTACAGGGACGAAAAGGCGCAGGTCGGGTTGTAGGCGCGGTTGAAGTCGAGCGCGTAGCGATCGCCGCCGAGCGACTCCGCGTCCACGTAGCGGCCCACTTCGTAGGTCTCGCGGCCGGTGGTCGCGTCGCGAAAGAAGACGGACACGGACGACTCTCCCGCGCCCGGCTCCAGCAGCCGAAGCGCGGTCAGGTGCAGGACCTTGCCCTGCAGCGTGAACTGGAGCTTCCCCAGGCGGAGGGCCCGGCGCTTGTTGCCCCGCGTCGAGAGCACGACCTCCTCCCGCGGGCTCGTCTCGCGGAGCAGGCGCGCCTCGACGGCCGCTCCGGCGTCGGGAGCGAACCACACCGGGAACGGCCCCGTCTTCAGACGCGGGCTCTGGGGATCGAGCACCACCACGCCAGGAAAGTTCTGATGGGACAGCCGCAGCGTGTACCTGCCCAGCGGCACCTTCGCGCCCGGAGCCAGCCGCTCGGTCTTGCCCTCCCGCTCGAGCTCGAACCCGTCCGGCAGGGCGCGTACCACGGCGGCGCGCGCCGGCACGCCCTCGAGGGACACGTCGCTGTCCGGGGCGCTGCCGAACCTCATCGGCCGGTCGCCGACAAAGTCGTGCCGCGCCACCGCGGCCAGGGGGCTCGCGTGCGGATCGCGAAAGGATGCCAGCGTGCTTTCCCGATCCTTCACCAGCGCATCCAGGTCGAACACGCCCGGTCCTCCCGCTGCCCACAAGGCGACGAATGCGATTGCGTAACCCGCCATGGCGGGGAGATCTACCTCAAGCGCCTGAATCTGGCCTCCAGCGGGTCGTGCCGGACGGAAGAAAGTCGCGCCAGCGCCGAGATGTGATCCGGCGTGGTGCCGCAGCAGCCCCCGACGATCAGCGCTCCGCGCGCCAGCCAGGCGGATGCGCGCGCCGCGTACCCCTCGGGCGAGAGCACCGGCGTCGCTGGCCACCCCGCGGCCGCATCGACTTCACCCATGTGCGCGTATGCGCCGAAGGGCAGTCCGGACGCGGCCGCCGCATCGATGCCGACGTCCACTCCGGCGCAGGGGACGCAGTTGACCAGCGCGGCGCGCGCGCCAGCCGCGCGCGCGGCGCGGAAGAACGCCCCCAGATCGTCTCCGCTGCGCATCCTCCCGTCTGGCATCGCCATCGCGGCCACCCAGACCGGCAAGCGCGTCTCCACCGCGGCCCGCACCGCCACGAGCCCTTCGTCCGCGGCCGCCACGGTCTCCACCAGCAGGAGATCGCAACCTGCATCGGCGAGCGCGCCTGCGAGCGCGCGGTGCTCGTCCAGGGCGACCTCCGGTGGAGGCCGCAAGTCGGGGCGGTAACAGTCCTCGACGGGCGCCATCGACCCGGCGACCGCTGCGCCGCTCCGCCGGGCGAGGCCGACGGCCAGCTCGGTCCATTCGCGCCAGCGTGCGCCCGCCTTGCGCGGGTTGGTCCGGAAGGTATTGGCGGTGATCACCTGCGCCCCCGCCCTTGCGTAGGAATCGTGGACGTCGCGCAGCGCCTCGAGCCCGGCGGGAGAGAGCAGCGCCTCCGCGGAGAACAGCGGTCCCCGGGTGTCGACCCCGCGCCGGGCGAGCTCGGTTCCGGTGGCGCCATCGAGCACGATCATCGCTGGCCAACTCCGGCTTCATCTGCTACGCCGGTCGGCATGCCCATGCTGAACGTCGGGGACCTGGCGCCTGACTTCACCCTCTCCTCGCACGAGGGGAAGTCGGTGAAGCTGAGCGAGCTGCGCGGACAGAACGTCATCCTCTGGTTCTACCCGAAGGCAGATACCCCTGGTTGAACCCTGCAAGGATGCGGGCTCCGGGACCGAGCCCGTGATTTGAAGGCGAAGAACGCCGCCATCCTGGGGGTGAGCTTCGACACCGTGCAGGAGAACAAGCAGTTCGCGGAGAAGTTCAAATTCCCCTATCCGCTCTTGTCGGACACGACGCGCGCCATGGGCGTGCAGTACGGGGCGGCGGACACCACGCAGGGCGGCAACGCGAAACGGGTCGCATACATCATCGGCCCGGACGGCAAGGTGAGGAACGTCTTCGCCAAGGCGAACACCTCGACCTTTGCCGCCGACGTGCTGGCGCTCCTCTAGAACGAGTTCGGACAGCCGGACTGCTACGGGCATACCGCTCCGCGCTCGGTCGTCGTAGAGTCGCGCCATGTATGACGTCGTGGTCGTCGGCAAAGCCAACATCGATTACCTGGTGCGCGGTCCGCGCCTGCCGGGGCCCGGGCAGTCCGTCAACGGCGATGCCTTCCAGGAGGCGGTCGGGGGAAAGGGAGCGAACCAGGCCGTGGCCGCAGCGCGACTGGGCGCGCGCGTGGCCCTGGTGGCGCGCGTCGGCCGCGATTCGCGCGGCGATGTGGTCCTGGCCAGGCTGCACGACGAAAACGTGGACACCCGCTTCGTCACCCGGGATCCCGACGAACCCACCGGAGTGGCCCTTTGCCAGGTCGGGGCTTCCGGGGAGAAGCAGATCCTCTCCGCGAGCGGGGCGAACGCCCGTTTGACCGCGGCCTGGGTACGGGAAGCCGCGCCGGTGCTGACTTCGGCGCGGGTCGTCCTCTGCCAGCTCGGCGTGCCCCTCGAGGCCGTCGAGGAGGCGGTGCGGATCGCGCGCAGCGTCCGGGTCCTGGTGATGCTCGATCCCGGCCCGCCCGCGCCTCTCCCGAACGGCCTGCTCGCCCAGCTCGACGTCATCCGCCCCAACGCGTCGGAGGCGCAGATCCTGACCGGGATCCGCGTCCGGGACCGCAACGGCGCTCGGGAGGCCGCTCGCGACCTGCTCCGGCGGGGAGTCAAGACGGCGGTGGTGCAGGCGGGCGACGACGGCGACATGGCGCTCTCGCGCGATCGGGAGCTCTGGTTGCCCAGGTTCGAAGTGAAGCGGGTCGACGCGACAGGCGCGGGTGACGCCTTTGCCAGCGCCCTGGCCGTTTGCCTCGCGCAAGGAAAGCCGCTCGAAGAAGCCGGCCCCTTCGCCAGCGCTGCGGCGGCGCTCGCCACGACCCATCTGGGCGCGCAGGCTTCGCTTCCCATGCGCGAGGCGGTGTTGCAACTGCTGGCCCGGAGGTGACCCCGCTCAAGCGGCCGGGAAAGTGCGGATCGGCTTTGCCTCCGGCAGACTGCGGCCAGATGCGCGTTCTCTCCGCTCTCGCCGCCGCAGTGCTGTGTGCCTGCTCATCGTCCCGCCCTTCGCATAGGGGCGCCGCGTTCCCGGCCTGCGACGTCCTGCCGCTGGTGGGACGGGCGGTGCCGAGCGCGCTCGCGGCGGACGAGGCCGGTGGAATCGCCTTGGCGGGCATGGCGTCGGGCACGCAGCTGCGCGCCGGGTCCGCCCTGCTGGAGAGCGCTGGCGCCTTCGTGTTGCGCGCCGACGCTGCCGGGAGCGTGAGCTGGATCCGGGGGCTCGGAGCCGTGCGGCCTCTGGGAGAGGCGATCGCTCCGGACGGCAGCGTCTTCGTGGTCGGGCAGGCGCGGAAGCAGTGCTTCGCGGCGCGGTTGGCCGCGGGCGACGGCAAGGAGATCTGGACCTCTCGCCTGGCAGGGGATGGGGAATCTGCTTGCCGCGCCATCGCGCTGGACCCGAAGAGCGGCGATCCCTGGGCGGTGGGCGAGTTCACGGGGTCGCTGGGTCCCGCCCGGTCCGCCGGGATGACCGACGCCTTCGTGCTGAAGATCTCGGGCGCGACCGGCGAGATGCGGCTGGTGCGCACCTTCGGCGGCAAGGGAGCGGACACGGCCACCGCTGTCACCGTGTCGCCGATGGGGGACGCGATCGTGGCCGGCGCCTTCGGCGCCGACGTGGACGCATCCATCGCGGAGGTGAACTTCGGGCGCGGCGTCGTCCGCGGCGCCGGAGAAGGCGACGGCTATCTGCTCGCGCTCGCGCCGGAGGGCGGGACGCGATGGCTATCGGTGGTGGGCGAATCCGGCGACGACGAAGTGGTCGCGGTGGCGGCACGTGAGGGCGGAGTCTACGCGGCCGCCAACGCGCGCCGCGAACGCAAAGGCGCCCAGTGTGGCGGGCAGGTCCTGGTGGTGCGCAAGGCTGAATGGGTCCAGGTGCTGGAGGAGGAATGCGCCAGCGCGCGGGGAGCGGCGTTCGACGACGCCGCGCGGCTCTGGGTCCTGGAACACGCCGGGAGAGCGCTGCGCGCGCGGGCTTACTCTCCACGCGACGGCGAGCCGCTGGGAACGCGCACCTGGGCGGGAGAGCGCGCCTCCGTCCGGGGGACCGGCATCACTCGGGTCCCCGGCGGGTTCGCCGTCGCCGCGCTGACCGACGGCGAGGCGATCGCATGCGGCAGGCCGGTCGGTACCGCCGGCGAGCAGGCGGCGTTCGTGGTCTGGGTGCGGGACCTCTCTCCCTGATTCAGGGAAAGCGGCCGCTGGCAGCGAGCAGATCGATGCGCGCCTGGCGGGCGGTGTCCTCCGCCACCAGCGCCACCACGTCCGCGTCGCGCGCCCGCCGCTCGGCGTCGACCACCTCCAGATCGTTGGTGGCGCCCTCGCGATACGCGAGCATGCTCATGTCCAGCGCCTGGCGCGCGAGGCTGGCGGCCCGACGCGCCGACCGAAGGCTGTCGTCGGCTCCCCGCACCGAGTCGAAGGAGGCGCGCACCTCGGACCGTGCCTGCCGGAGCAGGCCTTCGAGCTGGGCCTTCGATTCCTCGAAGAGAGCGCTGCGCTCCCGCCGCGCGCCGTAGCGGAACCCGCCGTCGAAGAGGGGAATGCTGAGCACGAGCTGCGCCTGCCAGCCGGTCTCGGGCACCGTGGACGTCGAAGGCGAGTTGTAGAACGGCTGCGCCACCGCGCTCAGCAGGGGCATGTAGTCGGCCCAGGAATCGCGCAGGATGCTCTGCGCCGACTCGGTGCGCTGCTTCGAGGCCAGCACGTCGGGGCGATTCTCCTCCGCATCACGCAGGGCGTCTTCCGGCGCCGGCAGGGCGGGCAGCGCCAGCTGCTCACCGACCTCGATCGGTCCACTCGCCCCCACCAGCACGCCGAGCGCCTCCCGCGCGCGGGAGAGGCCCGACTCCGCCTGCGCCAGCTGCGCCTCGTCGGCCGCGACCTCCTGCCCTGCCCGCACCTCGTCGAGCCGGTTGCCGCTGCCCACCTCGAATCGCGCGTGCGCATCCTCCAGATGCGCCCGGGCGCCGTTGCGCGCCTGGACGGTGATCTGCACCAGCCGGTGCTGCGCCATCACCGAGATGTAGGCGCGCGCCGTCGCGACCGCCACCGCGCGGCGGGCGTCTTCCGAGGACAGCCGCGCGATCTCCACCTGCGCTGCGGAGTTCTTCCAGGCCAGCCAGCGCTGGGGCGCGAACAGCGGGATGGTGAGGTTCACGTTCGCGTTGCGGTAGTTGAGCGGGGTGACCACACGGTTGTCGAGCCTCCGGGCGTCGTCGAGACGGGTGGCGGAGGCGTTGGCGGTCAAGGTCGGCAGCGAGCCGGCGCGGACCTCCTTGACGATTCCCTCCACGCGACGGATCTCCTCCTCGGCGATCAGGGAGGTCGGGTTGCGCGCGATCGCGCGGCGCACGGCTTCATCCAAGGTCAGCCGCTCCATCGGTGGGGCCGGGGGCGCCGCGAAGGCGGACGCCGCGGCCAGGACCAGCGCGGCCAGCTCGAGCAGGAC
>Ga0209488_10003405_pt1 | contig 12763 bp, 12 predicted proteins | sample Rivendell_Oct201_8_FD_188349 | JGI IMG/M metagenome (GOLD analysis project Ga0209488, IMG submission 188349) | Vadose zone soil microbial communities from the Eel River Critical Zone Observatory, Northern California, USA -... | ecosystem: Environmental > Terrestrial > Soil > Vadose zone >...
AAAAAAAAAAAACCCCCCCATTCGCTCACTCACTCGACTTGCCCTTGGCGTAGGGCACGTCGTACATTCGACTTGGTGTCCCGCCCAGTGCCCGGTGGCTCTCCCGGTGGTTACAAGATAACTTTATCAATAGCTACGAGAACATTCGCAAAGGCCGATTGTGCGTCTCACTTATCCTTCACTGCTCTTTCAAATGTTTGACCCCCAATCGCTCTTCCTTTCTCTCTTCTTCGCAAATACGCACATGATGCTCGCCCCCATTTCCTTTCTAGCTGGACGCTCGTCACGTCCAGCTTCTCGCATGCCCAACCGAGCCACGCGCTCCTCAACGGCTTCACCTTCTGGTTCCTAGCCCCGACAGCTCTGGCTGTGCTGGGCAACGCACACTTCCTCTTGCTCTATCTCGGAAGTCCGTCCTTCCCTCGCCTCCCCCACCACCCTCCTAAAAACTGATCAGTCACCTTGGTATCGTCTAAACCTCTCCAGGTAGCGTGTTTGCCAGCCTCTCATCGTTAGCGTGGAACAAACAACGCAATTACCACTCGCATGGTGCAAGCGGTGCGCATGAATTTTCCCCTTGCTTTCCTTATCCAACCATGTCTTGACCACCACAAAACTCGTTCTTGCCCTCTTTCCCGCAATGTTGTCGTCCTTCGACGCGTCATACATGGTGCAGGCTGTATATATGCACTAGCGTCCTTCTTCGCCTTTGCCGCGCCGAATGCTCGCTTCCTTCTCTTTTTTGTGCTGCCCATGCCTGCATGGGCCTGCGTAGGCGGGATTGGATGCTTTGACGTCTACAACGCTTTCACTCGACAGGTTCGCTGCTTTTTCTCTTCAATTCTTTTTTTTACTTAACTCCTTTCATACCATATAGTTTCCATCTTTGGACTCGGCGGGACACGTCGGGGGACTAGCGGCTGGCGCCCTGTACTGGATGATGCGAGTACGGTTTAGGCTACTCTGAGCTATAGTCCGTGATATGGGCGTGAGTGATTGAAACATACGGCCATACAGTGATGTCATGATGTAACTCAATCAACTGGGTCTCATCATACAAGGCGATAGACATCAACATCATTAATATGTTGAAAACGCTTCTACAGCGCAGTGCTGCTAATTAATAGACGTGGACATAGTTATTACAGAGAGAGGAGGAAAAAAGGTATACGAAACGAACTTTCAGGCAAACGAAAAGTGAATCAACTCCAACAAGCATCAAGGTATCCATCACATCAACTCAACTTTAAGGACCGCCCAGGCGCCGCACGGATCGGCGTACCCGTGCGCCCATCCAACCTGCGCATCTCGCGCTCGAGACGATCGACGCTACTGCCCCCAGAGCCCACCATCCCGCGCACGCCATGCTTGTCAAACAAATACGTCAACAGGTTCTTCTTATCGTCCGCCAATCCGTCCAGCAGCGCGAACAGGTGCGCGTCGTCACGCAGCACGACCTGCGCCGCGATGATCGCCGCCGCCGCCGCCTCGCGCACCACGAGCGACGTCGTGTCTGTCAGCGCCGACACGAGGGTGTGCTTCAAGCGCGGTAGCTCCTCTTCGAGCACTTCCGCGGGCAGCCGCAGCGCAAACTTGGCGAGCGCGATCAGTCCAAAGGCGTACGAGCTTGCCTTGCTCTCTTCAGAAAACGAAGGCGGGACCAGGCTGTCTCGGAAAGACGCAAGAGCGGCGTGCAGGGTCGTCAGGCCGTAGACTGCTTCGATGCGCGAAGTGAGGGCATCGCGGAGGGTGCTTGTCGCCTCAAAAACCTGTGAGGGGCGAACTTTATTGACGCAATTCTATTGCCAGTTGGCACATTGACTCACCTGTTGTATGTTGGAATACCTGACGGTCAAGAGGATGGTGAATACCTCTCCCTCGTGGCCTTCCATCTGTGACGGCAAGTACTCTAGCATCTCCCATAGGACTATCAGCCCGTACTGCAGTAATTCCTCGCCCTTGCCAAAATGAAACGATCAGTGCCTATACAAAATCCTTTCATCAACTTGAAATCTACCTTATCCGACGATAGGAACTTTTGTAGTGCATTGAACAACCTGGTAAAATTCCTATTTTCGGTCCATAACTCGGGCTTGAGCGAGGGAAGGAGTAAAGCGCTCGAAATGAAGGGCGACGGGCTCGCAGGCATCGACAGGCTGGAGCTCAGGGGCGAGATGGCCTCCACGGAGGGGTGTGCAACACAAAACGTCGCGAGTTTCTTCAGCATCGACACATCCGCGGTTCCCTGGTCAAGCGCAGTAATGTATCTCTGTAATTCCGTGGCCGCATCAGCGACGCTCAAAGCGAGAAGAGTGCGCTGATTGAACACTGAAAAAAGATGGAGCTCATTCAATGAGAACAAAACAACAGAGGGCAGTGGTACGTACGGGCCATACGTTTCCTCCACCACGCTCCCTCTACCCTTGTCCTCGTTGGTCTAAGCATGTCGGTCATCAATGACGGCGCAGCCTGTCGCGCTGGGCTATCTCGGAAAGCCGCGGCCTGTTTCCGGACAGCAGCACTTTTGTTGACCGGGGTTGAAGGCGTGCGCGTCTGCGCTGTCAGCGATGGGATCTGTACCCTGGTCGTCTGAGAGTTGGTTCCGTTGTTGAGTAATAAGGACGCGGATGGTTGTGCAACTTTGTCTTCCGGTTCGACGAGCTCAAGGAGGCGCTCGGCGGCACTCTGCGCTTGCTCCGCCCTGGCGCGTAGGGCATCCTCGACAACGGGCTGTGACACACTTACAGGAGGAGAGCTGGTGCCTGACGAACGGTCCAAACCTGGTTGATGCCCATTCGAAGTCGGGGACCGTGAATCTGTGCGGGATTTGGGTTGAGGCTCCGGAGGGAATTTCTCATATGGCGAGGAAAACGAAACTGATTGGTCCATGTCCATGTCAGAGTCCCCATCCTCAGGGAGGGGTATCGCAATCGCTGTCAGAAGATCGCTTTTAGAGGGATCCGTTTCATCAAAGTCAGGCAAATATAGAGATTGGCGTGCGAAAGAGGCTGATAGCTGCTCCTCCTCGCGCTCTGAGGGGCGCCGCGAAACAGGAGTAGGAAGTGTTTCAGTTGTCGCTTCTGGTGATGGTGAGGACGGAAGCGCAGTTTGTATGGCTTGTCGGAGTACAGAACCGCGAGGAGGTGAAGAAAATGGCACAGGGACGACACGATGGCCCGGATATGGCACGGACTTACTCGACTCGCCCGATGAGGTCCGCGAGTGTGACACAGCAGGGACAAACTTTCCCGAAGTCGTTCTTGACCGGGAAGGATACGTTGAAACCTTTGGACGGGACGGTGAGGTAGGTGTTACTCGTCCAGAGACATTCCCAGTAGATTGAGAAGGAGAGAGAGACCGCTTCGGTGATGACATGGTCCGCGCTGCAGACGTTGCCTGATGTCGCAGTGTGGGAGGTGCTGTCGCGATGGTCCTGGCTTTTGCTCTACTTGCGGCAATGGCAGCTGCCACGCTGCTCTTCTTCGCTGGAGTCGTGGGCTGAACTTCCGGGAGATCTTGTAAATTAGGGCATGCCTTCTCCAACTGCTTGCGGTTTGTCCCCTCTTGCGATTCCAAGATGGCACGGGCTCTCTCCTTCCACAAGGCTTCAAAAGACCAGAAGGTCGCACGTGCATTCTGACGCACACCGGCGTTTGCGTCTGCTAGCGACTTCTTGACGCACTTCTCCAGAGTGTCGAACAAGCCGACCGCCTCGACCGCGGTTTTTGCACGCGGCCCGTGAAGGTCCAAATATGTTTTGACATGCTCAATGACTGACGAGCGTGCCTGGGGCGGTTTCTCCTGCAGACCAATCCAGAAGAGAGGAATGATTATCCGGGGTTGTGGAGACGTGTTTGTGAAAATGATGTCCACGGTGGCCTGCGATGTCTGAGCCACGATCTTCTTTGTGAAACCAGCCATCCGCAAGAGGTTGGTAAGAAGCGTGTCGACATAAGGATCGAGGCCAGCCCCGAGTGCTACTGCAAGTTCATGGTAAAGTGAGCAAGTGTTTGTCGCGACTATAGTCCGCAAACTAGCAAGCTAGCACACGATAGTGTCACGAGTGGTTCCCACACAAAAGTTTCGAATACATACTGTTTTCAGCGAGGCATCGATGAAAGATTTGAGGTGAGAGATGAATGTTTCCGCATAGCGAACGTGGACGTCGCCTTTGAGCATTCCTCGCACTCGGGTGACCGCTCGGTCACGAGGAGCCCAGTTGTGTTCAGTTTCTTTGCCCTAACAACAGGATAAGGGTGGGAGAGAGAAAGTTACTAAGGACCAAACTCACTTCGAATGACTTGAGCATTTCAGTGAACTCGGCGTCTAGATCTCTACTCGAGGCCACCTATATGGTCGGTTAATGGAATACAGGACAACGTGCGAGAATTACACGCACATAGACTGCCTGTACATTGGCCGTTGTATCACTCCCGCTAAGCGTTGGGGATGCCGCGGCAGCACGACTAGCAGGCCTCGACGGTTCCTTGACACTTCCATGGTTGACTGTTCGTGGAACAGTGCTCGGACCTGGCGCAGGTAAGTCCGGCCCTCCAATGGATTTTTGTGCTTGGAGGGCCAAACTTGGGGGAATATACTCCTTTGCAGCCACTTGCGACGGCAGTGCATCCAGAGCCTCGGTACTCTCACCAGTTGCGGTGCTTGCGTTATCGGAACCAAGCACTTTGGTTAGTAGAGCGTCGACGATGGCCTTTCGTACACCCCTCTTCCCCAGTTCACGTTTGAGATCGGCACGGGCGGTATCCGAAGCTCCTGGGCCGGTGAAAAGAACGAAGACAGAAGTCTTGGCACACTCGCGTACGGTGGAATCGCTATCTTCGAGAGCGCCGACAAGCAGAGGGAGGTACGGTCTAATGGGGAAAAGGTGGTGCACGCGCCGGATGTCAACCAAGGTGAGAATAGACTGAACACAAGTCAATGTCGCGTCCAAGCGTGAAGTCCCATGGGAACGTTACCTGCTCGCGGACTCTCCAGGCTTTGCTTGTAAGTCCAACTTCTTTCAACAATCGCTCAAACATCTGCATCGCAGTTTCTTGAGTTTTTCCACTTTTGGAAGCGGCTAGGGCGGACCCGCCGCCTGCGCGAAAAGTGAGTCCACCGAGAATCGCCAGGCTCTCGCGTGCTTTCTCCCGTGTCCGTTCTCGGGCATCACCGAGGCGGTCGATGATTCCACCAGAAGGAAGGAATGCGATCAAAGCTTGTCGGAGAGTATAAGAATCGATGGAGGAAGAACCAGCAGAGGAAGTGGAAGCAGAAGCGGATAACGGAGCGGGGCGCGAATGAACATTGGAGAGGAGGAGCGGAAGGAGAGGCAGAAGTGCAGAAAGAGTCGCCGCCTGTAAATGCTGATGTGAAATTCGGAGACAGGCTTTGAATGTTTGAATGACGGCGTCGGCGTCGGGAATCTGTCACAGAGATGGTGAGAAGGTGATGTTTAACGGATATTTACCGACAGGCATACTGCTGCCCCTTTCTCAAACTCTGCTTGTAACCTAGTCAAAGAATCGATTTTCACGTCTACATCTATTGAAAAGAAGATGAGCGGGTAGAGAAGGATGTCTTGAAACGTTGTCAAGACTTGCCGCTTGCTTTGCATTGTTGAATGAGCTTCGAAACGTTAGATTCGTCCATGGGTTATAGTATTGAAGGGATGGCAACGACAAAGGGCATGAAAAGGGTCCGGTTGCCACGAGTTGAAGATAGTTCGTGGGTGTGTCTCGGCTACGAATGAATACGAAATGTGGACCGAGGCCAAAGTGAACGTTCGACTCTCAACTCTCAGTTGGCGCGTCACGATCGCGTCGACGTAATCAGGCGTCAATAAATCATTTTCATTTTTCACTCTTTTACACGCTTTTACAATCAACTCGTATTGGATTTGTCCGAATGGCCAAGCGATCTACCTGGTTGGATGTGATCCCGAATCCGTTGTTTCTACGGAGCGCCCACAATTCTCGTTTTAGAAGCCAACCAACCGAGTTGACTTTGCAAAACTTACAAGATCTTTGAGCTCAGGAAAGTGACCCTCCACTTTTCTATCCCACACCAAGATGGGTGGTGCATCCTCCTCCGTCGTGAGCCATATCCGAAAGCGACCGGCGGTATCCTCCGCATTCAAAGGTACGATCGTAATGCTGTTGAGTGCCGGTGGCGGGAATGTCAAGAACAACTCGGTAGACGTCCATGTAGCCCGATGAAGCCTGGTGTAATTTAACCCCTCCGCGTCGATGCCCTTTCCCTAAGACTCACCAACGACACTGTGTGGCGATGATACATCAATCATCGGGTATCTGTGAAGTAGCTCGTGCAGGGCGCTCACTCTATCACAAAACTCTATGATGACACTGTGAGGTACACAGAGTGTAGGCGCAATAAAGGTAGAAGGGTCCATCGGGTTGTACGTAGGTTGCTGATTTGAGTCTGGGGCACAAGCTGTACAGGTATTATCCTCCATGATGATGATGTGCGGGTGCGAGGCGCACGTGCCGTGATCTGTTGACGCGTTGTTTGTTCACCCACACCACGCGTCACTGTAAAGTGTAAATTATCCCAATCCACACTTATGACTACCCCTACGTCCTCACAAGATGTACCTACACAACAACCCTCAGTATGGCCAGTCCATAGTCAGGTTTCTTACAACTGGTACTCGTCCACTCGCTAACCTCCGTCCTAGTCGAGGTACGGCTTTCTCCTACCTCCACAGCGCGTTTCGACACCATTCGCAATGCCGTCCATCAATACATCTCAAAGTCCTTTGAAACAATCCCATTCTCCTCAATTTTGGATGGCTGGAAGGACGTTCCTGTACTTGCCTCATCCGTGGAACAGATCACTGCTTGCGAATCGTCCTCTGCAGGACCGTATCTCCACGTAGCACAGGCTTCCCTTCAGATACACGTATATCAAACGACAGATGGCGACACAATCGAGGGATTGACCGCTGGATCAAGCGGTGATGGCGAAGATATCACAGCTGCCAGTGTATGCGAGCTACCCAGTATGCAATTAGAAGGCCTATGGGACAGTCTGATCTTCCCGGACGACACGAAAACCAAGCTTTTAGATTACATATATGCGACTGTACTGTTCAGCGATGCCAACGTAGACTGTAAGTTTCCGTTCTAAACTCTCGACGCATTCATACAATATATCCCCAGTCAACATCGTATCGTGGAATCGTGTCGTGCTCTTGCATGGGCCACCTGGAACAGGAAAAACTTCCCTTTGCCGAGCTCTAGCACAAAAGCTCTCCATACGGCTGTCGCACCGGTGCGTACACACGCTGCATTTATTTCCCCGCTAATCGTCCACAGTTACCCTCACTCTCGTCTACTTGAAATCAACTCCCATTCGCTTTTCTCGCGCTGGTTCTCTGAGTCAGGGAAACTGGTGCAGAAGTTATTTGGAACTGTCATGGAACTTGTCGAGGACGAAGATACTTTTGTCGTGGTTCTTATAGGTACTCTTCTCGTCTTGCACTCTAGCTATCTTGGCATTTTTCTAACAGAGCTGACACTTACAGATGAAGTCGAGTCATTGACAGCTGCGCGAGCAGGTGCGATGGCCGGCACTGAACCTACAGACGCACTACGGGTACATTGTCACAACTTTAACGATATCATGCCTAAGTATAAGCCCACAGGTCGTGAACGCCCTACTTACACAACTCGACAAGCTTCGACACAAGAAAAACGTGTTGGTTGTGGCCACAAGCAATCTCGCCAAGGCGATCGGTCAGTAATCAACGTCTGAATGAGCCTGGTCGCGCCACATGCTCAGTATCTCCTTAGATCCCGCATTCGTTGACCGTGCAGACATTGTACAATATATCGACCTCCCACCGCCTGAAGCTATCTACCTCATCCTGCGCAGCTGCCTCGTCGAGCTCATCACAAAAGGCGTTGTTGCCCCCGTCGTACGTAGCTGCTTTGCATCTCTTACGAGAGAAACCCTTCGCTCAAAACACCCACAGGATGTCGCATCGCTGAACGAACTACGGGCCTTCCAGTTTCTCAGATACATGACCGAGACAGACGAAACAAGACAGCGCACGAGGAAGATCGCGCTCGAGCTCTTTCGGCTCGCCCAGAAATGCAAGGTAAGCTGTGCTCCGAATCTCGTAGTGCGGTGCCCCCGTGTCAAACAATTTTTGAGCAGGCTCAGAAATTGTCTGGACGTTCGCTTCGTCGCCTGCCCGTCCTCGCACACGCACGGTATATCAGTCTCGGCTACGTCTCGCCTGCGATCGTGCCGACGACAGATTCCGCACTACAAAATGCTGCTAATGGTCCTGGGACGACCAACGTGCCTGGTCCGAGCGGGCTCGGAACGCAAGTCGAAGGATGGCTCGAGGCGATGGAGAAAGTCGTGGATAGTCATGCGGGAGAGTTGAAACGTTTCGAGCAATGACCATACCACGCTTCTTGCCCTTGTGGTCTGTACACTGGCGGACGCACGCACATCGTGACCTCACAGGGATTAACGTTTCTGTGTAAGCTATTGTAGTGCGAAAATGCCCTGTTGGTCTATCTACAAATGTTGACGTGTAGGGTATGTATGTGTGATCTAACAAGCACTACATCAGCCCATAAGGACAATATCAAGGCTCACAAAGTGGCAGCTCCTAAAGGACGCCGAGTGGACAAAATCAGACGATTGACGCGTCTCAAGGACGTCGCCATCGAAGCAGTTTCGTCACTGTGGGGACCAAAAAGTTGGCCATCTTGGCCCAAATCCCCTTCGTGACGACCACCCGCGCTCCACTCTTCGCAAGCCAGATCGTCCTCCCCGCCCACACCCGCCTTCCAAGCCGCTCCTTGACCCGGTGGATGGTACGCCCAAGAACGGCCGCGACGGCCAGTTCTAGCCTCGCGAGTTGCTTGACGTCACGTTGCAAAATCGAGATGTGCGCGTCGATGTCAAAGGCACGGGGTCGGGGCGCAGAACGTGGATGGTCAGATTGCGGGACCAGATCGCAAATTGACTCGGAGGACCCCTTTTGGAGACGGGAAGTCTCAGCAGACGACGAGGTCGATGGTGTAGGCGGTGAATCGGGACTAGCAGAACTCGAATTAGCGCCTGCTGATGAGTCCTCTGCGGATGATGGAATGGATGAAGTTTCAGTGGGTGAAGAAATGGGACGCATCGAGTCCAACGCCTCCCGTAATGCGCCACCACTAGAAGAGGAACCCGTCGCTACATGGGCACCACCATCTACGGAACTCGCGTCGATCGCCCTTGTCACGCTCCCTGACTCTGAGCCTACCCCAGACGCATCGTCACCGGGGGCGATCCCTTTACCATATCGTGTCGCTCTCACACGAGTATACCGGACCAGGACTTCGCGCTTGTGACGTAGGGAGTGCCTAATCGTCCTCAGTGTCCAACGCATGAGCATTGTACGCTTCCCACGGTTGCAGAGCCAGAAGATAGAGAGGAACATGGCCCTATTCACGACCACGAGCGGTGGTGTGATCCCATCGACGGGAAGCGTACGTACATCGCGCTTCAGACGTCGGTTTTCGTCTCTGTCCAGACGCTGGGCGTACACGAGATAGTGTCGCGCGAAGACAGCATGGTCGGCTCTTGAAGCATGCCCAATGAGGAATTGGAAAGTGTGGGTGTTAGGCTTGGCAGACGGAAGGGGATATATAGGTTCTGGAATGGAAGGGGGATTGGCGGAGTGGTCGTCTTCGTCCTCATCGAAGAGTGATCTCGATGATTGCTCGGATCTCGGGAGTGGTTGGGTGAGCACCTCGAACGCCTGTACCATCTTTGATATTCGTCCCATGCGGCCCAACATGTCAACTATGATGTTGAGCCCATGAGTGGTAAGTGGCTGCAGCGGATACAGCGGAGGGTCTGGTGCCTCTGAAGTTTCGGCCTTTGAGGTCGACAGCCGTTCCATGACTTCTAGCGGTAAGTGATCGGGATACGCCAGATCGATGCCATAGCATAACTTGATGAGCTCATCGAAGCCTTTCTCGTCGAGAGTTTCACGAAGTATCTGAACAACAAGATCCATATTACTGGACGTAAACGGAATCTTCCTTGCCCCCATATCCCGTATAAGCTCTCTGGTCATCTTCGTCGTTTCTTCGATCAGGGTCGGGCGTCGTTCTTCCGAGCAGGGAAACGTCAGCCGACGCGCCAATGCCCGCAGACATAGGCCGTATGTTTTTGCACGTGGCCGTATCCCCACAAACGACATTTCCTGAAGAACTCCCCTGGTGCCGATGTAATGGCCAGCAGCGGCAAACTGATCCAAAACAAAGTGATAGTCGTCCAACTCGGCTCGCCATCCGGCGGAACGTATGTTTTTCATCACAATCCGGAGGCGGTTCTCGTATGTGTGCGGGGCATGTGGATGGTACCGAGTGCGACGCTCGCGTGCGGTAGATGCGCGTATGATGCTGGCTGAGGGTACGCATTTCCTGAGGACACGCTGGTGCACCTCGAGCGGGAGCGTCTTGAGACCCATGTAATTGAGCAAATCGATATAGTGGCCCCAAGGCCGCGAAGGATTCGAGTCCTCCCTTTCGAGGCTGCTCATCAGGTCCCGCGTTTTTGCTGCTATCAACAAGTCTATCGGAGCGGGTGGGGGTGAGGATGTTGATGCGGATGCGGATGTGGATGTGTTGGCGGACACATCGTTGGTGAGAGATATCGGGATGGCGAGAGAAGATGAAGGCGCATGACGGTGGCGCGTAGAGAAGCCAGAGGGTGTTAAATGTCTGAATCTAAGGCCATGGACGAAGCGCGCGGACATGAAGAATCGGTTGATGAAGCAGCAAAGTCCATTGCGGGCGCTCCCTACTTTTTGGCGGTCCACCGTCACGTGGACAGCGCTGAACGACGTCGGCCAGGACTCTCCGTCGCACCTGCTTTTAGCCCCCCGATGTCAGGTGTCCTTCAGACTTAAATTTCTGAGGCGGGCTCGCGTCTCACTCGCGCTATTTATCACTAATACTCGAGGAACTACGTCGGTGGAGATATGTACTCACTGCCGACCCAGAGCAGAGCAGACTGCTCCTCAGGTCCCCAATCCTTGCTCTGCATGTGAAGTGAACGCGATCTTCGGCGTCAATCCAGACCCTCATCGTTCGAAAACCCCAGTTTATTCCCTTATCTCACGGGGGCCGAACACCTCCCGATGAACTGAACACCGTCAATGGGAGATTTATCGGCATCTTGGTCTCTTCATAACCTACTCGATCCTCCACGAGGTCTCTATCCTGTCTCCCTGCATGCAACTGCTGCTTTGTGGATATTAATGCGGATGCGGGGCATTGATAACCGGGAGAGTCCTCATTCCCACTGCTAGGGGCTACCAGAGCGGCAACAGACAGAAAGGGGGGCTTTGCCCGCCAACGCATGTGACATCCCTCCGCGTGGTTTCTTGGCGCCCTCGCCCTGAAGGTTTTTGTGTCAAATAAATACGTACCGGGCGAAGGCGCTGCCGATGCGTAAAGCTGATTATGGTAGGGACCCCGCGAGGCTTTGCGATGTTTTGCGGCGCTGGACAATTCTCGGCTCTGATCGATCGTGTATGGATAACCCGCTCCACTGGCACCCGCCACTCTATCAACTATCCAGGGACGCTGGTAGGTGGATTTTTTGGGGGGTCATGTTGCGCAATGTCGCCCATGCATGTCGTACATACTGGCCAGACCCCTCTTCATTCTCCGAGGAATCGTCGAGTGCTCTTTACAGCTCTCGCGCCGCCGCCGCCTGATGGGGTGCCATGGGCCCTATCATTTCGGCAGCCTGTGGATCATTCCCACACCTACTTCTCTTTGATATGTTTTGCGGTGGCTTTCAAAGTCCTGGGCCAATCATATGGAGACCCCCTCGTGTCCTCATGGGGCTGTTTCATGCAACCCATTGGATAACGATTTGCCGGCAGGCCTTGTCCTGGGTGCCACGTGCGTGCATTCTTTTATGAGAACTCCATTCATGACTGTGACTGCGCCAACATCCTCCTATCTACAGGGCGATGATGTCCAGCAGGCTGTGAGCAGTTCCGGCCGGCCGACGGATTAGCAAGAGTCAAACAGACAGGCAGGTGGTGTGCATGAATTGATTACAGCAGTTCGGCAGAAGTACCGCATCTCCCGCCCATGAATACCTTATCGAGTCACACACCTGTAGGCCCCATCGCCGATCGCCTTTAACAAGGTCAGCGGAGGCAGATCGTATCTGCAAGACCCCTTACCGTCGAGAAGGACCTGAACTTGAATAGCACAGAGCCGTGCGTCCGATATCGGCGTCTCGCCACAATGAATTATATGTATCATGTTGATTCTGTTTGTATACAGCAGTTGTGGCATGCGCACTCCGACCATCGACTCAGCAAGATTGGTAAGGTTCGCAGTCCACTACAGACTCGGAGAATGAGGTCTGAGAGATCGCGAGAACACCTTTCTAATTCTCTACTGAATAAGTTGCAAAGTCTCTCCTTGCCACCATTGATTTGCAAGTGATGTGTCGCGAGGTGCCGACAAATTTCTCGAGTTTCATAAATCAATGTCACACTGAGGACGGACATACACACTCTACTCACCTCGCCGAGTTGTCCGCCTCGCTGAACTCGGGTAGGCCCAGAATGAACGTACTACCAGTATCCTGGCGAAGGGATCTGATGCGGGCTGCCTTATTCGACACAAAGTTTGAAATTTGCCAGCGCATAAACCCTGCTTGTCGGGGTCCACAGGGTCCTTGCCCGAAAAAAGAACGCCCG
>Ga0209488_10003407_pt1 | contig 12763 bp, 11 predicted proteins | sample Rivendell_Oct201_8_FD_188349 | JGI IMG/M metagenome (GOLD analysis project Ga0209488, IMG submission 188349) | Vadose zone soil microbial communities from the Eel River Critical Zone Observatory, Northern California, USA -... | ecosystem: Environmental > Terrestrial > Soil > Vadose zone >...
CCTGCTGCGTGTGGCGTTTGACCATATTCTGGGAGTGGCCTTGGGAATCGCCATGGTCGTGGTTGTCCTGGAGAGTGCGCGCTCTCGAAGCGAAGAATTGAATGACAAGATGCGCCGCTTGACGCTCTTGACCGCCGCGAGCACGCAGACACTTTCCGTCCAGGAAGTGATTGACCAGGTTCTGTCGCACCTCGTGGAAAGTCTTGGCGCCACGCACGGCATCGTCCGCCTCAAGGAAGGCGAAGGGAGTTCGGCGCAACTGGCGGCGCGGGCTTCGGTCGGATTTGACAAATCGTTCCTGACTCGCCATGCCCAACTTGCCGCAACGGATCCCTGGGTTCAACAGGTACTGACCGCAGGGTGCCAGTTCCTGGAATCCCATGAAGACTGGGATCCCGCGGCTCGGAAGAGAGTGGAAGAGGCCGGATTGCAAACGCTGGTGACTCTGCCACTACGCGGCAAACAAGGGCCATTGGGGCTCATTGCCGTCGGTTCGACGCGCCAAGGGCGGTTCCACCCGGACGAGCTAGCTTATCTCGTCAATATCGCGAACTTGCTCGGCCTTACGCTGCAAAACGTGAGCTTGTTTCAACAGGTCACCACAGTACAGCGTCAGTGGGAATACACTTTCGATTCCATTGGCGACCCCATACTGGTCCACGATCGCGCGGGGCGCATTCTGCGAAGCAATCAGCGGCTCAGCCAACTCCTCGGACGTGAAGGCGGCGCGCTTGCCGGGCGAAGCGTCATGGAACTTCTCCCTGTCCAAAACGCTGCCTATAAGAGTTGTCCCTACTGCGAGGGAGTTGCCGGGGAAGGGGACGAGCCCGATCCATGGCTGGCCGGCTATTTCCTGGCCTCCAATTCCACGTTTACGGATCCAAGCGGACTGCAACTCGGCACCGTCCACGTCTTGAAGGACATCACCGATCGAAAGCGCGCGGAAGAAAAGTACCGCACTCTTGTTTCCAGCGTTCAGGAAGGCGTGTTTATCTCCACGCCCCAGGGGCGCTTCCTCGATTTCAACGACGCTCTGCTTCGAATGACTGGCTATGAAAACCGCGAGGAGTTGCTGGCAGTCGACATTCCTACCGCGTTCTATGCCAATAGCTCCGATCGCGAAAGGCTCAAGAAACTGTTGCAACAGCATGGGACGGTCGCCGATTTCGAATTCGAAATGCGGCGCAAGGACGGCGAAATACGCACCATGCTGGAGTCTTCCATCGCGGTCCGGGATGCCGCGGACAATGTGACGGCCTATCAGGGATTCTTGCTCGACATTACCGAGCGCAAGCAGGCCGAATCCGAAATCCGCCGGCGCAATCGCGAGCTCATGGTTCTGAACTCCATTGCCCAGAGGCTGACTGAATCGCTGGACCTGACTGATTCACTTCATCGCACGCTGGGTCAGATGGCCGAACTTTTCAGCCTGGATGCTACTTCGCTCTATCTGTTCAATCAAGAGGGCACGCAATTGCGGCGCATCGCCGCGGTTGGGCATCGGACGGAATTCGCACGGCGCTTTCCGCCCGTGGCCGTGAAGCCGGAGCTGATGCAGCACATCAAGTCGGTACACGCGACGTTTCTTTCCGCCCAGGGCTTGCCGCTGCCGCCGATTTTCCGCGACGCCCAGATAAAAGAGGAGCTTGTTTCGGCCTACATAGTTGTTCTTTGGTCCAAAGATCGCGTCATCGGCGGCCTGGTCATTGCCAGCCGTACGCCGCGCGAGTTTTCCCCGGCTGACGTGAACTTGCTCATCGCCGTCGGCAGCCAGATTTCCAACGCCATCGAGCGCTCGATTCTCTATGAGGAGACTCGCCAGGCCTACGAAAACCTGCGCCGCACGCAGGAGCAATTGCTTCATAGCGAGAAGCTGGCGGCGGTCGGGCAATTGATCTCCGGCGTGGCGCACGAATTGAACAACCCGCTGACCGCCATCCTCGGTTACAGCCAATTGTTGACCTCCAGCGGACAGTTGGGACAGCAGGGAATCGAGTATGCCGACAAACTTTACAAGCAGGCCCAGCGCACGCACCGCATCGTGCAGAACCTCCTGAGCTTCGCCCGCCAGCACAAGCCGGAGCGCGTCCCCGTGCAGATTAATCTGGCCCTCGAAGAGACGCTGGCGTTGCGTGATTATGACTTGCGTATGCACAACATCCGCATCCACCTGGACCTTGCGGAGAATATCCCCGTCACCTCCGCCGATCCACACCAGTTGCAGCAAGTCTTTCTGAACATGGTGAACAACGCGGTCGACGCCATCCTCGAAAATTCGGCCGATGGCGATCTCTGGGTACGCACTGCCCTCAACGGCGACCGGCTCTGCATTGAGTTCACCGACAGCGGACCCGGCGTGAAAGACGCTTCCCGCGTTTTCGATCCCTTCTACACCACGAAACCTGTCGGTAAAGGAACCGGTCTAGGTCTAAGCATTTGCTATGGGATTATCACCGAGCACGGGGGAACCATCCGCGTAAGGAATATCCCGACGCGGGGCGCATCGTTTACCATCGAGTTGCCTTGTCAACCCGTGGCGTCACCAATCTTCTCTGCATCTGGGCAAAAGGCAATCTCGGCAACGGATGGGCGAATTCTCTTGGTAGATCACGATGATTCTGTGCTGGAAGCCGTCGGGACAATTCTGCGTGCCCGGCACCATCGCGTGCTGACGGCGCGTGATATTCGGGAAGCCCGCGCCTTGCTTGAAAAGGAGGATTTCGATCTGGTCGTCGCGGATCTGCAAGTTTCTGACGGGGCCAACGAGGGCGGCTTGGGCGAATGGCTAACCGTGAATAAGCCCACGCTCAGCCACAAATTGATCTGGATGTGCGCCGTCGCGCCCTCTGAGGATGCAGGCGAGAGCATTGCCGGGAACGGCCGCCAGATTCTTCAGAAACCTTTCAAGGCGACCGATCTCCTGGCAGCGGTGGATGAGTTGCTGCTAAACAACGTCCAGGCCGCGGCGATTAACCGATGAAGCCAACTTCGCCGCAGCCGCGGCGCGCTCCCCGAGCTCTTTCATTGCCGCTTCCATTCGAACGCTCAAGCCGCTGACCAGATTACTCAATCCGTCCAGTTGCGGTACCGGAGCAAAGCCCGCCAGCAGCTTCCATCGAATCATCTTGTATTGCCAGGCAAACTTTGCCGTGAGACGAAGCCTTTCAAGTTCATGTACCGCGGCCACCTCGGGAGACAGCACCGCAATCACTCTTGCCGTCCGCAACAGCCTGTGGAAATCCGCGCGCACCGCAGACAGGTAGGCGAGGGCGACACCCAGGCGCTCCAGGCGCACTCGCCGCTGCAGTTCGCGGGAGGCGCTCTTCAACAGGAAATCGAAATCCATCGGTGACAATGCCTGGCGGATCTGCGGTAAGTAGGTTACGTGGCGCTCGCCATCCTCGTCCAACGAGCGCGGATCGGTCTGGAGTTTCCTCCGCTCCCGGGGCTCCCACAGTGCCCAGCCGAGCCCAAGGAGCAGGATGCCGACGAAACCGAACAAAAGAAATAGGCTGAGACTCAATGCCGAGTAACCTCCGGTTTCCAGATTTGGCAGAGCTGGTCATTTAGCAATCGCAATCGCAGGTTAATCTGAGGTGTAATCGATTGGTAGACCCCAAGAGGGAGAAGATTCTCTTCTGCCGCGATCTCGGTTCGTGGTTTCCGAAGGGCCCAGGACCAGAGAACCAAGCTCGCGAAAAACGCCAGCATTCCGAGAATGGTCCAAAGCGTATCGTAGCCATAGAGATAACGCTCTAGAATTGTATCGTTCAGCGCGCGGAAACAGGAATACAGACAGAGTCCGATCGCCAGCGAGCGGTCTGTACGCTCGGCGCGCACACCATAATAACGGGCAAACAGAAAAAGCAACACGATCACGGCGGCAATCGACAGTTCTAGTCCGCGGTCCGCGCTGGGGAACGCCAGTTGCCATTGATGCCGCGCCGCCAAGCCGGAGTACAACAGCACCAGCCCCGCACACAAGAGCAATAGGCGCTGGGCCAGCGCCCAAATCCCCGTGTAGCGGGAGAGGACATGCCTGCATATCTCGGCCACCGCCAGAGCCCGCGCACAAACAGTTACAGCCTGCGTTCCCCACCCGAAAAGCCAGGAGGCTCTTGAGAGATACCCCCATCGGCGGAACATGCTAAAAAGTAAAATTGCCTGAGCCAGGTTGACAAAAATGTAGAAAGTGAAGGCTGGATAAGCCCGGTAGTTCTTGCGCACGGCAAGTAGCACCAATACAAATACTCCTGCCGCCGTACTCGCGGCCCACATCATCAGCTGAAACTGCGCGATTCCTCCTATCACGGGCGCATCCTATCACATGCGCAATTGCCGGCAAATAGGTCCGATGCGCCCGCCCGATAGTCGGAAAGTACTGTGCGAAGTCCAGACGGTCTGGAAGATTAAAGCATTCTTATGCGGTAAAGCGCGCCTGTGGCGGTTGTGGCGGGAGCGGCGGAAAGGGTGAGCCGTCAGCCACGAGCGTACTGGCGTCCATTGAAGGCGACTGTGGGGGGAACGGCGGAATGGGCCAACCATCGGCATACATCATCCGATCGATCGTTATGGGTTTACCGGCTGAAAGGTTGACGGACCGCACAACAGGCAGTACCATCAAAGCGGCGAAAACAAAAACTGCCACGGCTACTGTTGCTTTTTTCACGGGTGGAGCCTCCTGCGAACCATCATCAGGAGGGACAGTTTTGATGGGGTTTTGTGCTTGAAAATGTTCCGAATGCGGAACACAGCGCGGTATGAGAACGCTTACGCAGCTCCAGCAAAACCGCAGAGTCGTTCAGGACTTCACCCTGACGACTCTTGCGGGTATTCCCGGGCTATTTGCCCGGCTTGTCTACCTGGCCTCTTTGCGGGATCTCTCCAGCGGCCGCTACGAACACGCCGGCCTTTCCGCCCTTTATCCGGACGCGGCTATCCAGCAGGCTCTGCAGCTTTGCCATGAACAGATTTTTGAACGGATACTGGAAACGCCGCTCTCCAGCCAGCAGGAGGATTTGCGCGCCTGCCTCGCCGGCATGGAAGGCGGGTTGTCCGGCGCGGTCTCGCACTGGCACCGCAACGAAGCCTACCGGCTCCTTCAACCGGAAGCAGCGCCGGATTATCTCAAGGTTCTTTTCTGCTCGAATCTCCGCGCTCTTCTCGAAATTCTCGAAGAGCAACGTTCTCCGGCTCGGTCAGGCGCGTAACTACGCCCGTCACCCGGCCCACGATTTCCGCTTCTTCCGGCACGCGCCACGTCTCCGGCAAACAATGCGATAGCGGATGCGGCTGCATCACCAGCCGCGAGCCTTCCTGATGGAACCATCCGCAACGATATCCGTCGCGCACCTCCACGAAGTACATCGGCCGGTCATGCTCTGTCGTCCAATCGCCGTCATCGATCTTTTGTACCGTCGCATCCACCAGCACGATGCTCCCGGGACGCAGCAGCGGCATCATTCGCCGGTCGGACATGCCGATGTACCCATAGAAGTGATGACCATTGCCGTTCGTGAGCACACCCTCGAAGTGCCCCCACTTCTCCACCATCCGCGACAGGAATTCCGTTTTCCGCGGATCGAACGCCGGGTCAAATTTCATCGGTATCCGCAGCGAAGCCGGCGCCGCCATCAGATGCGTCCGCGGCGCGGGGAACGAGGTACCATCATGAAAACACTCTTCGATCGGCACATCGTACCAACCAAAGATCTCCAGCGGGTTCAAGCGGTAGATGGCTGCCAGCGTATACAATTTGTGGAGACCCGGCACAACTCCGCGGTTTTCAATATCTGCCAGCCGACTGATGTGCAGAATGAAGTCGGGACGCCCTCGCCGGGCGGCCAATTCGTAACTGGCGCGCTCTACATCTCGATAGGTTAGTCCGAGTCGTTCGCGGGCCTGTCGCAAACGAAGACCGGGAACCATCAATTCCTCGTGATCTGAGCGAATCCGCACACGTCAGAGTACAACAGAATTACCACACTGTTAAGTTTCCGGAACAAAGAATTGGCGCGACGCAAAATCCTGTTGAAAAAATATTGCGGTTTTGCGCCACGCCTTCCGCCGCGCCATAAGTCCTGCATTTACTTCAGGCACACAGGCCGATGAACTGCGGCATTATTAGATTTTTCAAATGAAAGTTTGCCACCTGTTATCTCCCCCTAGGCAGCCGGCAAAGTATGCGGGCTTGCCGAATTGGGCCTTGCTCTTTTCTCTTGTAGGGGCACCCGCTCTTCGCCCAAAACCGAAATTTCTCATCCTGGCCCAGATCCGTAGGCGCGCCAGAAGTTAGCCCAGCCCGTAAGGGCTAGGAAACCTGGCAAAGAGAATCCCGAGCGCCGCAGGTGCGTCACCTGACGAATCGCCCCGGGCCTCTACACCGCCCAGTTCTGCTCCTCTCCACTCCTCGTCAATGCGCCTGCGAAAAATGCTCGTGCACCACCCTCCATTCCTTCCCCTGTTTTGCAAACACATGCGTGCCCCGCCCGTGGATCTTTCGCCCTCGCCCGAGCTGCACGCTCCAATAAAACGTCGCCACCGCCGTCCCTCCGCTCACCGACACGCGCGGCTCCTCAATGTGGTACGCCATCTTCGGCGCCCGCTTCAGGTAGAAATGAAAGGTCTTCCGCAGCGCCCCCAGCCCGCGAATCCGCTGGTGCTTCGTCGACGAAAACCCCACGAACCCGCGGTCAAACAGTTTCAAAGCACCTCGCACATCGCCCCGGTTGATCGCCCGCACCTGCTCCCGTTCCAAATGCAGTATCTGCCCACGCGCGCTCTTAGCCATGGGTCACCTCCAAATTTGATTTCAGGCACACGGCCCACGCCGATACTACACCCGCCTGCCACCCACGGGATGGAGATCAGAAAACAGAAATTGTGAAAGGAAGAAGAGAAAAACCCCACCCTTCGACCGCGTCGAAGGATGGACCACGCGAATTCTTTTTGGCGCATTAAAGGCCGGCCACCCGCCGCTTGGTCACCAATGTGGGAAGTTTGCGTACTTCACATTTTTTGACGTCTACAATTCCGCAAAACGAATCTATGGTTTTGTTCAGCAAACCAGAGCGGGTTCGTCACAATGGAGAAACCACCGATCGAGGATGACGCGGCGAGAGAACCACTGGCTCGCCAGGAGAATTCGGGAGAGCGAACTCACCAGCCGCGTTGGAAGATGACGACCAATGTTGAATGCCCATTCTTCCTGCACTTTTCCGAATCGCTGCGCGAGCAGGCAGCGATATGTTTCTGAAAGCGCAGGATTCCTGGCTCCACCCTCGGCCAGGATGGCCTTCGCCGCGAGGAGTCCCGACTCGATCGCCGGCCGTATGCCCTCGCCGCTCTGAGAATACGCCAAGCCGGCGGCATCGCCGATCAGCAGTACGCCGTCTCCGGCCACCTCGCGTTTCGCATATCCGTACAGAAGATACGAATGGCCCGCCATCTTCGCAGGGAGATCAAAAGCAATCTTCCTCGCCTTTTTCAGGAAGGTGCCGAAGGCCGCAAGGTGATTGGGCAGGGCATGGGGATCGAGTCTCCCTAAGCCGATATTGAGAAAGTTCTTTTTACGGACGCACCAACCGTAACCCTTCATGTCTGGACAAAAGTAAAGCTCTGGAAACTCAGGCCGGATAGAACATTGATCGCGCTGGGTTTCTGTCATCTCGAACTCAATTTCTTGCGCAGCAACGCTGACTTCATGGCGAGCGTTGGCCCCCCGCAATCGCGCCACAGGACAAAAATGTCCTCCGGCGCCGATCACCAGCCGGGTCTTAAACTGGCCGTTAACAATCCAGCGATCGCCCGATTGTTCCAGGCGGGCGAGACGAACGCCTTGGTGAAAGCGCGCACGGCAACGCTTCAATAGAAAATTATCGAACTCGCAGCGGCGAATTCCGTAGCTGATTGGCCGGCCATAATTGGTTTCTACTTCGCGGCTACCCATCCGGCTGGTGCGAAAACCGTGGATGTTCTGCAAAACATGGCCGCGTGAATATTCCTCCAGATCAATTTCGAGCTCCTCGACGACGGGCGGGGTGATCCATCCTCCGCACACCTTGTCCCGGGGAAAGGTCTGGCGGTCCAGGATCACGACACGAAGACCCGAATCGCGCAGCTTCCAGGCGCAGGAACTTCCGGCGGGACCGGCTCCAACGATCAGGACGTCGCATGCATCCATTTGGTCTCCTGCTCTTCGTGCCGTTCTTTTGTATACAGGTGCGCGCGGGTCCATGGAATTTGCTGGCAGGCCGTTCGCGCGAAAACGATTTGAAACAGTTGAAGCGTGCCAACACGAAACCCGGCGGCAGATTCGGCGAGGTAGAGCCGCCAGGCTCTCATGAATTCCGAGCTGAACATGTCGGATATCTGCTGCTCGCACTTCTCGAATCGCGCCAACCAATGCTCCAGCGTTTTTGCATAGTGGGGCCGTAAGTTCTCGACATCCAGGACGGACAAATTCCAAGGTTCAAAGACTTGCATGACCTCACCAAGCGTAGGTGCGTAGGCACCAGGAAAAATGTGTTTTCTGGTCCACGTGCTGAAGGGAAGCGGATGATTGTGCCCTATAAAGTGGAGGAGACCACGCCCGGTTTTGGCGAGCGAGCGGTGGATGATGCTCCCCAACTCTCGATAGTGCTTCCGTCCAACGTGTTCCAACATTCCTACAGAGACAAACGCATCACACTCGCCGGCGATGTTCCGGTAATCGTCTTCGATGAATTCCACTCGGTGGCTGAGTCCCAGTTCTTTTGCTCGCCGCCGGGCGACCAAGATTTGCTCGTGTGAAATATTGAATGCCCGGACGGTCACTCCATAGTTTTTGGCCATGTGCAGGGCCAAAGCGCCCCAGCCGCAGCCTGCGTCCACGACACGCTCTCCGGGCTGCAGTTGCACCTTGCGGCATACGTAGTCCAATTTCGCGACTTGCGCTTGCTCCAGCGTTGCACCGGGAGACGGATAATAAGCGCAGGTATAGACGAGTTGCGGGTCGAGCCAGAGCTGGTAAAAATCGGTATTAAGATCGTAGTGCCGCTGGATGTTATGACGCGAGCCGTGCAAGGAGTTGCGCTGAACATATTCCATGCACTTCGAGACGAGTTTGACGTACCAGTTGTGATGTGCGACTTCCGACATGGAGCGATAAACGATTTCGAGTGCGGTGACGAGATCTCCCTCAAGCGTGATTCGCCCCTCGCTGTACGCATCGCCGAACTCAGATTCCGGATCCAGCAGCAGACGGAAGAGAGTTTTTCGGTCCTGTATGACGATGTTGGCCACCGGCAGCGCGCCTTTTGGCGAAATTTCGGCGCTGTTTCGGAGCCCGAGCCGGACGGCGGGCTGACCCGCCGCTCGATAGATCTTTTGCAGTAGCCACTCGTCGATTCGAGAGGACTTGTTTTGAGCAGACATGGGGAGCCCCTCCCTGCCGGGTGGTGGAGTTCGGATGGGTTTCACGATCATACCTTAGCAAGCGGGGCGGGTGGCCGTCGATATGCCCCGTCCCGATCGCGATTGACAGGACCATCCTATGCCGCCCATCCTCCATCCCAGCTCTTCTTCATTCCCTTGTAGGGGCGCAGCACCTGTCCCGACTCTGTCGGGACCGCTGCGCCCTTCCGTGGCAAAGCCAATCCTGGCTGTGCTCGTTTCTCGTAACTCGTCACTCGCCACTTCCTCCGCCTTTCAGCAGGCCCCATTGGGAATCTGCTATTCTGCGAAGCATATGGCCTCTCACCGGAAACACGTCTATTTTGGGCTGCGCGCTCTGTTTCTTAGCTTCGGCATTTTGCTTGGTGGCATCGCCGTCCACGCGCAGCAAGCGGCCGTCGCTCCGCCCTCCGCGGATGCCAAACCCGCCACGGACGCCGATTTCATCGCTGCCGCCGACGAAGTCCTCGGCCAAATGAGCCAAATCACCGGCCTGAAATTGGTCACGCCGCTCAAAAAATCGCTGCGTTCGCGCGAGGAAATCCGCGCTTACGTCATCAAGCAGATGGACGAAGAAAAGAATCCCGCCGAACGCTACGCCGGCGAGCGCAGCGCCGAAGCTTTCGGGCTCCTTCCCAAAGGATTCGACCTCGATGCCTTCATGGTGAACGTGCTCACGGAACAAGTCGAAGGGCTCTACGATCCGAAGACCCGTGAATTTTACATCGCGGACTGGAGCCCGCTTGCCGACCAGCGCATGGTCATGGCCCATGAATTGACGCACGCTCTCGAGGACCAGCATTTCCAGATTGAAGCGTGGGTAAAGGCAGCCCGTCCCAATGAGGATGCCGAGCTGGCGCGCGACGCCGTGCTCGAGGGCAGCGCCATGGCCGCCATGGTCGACTATCTGATGCTCGGGACCGGACGCTCGCTGAAGGACCTCCCGGAGTTCGATCCTTCGATGTTGATCGGCGATCTGGGCAGCACTCCCACGCTGCAAAAAGCTCCGCCGTTCCTCAAGGACGCGCTGATCTTTCCTTATCTCGGCGGACTTACCTTCTCAGCCGCAGTCATGAAGAATTCCGGCTGGAGCGCTCTGCCGGCGCTGTTTGAGAAGCCACCGGTTTCCACGCAGCAGATTCTGCATCCGGGGCTCTATCGGTCCGGCAAGACTCCCGCAAGTGTCGCTCTTCCGCGGCTGGAGAAAGTGTTCGGCGACAACTGGTCAAAGCTCGACGAAAACATCATGGGTGAATTCGGCTGGAAGGAAGTCTTGAAACAATTCCTGGACAACGACCGCGCAAAGACCTTGGCAGCAGCGTGGGACGGCGACCGCTACGTTCTCTATGAGCACAAACAAACGAAGAAGCTCATCCTGGTGACCCGCCTGCACTTGGATAGTGAAGAACACGCGGCGCGTTTCTTCGGGCAATATTCGGAAGCGTTCGAGAAAAAATACTCGAAGCGCACGAATTTGCTCCGCCGCCCGAACTTTTTTTCTTTTGATACTCCCGACGGCGGCGTGTTCCTGCGTTGTTTAGGAGACGAATGTGTAACCCTGGAAGGCACGACTCGCAATATCTTCGACGCTTTCACCAAAGCCCTGAACTGGCCTTTGGCGCCGCAGCCGCTGGAAAAACTCGGATCCGTTCCCGCGAAGACCGCAATGACCTCTGCACCCGAAGAAAACATTGTCGCGGCAAGGGGTGAAGGTCTAAGTTCCCAACTTCCTACAGAGCAATATGTTCTTACTCTGCACGCCGAACGGCAAGAAGCGTCAAATCGTCTGTTTGCTTCAAACCTTCCCGAAAGCTCAGCAGGTCCTCGAGACATTCAGAAATCAGCTCCGCAGGCTCTATCCTTGTGTGGCTCGCCGCCAGAGTGCGGACTCGGTGAAGACCATACTCTGCACCTGTGCGATTCCGTGCTTCCGTCAAACCGTCGGTATATAGGAACAGAGTGTCATCCTGAGCCAGTGCGAGCCGATGGACAGGGAAGCGGGTGTTACAGAACATCCCCAGGGGCACTCCCGTGGAATCCTTTGGGGTTGCCACGTCACCATGGATGTGAAGCACGGGAAGGTGGCCCGCGCTGACAAACTCCACCGAACCATCGTGGGCAGCTCGTCCCACGACGAGAGTCGCGAATTGTCCCGCGAGAGTGCTCTCGCAGAAAATGCGGTTGGCGTCTTCCACCATGCGATCGAGCGGGAGAGCGGCTTCGGCGAGGCTGCGAAACGTTGCATGAAGGTGGCTCATGAGCATGGACGCAGCAACACCCTTGCCGGAGACATCCCCGAGCATAAAGAGCAGGCCGCCGTCTGTTTCGAAGAGATCGCAGTAATCGCCGCTCACCATGCCGGCGGGCTGATAGTGGTAGCGCACGTTCCAGCCGGCTGGCGCCAGACCGGGTTTCGGCAAGAGAGCCCGCTGGATGCGTGCGGCCAGGGAAAGATCACTTTCCAAGGCGCGCTGTTCGGCGCTCGTAAGATGGTCCAGACAGAAACGCACCAACGGATCGGCCAGCAGGCGCTCCGCTTCAATGGTGTCGTGGCACGTCTCGCAGAGCCCGAATGTTCCTTGATCGATGCGGCTCAGCGCGGTGTCCACGGCCGTCAACAATTCAGAAAGAGAAGCATCGGGGGCAGGCGAATGCAAAGCCTCGTGAAGGCGCTCGCGGCGTTGTTCCAGTTCGGTGCGCAAATACATTTGTTCGGCAGTGGCCATACTACCTCCTGCCATAGGTTGCTGTTTTGCGGCTGAGCTTTCCATCCGATTTCCTCCTTTGAATTGAGGAACGCGGGAATTGGCTTAACGGCGACGGTATCGGCTCTATGCTTGCGATTCGCCGCTGGAGCATGAAAGAGCAAGCGGTCTTGCCAAGCCCCTGCTGATTTTTATTCGATGCTGCAAACGTGCAAGACGGTGCAGGAATTTTTGCTCCAGCCGCGCGGAGCGACCAGCGAGATCAGGATCGTGCGAGGCGCATCGTTGCGGCCGGAGTTTCGCAAGGGCGAGCTGGGCGAATTCAGCCGCGCGGCTCAGGTCTTTGGCGTGATGTTCGTAGTAAATGGCCAGTTGTTCGCAGGCATGAACGCCGTCGCGCGGATCGGCGGCGATTTCCAGCCAGATCTCGGCGGCGCGCGCATGTTCGCCGCGGCGCTTGGCCATCAGCGCCAGCTCGCGGCGCGCCTTGGGGCGGAATTCCACGGGGAGTCCAATCGCCAGAGCTTGTGAGCAAGCGGACTGCGCGCGATCGGCCTCTCCGCGCCGTTGCAGAAATCGCGATAGCCCGAAGAGGTCGAGGCTTTCGACGTTTTCGGAGTTGCAAT
>Ga0209488_10003408_pt1 | contig 12761 bp, 14 predicted proteins | sample Rivendell_Oct201_8_FD_188349 | JGI IMG/M metagenome (GOLD analysis project Ga0209488, IMG submission 188349) | Vadose zone soil microbial communities from the Eel River Critical Zone Observatory, Northern California, USA -... | ecosystem: Environmental > Terrestrial > Soil > Vadose zone >...
GCCAAGCCACGCGTCAGCCGTGCCGCAATAGTCGAGTTGATCGCCGCGACGACGACCAAAACCGGCCTCAAGGTCGAGTGTGCGCTCGATGAGCGGACCTATGAGAACGAGATACCGACGCGATGGTCTTATTCTTTGCGTTCAATTGTAGGTGCCCGCCGAAGCATGACAGCCAAGACAACCATCGAAGGCGCCAATGCGGTCATAATACCCAGGAGATATAATTGTATACCAGCCATGCCACTACCCGTCTACCTCGACCATGCGCTATGCCTTGCAGTGGTAATCCTGCCTGGACTCCCCTTAAAAAAGATTAACCGAAGCACCAGCTGCAATAGGTCCATAGGCCCCGTAGAGGGAGTAGCAGGAGACACGCGCACCATAGACGGCGTGGGGACCGTAGCGAGAGCCCTGACATGAACGGACCGATTGCGCCGGACGCCGCCGCGCAAGAAGGTTGGATGGAGGCGCAAAAGGCCGCGCTCAAAACCGGGCGTCTCGACCAGGTGCTGGCGGCGCTCGCCGACCACGTCGAAGCTCCCGAGATTGACCGCGATCGACGAGCGTGTGGACTTTGGTGGTCAACCCGCCGCGTGACCGGCCGATCGCTTGCGCGCCGTTTTTTTTCGCGCACCAGCACTGTGTTGATGAGCGCGTACGATAGTGGCATCGATCATCATGTGTTCGTTGTCTGGATCGCTGCTCAACCGCTTGAAAATACGTTAGAAAACTCCGCTCTTCGCCCATCGGCTGAAACGTTGATGAACCGATTTCCAATGGCCGAAACGCTCCGGTAAATCGCGCCAGGGACAGCCCGTCCCAAAGCGATAAGAATGGCCTCAACGAACAGCCGATTATCTTCCGCCGTACCGCCTACGTGCCCCTCACGCCCCGGCAGAAAATCCTTGATCCGATCCCATTGGTCGTTGCGCAACCCAAAGCGTTCCATCGGTCGGCCCTCCTCGAGCCGACCGCCCATGAATCATTCAATCGCTGACGAGAAAACATGCAAACTGTTCCGCGTTTGATTCTGATCCGTTCCCTCGGTTTCAATTGGGTCCGCCAAAATCAACGCGTACCCATTGGCCTAACTGAGGACAGGCCCTAAGATGATATTCCCAATAGCTGCAGTCATTTGGTATTTTATTCTGAAGGAGGTCGTTTTGAGTTTAATTGGGCGTTAGCAAGGCCATTTCGAGCAGCCAGCAGACCCAGATCGCCGGCGCCAGGAAAAGACCGAACGGCAAGCGGTGCGTTGCCGACATCGGTTGGCCCCTGGTTAGGTGGCGAACTAAATAGGTGGCGAGCGCGGCCACGGCTGCCAACTCGATGAGGATCGGCATCGTCGACCAGTCCAGCCAGGCGCCTGCTATACCCGCGAGCTTGACGTCGCCCAGACCAATCCCCTCTTGCCCGCGCAGCCAAGCGTAGCCATTGCGGAAGGCCAGGAGCATCAGGGCCAGTGCAACACCACGGATGAGAGCGTGCAGGGTGGCTGGTAATATCGCATCGGGGGCTTGAACTGCGGCATTCGCCAATGCGAGAGCCAACGAAGCGGCGCTCAGGCTATCCGGGATGATGAAGCGGCGCGCGTCTATCACTGCGATTGCCAGCATCAAGAGCGCTAAACCGCCCCCGAAGAGCCGGAGTGGCCCTGGTAAAATGGCGATGCTGAGGGCTACCATCAACGTGGCGATCAATCCAACCGCGATTGCGTTTGGTTTAGTGGCTTGTCGCAATCCACTTGGTACTGTCGTCGTTGCTGGCATCGGTGCGACAACATCCTTTGCCGTGAGCGAATCTGTTGGGCGCCCGGGCGTGCCCAGATGGGTCATTTGGACACACTACCGACCATGGATGCGCCCGCCCAGTTTTGCACGCAGTTCTTGGGCGATACGGGAAGCATCGGCGCCATTTCGAATGATCTGCGGGCGGATGAACATGATGAGCTCGGTTCGTTCTGTCGTCCCGGCGTTGCGCGTCACGAATGGGGAGAGTGAAGATATCTGGTCGAGGATTGGAATTCCAGAGCGATCGCGATTTTCGCGTTCACTGATAAGTCCGGCGAGTAGCACCGTTTGACCATTTGCGATCGAAATCGAACTTTTTACTCTGCGCTGCGACACTGTCGGTGTGAGAGTGTCGGCCGTTGCCGTAGGCGCAACATTGCTAATCTCCTGCTCGATATCCAGGATGACGTTACCGTTGCTGTTGATCCGGGGGGCTACGCGCAAGATCACCCCGGTATTGCGATAATCGATACTGTTCACGACCGGGGCTATCGCGACATCAACGGCTTGCGCCGTACGCGTCGTGATTGGAATTTGGTCGCCGACCTGCAGCGTTGCGACCTGATTGTCCATTACGACAACGGACGGCGTCGACAGGACTTTCACGCCTGTAACCTGATGTAAGGCATCAAGAATGAGTCGTGGTTGCGCTTCCGTCCCCACGAGGAAGTTAAAGCCAGGAAGAGCGCGGCTTAAAACTGCACTGGCTACGCTTGCCGTGTTGAGAACGGAACCTTTGTTCTTGCCGAGGCCGACATCCTCGCTTTTCAGGAAGAATTGGACGCCATAGCGTAGCGTGTCGTTGAGCGTGACCTCGGCAATCGTGGCATCAATCGAGACTTGGAGCTGCTGGCGGTCAAGCTGTTGCAACGTTCGTTCGATGATCCGGTAGTTTTCCTGGTTGGCATAAATCAACAACGAATTGCTGTTGGCGTCGGCCGTGATCCTCACGCCCGGAAGGAGCGATCCATCGGCGCCACGGGAGCCCATCCGCCCATTGGGCGAGAGAGGACTTGCGCTACTCTGCGCGGGGCTACCGCCCGACCGGCCGGCGAGATTGCCTCCCGAGGCATCGGCATATCTTGTTTCGAAGTTCGTCTGGTTGGATCGAGAACTTGCCGTGAGCGGGGCTGCGCCGTTATTTGGCTTTCCACCTCCGGGGGGGGCTCCATTGCCGGGCGCGAGCTGGTTCATCGAGGAGTCGACGACGCTGCTGGAGCCACCGGTGAACATGTCATTGAGCAGGTCAGCAACCTGGCGCGCATCGCCAAAGCGCATGCGATACACCTTGACGCCGGTGCCTGCGCCAGACTTGTCCAGCCGGCGTATCCATGTCGCGACCGTCCGCAAGACTTCAGGCTTGCGGGCTACCGCGAGTATTGCGTTTTGACGCCCGATGGGCTGCAGCTTGACCATGCTCTGGCTCAGCCCGCCCTCGCCGGAATCGATTATGTTTTCAAGCTCGGCGATAATCGGTTCGGGCGATGTACTACTTACAGGGTAGATTCCGACAGACTGCCCCCGCATCCAATCGGCATCGAAGCTGAGAACGGTGTCGATGGTGGCCCGACGATCAGCCGCATTACCTTGGATGACGACCAGGTTACGTGCCGGTTCAGCCCTAACCATCCCAGGCTTGGCCGCAAAGTTGTCGAGCAATTTCGTCAGCGTCTGAGCTGAGACGAATTGCAAGGGGACGACCGTGATACCATAGCCGGCTTCCGGCCCTTCGGTTCCGTCGATTGAGCCGGTACCGGTCGCCTCGGCGGAAGGTATGAGCCGATATCCGCGCGCCTCGCGCACGAGCGCAACATTGCCGACCCGCAGCGCGCTTTCGAACACGAATAGGATGTCCTTCTTAGGCACCGCCCGACCTGAGGACAGGCTGACGGTGGCTTGCACGCGCGGATCAATCGTGTATCCGATCCCCAGAATGTCACCCAAGACGACCTTTGCCACCGTCGCGACGGGCGCATTTTCGAAATTCATTTCGTAGCCAGGACCACTGACGGTGCGCGCAGCGCTCTCGCCAAGGCCGACCGTTACGTGAGCATCGTCGGAATCCGAGCCCTGATTGCCACGTCGCTTGCCGGCGATCGGCTGCGAGCGGTCCCCGTAATAGGATTCTTCGCGGAGATCATTGGCTCCAACGACATTACCACCCTTGGCCCCAACGACATTACCTGCCGGTCCGGTGGGCTGCGGAAACCTTGGCGTCAAATCGACTTCGCGAATCTGGTCCACGACACCGGGAGTCACAGGGGGAGTGCCGCTGGCATCGTTCGCGGTAACGCACCCGGCCAGACCGCTTGCGGCCATGACAAGTATTGCCAATGCTTGTCCGCCGGACAGCAACCGGAAATCGGGATCACGTACGTGCATTTACTACTCAATCCCCCGCGCGTCCCTGAGTCAATTGACAATAATAGGTTGAATTTCGCCAACCCTTTCGAATCCGTTCCCAATTCTTAGGGACAACGGAAATATGGCTGGGAGATGGTTAACAAATCCCTAAATCACAGAATTCGGCTATCAGGCCTCTACGCGCCGTTCTGCGCCCAACCGGCCCAGGTGTGGATTAAGTCGTGGCAAAATTAACGAATTCAATATAGTGAAGGAGCACGAGGGGGGTCTTGCATGCTGCCCGCAGCCAAAATGTCAGCTCAACTCATTGAAATCCCTCCGACGCCGGGGCGGCCGGCTTGTAGGGGGTGGGTGGAATTTGTGGGCCACTTGGCACGCAAGCATGCCATCAAGAGCGATTTGCTCGCAAAGTCTCGTCCAGCCGATGAGCCCGCGGGAGAGACGCGGCTACGGGGATTATGGGAACTCACGGACCTGTCGGCGGGTGCCTTTGCCGACGAAGTTGCCAGCTTTTTTGGGCTGCGGCGGATGAGTTTGCCGGAAATACTGGCTGCACCTTCACTTGTAGCTCAATTTTCCAGTCGGTTTTTGCGCGAGCGCGCGATCTATCCTTGCCGGGGCCAGGATGGAGCGTCGGATTGGCTCGTGGTGGCTGATCCTACTGATTCCACAGCTGTCCGCGGTGCAGAAATAATCGTGGGCGGGCCGGTCACGATTGTGGTCGCTTCGTTGGAGGACATCGCAACCGTCCTTTCCGAACGGCTTGGGCGTGATGACATGCCTCCGCCGGAATCGCACGAGACGGCGGTTTCTCATCGCTACGATGATATCGAGAGCCTGCGAGATCTTGCGAGCGGCGCACCGGTCGTGCGCGCTGTCAACGACCTGCTGGAGAGTGCCCTTGAACTTCGTGCGACAGATATTCACATTGAACCCTTTCGCACGGGCCTCGTGCTGCGGATGAGGGTCGATGGACTATTGCGCACGATACCGACGCCCATTGACATCCCTCCCCAGGCCCTCATCTCGCGAATCAAGATTATCGCAGGGCTCAACATTGCCGAGCGCCGCCTGCCCCAGGATGGGGCCGCCCATATAGGGGTCGCGCGATCAGACATCGACATCCGCGTCGCGACCATGCCGACACAGTATGGAGAATCGGCCGTCATCAGATTGCTGCCAAAAGATCGGGGCATTCTCGAAGTCGCCAAGCTTGGCCTGTCTTCTCCTGACGAAGCCAAGCTCGGAAACCTCCTTAAGCTTCCGCACGGCTTGATCGTGATCACCGGGCCAACGGGCAGCGGTAAGACGACAACGCTTGCGACCATGCTCAGCGTACTCAACGACTCGACACGAAAGATTCTGACCGTCGAGGACCCCGTTGAGTATGAGATTTCCGGCATCAACCAGTCGCAAGTCAAGCCGGAGATCGGTCTCACGTTTGCCGCTGCCTTGCGCGCTTTCGTTCGCCAGGATCCTGACGTGATCATGGTGGGGGAGATCCGAGATACAGAGACCGCCCACATTGCCATTCATGCCGCATTAACGGGACACTTGGTTCTAACCACTTTGCACACCGAAACGGCAGCTGCCGCGGTCCCGCGGCTGCTCGATCTTGGTGTCGAGGGCTTCTTACTACAATCAACTCTGCGCGCCGTGATCGCGCAACGCCTCGTGCGCGTCCTCTGCGAACGCTGCAAGGTTGTACGCCGGCTCATGGCACGTGATCTTGCGGCCGATCCGCGTTACGGATTGCTTGGACTGCGCGAGAGCGACGTAATTCATGAGCCACGCGGATGCGAACGTTGCGGCGGGTTCGGCTACCGCGGACGCAGTGGCGTATTCGAGGTTCTCGAAGCCACCGAGGATGTACGCGATTTGATCACGACGAGCGGCGACGCGCGCCGGGTTGCGCAGGCCGCAGTCCGCGCCGGTATGACGACGATGTTTGAACACGCAGTCTCCAAGTGCCGTGCCGGAGTGATTTCCGTTGCGGAAGTCCTCAGAGTCACGACGGTGCGGTAGCCCATGCCAAATTACAGATACCGAGCCCTGACACAGAGCGGTGAAATTGTCAGCGGGCTGATTTCTGCCCCGACGGCGGCAGAGGTCGCTAGACGTATCGATTATCTCCATCTCGTCCCGATCGACACGGTTGCGGAGGAAACCTCTGCAACAGCGAAGTACTTCACTTTTCAACTCGGTCATCGGGCGCGCGCCGACGACGTGACTGTTTTCACGCTCGACCTTGCGCTGCTAATCAAAGCGGGGGCTCGGCTGAATGACGCGCTTGAACTGCTCGCGACGGATGCCGACATCAGTCGTCTGGGCCCGATCGTTGCGAAGATTCGCGCCAGTGTCCTTTCAGGTGAGACTTTCGCTGACGCGCTTGCGCAGTATCCCGCGCTGTTTCCGCCAATGTACCGCGCACTCATAGAAATTGGAGAGGCATCGGGTGCATTGGACCGAATTCTCGAGATGCTCGCTGGTGAACGCGTTCGCGCCGCAGCATTGCGGCGAAAACTAGCTGATGCGTTGCGCTATCCGGCCTTTCTGTTGCTTGCATCAGCGTTCGTCCTGGCCTTTTTCCTGATATTTGTACTCCCCCAATTTGGCTCAGTTCTAAAGGACTTTGGCGCCAAGATTGATCCATTCGTCTTGACCTTCATTCGCTTGTCAGACGTGGTAAATGAACATCGAAATCTGATCGCCGTCATATTGTTCATTTTGCTGTCGGCCGGGATGTGGATGGCGCGACAGCCTCGACTGCGCGCAGCTTTGCTTTCGACACTATCCAAATTCCCACTGGTTCGACCGATTTTTGATTTTCATCGCACTGGGTTGTTTTGTCGAAATCTTGGCATTCTGCTTTCAGCCGCAGTTCCACTCGCGACGACCCTTCGAATCCTTGCCGACATGATGGCGACGATGGGTGATTCGGCTGTGTGGGTCAGACTCGTGGACCAGGTCCGGCAGGGCCGCAAGTTATCTGAGACCCTCGATGAAGCTTCCATTCTGCCACCTATGGCGATCCGTATGTTGCGGCTAGGCGAGGAGACCGGACAACTGCCGATGCTCGCCGGTCGGGTAGCTGAATTCTATGAAACAAAACTCCAACGCAGCCTCGATCGGATCGTCGGGATCGCTGGTCCTCTGGCGATCGTGACAATCAGCCTCATTATCGGGGGGCTCATCGTATCGGTGATGACCGCGCTTTTGTCGGTCAGCCAGCTTGTGGGCTGAGAGAAGGACTTGGTAATGTCACAGTCGAAGATTAATAAGCCTCAGAAGAACCGCCGCAACGAACGTGGGTTCACGCTGGTGGAGGTTCTCGTTGTCATCACCATCATTGCCTTGATGATGGGGCTCGTCGGGCCGCGCGTTCTTAACTATCTCAGCGAATCCAAGACAAAGGCGGCGAAGATTCAGATTGAAAGCTTGTCCGCCTCCCTCGATCTGTTCTTTATCGATGCAGGTCGCTATCCGACCAGCTCTGAAGGGCTTACGGCGTTGACGGTGCGCCCCGGCAGCGCAATCGGTTGGAACGGTCCCTATTTGCGCGGCAATTCGGTACCGAACGATCCATGGGGACGCCCCTATGTCTATCGCTCGCCCGGCGAGCATGGACCTTTTGACATCATTTCATACGGCGCCGACGGGCAGGAAGGAGGAAGCGGTGCAGGGGTCGATATCACCAGTTGGGCAAAGGCACAGTGAGTGCGGGCAGGCTGGATTCACCCTGCTTGAGGTCGTCTGCGCTCTCGCGATTTTGGCTGCCTTGGCGGCTGTCGTTGCCCCGGCGCTGCCGCGTGGTACCTCGCGGCCGCAGTTGGAAGGCTATGCATTGGCCATGGCGGCGATCCTCAAAAGCGACCGCAACGCTGCTGTGCGCAACCGCACCACCGTAGCCACGCGTATTGAAGAGTCAGCCCGTCTGATCCGCTCCGGCGCGACCGGGCGCAGCGTCCAATTGCCAAATGACGTGGCGTTGAGCGCATTGCTGCCGGCGCGTTGTGGAACCGCAGGCGCCGGGACCTTGGGGACAACGGCCGCCGTGCGGTTCCTGGCATCAGGAATGTCTTGTGGCGCGAGCCTAAAGCTGTCGCGGCAAGGGGTCGGTTATGAAATTCGTGTGAACTGGCTGACAGGAGGCGTGGACATTGCTTCGCTCTCGAACGGCTAACTGCGCGGCCATGGCGGGCTTTACCCTGATTGAAGCACTCGTCGCACTAACGATTGTCGCGACTTCGCTCTCGGCCATCGGTGCCTTGATTGCCACGTCGGTTCGCGGAACCCGCTCGATCGAGGGGCGTCTGGCCCGTATCGAGACGGCGCGGGCTGTTGCTACGGCCCTTCCCGATCGCGACCAGCTTGCCAAGGGCGGCATGTCGGGTGACCTCGCGGGGCACCGCTGGCGCATTGACGTCGGGCCGTACCCGCAAATGAACACCGGTGGAAAGCAACCGCATCCCTGGGTGCCGGAGCATGTTGTCCTGTCGATTGATTCCGCAGCCGGCGGAACCCTGCAAATCGACACGGTCCGTTTGCGGCGGAGGAACGGACAATGATTGCGCAAGGCAAGTCCCGCCCGGCTGGCGATGCGGGCTTCACTCTTCTTGAAACGCTGATCGCGATGGCGTTGATGGGCCTCATTCTTGCAGCCTTGGGCACGGTTACGGCGCAATGGCTGCCGAATTGGAACCGCGGCGTTACACGCGTTCAGCGTGCGGAAAATCTTGCGCTTGGCCTCGACCGGCTCGTCTCCGACCTTGCCGCCGCCGAATTCGTTTCGATAAGCCGTGAAACGCTGGAGCCTTTGTTCATGGGCCTTGGCCGGTCCGTCACGTTCATACGGACCGTGCGGGCGCCATTTGCGCCTCCGGGTTTGGAACTCGTCCGCATTGCTGAAAATCGCGGCGAGCAAGGGCCGGTAATGGTTCGGACACGCGCTCCATTCGTGCCAATCTCAAAGGACGACTTCGAACGGAATCCGCCAAGCTTTGCTGATCCCGTGGTCCTTGTTCGTCCCCCTCATCAGCTGCAATTCTCCTATGCGGGGGGCGATCGGGTATGGCGAGACACCTGGGTTGGCGAGCGGCTTCTTCCGCACGCCGTCAGGTTGACGGTTCGTGATCCGACGACGCAGCAAATCCTTGCCGCGTCGACCGCGACAGTGGTGCATGCCCGCCTTCCGGCGCGCTGTGTCGCCAGTCAATCGCTGGCGGATTGTCTTGCCGGACGTGCTGAGCCGCAACAAGCCGACGGCGCACAACAGCGCAGTGGTGACAGGAGCCGTATCCAATGACACGCGCTCCGGCCTCCCCGTCGAGTTCCTTGTCGCGGCGTGCCACCAACAACGATGGCTTCGTTATCGTCGCCGTCCTTTGGATATTGGGCGCTCTCGCCGCGCTCGTCTCTATTTATTCTCTCTATGTGGTCGAGAGTGCGAGCACGTTTGCCGCGCATACCGACAAGCTTCGTGCTGACGCGCTGGTGACGGCGGCGCTTGAATTGACAGCCTATCGACTGACGACGCCGGCGGAACCGCGGGTGAGCCACGGTTCCTTTGACTTTCGTCTGGGCCCGGCCAAGACAATGGTCGCTTTCCATCCCGAAAACGCGCGGATTGATCTCAACGCGGCGCCGAAAGAACTCTTGAGCGGATTGTTCGTGGGTCTCGGCGCGCGTTCGAACGATGCGCAGGAGTATGCCGACCGTATTGTCGCGTGGCGAACCGCCCCGTCGAAGGCGGACACTTCCGAGGCTTCCAGTTATCGGGACAGCGGGCTGAAATATGTCCCGCGCGGAGGACCCTTTCCGCATGTCAATGAACTCATGCTTGTGCGCGGCCTGCCGACAACGCTGGCCGAACGTGCCTTGCCGTTCGTGACGGTGCATAGCGGGAGTCCGCAGGTCAATGTCATCGTCGCGGCTCCTCGGGTCGTTGCCGCGCTGCCCGGAATGACGCCTGATCGACTGAATGCATTTCTGGCACAGCGCGAACTTGCTCCGGGCCTCGGTCAGGCGCTTTTGCTGCAGCTCGGAACGTCGCGCGGATATGCCACCTCGGAGGGCAGCAAGGCGTCACGCGTGGAGGTCAGCACTATCTTTGACAATGGTCGCCGGTTCAATGCGGAAATTGTCATCTTGATGACTGAACAAGGTAACGAACCCTACATGGTCTTGTCCTTCAATAACATGGAATGAAGTAAACGTGAGCGTGCGATGATCAAGCTATTTCCCGACGTCAAAGCTCATTTCATGAAATGGATCGACGCGGTTGCGGAGGCCATTGTCGATGCAGTCGACCGTTACAAGCCGCCACGAGTTATTGAACTCGTCGAAGCTGATGACGGCGCGTTTAATATCCGGGTGCGCGGGTGGCAGGTTGATGGCCACCATGCGCAATCCGGCCAGATCGCCGAGGCCCAGCTTCTTGCGGCGACATCGAATGATTTGGCAAAGGTGCTGGCCGGCAGCCGTGTCGAACTATCCTTGCAATCGCGGCGTTTCTTGTTCAGCCCGCTCGAACTGCCAGGTCGCGCGTCCGAGTTTCTGGGAGGGATCGTCCGCACCCAGATTGATCGGTTGACACCCTGGTCCGCCGCGGACGCCGCCTATGGTTGGGGCGTGCCGGAGAAAACCGGGGTCGATCGCATCAAGGTAACGGTTGCCGCGACCGCACACGCGCTTCTTGCGCGTTATGTCGAACCACTTGCGTGTGCGGGCTCGCATAGCGTCGCGATATTTGCGCAGGCGCCACAAGGTGCCGGTATCAAAGTCGTGGACCAGAGGTCGCAGGGCCGGGCGGACGCACGCGCCATTCCCCGACTGCTGATCAAAATTCTCGTCATTGCGGCCGGTATCGGCGCAGGCGCGTTCACTCTCGCGGCGTTGGTTGGTGCCAGCCTCGATGCCCGTCAACAGGAACTATCGCGCCGGATTGCCCAGGTGCGTGCCACCGCGATTACGGCACGTGACCAAGGTTTGCCGATCAATGCCGGCGCCATGCGGTTGCTCGAAGCGCGCAAGCATAACGATCCTTCGAGCCTGATCGTGCTGGAGGTCTTGTCGCGCATTCTGCCGGACCACACCTACGTGACGGAACTGCGGATCGAAGGAAACAAGCTGCGGCTGGTTGGCATTACCCGCGATGCTCCGTCCTTGATCGGGCTGATCGAACAGTCGGCGCGGTTTTCGCGGGCGACGTTCTTTGCTCCGACAACGCGCTTGCCATCCGATCAAGGAGAACGGTTTCACATCGAAGTTCAACTTCAACCCCTTGTGTCCGCACGGTCATGAACGCCAGCAATCGCATCGAACGATTTTTGCGCAATCCACGGATTGCGGCGCCCAGCTACGGCATCTGCTTGCTGGTGGTTGGATTGGTTGCGGTTTCTGCCGTTGCAGATATCGCCGACCGGTATGGGGCCATGAGGGAATCCATGGGAATCTTGGCGCGCCTTGAACAGCGGACCCCGCTTCAATCCCCGGAGTCGGGCTGGTCGAGCGATGCCGTGCCCCCGGGATCGCCATTCCTGGAAGGACCTACGGTCACGGTGGCCAGCGCGGCACTCCTGGAGCGGCTCACAAGCGCCGTCGTGCGTGCCGGCGGGGAGGTCGTCTCCTTCGAAGTCGAACCGCAGTCGGCGCAGTCGAAAGATGGCTATGTCAAAGTTGTCGCTAATTGTGAGCTTGACGGGAGCCAGCTGCAACAGCTGCTCTTGGACATCGAAACCGGAATGCCGTTCTTGTTTGTCGACCAGTTCGTTGCGCAGGCGCCTGTTCCGACGAACGATCGTGGTCGCCTGCGCGTTCTCCTGGCCGTCTCTGGACTTTGGACGGGAGCCAACCCATGACGTCCCGCGCGATATCTTTCGCCGTTATGGCCTTTTCCCTGGCGCTCGGGATTGTCTTCGGGCTGGGCTCGACCCAGTCGCAGGAATTGAATCTTCAAGAGCAAGATCAATCATCCGCCGTCTCCTCGTCGCCGGACGTCGACGTTCGCCTGCCGGGCTTGCACGGCAACCCGCTTTGGGGCCTCTTGCTCGATGCGCTGCCTGCGACGGCTGCACGGCCGATTTTTTCTCCCTCCCGGCGGCCACCGCCGGGGGTCACCATTGTGCCTTATCAGGCACCACGGCCGGCTACGATGAATCAATCGCTCCAACCGGCTTTATCATTGCTCGGAGTCGTCGCAGGAAAGGAAGATGGAGTTGCAATCTTCCTGGATGCGACCAGCAACTCCGTCATTCGCATGAAGCTGGGAGAATCTCATACAGGCTGGACGCTGCAGTCTCTCGGCGCTCGACATGCTATTTTTCAAAGAGGTCGCGACACCGCGACGGTGGCTCTTTCCAACCCGGTGGGAAAATAGGCGAAGGCATCACGGGCCGCCACCGCTCCCACCACTACTTCCGGATGGTATTACGCTTGGTACCTGTCCGGTGCCTTTGATGATGTTCCGCAATCCATAGGCGCTCGTGACGGTCGTTACTCCGCCTTGAATCACAGTGTTAAAATCACCCAGCAAGATCAGGAACTTGGTGGCTTCGACCGAGAATGAATTGGCAACGTAGATTACTTCCTTGTTGCGCATTTCGAATG
>Ga0209488_10003409_pt1 | contig 12760 bp, 16 predicted proteins | sample Rivendell_Oct201_8_FD_188349 | JGI IMG/M metagenome (GOLD analysis project Ga0209488, IMG submission 188349) | Vadose zone soil microbial communities from the Eel River Critical Zone Observatory, Northern California, USA -... | ecosystem: Environmental > Terrestrial > Soil > Vadose zone >...
CCTTACATTCACAAGAACTTGAACTAAGGATTCTGCGGCCAAGCTGCGTATCATCTCCATCGAAGGGTGCGTCATTACTTCGTCGGACCTTGTCGAAGAATAGGAATCAGCCGATGACGAGCATTGGCCGCGTTGTCCATCCGATGCGTCGCTCCTGCGATAGTTACTTTCATTATAACCACACCACTAACATTTCTGGACATATTCTTACCGGTTTATCGGGAGAGGGAGAGAGGACCCTGATTTAGATTTCCTGTCCAAGCGTTTTAACGTGGGCAAAGAATGACCATGACGGCGAGTTTGAGCCCAATGGAGATGGTACCCGTCGGAATATTATCGTGCAGTTCTTGAAGAGTTCCAGGGAGGCTCTAGTACACGTAGATGTGGCCTTTCCAGAAGTAGGAGAGATCCCAATGGATTGAATTGAAGTCCGAGTGGGGCGCACTGGCAAAGTACTCGGCGCCTGTGACTGTGCGGCGACGACATCTCCGAACAAGCCTGAGGCTTCTCCTTCCCAATCTTCGAACTTGCCATCGCCACAAATCCAAATACTGTCGACCCATCGATTTTACCTGGGACGGATCTGGTCTCCCAGTGAGTTGTTTGAACAAGTATTTCTGTGGGCTGCGACTCTCACCACGGTCATCAATATCTTTCATTCTACGTTTTCTTTGTAACCTTGTGTTTCTTCGACTGTTTCGCCTTGATCCTGAGGTTAATGTTATTGTCGTCAAAAGGACTGCTACTACAAGTTGCAATTCTGGTATTGGACACGTACCAAACCATCTACCCCGCAGCAGTGAAAAAAGGCGATAGAATTCCTCCCGTATTTCTGCTGCCCAGTGCCAAAGCCCGCTCTCCCCAACTCACCTGCGCGTCCTTCAACATGTTGCTCACGTGATGCTGAAAGCGCAGCTCATGCGCAAAACTGCGGAGCCACGAGCTCTCATCCCTGTGAACTCTTATGTGTCCGAACATTATCCCATGAATGGCAACAACAATGGTCCCATCGAACGCGCAGGTGCGACGAGTCACTCGGCCTGGAAGGTTCAAATTTCGCGATCAACTATTGCCCTAAGTTGCGCAGCGAAGAACAAGCTTTCAATTGGCTCACGCTAATACCGCTGACCTGACTAGATCGCTGCGCCTTCAGCTGCGGATAGCAATCCAGGTTTGGGAGGGACATGACCCCGGCCACGGAGGACGGAAGCGCAGCCAAGGTGGTGAGAACCGAACCATTGTCTATTTTGAATGATACTCCTCAGGTACAAAAGCCCTCCCCCTTCTCGAAGAACGTATCACAATCCTACGCCTGCTTTCGTTATTCACCCTCCCCCTTCTCATACCCCCGTCGTGCCTCCCTCCTTTGCCGCTGCGCGGAGCAGGCTTTCTTATCAGGCCATCGAGCGTAATTCCTCGCCGGCCGACCATACCTACGTGACACATTCTCAAACTACCAGTCCGAGGATGTGTCACCGAGCACTTTGTGCATAGTACAAAGGTTGGCGACACCCTGCCGTCCCAACCAACCAACTTCGTTCTCTCGCCCACGCATTCATCGTCCGGACCCCCTCCAACCACGTCTCCTCCCCAACCGGTTACCATACCGAGTCCAGCGCCCATTCGAGGCACGATACCTCCAATCTGTGCGACCAGCCATCGGCCGCATGCGTATAAACGTTAGTACATGAGTCAATTTTATGGGCGAGACGGAGCGATCTCACGCTTGAGGTCATCTAGACCCCCGAACGACGGCCACGGGCTTCGCCGCCCGTGCGCCCCATACCTGATCAGCAATCAAAGTGTCCTCACGAACGTCTAGCGAGCATCTGTAAAGGATCCACCCCCGCACATGGCACACTTCATAGTAGCACAGACAAGGACTTGTTGATATGGATATTTTCTAATCGTTGTGATACTTTCATGGTAGATGATCATGACCAAATTTTGTTCATTCATTTTGTGTAACGTGTATTACTTGAGCAGGAGCAGAGAGTGGCCAACACCGGTCCCTGCCCAATCCGATGACCAGCGAACGCCGACGGTGGTTGTCACCGGATCAATGGTGTCCGTTGGTCATTTGATTGCATGGTTCTCCACTTCTATTCCTGCTCTCTTCCGCATTCCTTATATCTCTTTTAACACCTCTCGCCACTCCTATACCGTATACGTGCTCCGTCGCAAATTGAAGATGTGCTCTTCCAGAGGATATTACTCCTCGTTATCTCTCCGCGCGATAGCTTCCTCCAGCAATGAAGTGAGAACCCACTGGTGGTCAAATACATTATCAGACATTTCTCCCAGCCGTGACCTCGCCGAGCATCTGTAGATTATTGTCATGTTTCATCTGTACTGAAATCGGCCAATTCTTGTAGCGGTATGGCAAGCCAAGACTTCAGTTGGGCGGTTGCATGCTGTCCGAGTCGCTCACCAACATACCCCCAGGTGTATCGTACATACGCACCCCATGGAAACTCCCTTAGGACAACCGAATTCCTTCACAAAGGCACGGGAGAGCAACGACACGAGTGGCCCGTAAGTGATCTCGCTATTTTAAGAAGCTGGTCATCAGTAAGATGCCAAAGTGGGGTAGATGATGGAGGATGAACGACGTATGCACAGCTCGCTCGTAGTTCGTCACGAAACCAGGGAAATGTATTTGCAAGATCGGATGAGACGGCGCAAGCGCAGCGGGTCTTGAACTGGATGGCAGTCTCTCAGGCTCTACTGCGCTACGAGCTAGAGCTACAGACGTCCCCATTTGGTGACAAGTGGCGTGGCGGAGTTTCGGTAATTTCCGGATTGGATGAGCCGCGGCCCGAACAACTGGACAACAGCAGCTCAGCGGCTGCGGCTAACTTACTGTCAACCACTCCCGTCGGTCTCTCAGTCCTCCAGAGTCCCGCAGAACCCCGCAGCAATATTCTTTGCGCCCGTCTAAACTAAGACCGAGGTATCACAGGGTGACGTAATTGCGTGTCGAAAGCCACTCGAACATCCGAATATGGACGAGGAACGAAGGAGGATTACGAGGGTCTATCATGATCATGACCCTGACACACCTCTGCGGAAAACTTGCAAAGAAGATGCGCAAAATGGACCTGCGCAACGAAATTGTGGTAGACCTTGGTGCAGTTGCGCCTGATGAATCCGCAGTCACATACTTTCGAGGCGTGAAGGTCGCATATGCGCTAACTGATACCGTGTCCTGTGAAACGAGGGCACATAGCTCCCCAGGATGTCCCCCATAATGGTCTCCGCAGTACTATTCCTGAACGAGTTCATGTCACCGGTTCGGAAACGTCCATGTGAACTAAACCTCCTTGATGAATAACCGTCCGGCTGCGGTCAGGTCCTTAGGATATAAACCTGCGCTCGAGTGTTCGCGACATCCTTATCCTAATCCTCCAATTCACCCCCCAGAACATATCATTTCGAATGCCTCCAAGGGCAACAGCGTCCGATGGTGGTCATGGCCGAGGCGGCGGCGGCGGTTATTTCCGTGGTGGTGGTGGTAGTGGCGGGGGCGGCGGCTTCCGTGGTCGCGGTCGCGGGGGCGGTGACCGTGGGGCTCCCCGTGGTGGGGGCGACAGTGGCCGCGGCCGTGGACGTGGACGTGGGGTAGTCTCCTCACGCGGTGGTGCTCCGCCCGCAGGTGGCCCAGCGCCAGATACACGTATCCTGCCCAGAGCGCATATTCAAGCCATCGGCGTCAGGCGCCCGAGCTTCGGGACCGCCGGACGGGTAATCAAAGTGCGAAGCAATCATGTCGAGGTCAACCTCGACCAAGGAATTTTATATCACTATGACGGTATGTCTCCTCCTTCCTCCCAAGAAGGCATTTGACTTACATTTCTTTTTCGTGTGCTGAATTGATGCAGTCGGTAAGTTACGTTGTTCTTTAAACTCGAGGACGCTTACCGTTGCTTATGATAGTCATCCTCCCACACGACGAGAGGCGACCAATGGAGAAGAACCGTCGGATAATCGTAGCCTTGCAAACAGAAGTCGAAGACCGCCTTGCTCAACGGCCCGGGGTGTACGATGGAAACAAGAGCCTATTCACATCGTTCGACCTCGGATTTGAAACTGGTGCTCGCGAGGTCAGTTTTTCTGACTATTACCAAATCCCGGACTCAACCCGTAGTGCCTTATTCTTAGTATGTAGTACCACCTCTCGGCAATCCTTCGCAGGTCGAGGGCCGTCCTCCACCTCAAGAATTCACGGTTCGCCTCACACACGTGGCTTCAATTAACCCTGAGTGCGTGTTATTCCGGTCCTTTATAATTATTAATAATGCTCAATTGATTCCCAGAGTCCTTCAGGGCTTCGTGCAAGGTGAACAAAGTCACGACAATACAGTTTTGACGGCGATAATGGTGCGCATTACCAAATTCAAATCTCGTTCCTCACTTATACCTCCAGCAGGCATTAAATCTTGTCGTTCGTATGGAACCAAGTATGAAATACCCGCATGACAAGCGTTCGTTTTTCACGAACAACGAATCGCGAGCCATAGGAGGAGGAATAGTCCTGTGGCGTGGATACTTCCAATCTGTGCGACCAGCTATGAATCGCTTGTTGATCAACATCGACATGTCAACTGGTATGATGTACAGGCCCGGGACGCTAGTTGATTTATTGCTCGACGTCCTTGGCAAGCCTGGGGTGCCAGAAGCTCTCGCGCCATGCCATGGGTTTCCCGACCGCGAGCGGCTACGCCTCTCGCACTTCATATCAGGGCTCAGGGTTACCACTCCGCACCGCACACAGGACCGCGATCGATGGCGCCCTGTTAAGAGATTGACCCGGGAGAGCGCCCTGGAACGAACATTTGAACTTGGAGATGGAGATACCATGACAGTGATGGACTATTTTGAGCTTGTGTTGAACGAACCTGTCAAATATCCCGATCTCATTTGCGTGGAGGTCCGTTCTATACTTTCTATCCTCTCGAATATTCTCACGCCCTACAGCTCTCGACCGGCGCGGTAATCCCTGTGGAGTTTTGTGAAGTTCCAGCCGGACAACTCTCCCGTAAGCAGATGTCCCCAGACCAAATCAGGTCCATATTAGAGTTCTCTACGAAGACCCCTCCTCAACGTGAAGCTTGCATCGTCAGGGGCTTAAATGTATGTCCTGGCCTATGGCATTTCACTCGCTTCGTCATAATACCGTGCCATCAGGTGCTACGATATGGGCGATCGGATTATGTCAGCCAGTTCGGCATGTCCATTTCGGAGGATCTCGTAGAGTTGGATGCCCGAATTATCAAAGCCCCGACCTTAAAATACAACCCGGAATCGAAGCAGCCAAATATTGTATGCACCCTTTCCCCTTCCAGGAGAACGAGATGAATTTATGTGCTTGTGTTAAGCAACCGGAAAACGGTGCATGGAATATGTGGGTTATTTAATTCTGTAGGATCTGTGCCACATAATAACGTGCGTTTCTGAAGGATTGATAAGTTGATGTTTAAACCCGCCGAGGTCCCGAATTGGATAGTGGTCATCTACGAGCGCGTGCAGCGCTTCAACGATGAAACCACACGTCGGATGATAACAAGTTTGGTGAGGGGTTGCGAGGCTGTCGGTACGATCACCCAAGGCAGTCCCACTGCTACTAGCCGTACTGAACTCCGATAGGAATAACAATCAATCGCCAGCCGGCGCTTGTGAGACGGGAATCTGGTCAAGGGAACATTGGTCGTGTGAGTCATTTTTCCACTTATCTTGTTGATGGCTAACCTTCAGCACAGCAACTCCGCGATGCATGCGAGCAATGCAAGCGGAAGACAAGGGCCCCGCCAGCGCTCATAGTCGTTATTCTTCCGGAATACGGCAATGACATCTACGCCGCGATCAAAAAGTAATAGTAACTTCCAAACTATCGGTATGAGTTATAACTGAGTTTGATTGTCCCTCGCGTGCTAGTTTCGGGGATGTTTCGGTAGTTGACGTTCGTCCCATGGCTTCGCCCTGCAAACTGATCATTTCGCGCAGGCGGGAGTTCCCACACAGTGCATGAAAGGGTTCAAGGTCTTCCACGCAAGGGATCAGTACTACGCCAATATTACTTTGAAGTAGGCACCCTGATACAACCCATTTTACCATTTACTTGACATTTATGTCAGGGTCAACGTCAAGCTCGGCGGGACAAACGTTGTCCCTGCACCCCAGCATATTTCTTTCCTCTCAGACTCCGCAAATCCCACTATAGTCATGGGTAAGTCTTTGTCTAGTATGGCGCACGTCTACCGTGATGCTCATCTGGGCTTCGTTCACCAGGTGGGGACATTACTCATCCTCCTCCTGGATCCCGAGGTCGCCCGTCGTTCACCTCCCTCGTTGGAAGTGTCGACGACCATGGTGCCAAATATGTCTCCACTATCCGGGTGCAGAACTCCTCGCGAGAAATTATTGAAGACATTGAGGATATGTGTCTTGTACGTGTCTGTCCACCGCATCAACGTGAATATTACGATTACTGAGCGAACACCAGCAAATTTTCAGGCGGTATTGGGAATCGATGGGAAAGCTTCCCAAGCGCATTTTGTTCTATCGCGGTCAGTGGTTCAGTTTTTGTCTAGCCCGTATCTCAACTGATGCATGGCCCACAGACGGCGTCTCAGAGGGTGAATTCGAGGCCATTCTCAACGAAGAGCTTCCGCTCATCCGAAGTACGTCGTCTTTCCGAGTCGCTGCCGCGTTCTTGACCCCCTAATTGACCTACCTACCCGAACTCACAGAGGCGTGCGAAAAATTGGGTTTCAACCCCAAGATTACCCTTATTGTCGTCGGCAAATACCACAAGGTGGTATTCTTCCCCGCTGATCCCAACAACAAATTCAATGCCGATCGTACCGGCAACTGTCTCCCAGGCACAGTCGTCGACACGGACATCGTCAGTCCGGTTGAATGGGACTACTACCTCTGCAGCCACGCCGGGCTGCTAGGGACGAGCAGGCCGGCACATTACAATGTTCTCTTTGACGAGAATGAACTCACGTATGTCGTCTCTCAACTAATTCGACTCAAATGCTGACGAATACTGGTTTCCTTTCGGGGATGTGTCTGCCATGCCATGCTGCAGGCCTGACGGTCTCCAGTCCCTTTCCTATGCCCTTTGCCATGTCTACGCGCGCTGCACGCGCTCCGTCTCCGTCCCAGCCCCTGTATACTGTAAGTATCCCCGATCTTTCGATCTTGCATCCATGTGCCTCCCAAAAACTTACTTACACATAAACTAGACGCGCACAACGTGTGCTCGCGCGCCAAAAATCACTACGATCCCCAGCAAGGCCAACAATTATTTGGGTCCGATATCTTTACAGAGACAGAGAATACCAACCAGGGGGAAGCAGGAACAGGCGCCGGAAGTGAGTTTCAGAGTGGCTTCCGGCAGACACACGAACGAATGGCAAGGTTAATGTACTTCTGTTGAATTATGACCACGTACCGGAGACTAGGCTTCCGTTTGTCCGGAAGTCACTTGTGGCAGGCAGTAGAGTAGCCTAGTTGTAGTTGAGCTTCAGACCCAGTATCCGGTCATGAAGCCAACAGCACGAATTATACGCTTGATTGGCCTCAGCACTGCAGGGTATTCCGATGAGCAGAATATTATGTAGTTGACATTAGGACACTATCCAATAATAGTACAAGGGTTGAACCGGTAGTGGGAGCGGCGGGAGAGTCAAACAAACAAACAAACAGGAGCGTACATGAAACCGCACACCTAAAATACAGGTCATGACAAAATAAGATCCCCTCATCACTCATACATCTCATCCCCAAGTCATAAAGCCCTCCCCATCCCACGACCGTCCACTCCAGCACCAGGATCTGCGACAGTGCTAGTACCGAGGCCCAACATGCTCGTCAGGTACGTTTCCCAATCTTGTGTCCTACCGCACACCGTATGAGCTCCATCACGAAAACGGAAGGTAGATGATACGCACTCGTAAGTGGACGGCATCGCCGTCCACATCATCATCGTGTCCCGATCGACACCAATCTGCCCGTCCTGCAGTAACGCGGGCGCAAACTGCCGTAGCATTGCTTCCTTATCCGCTGGTGGTACGCCGTAGCCGCCAAATTCCATGTCCATCCCACTCATGTCAAAGATGCCGCCGCCAGCGCTGGTATTAAAGTCTGTACCTGGTTGAAAGCCACTCTGGGGCGAACTCGCGCTGGATGCCGACGCCGATGCGAGTGGGGGTGTTGATGTGTTGAGGCTATACAATCCGTTCTTTGACACCATAAGTCTTGTCCCAGGTGCTGGTACCCCTCCAGCCCCCGTAGACAACGGCAGTGGCCTGTTGTTGTTATCGTACATCGTTGGTGGGGGTGAGAAGGTCGCTGTTCCAGATTGTTGGGAAGTAGATCCAAAAGACGCATATACGGGCGCCGGCATGGGAGCAGATGATTCGATCGCCGGAGTGGCTTGACCAACCCCGCTTGTCCCACCAAGTGACCTGTAACTCCCGTTATAGGGCTGGGGAACGAGCATCGAAGTAACTTTGTTGGGCAGAGTAGGGACGGATTGGCCAAACACGTTGGGTTGGACGCCTTGTGTCATGGCTGTAGTAGGCACAAAGGAAGACGTGGACGACGTTGTAGGAAGAGAGGTAAATTCGGTACCGGGCCCCGCAGAGGAGTGGATAGGCGAGACATCAGCAGGCGGGTACGGCGCAGAGCCAACCAATACAGAGCGGCGTGGCTGATGAGTCGGATGCTGAGATGGTGGAGGTGTTTGTGGGCTCTCCTCATCCGATTCTTCGCGTTCGCGCTTGTTCGAAGGCGGGCTGTCTGCGGGAACAGGGAGATTACCTGCGGTGGACAGGTCGGTGAGCACGTCACTGTGGCGAGGTGGTTAATATCCTTGACAGAACCGAAGTGAGAAAGACGCACCGGAGGCGCCCAGCAACGGGCCACCGGGACTCTGCCAGCTCTAGCAGTTTCAGACACTTGCGCACATCTTGCATCTCCTTTTCTGCATTAAGGAAAGTGCCAGATCTCCTAGCACCCCACAGGCTTAAGAGTAAAACTACGCCCGAGACAAACGTCGGGAGCTACTCGGCATCATCACCTTCGAGTAAGCATGCGAGAGATTAAGTGATGAGAAAACACGCACAATGATGTTCGGCATGGTTAAGGTTGGGTACCTCTTGCGTAGAGCGTGCGTAACGTGACTACAAGCACGAGCAGCGCTCGCACATATCGCAAGCGCGGGGAAAGACAGAGAACCCTCTTTCCCGAAAGAAGGAATGAAAGGCCGGTGAATAGTGATCTGAATAAAATAATAAGATGCACGCAAGGCCGCGGATTGAACAAAGAAGGTTTGGTTCTCCCGTTCGGGATCCCATCGTACTGCAAAGTGTGTGATAAGCAAGAAGTTGAGTACCAGAATAGTGGACCTCACAATGATCAGGAACCGAGTCGAACCAGCTGTTAAGCGCCGAGTCGAGTGACGCCACGGTGAGTTCTTCCCAACCCTTTTCGCGAGGCCCCATCACGAGCCTGGACTTGTTAAGAGAGTACTGTAGACGATCTCTTATGAGCATTGGTCGTGAAATCAAGTCAGAGAACCGACAATGGTACGAAGAGCGTGAGAATGTAACACATTGATCCTGATTAGGTGATTGAAGTATGAGACCTGACTGGGCTTTCCTGGAGGTTGCTTGAATGCCAGAGTGGGATCAGGGTTTTCCCAGTATTCGTCATCACATTCGATTGGAAGTTCGACGTCATAACTTTACCATATCAACGGGATGTAACCATGAGCCAAATAAAAATCTTACTTTTCTTCTGTCATTGCACAAGGACGACCGAGGTACGAACTTGTCCAGATATCAAACATGAGTAATACCCTGTTGCACTTCAAGTTGAACACGGACGTATGGGCGAGGCAACGACAGAGCGCACCAAAATGCACGCTTCACCAGCTCATCTTCAACTGTTGAAGGGCTATGGTGCGATCGGCGGCGGTGGGCGCCGACATCTTGCGCTAGTCGCAAACCGATGCCGACCAATATCCAGGCTTCGTGAGGCGGTAGGGTACCGTGGATATATAGTCCAGCAAGCTATGGTGTCGACCCGTCAGCCCGAGGATGCAGGCCGACAGAAATAGAGGTACACTCACGACAGCAACTTGAAGGTCATAGAGCTCTGGCCCAGATAAAACAGCGCGCGTGAATGGCTCAACTTGACTAAACCATTTCCAACCTGCGGAATGCAAATGGCCGCCCTCGAGGAGAGTTCGAGGGTCACTGGAATATCTCGATGCATTCGCACAGACAAGTAACACGATGGCACCAAATTTGTCGTCCCGCTGGTGCAACTGATCGTCAAAGGAGCTCATGAACGTTGGCCGGTGGAGAAACGGTAGCATGGGTGCTATGTGAGTAAAGAAAATCGTGATCAGGCTGGAAAGAAGATCTGGCTCAGGAAAATCATAGTTCCGCTTGGCAGACCGAACGCGTTCACGCTCCCACTAAGGTCGATCAGGAAATACGAAAAGAGAATGATTGAAAGTGAAAGACATACAGGACGCATGTTCCAGAAGTCATGTCTGCGTTGTACACGCGGTTCAGGGTCAACACCGGGAGACTCATGAGAGGCGGCTTGGTGCTTGGCGGACATAGCAGAATGCAGAAGAGATATGCCACTAGATTTGCCAAAATACCTTCGAGAATTGGGCGTGATACTAAACTTTCTGAGTTGTTGTAGGACTTCATTTTGTTCGAGTGAAGTTTCCGAGTCGGTATCATACGCAGAGTCATCGCTGTAGCTTCCAGGTGTCCTGGGATTGGGAATAGATGGTTGGAGGGGAGAAGTGTCCCTAGAAGAACCGGGGACCTTTTGGGTAGATGCTTGACTTGCAGGTGACTCGGGTTGAAAGTTACGGGCCCAACTATCGAGCTCCATCTCTTGTGAAAAGTCGCCGTCTGGGTATAGCTGGATCAAAAGCGATGAGTGAACAGGCGTCGGAAGGCGATGACGACATACGCGCGATAGCATTCCCTCCATTTTCTCTAAGCGCGTCTCTAAGCTGTCTACGTAGCTTTATAGAATAGAAAGTGTAAGGACGAAGAGAAAACGGCTAATAACATTTCGGATTATTCACCGTTTCGGGGGACCGCGGGTCTGTGGGAGTGGGAGGGGAAGAGCGGTTAATGCAGGGTGACCTCGGATCTGAGCAAGAAGCTAACCTTTGTAGATTCTGTAAAGATGCAATCACTAACAGATGAGGAACAATGTGAACACTTTGAGCCGGACGGGGACCCATCACCTAGAGAGTGATGTCAGAAAGAAGTTGTGGGGAAAAGGGGGGGAAAAGAGAGATACAGCGAACTGTTGATCAAAAATAGAAAAAGGATGAGTAAGTAAAGCGGCAATGAGGGTACCACAGACTCTTTTTCTGTCTGCAACGGTCACAAGCTCTTTGACTCTGTACGCGACGCTTTTTGTTAGAATTTGACGGGAAGGGGAGGGCGATATTGAACTCTTCGTCGGATGAGCGAGACATGAGAGTGATAGTTCAGTCCCTGCACTCTCCTTTGGATGATCGCTAAGCGGTCGATCTACCGCTCCGGCCAATTCCGGCCCGCCCCTGCCCCTGGTTCGGCCCAGCCTCGGTGCGACCTCCGGACACTCTCGTTTCGTTTCTTTCTTATTCCCTCTCCTTCTCTTCTGCCCCTACCACATCTCATCCCCCATCTATCATTATGTTCTCTCTACTACGATTTCGTTGGCACCTCCCTCTCCTCCTTGTTGCCCTCCTTCCTATTGCTGCGCATGGTTGTGCGTAGCGCCCCCTTTTCGTCCATTTGTCTCCAAAGCCCCCTCATAATTCCCTATCCAGATTTTGAGATTACATTCCCCACAAAAGGTGTACAGGTGGCAATGGACACGGTGTTCCCCTTAACGTGGACGAAAGGACTCAAAGATAACATTCATTACGTCGACATCGAACTCATGAGATTGAAGGAGGATGGATTGTTCTTAGTCGCACTCAATGGTCTGCTTCTGGTCATTCTCTGCACCATATTTCACATCATTTGACCGCTCTTTCCTTCCTAGCATCCGCATCAGCCAATGGAATTAATCTTTATTTTGATTCGGTCCCTGCAAACGACGACTACTTTGTCGTCCTCCTCAACAGCATTCACGGCATTGTATATGCCAAGTCTCAGGCGTTCTCCATCGTCAATGGCACAAGCAATTCCACCACACCCCAGCCGTTACCGTCCAAACCGACCGTGACCGTAAGTGGTACTCCAAACCCGACGGAACAATTCGCCACCACATTTGCCGTGTCGTCCAATGGTGCACGCCCGTGGCGCCCATCATCAGCGACACTGCTATCGGCGGGGTTATTGTCGCTCGCGTTGCTTGCCGGAGCTGCAGCTGTGCTGTAAGGTAGCAACGCGTGCCTCTCGAGAATGCATCACACGCGGATTTATACGCATACCATTCATTCCTTTTTCTTGTGGTAAAAACACTGGACTTTTTGGGGCTTTGGACTTATACGATATACGAACCAAGTAGGGCCACTGGCCTGCAGATAATGCACGATGCTTATACCAAATATCATCCATACCCCTCAACCAAATCCCTCGATTTGACCGACAAGCGCCACGACACTTGAGGACAACGCCGCGGGAAAAAAGAAGCGCCTGAAATTTTGACAGGTGATTCGGCACGTCTTATTCACCATGGGAATCGGATTGTGACATTCCGCGCCCATCAAAAATGCCAG
>Ga0209488_10003410_pt1 | contig 12760 bp, 18 predicted proteins | sample Rivendell_Oct201_8_FD_188349 | JGI IMG/M metagenome (GOLD analysis project Ga0209488, IMG submission 188349) | Vadose zone soil microbial communities from the Eel River Critical Zone Observatory, Northern California, USA -... | ecosystem: Environmental > Terrestrial > Soil > Vadose zone >...
GTTTGTAAAAATTTGTTCCGTTTGTAGATTTGTACCAGGAGCGACTCTGTAATTCAAACAGCGACCAAGGAAATACGAGCCCTAGTCCTGCTTGGAATGTCCCAGCGGGTGCTCCGTCGAACACTAACGAGCCCACGTCCTAGACAGTGAGTTTGGCCACCAGACATGCGGGTCATCGAGTCTAGAGTCGCACAGCCGTCACGTAAGTGGAGGAGGTCACGGTGGAAGCTGAGGACTTTGTGCGACTGCACTGACTGCTGCACTGTCACGGTGTGAGGTGTGATTACTTGGGCAGCGGAATAAAGTGGTACATGCCTGTGACTGCCATAGTTCGACTCCTGTTGCCAAATTCGTCCCTGTTCTCATTGTTCTCTGTGTCCTGCGTCGGATGCATGACTCGTGGCCGCAGTGGAACTTTGGAGTTTGATTTCGGCTCGGCGACAGCACGTGACGTTTCCGTGTTACATTAAACGGTCTCAGGCACAACCCTCAGGCTGCTCTGTGCAGTGCGAGAAATGAAAGAGATCCATACACCGCCTACCTTGCCCTCTTCGGTTCCACCGGTTCCATCTGGATTTGCACAGGGCTGTCATCTTCTCAGTGCCTGAGGCCTGATTCCACGTTTTCGCTCGCCCCTTCAAAGTTCAACCCCCTGCTCTCGCCTACGCGCTCCCTCCCTTGCTTTAGCCTGAATCTTTATTAGGTACCACTATCCACATAGCCGCACATTCATTACTGTCTCTATTTTGTCTTTGTTGGCTCCGTTGCTTCATCTCTCCTTTGCTTTTTGATTCTCACTTTTCCTCCACGGTCCACTCCCCTTGCTCCAGTCGTATCGTTCCCACCTGCCTCACCTTGCGTATTTCACCTCTGCCGCGCCAATGACACCCTCTCCATCTCCGCGTTTATCTGAACCCCAGTCTGTCGTTGCATCTTGTTTCGAAGTCTCGCTCTCTACTCGCTCTCTATCTCGGTTAGTATTATCACGTGACATGTGATTCTTACGACGATTGATGTGTGTCACCCCGAGCCCGAGCCCGAGCCCGAATCCTTCCCTTAAAGCACCACAACACATTATCGATTATCGCATGCTTCCCCCTTTCCCATATTACATCCCTTTCTTACCCCCTGAGCATACGCTGTCCCACGAGTTCCTCTCTCTTGCCTCAGTTGGTATGTCACTAATCACGTCTACTAACCACAGCCCAGATCCTCAACCCAATCAAGTCGGCTTGGCCCGCATCCCTTGCTACCAACGCGACGCAACTGTGGGAGATGTCGTGCACCGACATCACCTGCATTCAACTTGCCGTGCATGTCCTTGGGCTCAGTTGCCGTACGTGGGTCGTTTACTGTCAGCCCACACTAAGAGCTTCTTTCATAAGTCCCCAACTATGTAGCACGGGTATTCTTTCCGTGATAACGTGGGCATAGGCTATCAATGCGTTCAAATCACCTACGGAAGAACTAATTTCACAAAGCCTAGCTACCTCGAGTTCTGTTCGCCACTCTCTACCTTCATATATACCTGTATAGCGGACGCGTCCACTCCCGTGCAACGTGGCCGTCGTCCCATCGGCTCTAATGAAATACTGATGTGAGACTTGAATTTGGAATTCTCACCCGTTGACTTGGATCGCCCTGCTGGAAGCTGGGTTTCTGGTGCGCTTGTCATCAAAAAGTCTGATTGTGTTTTCATGTTGATGCTCACCGTACTAATCAATCGACGCTGGTGGAAAGCGATGTGCGCCGCATGTCTCCTGGGAATTTGAGACATCTTCGTACGCTGACCGCGGACCGCACGACGCAGCGACAAGCTTCCCATCGAGGGCTGTGGTTTGCCATTGCCATCTATCCCTCGCCACTATCACCTCCCTCTTGCATCTTACCACTTTGTGGGACCTTGCTCTCACACAAGCTGTCAGACTTCTAACTTGTCCAGTCGCCTTCTGTGTTGTCCTCCTGTCGAATAAGCCGAAAATCTGAAACTCTCATGATTTGCAAGTGTGTTTAAAAAATGCGGGTTTTCATCTTGGTGGTTTTGATCAGATCTGTTAAATCTGGGTCTAGGTCAATCATCGACGATCTAGGTCCATTACATATATCTGTCTTTAGCAGCTCGGCTGTGCCAGGTGGGACGGTAATACGTCTTGCTACGGCGCCTGCGTCGATAACAGGGCTCCAAGTCCTACAATTGTGAATCATACTTCCACCGAAGGCGCATCTTTTATTACTTCATGAATACTCCCGAGAGTGAAACTGGCACGACCGCGCGTGACAACGAGCCGTGTGCGCTGTTCCTGGACCCCTGTCCACACTCGTACTAGAGCTTTCTTTGCCTTTGTACTCTACTTAACGTTTACCTTAAACAATTACCGTCGTTACCCCGCGCATCGAGGCAGGATCCAGGGTTAGTTTAGATATTGACAACGATCATGATCATGGCATGGTGACACTACGGTAGGACGCAGATTTCTTTTGTTATCCTGGTACCGCTTCTATATGTGAGTTAGTTTTTCTGGTCGCACATGATTTTGCTTCCCTGTGATAATCCCTCTTCCACAATCCTTCCTTTAGATGTCGCGAGGAAATCAAAAGCGATTGCCATGTAGATCAGCAACTAGTAGCTGCAACATATGTCACACATAACATACAAAACATATACAGTACGTCGACCCTTCCCTATCCATCGCATAACTCCCGTACGGACCGCAACCAAGATAATTCACAACCTCTCCTCGCCCCACAACAAATCCTGGCGCAAACTCGAGATCCCCCACATCGCTGGACCACGCCACTCCTCTCGCATCGCCTCCTCCCTGAGCATCTGCAGCGCGTTCTCCATATTCGGCCACAGCTCGACGAACGGGAACGTCGCGGCGTCGAGCCCGGGCGCGTATATCCGCAGACAGCCCTGCTCATACCGCGACGCGAAGCCGCTCGCGTCGTCCGTGCTAAAGTCGAATGCGATCGCGACGTGCGGCAGGGAGCTCTCGAGCGCGAGCCGCGGGTCCGACGGGCTGATCGCGTCCGCGTCCGCCGCGCTTGGCCCAGGTCCTGGTCCTGGTCCTGGTCCTGGTCTAGACCCTGGCACGGCGCCGAGCTCGCATAGCCGTACGGATACGAGCCCGTTGGAAAAGGCGTTGCTTCGCTCAAAGTAGATCGGGAAGAGCTGCGAGACGTCACCTCGCGGCGCGGAGAACTGCACCGCGCTCGTGCGAGCGTAAAGTCGGCGGTTCCATTCGTCTGCCCTGTGGATGGGCGAGGGCGAGAGGATGTGTATTATTATGGGTCAGGAACAAAACGTCAAGATAGGAACAGGAATGACGTACGAAACCGGGTCGTCACAGTGCTTCTTCCTCGCCCGGTTCTCTGTCACTTTTACCCAGTGGGAAAAGTTAACATGGGCGTCGTAAAAATCACGGGCGAGTGCTTCGCGCTGTGTGAGATCCCTTGGCCAGAAGCGTTGGCCGAACAGATTGACAAGTAGAGTTAACAGGGGCACTTCTCGACAATAGGCCAGCTGAGTCTCCCTGTCGTATGGCTTTGGTGGGGCGAGTGTAGGGTGGAAGGGGATCTGCATTCCTGTAAGATAGCGTTATTATGGTCATGCTTTTCTTGCCTTATTACGAGTGTGACGCACCAGAATCCACGTCCATTGGGGATATATACAGGCCACCGCGCATTTGCGAAGTCCCCAAACTCTTCCTCGGAGGTGGCAAGTATGTATTACGGATAATGAGGTCTCTGCATGATAATAACAGGACGCGGCTGATCAAGTCCCCGTCTTTATACTTCTCCACTATGCCTTCACGAATCAACGCAGCTAGCATCCTCAGTGCCGGAACAAGTTTGACGGTATACAATAACCCTCCCTGTTCACGTAGTTCAGGAGTCGTGTCGTTGCACCGCAAACCCAGTAGACCGGCGGCAACATGGGAGAGGAATGGCTCAGAGGGGTAACTGGTCTTTCGCCACAGGCGGTCCCCAGATACGTGGTGGAGGTAGCGCATGTGGTTCACAATCCCATTGTCCAGTGCAAGAAGCGAGTACGGGCGGCCAGGTAGGATGTCCAACGCGAAGCGCTGATCAAGGACGGCGAGGACACGATCCGGCTCATTCCAAGGATCAAACGTTCGAGATCCACACAGCCAGTCTTCGGCGAGAACCTCGAGGGTTGTGACCGCGGTTTTCTCGACAAGGGCACCCCAACTGGCCCGAAAGAATGAGCATCGAAGGTGCAAAGGACAACGGTGACGCACACTGGTCTACCAAACCGGCAGATGTGGTCGGCTGTCGCCAGCCTATCGCTCTCCAGAGGGCGTTGCGGGTCCAGAGCGGGGGCAAAGTGGTCCCATCCAAATTCAGAGTACGGAGGGAAAATCTTTTCCCCCGCCTGAATAACGCGTGCAGTCGATTCTAAATTGTTCCAGCGCGCCAAAACCCCATGAAGGATACAGTACACGTACCAAACGCCATTTCACTATAGTCTCCGACGGTGGGTCGCGTAGAGGAGAATACCACCCAGATCGGGATTTGGTGAAAGCGACAAGAGTAGTCGCTTATGACTTTACACAAGACGTCCGAGAGTTGGTATGGGTGAGTCCTTGACTGTAAGCAATCTGCTTGGTCCAGAGCGATGACAAGGACTGGCTCGTCGCCCTTGAAAATCTGCGAGAATGAAGTGACTAAACTCGCAAGCGGGTCAAGAAGCATATCAATTTCGTTCGTGGTCACATGAAGCTTCAGAAAGGTAAGCGCTCTTTTGATGAGATGGGACAAAACCAAATACTCACGCGTTCAAAATAGCGTGACATGTTCTCAAAGAACGTCTTTCGATGCCCTACATTGCTTTCTTCAATCAGCATGGATTCTTCCCATAGCTGTATGGCTTGACGAAGATCTGTGTATTCGCTAAGCCAATCTTTCATGGCGCAAAATATGGCGCCAAAGAATGCGCGTGCGCGCTGGATATACTCCACTTCAGTTGCTTCTGCTCCATCGACGAGAATCTCAGCCGGAATGTTGTCACGAGGGGGATACGTGTCTTCTCTTGCGTTTCGCCCGTGAAGGTTGATGTACAACACGAATAAACCCATTTTTCCCAGCTGCGAATATCGGATGAGCAACGCGCTGAAGTGATGACACGCAGATGCGGCAGACCTCGAGAAGCAGCCTGCTCTTGCCACAGCCTGAGGTCTGTGTGATAGAGACAAACTTCCCAAAGTAGCCTTTCCGGATGGCAAACTTATCCTCAGCCTCGGGCTTGGCGGAGAAGCGACGGGCACACTGAGAAAGATAGTTCTTGAATTGGCGTGGATACTCGCCGCGATATGGTGTCTTATGAAATGCGTCTTGCATCCTTTTTAGTTCTGCATATTTGTATTTCATCGGCTGTGTTTCACTCCAGCTCACATGCACCTACTGAGAGCACCAGATTCCTGGTCTTCAACCTCAACGGAAGCATCTCGCACGACCCCGGAAGGGTCCGCGATCATCATGGCTCTGAGTTCCTCTATGAGGTACTTGGCAAGGGGGTTTAAGACGTGGTACATGTCACTCACTTTCGAGATAATGGACGTAGTCACCAGTTTGCAATGCCATCTCGAATCTCTCGGTGAATTCCGGGGTGACATAGACTCCAGCGCAACGGCGGTTGAACGTGCGATCGAAGAGAGAGACATCGAGAGATGAAACTACAGCGAGAAACAGCGCAGGTTGAGACCTCCATGTAGCAGGTGCTTGGTTGACCAATGTCTGGATTCTCCTGTTCAACTCGGGAGGAAACATCTCGGTCTCGGTTGTAGTTTCTCGGCCCGCTCTGTTCCGTGGGTCGGGTCGTGCACTTCGCAATTGCTGACTCAGCTCAGCTCACTTCCACCTCCGCTCTCATGAGAAAGGTCCCCCTTGGAAAAGCTTTACGACGTTATCCTCACCCTCGTCATGCCTCGACAGTACCCTTAAACCCATCCGTTCGAGTGACAACCCTCCCTAATAAAATCCGCGTGGCAACAGAGAATACCCCGGGTCATTTCGCTTCTGTTGGGCTCTACGTCGACGCCGGTGCACGGTATGAGACTCCGTCCAACTCGGGCGTGAGCCATTTCCTGGACAGGACGGCCTTCAAGGTGCGTCTACGTTTCTCCAAATCGACCGCAGACTAAGGCCTTTGTCATCAGAGCACAAATTCAATGTCAGATGCGGATATGACGAAGGCCATGAATGCGCTCGGCGGCCAAATCATGTGTTCCTCATCCCGAGAGACCATCATGTACCAGTCTTCCCACTTCCACAAGGCAACTCCACTAGCCCTCTCGCTTATCTCCGAGACGGTTCAAAACGCCTCATTCCTTCCTGAGGAACTGGAGGCTCAACGCGCAGCCGCCGAGTATGAAATCCGCGAGCTTCAAGCGAAGCCAGAAGTAATCCTCCCCGAGATCCTACATCACATTGCCTATGACGGCAAGGGACTCGGAAACCCACTACTCTGTCCGGAGGACCGCATCCACCTCATAGATGATTCGCTCATGCGCAACTTCATGGCGCAGTGGTACCGTCCAGAACGCATCGTCATTGCGGGTGCCGGGGTAGCACACGAGGAACTTGTTGAACTAGCAGATAAATATTTTTCCTCGTTGAAATATTCCGCTGCAGTGGAGTCGACTCTGTCGTCCTCTCGCACCTCTCCTTCCATTCCTCCCAACCTTCTGCACTCGCAGCCTCCGAATGCGTTCAAGTCACTAACCAGGGCGGCATCCTCCTACTTGTATCCCAACTCACCTAACCCTGTCACATCAATAACTGGGTCCACGTATGCTGGCGGCTACAGGTTCATTCATGATCCTGACTCCGAATTTAACCACATCTATATTGCTTTCGAAGGCGTTGGCATCCATGACGAGGACATCTACGAACTTGCAACCATGCAAGTACTCCTTGGTGGTGGCGGGTCTTTCTCCGCAGGTACGTCCCACACGTATTTTCTCTTGTTGGCTTGCTAATGGCGATGTGCAGGTGGCCCCGGTAAGGGCATGTACTCGAGGCTCTACACCCACATCCTAAACCATCACGCGGCGATCGACCACTGTGCATCCTTCCATCACATATATAATGACTCCTCACTGTTCGGCTTGTTTGCGTCATTTGCGCCATCGGCACGATCTGCGGTCCTCCCTCACCTCATACACCAGCTCGCACTATTATTGTATCGTCCTGTGCCCCCCGATGAGCTTAGCCGAGCGAAAAATCAGCTCAAAAGCAGTCTCGCAATGGCCCTCGAAAGTCGCTTCGTAGAGGTTGAAGACCTTGGTCGTCAGGTGAGCATTCGCGTTATTTAGCAACATACGCAAAGTAGAGCTGACGGCGCTTTGCGAAGCTGCTTGTACATAACCGCAAGATTCCTATATCTGAGATGGCAGACAAGATCGACGCGGTGACTGCCGAGTCATTGCAACGCGTCGCCTTGCGGATCTTTGGACCCCAAGCAGGTAGCAAGCCTACTGTTTTAGCCATGGGTAGGCACGATTTGGGTGATTGGCAAACGCAGTTCCGGAAGTACGACGTAGGAACTCTATGACATGACACGCGCCACGTGTTGTCTAAGCCACTTTTTACGTTACTTCCCCTAATTATCGTAGCCATCCTAGAGGTTTCGTACGTCTGAATTTATTCTAGTGAGACACTCTCCACTATCGCGTTCGCTTTTACCTCCGCGTGTTCCAGATGTCCCCTCAAATAGAGCAGGTCCTTAACTCGACTCTTCCCATCAACCTTGAAGGGTGCAGCTAATATTATGTACGGTAACCAAGCCAAGTCACCCGTTCCGCGTGGTAGAGTGAAAAGCGAGCCAGTGCAGAGGTTTTGACAGATTCGACGATGGCCCAGATATAACTGATCTGGTAGCATGTCATCTGAGTAATCTGGCTTAGGAGCTCTGTTTACTGCAATACACCTCACTCGCCTTTTCCTGACAATTGCTCTACTTGTTGGGAAGGGGCCTGAGAGGTTAGGGCGCGGTGCCCAGGACACGGAGTATCAAATAACCCTCTGCGGTCGACGGTTCTATGGGTTTTGGCTCGTACCTCATGCGTCCAGCGGAACTGAATATATATCGCAAGAATGAGTACAGTACTATAAATATAGAACGTAAGTAGTCAATCCGCATAATGATTGTCCCTGCTAGCTAGACTTTACCCATAACGAATAACATAAACCCACCCTTAACTTACACCACTTCGAACTCTATCGTAAAGGACCGATGCCCAAGACCCCGCCTTGCGTCCGGCGCCACGAACTCTGTCAAATACTGCTTTGGCTGTGATTCCTGCACGGGTAAAGGGGAGGAGGTCCCGGGATATGGAAGCGGTGGTAAGGAATTGGCCCAAAAAGAAACCCGCGATACAACCCAAGAAGAACAAGCCATAAAGGCCTTTAGGGAAATCGGGTAATCCCCAGACGCTCATAAGCACTGCTTCTGCGAAGACCACGTATGCGGGAATAATCAAATCATCATATGGGGGTGAGAGGTAGCCTGCAGTGGACAAATTTCATTCATCGCGATACTAACCGAAATCCACTGCAACGCTTACCTTCACGATCACTAGGACGTTGTTCGGAAATAGGCAGAAGAGTGAATGGGAATGTCCACAGTGTATTGTGCACGGCGATTTTCATGATACATCGCGGGAAGTCTGAGCTCCGACTCACGACCTTCACGACCTGTATCGCATCGCTTCACACTTCGAACGCGTAGTCATGTACGGGTCGTACGCACCAAATGCACATTATATGCTAACCATATCACGGTAATAGCGTTAAACAGGAAAAGGTGGGACCGTGTGCCTACCATGCGATCAACATCCTTGTCATGGCGATCAACTTTACAGTACGACGCTTACCTCTAAAACCTCTTGGCCATACAACCCTCAAACACTGTAGGCAGAAAATGCACATGGCTATGCTGAACGCCAACACAGCCAGTGTAAGTCCGTCCTTGACGAGATGCGCCGGAATTCCATAAGTGTTCTCAGTCTTGTTGTCCCGGCTAGCGCCCAGCATGTCCCGTAGTTGTGTCAAAGTCGATAGCAAAGGTAAAACTGACAGAAACCAGAGTTGCACTGTAAAGATTATGCGGTAGATCTCTTTCATCCATCCATGACTTCACTTACCTTCAGAAAGACGCATGAATTTCAGGATCGGAGGAGCCAAATCTACCTGGAAAAAGAGTGGGGACAATTCTGGACGATTGGCGTCGATCACCCCTAGCCAAAACAGTCTGAGTATCATCATCAGCTCAACACAATTTCGCCAGGCTGACTGTCACACCACATAATAAAAACTTACATGAGAGCCAAGAGTACCCCCGCCACCCAATCCAGTTTCGTAGAGATCAATGACTGTCCGCTGTAAGAGTATACAGCCTTCGGGACACCAAGTCCCAGGATGACGCCCATCGTGAGCAGGCGGTATCCAGTCAACTCAACTCCTAAAGGCGCCGAATGCTGCTGCTGACCGTCTTCACATGCATCACCTTCCCTGGGTGAAATGAGAGACAAAGAGGTGGCAAGCTAGTCGCATCAAGGACAGACCTTTCGTCTGAACTTTTAGGCACCAACTGCTCCCGTTCAATATGTCAGAGGTTTCCGTTGCCATTAGGTTGTCGCAGGCTTGGACAGCGTGCATAGCCTGAACAAAGTGTTGGGATATTGGAATCAGATACAACGGGGACTTTGGCGCCCGCTTTCGTGATGTGCAAGTATAGCCACGTCATGGTGTTCCAAATCCGCGTACTTGACTTGTAGGTACAACTACAGGTCTTACGGGGACTTGGATAATGGAATGATTTGATGCACTGAATTATGAATGAAGGAAATCGCACATCGCAAAGCCCGGTAGTGAGGTACACGATGGTCACGTGGCCTGTCTACAACAACCGATGACCATGCATGCGGTCTTCCAAGTCTGACTCCCGTGTTTTGAGCAAGGGTTCGCTCAGTCTGGCTGATGGCGTGCACACCCGCTGCGCCGTTTGAGTGAACATGTGAGGAGCCCGGCTGATAGGCCAACCTGCACTCCACCGGCGGCCGCGCGCCACATCCCTCGCGCAACTCGACTCGAACTACTGATAGAAGTTGATGATCCGGTGATCCGACTCCTGCTCTAGGAATCTAAGTGTAGTTGTCTTAGGAGTCTAGGTGAGTCTGCGGCTGTGTGGCTCCGAGTGAGTCCATGCGTCCAGCGCAACTGCGTGTACATCCGATACTAGTATCATTATCCACGCACACAGCTTTTGTGTGATAACCCAAGTCCAATCAGCGTCTCATGGATTTCGCAAGAATGAATACAATACTATAGCATCTAGAATAATAGGCGGAGTCCAACTATACAACGACAGTCCTAGCGCTAGATCCCAGGCCACAGGTATAATGCATGGCGCATGACGGCGAATCATGACCCCATGCTCGCCCTTAAGTCGAAGCGCACCAAACTCTATCGTAAATGTCTGATACCAGAGACCACCCCTTGTGTCCGACACGTAGAACTCCGTCACAGACTACTCTGGATGCTCTCCCTGCACGGGCATAGAAGACCTGAGGTAAGGAAGCAGTTGCAAGGAATTGGCCGGTAAGGAAAACAATGACACAACCTAAGAAGAATGTGCCATAAAAGCCTTGAGGATAGTCGGGAAGCCCCCAGACCCTCATAAACGCTACTTCCACGAGGACTAGGGTGGCGGCCATGATCAAATCTACACGTGGTCCGTGTGCACGATACCCTGCAAGGACCATACAATGCATCTATCAATTTACCAACTGATATCCGGCTGTAGCGCTTACCTTCAGGGTTGTCATGACGTTGATCACCAAGAGGCAATAGAGTGAATGGAAACGTCCATAGAATATGATGGGTAACGATTTTGATGATGAATCGGGGGTAGTCTGAGCTTCGACTGAAAACCTTCACCATCTGTATCACCGCGAGTTAAACTTTACACACGTAATCACGCACGAGAGTACGTACCAAATACACACAATATGCTAACCATATCACGGTAACGGTGTTAAACAGGAGAAAGTGGGACCGTGTGCCTACTATGCGATCAACATCCGTGTCACGGCGATCAATTTTACAGTACAACACTCACCTCTAAAACCTCTGGGCCATACAACCCTCAAGCATTGTAAGCAGAAAACGAGTATGGCTATGCAGAATGCCAACACGGCTAGTGTGAGTCCATCCTTGACGAGATGTGCCGGAATCCGATAAGCATTCTCATCGTCCTTCCTAGCATGTAGCATGGCCCGTAGCTGCGTCACTGTCAGTGACAAGGGTAGAATCGACAGAAACCAAAGTTGCACTGTTAAAGACTGCGGTGAAAATCCTTTCATCCGCTCACTGCTACTACACCCACCTTCAGGACCACACAGGAATTTCAGGACTGGGGGAGCTAGATCGACCTGAAAAAAAAGTGGGGACAATTCTGGACGCTTGGCATCGATCACCCCGAGCCAGAAGAGTCTGGGTATTATCGATATTGTCAGCTCTCAGCTCAATCTGAAACCTTCACATCGCAGAGAATGGGTGCTTACATAAGAGCCAAGAGTGTCCCCGCCACCCAATCCAGTGTCGGAGAGACCAACGACTGTCCGTAGTAAGAATATACGGCTTTCGGGATACCAAGTCCCAAGATGATACTTGTCGTGAGCAGGCGGTATCCTGTCAACTCAACTCCTAGTGGCATTGAATGCCGCTGACCGTCTTCACATGTATCAAGTGGAATGGGACTTTCAATATCATAGTTTGAAATGACGATAGTGGGCGGACGACTCGGAGAGTCGGCATGTTCGACCCCAGTAGTCATTACTATGGAGTCGCAGGCACTGCCAGTGTGTGAAACCTGAACTGCCAGTGAATGTAGGAACAATTAATGTAGGATGATGGGGTTAGAAGACTGCGGACATTGACACTCGCCCGTTTTGTTATAGGGAAAGTGAAAATGCTGTGTGGCGTTAGCCTCCTACCTACTTTGACTTGTGATGTACTGGTATAGCCATGTGTTCGAGTTCTCAATCTGCGTACTTGACGAACAGTGGCAACTTTGAGTCTTAAGGGGACTCGATCATAACAGACAGACAGGAAAGTGGTAACTTAGGATTCGAGAAGCAGGTTCTAGATAAGGTTGTCCCGAAAAAGTGGGAGATAAGATAAAGACGTCATTCACATCTAGACATCTAGCAATGCAAAAAGGCATAGGACGGCAAGATTCGAACCTACACCCCCGGAAAGAAACAGATTTCTTGTCTGCCGTCTCAAGGGGGAATATATTCTCTGTTACCACTTGGCTATGGTGTCCGAGTCTTGTCCACAAAGTGCAAGCGTAAAACATGAATGAAAGGAACAGTAGAGTCCAAATCCTTCGTCTCGAGTGTTCCTTCAGTCATATTACATTTCGCCTGAAAGCTCTCGTATTTAATCTACAATCCCAGACAGTGTTTTTAAAGTGAAGCCGCACAAGAAATGCGCAACGGCGCTAATGTCACGTTTCGGGTGCGCGATGGTCACGTGGCCCTGACGCGAGTTGGAGGCAAGTTGGCCTTTGGGGCATGGTTGACCCACCACACTACCACCACGCATACCCTGAGCCCCTGTGTCGTGAAACCCTTGACTCCTTCACTCTCACCTAGAACCATAACTATGCGCCGCGCACAGAGCGTACGACATTATACCCGCGGATCCGTCTCTACTATCAGGACGGATGACC
>Ga0209488_10003411_pt1 | contig 12751 bp, 14 predicted proteins | sample Rivendell_Oct201_8_FD_188349 | JGI IMG/M metagenome (GOLD analysis project Ga0209488, IMG submission 188349) | Vadose zone soil microbial communities from the Eel River Critical Zone Observatory, Northern California, USA -... | ecosystem: Environmental > Terrestrial > Soil > Vadose zone >...
AAAGAACTCTTTCTGGAATTAAGGTCCGGGCGCCTCAGTGGAGGGACACTTTTGCGGTGTCATCGCCACATTACGCACCGTGGACGTTTGCATTTTGCCATCGTTGGCTGGTGCAAATTGTGTCCAAGTGGAGTTCGGGCTGGCCCAAGAGCCGAAGCCGCTTCTGAGGAAGGTTCCTAATCCCAGGTCTCTATAGCCGAAGCCGAGGGGATTGGCAGTGAACCCGAAGGAATCAGGCTTGGTCTGATAGAAGAAAGCATCCCTGGGATTCAGTGGCAGGCCGAGATTGGACGAGCCGAAGCACGTGAACAGAGGGTTTGTTTGTGCTGTTGCGCCGGTGTCCGTGCTGTCCGGAGCAGTGCCTTGTGGTGGGGGTGGTGTAGGGGCGGTTGACCTGCCGTCCAGATGGCAAGAGTTGCAATTGGCTTTGCCGCGGAACAGGTTGTAACCGGCCATCTCATCAGCGCTCAATGGGTGTCCCGCTGGGTCTGCCAGGAATGCATCGAATTTCGACGAGAAAGCGCTGACCTGTACGGATTGCTCGTACGCGTCAAGGGCCTGGCCCCAGTGGTCATAGATTTCGTTTGCGCGGATGCGGTCTTCAGGACTTAACTTTACTGGGGTGGTGTCCGTGCCGAACACCGAAGCCCCTCCCGGGGTAGCGCAGATCTTCTCAGTGTCATGCGGGAACTTGATATCGAACGATCCCTTCCCGTACAAGTCCTCAAACAGGGGTCTGTATTGAGCCTGCGACAGCTTGAAGGCGATGCAAGCGGTGTCAGGGTTGCCCATTTCCTGAGTATCGACGGGAGGACCCTGTGCCTGGTGGGCGTCGGGATTCCTTAATAAATATCCGGTCGCGCGTGAATCCCAGAAATTTCCACCAAAGAAAGCGCCCTGGACTTCATTGAACTGGAGCACAGGGAAGAACGGTGCATACGGGTATCTTTGTGCTGTCCGCTTTCCGGCCCGGAAGTGAGACGTTCCGGGATAGGCGATCATCGTCAGATTGACTGAGGGGATCGGTCCGCTAAAGGCGACGTATGGCATGTGGCAAGACGCGCACGCTTGATTTTTGTTGGGCGAGATGTTCTTGTCGTAATTCATCAGCTCGCCGAGTGTCTCTACTGCCTCAGTTCCGCTGCCCTGAAATATTGGCGGCTGATTTGTCACCTTCAAAGGGGGTAAGCTGTGCCACCGGGCAAGCGCCCGGCCTTCGAGGACATCCACCTCCCGCTCCACTCTCGCCAGCTCTGAATTCAAATCGCCCGGGAGAATCCCCGTCGGGTATGGGTTGTAGACCGGCACCACTGGTTCTTTCTCGTCAGGTGGAGCAGGTACATTCTGGGCTGACACTTTTCGTGGAGCCAGAGACATGCAAAGGATTACCACACAAATTGCGACTACCGACATGATTATCGTCAACGTTCGATGATTCATACATTGGCCCTTTCGTGAGTTGCCGTTCGGGGGGTACGATGGGCGGCGCACTCGATCAACGCAACGAATTTAGTTCGAGGCAGCCTCCCATTGCTCATACGTCGCTCGTTCGAACAGACACGATGCCAGCATTTTTAGCTGCGCAAAGTGACGTATTGTTTTTTTCATACGGATGAGGGATCCGTCCGATGTCGATCGAGATTCTCACCGTTTTTAGAAACGCACGACGCAGAGTCGTACGTGCTAGGTTTACGGTTCCTTCCGCGTTTTCTGCTCTCTTGTTGCGGCCAAGAAAGGCTGCGCGGGCTATTGGTAAGAAGTGGCGGTTCGTGTTCCGGAACAAACAGGCGCCGTGGTTAGCGGCGTCAGGTCCGGCTTACAAACTACCGGTTGTAGACGCAAGGTTGCTGCTTCGGCGTGAACATGTCAATTAGATTGGGTTAGCGGCTTCTGCTGTTTATTAGCACGTGCTGCTGCGCCCGCTTGCCCTAGCTCCGTGCGGTAGGAAGCGGGTGACAACCCGAAGTGAGTCTTGAATGCTCGCGCGAAGCTGGAACTGTGGTGATAGCGGACTGCGTATGCGATCTCCTTAATTTGCATACTGGTTAATGCCAGCATCGCAGCCGCTACCTGCAGCCGGCAATCCATACGGTAATATTTAACATTGATGCCGATTTCATCTTTGAACAGATGACTCAGCCTCGATATGCTCATCTGGCAACTATGTGCAAGTTCCGGGAGTGTGAGGGAGGGGTTTTCATTGAGAACCTGAACCACTTTTTGAATTCGACAATCCTTTTGACGAGACCACGTAGCCTGAGGCTCCCTTGCCGGCGCCATGACGCAAGTTGCGCTCGCGCGGTAAAGTCCACGATTCGACATCTCCTCACCTGCGGGTTCGTTGTAGATTCATTTCGTTGTAGATTCATAACGACTGATGCAATCGGCGCATTGCTATTTGCCCGTCGTCGCTACCTACGAAGCACTTTGGGTGCCAAGTTCGTGGTCAGTAACCACGCTGTGGCAGGACTTGAGCAGAGGAGGAGACACGCGGATTGAGACCCTCGTGATTCTGCCACGTGACGAACTATTGACATCCCGCCACGGCAACGACCAAATGTCGACGTTGGCCGGGCGGCTTTTTACTAAGAAAACCGTGGTGGTGGGGAGTGCCATTTTGGGTCAGTGCTGATGATGACGCAAAAGGTTCGAATTCCGGGACGAAACGGCTTGGAATTCCACGCCGCCGTCTCTGGAGTACCTCAAGGCTGATGGAGCAAGAACTGGATCTGTTGTTGTTCGCAGCGGTGTAGGTTTCAATCAGTTTCAATGGCCGGGTGCCCCGCCCTTGTTTTTCTTTTCCGCCCCTCACCATACCGTGGGTGCCCCACTCTTTGCGTCCCTTTAATTCGCTCAGATCCACTAACATTGACCGCGGACGCAAAGGGTAGGTTGAGATCAAGCTGTGATCTTGACTGGCCCCTTTTCTCTCAGAGAGTAATACCGATCACTGCTCCATCGCCACTGTTTCCGGAGACGCGACCAGTCCACGCTTTAGCGGATTCCTCTATGTCATCGTTTAATCATGGTGGAATTCTATATTCGCTGCAATCGTGAAGGTTAGACGTCTTGTTTACCCATCCTTTGCGTCCACAATCAGACCTGATTAAATAGGCTATCTCGCAGGACGCAAAGGATGGGTTGAGATCAAGCTGTGATCTTGACCGGTCCCTCTTCTCCCAGAGAGTAATACCGATCACTGCTCCATCGCCACTGTTCAGGAGACGCAACCAAGCCACGCTTTACCGGGTTCCAGTGAATGTAGTCGAGTTTCTCAATGAGCTTCTTCCTGGTGAATACGTTGAAGTCATAAGAGCGAGGCTGCCAGAATGCCGGGGGAAGAGCGTCATTCGGCGGACGCGAGCGGCCCCTGGCACGGCACTGCCGCGACACCCGTTGTTTCAAAACCTGCATAGCCAGCGCAAGATTCCCATCGTCGGGCTCACCAGTAAGCAAATGGAAATGCTCCGGCATCACCACGTAGCCGATGACGGGGAATTCATATTTCTGCCTGACTTGTTCAAAAATCCTCAGGAACAGGTCTCGGCGGTATGCGGAACCGAGAAATGCCTTCCTCTGGTAACAACTACAAGTGATGAAATGGAGGTCTCCGCCTCCATACCATCTGCGTAGTCCTTTGGGCATGGAGGGAATTTTATACTGGTTTCCAATCGTGATTGGTCGGACGCTTGGTACCCACCCTTTGCGTCCACAGTCAGTTCGATTCGTATACCCGATCTCGCTGGACGCAAAGGATGGGGCACCCACAGTGTGGTGGTGAAGGATCCGCAAAAAGCAAAAGATGGGGCCGGACGGCACGATTTTTCCTTGACAGAAAGGCGAATAAATGGTAAAGTTTATTATTTGCCTCCCAGTGAGGAAAAGCGGTACGTGGATCTTTGACAACTTAGCAAGTGAGCACTTAGCGGTCAGCATTCAGCTAAGGCTACAATCGCTGAAACCCACGCCAAACTGGGATGGGTTGGGATGGAGTGGGATGAGCCGGGAGGGGGGATGGGATCGCCGTGATCGGAAACCTCTTGCCTCGTCCAAACCCACGCCAAACTGGGATGATCTGGGATGAATGGGGAGGGGGAGGGGCCTACGGATCGATCAGCACCGCATCAAACGCCTTACCCACCACGTCGAGCTGGGTGACGCCGGAGGCAAGTGCGTCAGTGTTGGTATCGAAGATATCGAGTTCCGCGCCCTGGACGATGTAAATGATGCTGCGGCCGGAGATAGGCTGTAGGCCGGTCACGTCAAAGTTCTGGCGGAAGGATGACTCTGCCGGAAACTTGGTTCCGGGGGTAGCCGTATTGAAGATGGTCAGGCAGCCCCGGACGGTGTTGGCAGCCGTGCCCGGATCAACCGTGCATCCGCTGGCGCCGACGTAAATGCGGTTGTTGGCGAAAGCCATCTTCTCATGGGTCCCGTCGGTGATGGGGATAGCGGCTCCGGCAGTCAGCGCACTGGCATTAATCACGGTCAATGCGCCGCAGCGGGAAAGCGGGCAAGCCGCAGTCGGGCCGGTGGGAGCCGGGTTAGGCGTTCCAGCAACATAAAGATTGGCGCCGTTCATCAGCCCAACGGTTGCGCCAGAAACAGGAATCGGAGCGCTGAAGGTGGCTGTTGCATTGGTGAAGTCCGCGAAGACCACGCTGGCGGCGGTACCACCGCATTCGGCGCCGCAGTTCAGGATGAATGCCTGCGTCTCACTGCCATTGAATACGGCGGTAAACGGCTGATCAAGATGCGCGGCGTCGGTAATGGTCTGGACTGCCGCGGTAGCGGTATCGACCACAAAAAACGTACTTGTGTTGGGTGGAACCTGCGCCTGCGGATCGGGGAAAACAAGCAGCTTGGTTCCCTTGGGGCTCATGGCCAGCCGACGGGCATTGCCGATACGAAGGACGGGCTTGGCGACGCCCGTAGTGGTGTCAACCGATTGCACAAAGCCAAAGTTTCGCATGGCGGCCCAGGCATTTTTGCCGTCTGGTGTAATGGCGATATCAAATGGCTGATCACCGATTGGGGCGGCGAAAGTTACCGCTTCCGTAGGGTTATCGATGACCGTGATCTCGCTGTTCGAGCTGTCCATCACAATGCTGGTTCCGCCAGCCGTAAGCATTTTGGTGGGAGACGGAACGCCAAGAGTTTTGGTGCTGAAGACGTCCTTTTGCGCATCCATCACGTTCACGCTGCTGGTTGACGTGTTGGAAAGCAATACACGCTTTTTCAAACCGGTTGGCTTGGGTGTGTTGCTACTGGTGCTGGAACCGCCGCAACCAGCCATCGCAAGTGCCAGACCCGTAACCAAAAATTGTGAAAGATAGCTGTTTCGCCGCATTCTTTATTAGACCGTTTCCTCTGTGAGCCGCGCCAATGGTGTTGAAATCGCGATTATAACAGAGGCACTTTCAACCGCCCCGAAGGCCTTCTACCTGCACACCTGCGACATTTGCCGCCGGCTTTGTGCAGGACAGGGCTCTCCCGGGCAATCCATAGAACGCGGACAGGTGCAATCCATGCAGGAAATCTTGCCACTCCCTGCCGGGCCGTGGCGTTCATAGAGCGGGCTAAGGTATCCTTGAAGATAACGATGGCGAACGATCTCCTAACCCGGTTGAAACAAGGACCCGTACTTTGTGACGGAGCAATGGGCACGCTTCTCTATGCCAAAGGTGTGTTCATCAACAAGTGTTATGACGAGCTGAATCTTACCCAGCCGGACCTGATACGGAATATCCATCAGGAATATATGAATGCCGGCGCTGAGATTATTGAAACCAATACTTTCGGTGGCAACTCTTTTCGATTGGGCCGCCATGGGTTAGCCGACAAAGTAGAGGAAGTCAATCGCAGAGGCGCGGAACTGGCCCGCGAAGCCGCGGACGCGTTCAATCTGAAAAAGGCCGCCAATGTTCTGGTAGCCGGATCGATTGGCCCGTTGGGATTGCGCATTGAGCCTTTAGGCAAAACGTCGCGCGAGGAAGCCCGCGCTTCGTTTCGCGAACAGATTACCGCGCTGGTGGCAGGCGGCGTTGATGTGCTCATGCTGGAGACCTTCGGCTATCTGGAAGAACTGCATCAGGCCATTCTGGCGGCGCGAGAAGTTGCTCCGGACAAGCCTCTGGTAGCGCAAGTCACGATCGATGAAGACGGCAACTGCCTGGACGGCGCCAGCCCGGAAACCTTTACCAGCAAACTCAATGACTGGGGCGTGGACGTTATCGGCTGCAACTGTAGTGTTGGTCCGGTGGCGATGCTGGAAGCTATTGAACGCATCCGCCGCCTTACGGACAAGCCGCTGGCAGCCCAGCCGAATGCAGGCATTCCCCGCAGCATTGAAGGACGCAATATCTATCTGTGCTCGCCGGAATACATGGCCAGCTACGCGCGCAAGTTTGTGAACGCCGGCGTAAACCTGGTGGGTGGATGCTGCGGAACCACGCCGGAGCACATCAAGGCAATGAACTCCGCCCTGCGCATGGCCGATGCCAAAGGCAAGACCGCAGGCTTTCGAGTAATCACTGAAGCCAAGCGGGAATCGAGCATCACGCCACCACCACTCGCGCAACGTTCCAACCTGGGCAAGAAGCTGGCTGCGGGAGAGTTTGTAACCCTGGTGGAAATCGTGCCGCCCAAGGGCGTCGACTTCCGCAAGGAAGTGGAAGGCGCCAGGTTTTTGAAGGCCGCCGGCATTGACGCCATCAACATTCCTGACAGCCCGCGCGCTTCCGCCCGCATGAGCAACATGGCCTTGTGCCTTCTGGTGCAGCAGCAGGCGGGGATAGAAACAGTCCTTCACTTTACCTGCCGTGACCGCAACGTTCTGAGCATGCAGTCTGAGTTGCTGGGCGCTTACACCACGGGATTGCATAACCTGATCTGCATCACCGGCGACCCTCCGAAACTCGGCAACTACCCGGACGCCACCGCCGTGTTTGACGTGGATGCCATCGGCCTGGTGAATATCGTTCGGAACCTCAACCACGGGCTGGATGTGGGCGGCAACCCGATTGGCTCAGGAACCAAGTTCATGATTGGCGTGGGAGCGAACCCGGGGATCGTGAATATTGACGAAGAAGTGCGCCGCTTTGAATACAAGGTTGAAGCCGGGGCAGACTTCGCCGTGACGCAGCCGGTGTTTGATGTTGCGCTGCTTGAGCAGTTCCTGCGCCGCGTCGACCATCATCGCATTCCCGTGCTGGCCGGAATCTGGCCGCTCACCAGCGTGCGCAACGCTGAGTTCATGAAAAATGAGCTGCGCGTTTCCGTGCCTGACGCAATCATTGATCGCATGGCCCGCGCGCCTAATGCCGAGGCTGCCCGAGCCGAGGGAATTCTGATCGCCCGCGAAATGCTGCATAAGGTCCGCGGCCTGGTACAGGGAGCGCAAGTAGCTGCGCCGTTGGGGCGCTACAGTTCCGCGATTGATGTGCTGGATGGGATTGGATCCGCCACAGCAGCTGGTTAAGGTCAATCATTTCAATTGCCGGATTAAACATGAATGGTTTTCATTTTTATTCGTATTTTGTGGAAAAAAAAGCAGAGTCGCTCCGGCTTATCGGGTTAGAATGTGCCATGGAGTTTCGGCTCTGTGCCTAAGTTTGAAGATTGCCTTCAGCGTCTGGAACAAATCGTCGATGAGCTGGAAAGAGGTAATGTCCCGCTCGAACAGGCATTGAAGCTCTTTGAAGAAGGCTTGCAGCACTCCTCTTCCTGTCGCAAGGAACTGGAGGAAGCCGAAGGCAAAGTCGAGATTCTGCTCCGCCAGAATGGAAAGTTGCAGCCTGAGCCCTACGAACCTGCCGAACGGGCCCAGTCGGTCAAGAAATAGTTCCCTTGCAGCCTGCGGGAGTCCCGCAGCATGAGAGTCCAAGCGGAAAACAGCCAAGGTGTTTTCGCACAGCCAATGAGGAAGTGTTTCATGAAACCGCTGAGTGTAGTTGTCGCGCAAAGCAACAGCAAAACTGCGGAAATGTTGGCGAAATCGTTGTATAACCATTTCCGTGTGGTGCATCTGGCCGGCGATGTGGATGAGTTGCGTCAAGCCATCCCCAGATACCGGGCTGATGTGGCGATCGTCGACCTTGAGCTGGCCGCGCTCGTGGAAGTGCAGCAACTCAAGCGGGATTTTTCACACACCACCATTGTCTGCACGCATCGCCTGGCCGATGAAAAGATGTGGGCTGATGCGCTGGCAGCGGGCGCAGCCGATTGTTGCTACGCGTCGGATGTGCGGGCCATCGTTCTGGCCGCAGGCCATACCAGGCTGGTAGCTCACGCTCACGCAGCCTGAAAAAATATCTGTGTACCCTCCTCCGTCCAAAGGAGCATCGACAAGATGCTCCTTTTTTCACATGCTTCAACGGCCTCGCAATCACGTCGATCGTTCGGTACCTGGACATTCCCGCGTTGCTCGTGGAAGATCACGGGGGATCCGAACTGAGATCACCGATCACCCGATTTCCGGATCATCCGATCTCTTGTTTTATACTCAATGTTCATGCTGAAAGAGATCATGGAACAAGGCCAGCGCGCCATTGATGCAACGCTGGAGAAGCTTTTGCCCGCCGTCACGCAGCGGCCTGAATCCATCCATCAGGCGATGCGGCACAGTGTTTTTGCCGGAGGCAAACGCCTTCGCCCCATTTTATGCATGGAAGCTGCGCGCATGATTGCCGGGCGTCTGCCCGAAGGCGTGGAAGAGTTGGGAAGCGCGCTGGAGATGCTGCACACTTACTCGCTCATCCATGACGACCTCCCGGCTCTCGATAATGACGATCTGCGCCGCGGCAAGCCGACCTGCCACGTGGTTTTTGGTGAGGCTCTGGCGATCCTCGCCGGCGATGCGCTGCAGACACAGGCCTATGAAGTGCTGGCGCGGCTGAAGTGTCCGGCGGAAGCACGTGTGAAAATCATTGAAGAGATTGCGCGCGGAACCGGTACGGTGGATGGAATGATTGGCGGCCAGGTCAAAGACCTGGAAGCCGAACGCCAGCGTCCTGATGCAGCCACTCTGGAATACATCCATCGCTCGAAAACTGGCGCGCTCATCACTTCAAGCCTGGTCAGCGGTGGTATGTATGCCAACGGCTCGCTGGCTGAGGTGCAGCGCCTGCGCGACTTTGGCCGCGCCATCGGACTGGCATTTCAAATCGTGGATGATGTGCTTGATGTCACCCAGTCTTCAGAACAACTGGGGAAGACAGCAGGAAAAGACACTGCGTCAGAAAAAGCAACCTACCCCTCTCTCTTTGGGATTGAGGAATCGTTGCGGCGGGCAGACTCGTTGGTCTCTTCCGGATGCAGCGCTCTCGATTCATTTGCCCAGCGGGCCCAGACCCTTAAAGACCTGGCCCACTTTCTGGTACAGCGTAAGAATTAGCCGAATCTAAGGCGGCATCTGGGACGAAGTGAAAAGTATTTCATTCCCCCTGCACCGACATGTTAGTATTCCCTCGCATATTTGTCCCTTGGAACATGTGCACCAATTCACCAACTACCGGCGGTATGCTCCGCCGCATGATGCCTTACACCAAACAATCCGTTTTGTATTGCTGTACGTACTTCAAAGGACGCTTGTCGGAAGCAGCTAAGGGCTCCGTATGCGGCCTGAATGTGCTCTCGACAGACAATCAAAAAATCGGAAGGGAGATCTACAAATGACGAAGTCTGTGCGTTTACTGCTTATGGGTGCGGCTCTGACAGGATTTGTGGCTGGCCAGAATGCCTTCGCTCAGGAACCTGCCAAGAAGGACGACACCAAGAAGTCCGACGACGCTAGCGGCAAAAAAGCTACTAAGGCCAGCAAAAAAGACAAGCACGCTTGCAAAGGCCAGAACTCCTGCAAAGGCAAGGGTGGCTGCGGATCAACCAAAGGCAAGAACGATTGCAAAGGTAAAGGCGAATGCCGGACAGACGGCAAGCCCATGGAAAAAGAGGGCGACAAGAAATAGTCACTGGTCCTCTCAATTGTTGAAGAGGACCGGTGGATCGCCGCTGGTCCTCTATTTTCCAGAATATTTCAAATTCCCCGTATTTATCATCACAGGTTTATGCCCGCAAATCGCTTTAACGGATACAAGGACTTCGGCGTAGGAATCGGGCTGCGCATTCCCCACTACAACCATATTTTCGAGAAAAAGCCGGTCGTCGACTGGTTTGAAATCATCTCTGAAAATTACATGGTGGAAGGCGGCCGGCAACTCCAGGTTCTTGACCAGATACTGGAGCGCTATCGCGTGGTGCAGCACGGCGTCTCCATGTATTTTGGCTCGGCCGAACCGTTGAACCGCGAGCACCTGCGGCGTCTGAAGAAACTGGTGCGGCGCACCAATACTCCCTGGCTCACTGACCATCTCTGCTGGGGCAGCGTGGACGGCCGTTATTCGCACGACCTGCTTCCCATGCCTTACACGTTTGAAGCAGCCAAGCGTACCGCACAAAAAGTCCGCGAAGCGCGCGATTTCCTGGAAGTGCCCATCGCCGTGGAAAACGTTAGCAGTTATGCTGAATATCACGTTTCCGAAATGACGGAATGGCAGTTTCTCAATGAAGTGGTGGAAGACGCCGACTGCGGTATTCTGCTCGACGTCAACAATATTTACGTCTCGTCCCGCAATCATAGTTTTGATCCATTTGAATACCTGCGGAGCGTTCCCGCCGAGCGTGTGGCCCAGATTCACATAGCCGGGCATTCCAACTTTGAAAAATATATCCTCGATACGCACGACCATCCGGTGCTTGATCCCGTATGGCAGCTATATGCCAAGGCCATTGAACTGGTCGGGCCCACGGCGACGCTTCTGGAATGGGACGATCACATCCCGTCTTTTGATGAGGTACACAAGGAAGCGCTGAAAGCGAAACAATACGTTCCAGCCAGTTCGGCGGTGGCGTCATGAACCCGGGCCACATGAACGCGGGTCACATGAACCCGGGCAACATGAATTTAGAACAGCTCCAGCGCGCCGTCTTTGACGTAGTGCGCCAGCCCCTTACCGAAGACGAACGCATGCGTGAATACACGCTCGACGGCCGCTCCACCAAGGCCATCGCGGAAGAGATCGTAAAGCCGAATGACCGGCTGACCTCGGTCGAGCGCCTGGAGATCTACAATCGCGTTTACTGGTTCCGGCTTCTCTCGTCACTTGCAGACGATTTCCCAGGGCTCCGTGAGGTCATTGGACAGGAAGCTGTTGACAAAGTTCTTCTCGGCTATCTGACCGAGATGCCTTCGGTGTCATACACCCTGCGCGATCTTGGCTCGCGGCTGGAAGGCTGGCTACGAGCGCATCCTGAGTTTATTGCCGGCAATGAACGCATGGCGCTGGACATGGTCCGGCTGGAGTGGGCCGATATCGAAGCCTTTGATGCCGCTGAATATCCTGTGCTTACGCAGGCGGAGCTTGCCAACCTGGGCGAAGATCCGGTCTTTCATTTGCAGCCGAATTTGCAGTTGCTTGATCTCGCCTATCCCGTGGATGAGCTCCTGCTCACAGTTCGCGAAACAGAAGACCCTGAAACCGACATCTCCAGCAACGTGGTCATGATGGACCACTCAGATTCAGCGCCTCGCAAGCAGCTTCCTTTGCCAAAAGGCAAAAAGGTTTTCCTGGCTGTCCATCGCCAGGAAAACATCGTCTATTTCAAGCGTCTGAAGCCGGAAGGGTTTGCGCTATTGCGCGCCTTACAGCAGGGTCAACCACTTTCACAGGCGATTGAAACATCAGTCAACTGGTCGGGGAAAAAACTGGAGCGCGTGATGGAGCAACTGCATGACTGGTTCGCCAATTGGTCGCAGCTGGGCTGGTTCTGCCGTCCGCCGGAAAAAGAATCCCAGCCATGAATGCCTTGCTACAAAAAGCTGAAGTCGCTTACGGATGGTTTCTTGCAGCCGTCAACTCCCTTCAATCTCCTTTTCTGCTCCTGATTCGCGTTTATTGGGGATGGCTCTTTCTCCAGAGCGGTATTGGCAAGTTTGGGCACATTGACAAGGTTGTCAGCTTTTTCACCGATCTCGGAATTCCCGCGCCAACTTTGAACGCATATTTCAATGCTTCCCTGGAAACAGTTGGCGGCATCCTTTTGATTCTCGGGCTGGCGTCGCGGTTGGTCGCGGTACCTCTGTTGATCAATATGATCGTGGCCTATATCACCGCTGACCGAGAGGCGCTTACTTCTTTCTTTTCCGAATCGGGAAAGTTCTTCGCCGCTGATCCGTTCCCATTCCTGCTGGTGTCCCTGCTGATTCTGATCTTTGGCCCGGGAAAGTTTTCCGTCGATACGCTGATCGCTGCCTATCGTAAGAAACATCCTACGGCCGCCACTGCTGCAGCAAGCTGAGACAAGTGTTACTCTGGCAATCATGGGAGTCCGTCACCTCAGCCCAGTTCTCGTGATACTCGCGCTCCTAGCATTTCCGGCGAATCCTTTGCTGGCACAGGATAGTGGTCCCGATCATGCGGTAGTGAAAGTCTCCGGCGCCACCATTGACGTGACGCTGCCCGAGGGGGCGATGAGATTGTCGCGCGACGATCTGCTGAACTGGGTAAAAGCGTCCGCCACCACCGTCGCTAATTATTACGGCCACTTCCCTGTCCCGCACCTCACGGTGCGCATGCGCGAATCTTCCGGCGCCGGCATACGCCATGGTGTTACTTATCCCAAAGATGGCGGGCTGATTTTTATCAGCGTGGGCGCAGACGCCGATATCTCCGCGACCAAAGATGACTGGGTGCTC
>Ga0209488_10003412_pt1 | contig 12751 bp, 22 predicted proteins | sample Rivendell_Oct201_8_FD_188349 | JGI IMG/M metagenome (GOLD analysis project Ga0209488, IMG submission 188349) | Vadose zone soil microbial communities from the Eel River Critical Zone Observatory, Northern California, USA -... | ecosystem: Environmental > Terrestrial > Soil > Vadose zone >...
GCGGGCGGGGAGGAGCAACCGCCCGTGTATCCCGGTGTCCACGTCTTGTCCGTCGCCGCGGCGCTTCGTAGCCTGCGATCATGCCGCCGACACACACGCCGCCGCCCCGGCTACTGGATCGGGTCCGCGCCGCGCTGCGCACCCGCCACTGCAGCCTGCGCACCGAGAAGGCCTACGTGGGCTGGATCCGGCGCTTCATCCTGTTCCACGACAAGCGCCAGCCCGCGGAGATGGGCGCGCCCGAGATCACGCGGTTCCTGAGCGCGCTGGCCATCGAGCGCAACGTGGCTGACGCGCGAGGAGGTGCGGACCGTCATCGCGGGTCTGGACGGCCCGACCCGCCTGCTGGCGCTGCTGCTCTACGGCGCGGGCCTGCGGCTCCTGGAGGCGGCCCAGCTCCGGGTGAAAGACGTGGACTTCGAGCGCAACCAGATCACGGTGCGCGCGGGCAAGGGCGCCAAGGACCGCGTGACGATGCTGCCCGCCGCCGTCGCCCGCGATCTGGCCAAACATCTGGAGGCGGTGCGCGACCTGCACGCCGCCGATCTCCGAGCTGGCGCCGGCTGGGTCGAGCTGCCCTGGGCCCTCGGCCGCAAATACCCCAACGCCGGCCGCGAGTGGATCTGGCAGTGGGTCTTCCCCGCCACCCGTACGTACCTGCACCGCGAGACCGGCCAGCGCCGCCGCCACCACCTGCACGAATCCGTGCTGCAGCGCGCGGTGAAGGAGGCGGTACGCAGTAAGGGCATCCCCAAGCGCGCCACCTGCCACACCTTCCGCCACTCCTTCGCCACCCACCTCCTCGAAGACGGCGCCGACCGCCTCCCCTCGTCTGACCAGCGGGGCTCCCCACACTTCCCGCATCCAGAAATATCCAGGTCTGTGTAAAACTGGGAAAGCCCCACGGGCCCATGCGCAACCTCGCATCCCCCAAGGCCGCTCCCGCCCAACCTCTCCGGCCCACCCGGCCGGATTATCCCCACCAACCCTGCCCCGCTCCCGCGTTATGCAGCAGACGCGGGTGTTATGCGGGTCTAGATACTTCTAGTTAGATGGACAGAGTGGCGATAGCAGTAGTCGAAGCGGAGGTGACTTTTCTTTCCCCTGAGGAAGGTGGGCGAAGGACGGCCTTGCGACTGGATCACCCGGAAGCTTTCTACAGGCCACACGTGGTAGTGGGCAGTATCTCGCAGCGACATGCCATCGTCGGGGCCGACCGAGTCTCGGTGGAGGAGTACCTCGGGGTTCAGTTTCGCCGGACGGCCCTGGTCTTGGCTCCAGGCTCGACCGCGACGGTGTTGATGGACCTGATGTACTACCCGGCCAATCCGTACGAACGGTTGCAGCCAGGCGCAACGTTCACGATCCGTGAAGGTGCGACAGTTGTCGGATACGGGAGGGTTCTACGGCGGAATGACGATGGCGCCATCTAACTTCAGCATGCAGCCGACGGCGCTTCGCGCCGCGGCTGATCCTGCACGTTAGGTGTCCAATGGGGCACCGAGAACAGTGGGAGCACGCTCGATCATTCTTGCGGGAGGCCGTCGAGCGTCTCGCTGCTATGCCGCGCCACGAAATCGCTCGCTGGCCGGAATGGCCACAACTCCCCACGATCGATCTGAACGTTCCCGGCGCGTACTCCGAGTTTCAGTTCACACTAATGAAGGACACACTGCCTGATGGCACCATTCGCGTAGCCGTGCAACTGTATCGGCACCGTTTCCTCGGCATTGGCTCGATTACAGCAGACGGGTTCTTTGTCGAGCCCACCGGAGGCGTTCGCCGATTCACTGAGGAAGACACGTGGGACCTCACGTAAGACACCTAACATCCGCATGGAGCTGACGGCGCTGCGCGCCGCAGCTCATACGGAACGTTAGACCGCAGCGGCCGATGAAACAAGCGATCGAGCATGCATTGGCGCCGGTGGTAGGGCAGCCCCTTTGGGCCGTCGGACGAGTAGCCAGCCTAGTATGGTTTCAGTTCGGTGGGAGGCACGTTGTGGTCGATCGTCAAGGCAGACAGCGCGAAGTTGGGAGCTACGCCCTGCATGTCGACTGCCCGTGGTCTTGGACGAGGAGCTGGGGAGAAGTCATAGTCGACCACGAGTCAGCCCACGACGAATTGTCCGACTGCCTAGCGGTACCGGTATGCTGCCAGAGCATCGATTGCCGGGGCAACGGTTCCTTTCGCATACATTTTGACGACCACACCATCTTGACGGTAGCAGTCGAAGCCGATCCTGACCCCGATGCTGAGGAGTACTGGCGTTTCTTTGAGCCGCACCTGGACACACCGCATTTCGTCGTCGGGGCAGGAGGAGTAGTCAGGTGAGCGGTCTAACTGCGCGCTTCAGCGGACGCGCTTCGCACGCCGCTGAGCGCGAGCGTTAGACCACAGGAGAACATGATGTCGGTCGGAGCGTTTTATGACGAACTGGCGCCCCTGTATCACCTTGTCTACGAGGACTGGGAGGGGACCGTCGCGCGGCAGGGTCGGCAGCTGGCATCGCTCATCGCCGAGTACTGGGGCACAAGCGCGCACACGGTGCTGGATGCCTCGCAGGGGATCGGCACCCAAGCGCTCGGCCTTCTCGCCAAGGGGTTCCGTGTCACAGGCTCCGACCTCTCCCTCGGTGCTGTCGCGCGGGCTCGACGAGAAGCGATAGCGCGGCGCCTGCCGCTTGTCTCTCTGGCCGCCGACTTCCTGGCGTTGCCCCTGCGGTCAGGCTCCTTCGACGTCGTGCTCCTCTGCGACAACTCCCTTCCCCATCTGGACAGCGAGGCGGAGATCCAGAGCGCGCTTGCCGAGTGCTTCCGGTGCGTGCGTCGAGGTGGTGGCTGCTTGATCTCGATGCGCGACTACGGCACGCCCCCGCCCACCGGAACGGTCGAGGTGCGACCGTATGGCGAGCGCACCTGGGCAGGCCACCGGTATCATGTGCGTCAAGTATGGACCTGGCAGGGCCCGCGATACGACCTGTCATTCGAGTTCACGCCCGAGGAGGGAACACCCACCGTCCTGAAGACCAGCTATCTCGCGATCTCGGTGGCGCAGGTCACCGGACTGATGCGCACCGTGGGCTTCGAGAATGTTCGACGCGTGGATGGGCGATTCTTTCAACCAGTGGTGGTCGGCACGCGGCCCTCGGTCTAACTTCGCGATGAACCCGACGCCGGCTTCGCGTTGCTCAGCCGTCGCGGGTTATCGCGGGCGTTATGCGGATCCGGTAACGGCATGATCTTCTGCGCGACTCAGAAAGTGTCGTCGAAGTTGCGGATCGCCTGCACCGCCATCGTGGATAGCCACCCTTCGATGGTGGAGTGGTACTGCAATCTCATCACCGTGCGGCGACGACAGTTCTTTCTATTCACGCACGCATCGTCACTCTTTTCGTTCTGGGCGCCTGCCGCCGGGTCGACCCTCGATGACTTCGGCCAGGTGTTTCGCCAACACGCGACCGACACACTGAGAGACTACGGGTTTACCACTGCTGATACTGCGAAGGTGATCGATGACGGGCCGGACGCGTTCGCCAAAGCGACAGATCGCGGTGTCATAGGATCGATGGTCGACTACACAAAGATGCTCCGGCACGCGATCGACTACGAGGGTGGCGTTGAGCGCCTCGGGCGCCGGGCAATGAATGACATTGCGAACGACTCTCCAATGAGAAAGATCGGCATGGAGAGCCCAGCGGAGTATCTCCGGCAAGTTCTCCGCGAGACCGCATAACATCACAGTGCACCGGACCGGGGCTCGCGCTGCTCGCTCCGGCCGGTGACCGTGAACGTTAGAAGGACAGGCGACATTGCGGCTGCCCAATCGCGTCCACATCGTTGGCGCGTCAGGTAGCGGGACAAGCTCACTCGCCGTCGAAATGGCCACGAGATACGGCCACCGACACCTGGACACGGACGATTACTTCTGGCTTCAGACCGTTCCTCCGTATCGCGAGAAGCGGCCACGAGAGGAGCGGCTCGCGTTGCTTCGCCAAGCTTCGCGCGACTCGAAGGCGTGGGTGTTGTCTGGCTCGCTCTGCGGCTGGGGAGATCCGCTCATCTCTGAGTTTGAGGTGGTCGTGTTCTTGGCTGTGCCGACGCCGGTTCGCCTGGCGCGCCTCCGAGTGCGGGAGAGCGAGCGGTATGGTCAGCATGCCATCGCGTCTGGAGGAGAGCTTCACGGGGCCCACATGGAGTTCCTGGACTGGGCCGGGCGGTACGACACAGGCGGTTTGGAAATGAGGAGTCGTGCTCTCCATGAGGCGTGGTTGGCAACCGTCTCCTGTCCGGTCATACGGCTAGAGGGCGACCGGTCGGCGGGCGAGCAACTAGAGAGGATCGAGGCGAGTCTTGACGCGGGCCTTCTAACTTCCCGCTTCAGCGGACCGGCTTCGCCGGCCGCTGAGCGCCCAAGTTAGCCGCCATGGAGGCATCGAAAACGCGGGACGTGACGAGCGGCCGGTTCCTTCGGCTCATTCTGCCGGTGACCATCGTGGTGTTCATGGGAGCCTCGTCCCCGTGGATAGCCCAGCGAGCCCCTCGGTTTCTCTTCCCGGCCCTGGCCGTGAGCGGGGCCGTGCTGGTCACGCGTTCATTCGTGGATTCGTTGGCTCGCTTCGTGCAGCACTACAGTGGCGAGCGGCGCCTGCGCTTCTTTCCGGTGGTCCTCAATGCCATCGCCATGGTGTTTCTCGTGATTCTGCCTTTCACGCACCTTCTGCGTGTGATTGCTCCGCCGCGAGATGGAACGCCGCCAATTCTCAGCGGCTTTGGCGCGTGGCTGGGGGCGGAGGGGTACCCACTACCGAGTCCCCATCGCGGCCTTGACGTCGCAGGTCTCACGGGCGGTAATGTGCTCGCGGCGGCCGACGGCCGTGTCACCGTGGCGCGGGATAACGGCGATTTGTGTGGTCTGATCGTCGTCATCGACCACGATCCTGGCCCCGACCGAACGGTCTACTGTCACCTCTCCGTGATCGATGTTCGAGTCGGGGACAGTGTCAAGCGCGGCCAGCGGATCGGGGCACTGGGCACGTCGGGGCAGCGTGCGTTGGCCGGCTTTGAGCACGTGCACCTGGAGTTGCAGCGAGGACACAACGTGAAGGACATCGAAGACCCTCTCCCCAGGATGGTTGGGTGCTTCGATGAGATGAAGCTGTACCCAGCGGACCGGCTGGTCCTCACCTATCCGGTGAAGTGCAGATGATCCCGGCAACAACACCAGAGACGATGCCGTGCTGACATCGGGTCGGCTAACCCTCCGCTTCAGCAGACCGGCCGCGCCGGCCGCTGAGCGGGACCGTTAGCCAGACAAGAGCGAAGACTGTGGTTCAGGCCGTTCTCTTTGATGTTGACGGAGTTCTGGTGCACCCGTGGCGGTTTCGCTCGACCCTCGCGCGTGATCACGGGATTACGCCTGACATGACGGCGTCATTTTTCAATGGACCCTTCATCCGGTGCGTCGAAGGGCAGGCCGACGTGCTGGAGGTGCTCCCTCCATTCCTGGCCTCGTGGGGTTGGCCCGGCTCGGCCGCGGAGTTCGTTGCGAGGTGGCTGTCTGTCGAGAACGCCCCAGACGAGGCAGTTCTCGGCATGGTTGCGGACATTCGACGATGTGGTGTCCCGTGTTTTGTCGCCTCGACGCAGGAGCGCCGCCGAGCGCGGTATCTCGCGGTTGAGATGCGCTTTGAGCAATTGTTCGATGGGCTGTTTTTCTCATGCGACGTTGGAGTCGGAAAGCCCAACGATGGTTTCTTCAAGGCCGTCGCTTTTCGCCTCGGACGTTCAGGGACGGAGCTGCTTTTTATCGACGATGCGCTTGCCAACGTGGAGGGCGCCCGGGCGGCGGGCTGGTTGGCCGAGCAGTTCAGGAGTGCCGATGGCCTCCGAGCCGATGTGGCCCGATACACAGAGCTTGCTCTCGGCGCTAGCTAACATCCAAATGGAGCCGACGCGCCTAACGTCTCGTGCGATCATGTCGCCGGAGCGCACGGCTCATTTGGCGCGTTAGGCCGCGCAGAAGGGAAGGATGAAGCCGCCTCCTGATACCCTCGTCACTGACCGTCTGGTGCTCCGGCGCTCGACGCTGACCGATGCTCCTGCCGTCTACGAATACGGTCGTGATCCGGAAGTGACACGCTACCTGGTTTTCCAGACCCACAAGTCCGTCGCCGACGCTGAAGGCTTTCTCAGCACGTGCCGGTCTCGCTGGGAGTCCGGAGAGGAGTACTGCTGGCTGATCACGCTCAGCGGCCAGGATCGGACAATCGGTTCAATTGGCTGTCGGGTCCGTGGTCACGCAGTGGACATCGGGTATGCGTTGGCAAGCGCTCATTGGCACCATGGCTACGCCACCGAGGCGGGCCGGGCCGTCATAGCGTGGGCGGCCGATCTTCCGGAGGTATATCGAGTCTGGGCGTTTTGCGACGTCGAGAACACCGCTTCGGCTCGAGTTCTGGAGAAGCTCGGCATGTCGCGCGAGGGCGTTCTTCGTCGGTGGATCATCCATCCAAACATTTCACCGGAGCCTCGCGATTGCTACGTCTATGCTAAGGTTCGCAGCGAGGCCTAACCACGCAGTGGAGCGGTCCGCTGGCTCGCATGCACTCGCCGCGGCCGCTCACCGCGAGCGTTATGCGGAATTTGCGTAGCAGAGGTGAACCGGGATGAGCGTGACAATCCGCAAAGCAAGTTCGGACGATCTCGGCATCATCCACAACATCCGCCGCGATGCGATCCTTGGAATCTCCGACGATTTCGGAGTAATCGAACGGCAGGCATGGGCAGACAGACGGTCGCCAGAATTCTTCGCAGAGCGGGTTGCGGCTGGCGATGTTGTGCTTGCGGTTTCTGGGAGCAGTGGGCTTGGTTGGGGAAGCAGTTCAGGAGACTATGTCAGCGGAGTCTACATTCGTTCGTCATCAGGTCGCACGGGAGTTGGTCGTGCCATCATGTCGAGGCTGGAATCCGACATCGTGAAACGCGGACACGAATGCGCAACACTTGACTCGAGTCCCAATGCGGTAGGGTTCTACGTCAAGCTCGGCTACACGCCGGTGGGACCTCTAAACGATGATGGGGCCGTGCCGATGAGGAAAGCTCTTCGATTGCCGGACCCTTGAGCCGGCGCCGCATAATACGGCGCTGCAGACCGACGAGCGGCGCGCCTCGGCGGTGGCTGATTGAAGGTTTGCGCTCGCGCCGCTCGCGGCTGCGCGCCATCCGCTAGGCCGCAGTAGATATCAGGAGATTTCAGCCATGGATCCAAAGCTACCGATTCGCAGTCTCGACTACACCGTGATCTTTGCGCGCCAAATGACGGTGATGCGCGAGTTCTACGGCACTGTGCTCGGGTTTCCTCTGCATAGGGAGCTTGGGGCGAAATGGATTGAATACCGGGTCGGGGCCAACATCCTTGCGCTCACTGAACGAGGTGCCATCTTCGATGATCCGTCGCCGCCTGTTGGCGCACTATCGCTGCAACTCGCATTTCGTGTCGCGCCAAGCGAGGTTGCGAAGTGCGCGAGTACTCTGAAGGAGCGCGGGGTCAGCATCATTTCGGGACCCACTGACCAGCCATTTGGGCACCGCACCCTGTTCTTCCGAGATCCTGACGGCAATGTCTTGGAGATCTATGCTGAAATTTAGTGGGCCCTCCATGAGGGCGAGTGCCTGATCTTGGCGGAGCGCGACGGCAGGGAATTCATACTGCACCGCACAGAGCCGCCGTCGGATGTTCAACCCCGGAGGCCGTCGGAGGCGAGATTGGCGAGATCCTTCTACCGCCGGGCCGGAACGCCTAACAGGCCGCTTGAGGGGTACGGGGAGGAACCTCAATGAACCTCACGCTACGCCCCGGTACCTCCGCCGACACCGAGCGATGCGGAACCATCTGCTACGAGGCGTTCAAAGCGATCGCCGATCGCCATCAGTTCCCTCCGGACTTTCCCTCGCCCCAGGCGGCCGTGGCATCGACGGAGAGACGGTTCTCCCACGCGAGCTACTATGCGGTGGTGGCCGAGCTCGAGGGCCGTATCGTCGGGAGCGTCTTCCTCGACGAGCGCTCGCCCATTGCGAGTGTTGCGAGCATCACCGTCGATCCCGCGGCCCAGAACCGGATGATCGGGCGCCGCCTCATGGAGGCAGTTCTCCAGCGCGTTGCCGAGCGTCGGTGTCCTGGGGTGCGGCTGATCCAGGCCGCCTATAACACCCGTTCCCTGTCCTTGTATGCAAAACTGGGGTTTGAGGTCCGCGAGCCGCTCGTCGCCATGCAGGGACCACCTCTAGCCTTGGCCGTGCCTGGATATACAGTGCGCGGCGCGACGAAGGGCGACATCGACGAGTGCAATGCGCTGTGTGTTCGTGTACACGGCCACGACCGGCGCGCCGAGCTCGTGGAGGCGATCGAACGGGGAAGGGCGACCGTGGTGGAACACGCCGATCGTCTCACCGGCTACGCGACCGGGCTCGGGTTCGCCGGTCATGCCGTGGGCGAAGGCAACGTCGATCTGAGGGCCCTGATCGGCGGCGCTTCCGAGTTCAGTGGCCCAGGCTTCCTCCTGCCGACACGCAATGGAGCCATGTTTCGCTGGTGCCTGGAGCATGGCCTCCGTATCGTGCAGCCAATGACGCTCATGAGCATCGGCCTCTACAACGAGCCGCAGGGGGGATTCTTGCCCTCAATCGTCTACTGAAAGGGCTAAAGCTGCCGCGTGAAGCAGTCGATTATCCACATCGCTCTAGTTGTCCGCGACTACGACGAAGCCATCGCGTTCTTTTGCCACAAACTCCATTTCACTCTGACCGAAGATTCTTACCAACCGGAACAGGACAAGCGCTGGGTGCTGGTGACTCCCCCTGGGTCGACGGGGGTCAACCTCCTGCTGGCTCGGGCCTCAACACCCGAGCAGCAATCATTCATTGGCAAGCAGACCGGGGGCCGGGTATTCCTGTTCCTGGGTACGGATGACTTCTGGCGTGATTACCGTGACATGCGCTCGGCTGGCATAAGGTTCGTCAGAGCCCCGAAAACGACTTCGTACGGAACGGTGGCGGTGTTTGAGGATCTGTATGGGAATCGGTGGGATCTCATCGGGCGCGAGTAGGCAACGTGACCACCGCTGCGCGCTCATGAACCCTCGAGTACGCGCGTTGGGCGAGACAGTGCTCCGAGTGAAAGACCTCGAGCGCGTCAAGCGGTTCTATACTGACGTTATTGGGCTCGACGTTCTACGAGAGTTCGAGGGCATCGTCTTCCTCAAGGTCTCGGACGGATACGCGGGTCACACCCAGATCATCGGCTTGTTCCACGAATCCATGCCGGTGCCCTTTCCGAAGGATCCCCGTGAACCGGTTCATCTCGAGGCGACCTCGCTGCACCATTTCGCGCTCGAGATCGACAGGGGCGACTTCGACGCCGAGCTGGCTCGCCTGCAGGGCCTCGGAATCGACGTGACGACGGTTGAACACCGCTGGTGTCGTTGGCGGTCCCTTTACGTCCGCGACCCGGAGGGCAACATCCTGGAGCTCGTGTGCTATGACCAGGCGATCGAGTAAGCGCAGCGGTCCATGGGCGGTACCGGGATGATCAGAACGTTGAGGGATGACGACGCGGGAGCTTATGTAGTGTTGAGACGGGAGGCTCTGCTGGACTCGCCGCTCGCCTTTGGCGCGTCGCCCGCCGATGATTTCGCCTCGTCGGCGGGGACAATCCGGGATCGACTCGGACGGGGACCGGAGTGGGCGATCCTTGGTGCGTTCGAGGGCGGGCTTGTGGGCGCGGTCGGTGTATTTCGCGACGGGCATGTCAAGTCGTCTCACAAGGCACACCTGTGGGGAATGTACGTTGCGCGCTCTCACCGCCGACAGGGGATTGGGGCAGAACTCGTTCAATCGGCTCTTCGTCACGCGCGGTCGCTGGCCGGCGTGTCGTGGGTGCATCTGGCGGTAAGCTCCGCTGCGCCGGGAGCCCGACGGGTCTACGAGCGAGCTGGCTTCGAGGTGTGGGGTACCGAGCCAGAAGCCTTACGTCACGACGGCCAGGCGGCCGTGGAGCATCACATGGCCCTGTACCTGGGAGAGTCGTCGCCGTGACGACACGCCAGGCACCACGATGACATCACAAGCCCTGATCACGGCCAGCGCGGCAATCATCCTCACGCTCGGGCTGCTTCATCTGCTATATACGTTCCGCGGGCCGAAATTGCATCCGCGTGAAGCTGCGCTCGAGACTCAGATGACAAGTGTGTCACCGGTGATCACGCGTCAAACGACGATGTGGAAGGCCTGGGTCGGATTCAATGCAAGTCATAGCTATGGCGCCATATTATTTGGTTGCGTGTATGGCTATCTAGCGCTCACTAGTCGTGAGTTTCTCTTCGAGTCCCGGTTTCTATGCGTCCTCGGGCTGCTGTTCCTGGGTGGTTACGTCGTGCTGGGGAGGTTGTATTGGTTCAGTGTGCCATTTCGCGGGATTGTGATCGCGACAGTCTGCTACATCGCAGGCTTGGTGGTCGCGTGGACCTAGCGCGCCGGCCATGCTCCGCGTAGGCCTCATCTCGGACACACATGGGCTCTTGCGTCCCGAGGCCCTCGCGTTCCTCGAGGGCAGCGACCGCATCGTCCACGGCGGCGATATTTGCGATGCCGGCGTTCTGGAGGCGCTCGCGGCTGTCGCGCCGGTTACCGCGGTGCGGGGCAACAACGACCACGGGTCGTGGGCTTCGCGGCTCCGCGAGACCGAGGTCTTTCAGGTCGGTGAGGTCTTTGTCTATGCGATCCACGACCTCGCGCACCTCGACATCGAGCCAAGGTCCGCCGGCGTTCAAGTCGTTGTGTCAGGCCATTCGCACAAGCCGTCGGTCGAGCGGAGGGATGGCGTTCTGTATGTGAACCCCGGTAGCGCCGGTCCGCGCCGCTTCAAGCTACCCATCTCGGTTGGTGAGCTGACCGTCACCGGAAGCTCGGTGTCTGCGCGCATCGTCGAGCTCCCACCACCACACTCAGATGCGCGAGGGCCTGGTGGTGAGTTAGAGTAGCGGCGACTCGCTGAGAGAAAGGAGAACCCCCCATGGCGTTCTACGAAAGAGGCCCGGTCCGCGTCCACTACGAGGAGGTCGGCTCCGGCTTCCCCCTGCTGCTCATCCCGGGCGGCGGGCTCAATTCGGCGCTTTCATCCTGGCAGACGGCCTCGCCCTTCAACCCGATGGAGCGGTACAAGGACGACTTCCGCTGTATCTGCGCTGACCTGCGCAACGCCAACCCCGGCCGGTCCAGCGGCCCGCTGGAGATCGACCGCCCCTGGGACGCCTACACCGACGACCAGCTCGGGCTGATGGACCACCTCGGCATCCGGGAGTTCCTGGTCATGGGCTTCTGCATCGGCGGGCCGATGATCCACAACCTCATCCGGCGGGCTCCGGAGCGTGTCGTCGCGGCCGCGATGATGCAGCCCAGCGGTTCCAGGCCCGAGATGCGGGACCTGTTCTACCAGAACAACATCAAGGGCTGGGGGCCGGCGCTGTGCGAGAAGCGCTCCGTCGTGACGATGGCCATGGTCCATGACTTCCTGACCAGTATGTACACCAACCGCGCCGACTTCGTGTTCACCGTGTCACGCGACTTCGTGAGCTCGATCAAGACACCGTTGCTGATCGCGCCCGACGACGTGCCCGCGCATCCGTACAAGGTCGCGATGGAGGTGGCCAGCCTCGCCCCGAAGGCCGAGGTGACCATCTACCCCTGGAAGGATTCGCCGGCGCATATCGACGAGGTCGTGGAGCACGCGCGGCGCTTCCTCAAGGCGCACGAACCCATCAGAGCCGGGCGTTGAACGAGGAGGCGCCGGAGACCCTCGGAGGTGAACCGATAGGAAGGTAATGGCCAAGATTCGCATCGTCGCCTTCCCGCCGGGCGAGGCTCCACAGGCGGTTCGCGAAGCCTGGATCGGGCTCGAGCTGCCGTTGCCCCCGGGACGATTGGGTCACCGTCGTGGGTGGCTGACGACCGGCGTCGTCTCCGGGCCGAGGACCTGGTGGCAGCGGGTGACCTGGTGGCGCGACAACTGCGCCTACCTGCTGGATGGGAAGCGTCACCTGTTGTTCCCGGCGGACGTCCGCCAGGAATGTCAGTGACCGGACGCGGCCTGAAGCCGTTCCTCAAGGTGGCGGTGGTCGCCGGCGGGTACATTGCCGCCTTCCTCGTGGCATCGGCGGTGGTCGCCATCCGCGTAGCGAGCACGAGCGGCCCCGACGCCCAGGCGTCGAGCGGCATGTACGCGTTCGGCGATGCGATTCTCTTCGTCGCCGTGTTCGGGGTGGTCGCTCTCGCGCCCACGGGCGCTGCCCTCTTCTTCCTCCGACCCTACCGTCGCTTCTGGACCGTGCTCGCGGCACTGGGTCTGGCGGTGGCAGTCACGGGGGTCACGGCGGTGATCCTCTTCGCGGTCGGCCGGCAGGCGACCGCTTCGCCCCTCGCGACATGGGCCGGGCTCTCGGTGCTCCGGATCCTCGTCGCGCCGCTGCTCGCGCTCACCTTTCTCGTGTGCACGATCTTCTCGCCGCACCGCTTCCCTCGGTTTGCGTTCCTCGGGGCAACCGTGATGGAAGCGGCCGTGAGCGCGTACGGAGGGGTGGTCTGGTTCGTCCCTCTGTTCTTCCCCGGACCCTAGCGGTTCCGGGCTAGCCCAGCGCGAGTGACTTCTCGTAGCAGCGACTCACCGGGTCGTCGGTATAAGGCCCGAACGGCGGGAC
>Ga0209488_10003413_pt1 | contig 12750 bp, 13 predicted proteins | sample Rivendell_Oct201_8_FD_188349 | JGI IMG/M metagenome (GOLD analysis project Ga0209488, IMG submission 188349) | Vadose zone soil microbial communities from the Eel River Critical Zone Observatory, Northern California, USA -... | ecosystem: Environmental > Terrestrial > Soil > Vadose zone >...
GAACAACCGCGTCGTCGAGCCGGAAGAGTTTTACGGAGTGTGAATCATGGACCCGTGCGGAAGCGAACAATCGTAGCCCGGGTTGAGCCCTTGCGAAACACTTTAAGAGTTTCTGCGGCGCTCTTGCCGCCGCAGAAACTGGAACACTTTAAGAGTTGGACTGACGGCGAAGCACTACCAGTGTTATGCGGCGGCAAGAGCGCCGCATAACACTGGTAGCGCCTCGCCGTCAGTCCAACCCGGGACCGGTCTTGCGGCGTGGCAATTGCCACCAGCCTCGTCGCCGATAGAGCGTTCCCGGGTTTCGGCAAGGCGCGTGAAGAACGCGCTTTGCCTCAACCCGGGCTACGATCTTCGCTGCTTCAGTTCCGCTCATCCGGCAGCACGGGCAGCGGGTGGATCTCGATGCCTTCTTCGTGCAGCTCCTTGGTTTCCTGCGGGGTCGCTTCGCCAAAGATCGAGCGGTGATCGGTTTCGCCGTAGTGCATCTTGCGGGCTTCTTCAGGAAACTTCGTTCCGACGTAATCGGCATTCTTGGTGAGATGGTCGCGCAGTTCCTTGAGCTTGCGGCGGAATTCCGCCTCCTGCGGCGACATCATGGCGACCGGCGCGGGTACGGCGGCCGGCGCTGGCGCGTCGCCAAGAGTACTGCCGGACGCACCGGCGGGTGCGGGCGCAGGCTCCGCAACATCATGCCTGGTGCCGCTCGTGAGTTGCGGCGCCATGATGGCCTTTTCGACCTTGGCGCTGCCGCAGGACGGGCAGGTCACCAGGCCGCGCTTGACCTGCTTGTCATAGCCAGCCGAATTCGGAAACCAGCTTTCGAATTCATGACCTTTGGCGCAAATGAGCGCGTAACGGATCATCGCGTACTCCCGACCGCGCGGAACGGCACCGGATTGGCAAGCGGCTCGGCGATTTCGAAGCGTCGGCCATGTTGCAGCGAAGGAACGCGCCCGCGCGCATTGGCGACTTCGGCGGGATCAATCGTGGCCATGACGACGCCGGGCTCCGTTCCGCCTTCCGCAACGATACGGCCCCACGGGTCAACGATCAGTGAATGGCCGAAGGTCGCGCGCCCGTTCTCGTGCATGCCGCCCTGGGCCGCGGCCATGACGTAACAGCCGTTCTCGATCGCCCGCGCGCGGATCAGGATGTGCCAATGGGCTTCGCCGGTCTGTTTGGTGAATGCGGCAGGAATTGCGATGAACGAGGCGCCTGCTTCCGCGAGCGCCCGGTAGAGCGCCGGAAAGCGCAGGTCGTAGCAAATGGAAAGTCCGATCCGTCCCCACGGCAGGTCGGCGACCACGGCATGTTCGCCCGGCCGGAAATTGCGCGACTCGCGATAGCTCTCGCCGTTCGCAAGGTCGACGTCGAACATGTGAATCTTGTCGTAGCGCGCCGCGATCTCGCCCTGCCGGTCGATCAGGAAAGATCGGTTGGCGGCCCGTTCGGGCGAAACCTTGACGCCGAGTGAACCGATATGAATGAAAATCCCAAGTTCGCGCGCGAGTTCGCGCAGCCGCGCCAAGCTCTTGTCGTCCTCTTCGCCAACCATGGCGGCGAACAGGCGCTCGCGCTTGATGTCCATGATGTTGGTCATCTCCGGCGTCTGCACATAGTCGGCGCCGTTTTCTTTGGCCTGCCGGATGAGCCCAATGGCATCATCGAGATTGGCGGCAGGCGAAAAGCCCGAGCGCATCGAGACGAGGCCGACGGTAAAGGTTGAGGTCATGCGGATGGCCCTGTTGTTATGCCTTCGGAGGCGAGAAGTGGGTCGAGCTTTGCGGCGCGCTCCAGGGAATGGAGTTCATCGGAGCCGCCAACGTGGGTTGCGCCGATGAAGATTTGCGGCACTGTATAACCGCCATTCGATCGGGCGAACATTTCGGCTCGCGTTTCCGGATCGCCGGATACATCGATCTCGGTAAATGCGATCCCTTTTCGTTTGAGCAGGGCTATGGCGGACCGGCAATAACCGCAGAACCGCGTCGTGTAGATCTCGACCAGTGCCATGACGTAACGTGCCGACCTCGCTCATATTTTCGCGGCGCTGAAGGCCGCGATCATTGACCCCATTATATGGGACCACGCCCTGCCGCCACAACCCGCGCGAACACCAGGACGTCGACCTGCTCGGCGCCGGCGCGCAAGAGCGTTCGGGCGCACGCGTCCACGGTTGCGCCGGTCGTTAATACATCGTCAACCAATACGATCCTCCGGCCCGCGACGACGGCTTTTTCCGTCGGGGCGACCCGGAAAGCGCCTTGCACGTTGCTGGCACGTTCGGATTGCGTGAGGCCGACTTGTTGCGGCGTTGCCTTGACGCGTCGCAGCGCCCCATGGGCGACCGGGACGCCGCTCGATTTGGCGATGACTTCGCAGAGCAGCGCAGACTGGTTGAAGCGTCGCGCCCATTGCCGCCGCCAATGGAGCGGGACCGGAATGAGGACGTTGGCATCCTTAAGCAGTTCGCGGCCCGCATTCGCCATCCAGGCGCCCATCGTGGGCGCCAGGTCAAGCCGGTCCGCATACTTGAGGCCATGCACCAGCGTCTGGGAAATTTCGCCAAAGCGTACGGCGGCGCGGGCGCGATGGTAGGCCGGCGGGTCGGCTATGGCTTCCATCGACAATATACCGGGCCCGGGATCGTGGGCGAAAGGAATGCCGAGGCGCTCGCAATAGGGCGGCGCGATGAATGAAAATTTCGACCAGCAGGTGGCGCATAGGCCCGGGGCGCTGACGGGCTCCCGGCAGGATCCACAGACTTGCGGCAGTGCGACGTCGACTGCGATCCTGCCGGCGGTGCGCAGCGCGCCGGCGAGGCGGGCAAGGCGGCTTTGGGGTACCGGTGTGGCGGTCTCGGCGTCCATGGGCGGGAGCGTAGCGGTTTGTGCGGGTGGTTTGTAGGGGGCGCTGCTACAATAACCAATGAATTCATCTCCGGTCATCTTCGATCGCAAGCTTCTCGCGCAACGGCGCGCGCGGGCGCGTGCGCTCGGGCCATCGACCTTTCTGCTCGACCGTGTGGCGGAAGATTTGGGCGATCGGCTTGCCGCGGTACTGCGTCACTTTGAGCGGGCACTCGACCTTGGCACGCCGGGGGATGCGCTCCGACGCGTGCTGTCGGCGAGTGGACAAGTCGACTCCATCGTCGGCGGTGTTACGTTCGACGAAGAGGCGCTGCCATTTGGCGATGCGTCGCTCGATCTTGTCGTGTCGGGGCTCGCGCTGCAATTCGTCAACGACCTGCCCGGCACGCTCGTGCAGATCAGGCGTGCGCTCAAACCCGATGGGCTATTCCTGGCGGCGATTGTCGGCGGCGACACCTTGAATGAACTGCGCCAATGCTTTGCTCGCGCCGAATCCGAGATCGAAGGCGGTTTGTCGCCCCGCGTGGCGCCATTTGCCGACTTGCGCGATCTCGGTGGCCTTCTGCAACGTGCCGGCTTTGCGTTGCCCGTGACCGATCTCGACCGTGTCACCGTGCGTTACGATACGCCACTTGTCTTGATGCACGATTTGCGACGCATGGGCGCCACCAATGTGCTGGTCGACCGGCGGCGCCAGACGTTGCGTCGCGCAACCCTCATGCGTATGCTCGAAGTTTATGGGGCGCGCTTTTCCGACGCGGATGGCCGCATCCGGGCCACGTTCGAGATCGTGTGGTTGTCAGGCTGGGCGCCGCATGCAAGCCAGCAACAGCCGCTCAAGCCCGGCTCGGCGCAACTGCGGCTCGCTGACGCCCTCAAGACCAAAGAGTTGCCGGCTGGCGAAAAAGCGTCAATGAGGGCTACGAAGGACGTTTAGAATATATTCGCTATCTTGTCGTAGAAATTTTCCTTGAGGGCAACGCCGACGGCCTGCATACCTGCGACTACGACGACCACCATCAAGGCTGCGATCAGTCCATATTCAATAGCGGTGGCGCCGCGTTCGTCCGCCCAAAGGTCCGCCAGAGCGGATCGGATTGGCGAAGCTGGCGCCCGTACCTGATTTTTCATGGCGTGTCCCTGTGCTTGCCGATTTTTCAATGCCGATGAAGCAGCATGCAAACCAATTCCCGCCTTCGAACAAGTTCGAGACAATCCTTTTCGCCTGTTCGGGCTTACGTTTTGATTCATATCAAACTCGAAAGATGTGCAATGAGCGGTATGTCGGCTGGCGGCATTGGGTAGTCCTTCAGACGGTTCGGTCGTACCCACGCGAGGGTCTGACCTTCCTGCGGCGCTACAATTCCCTTCCAGCGCCGGCACACATACAAAGGCATTAACAAATGAAAGTCTGGATAAGCGTGACTCGCAAAAGTTAACGGGGCGAGGCACTCTTCTTTTACTCTGATACCCAGCTCCTCCTTGAGTTCCCGGATCAAGGTCGCCTCGGGCGTCTCGCCTGCTTCCACTTTGCCACCTGGGAATTCCCATAAACCCGCCATTGAGCGACCCACCGGCCGTTCCGCGATCAGCACACGCCCGTCCGTATCGATGAGGGCGCATGCCGCAACGAGCACGATTTTGATGCTATGGTACGCCATCCGAGAACCCACAATTCGTCGATTGGGCCAGATAATTTTGTACAGTGAATATTGAATTGCGATTTAGCTCATATTTGATACAAATTTTCAGATTAATTTCGCGATTGCGTCCAGGGATCGTGCACCATACCCTTCTCTCCCCGGCAGCAATTGGTGATACGACCAAAAATGCATCAGGACCTGTAATTGCCGTTGATCGCGACGTATTCCTTGGTGAGGTCGCAGGTGAGCACCCGGTCGCGGCCGCGGCCGAGACCGAGCGCGACCTTGAGCAAAATTTTTTGCTCCTTCATGGTGGCCGATACCTTGGCTTCGTCATAGGCGGGATCACGCAGGCCCTTGTGGGCGACGCGGATGCCGCCGAACCAGATCGACAGTTTGTCGCGATCAGCCGGCTCACCGGCCTTCCCGACGGCAGCCACCACGCGCCCCCAATTGGCATCCTCCCCCGCGATTGCGGTCTTGACCAAGGGAGAATTGGCAATCGACATCGCGATGCGACGCGCCGAAGCTTTGGAAACCGCACCCTCGACCAGGACTTCGACGAGTTTGCGCGCGCCTTCGCCGTCGCGCGCGACCTTCTCGGCGAGATCGGCCAGCACATGCGCGAAGGCCTTGCGAAAACCTTTAAGGCGCGGGTCGCTTGCCTTGGCGATGCGGGGCGCTCCCGCGGCGGTGCCGGTCGCGAAGGCGAGCAAGGTGTCGGAAGTCGAGGTGTCGCTATCAATGGTCACGGCGTTGAATGTGTCGACGACGGTCTCGCGCAGCAGCGCTTGCAGGACCGGAGCCGCAATCGGCGCGTCAGTGAACACGAACGACAGCATGGTTGCCATATCGGGCGCGATCATGCCGGCGCCCTTGGCGATGCCGTTGATGGTGACAGTCGCCTTGCCGAGCCGCGCGCGGGCCGTCGCGACCTTTGGAAATGTGTCCGTGGTCATGATGGCGCGGGCAGCATTGAGCCAGCCGGGGCCGATACCTTCGGAAATTTTACCTTCCGAAATTTGGACTTCGGAAATTTGGGCATCGGCCACAAGCGCTCCCATCACGCCGTCGAATTTGGTCGCGTCGAGCGGCTCGCCGATGACGCCCGTGGACGCCAGAAAAATTTCGTCCGGACGGCAGCCGATCGCCTTGGCGGCGATGCGCGCCGTCAATTGGCACGCGGCCATGCCGGTCTTGCCCGTGAACGCATTGGCGTTGCCGGAGTTGACGACGAGAGCGCGCGCCTTGCGGCTCTTGAGCGCCGCGCGGCACCAATCGACCGGCGCCGATGGGCACTTGGATTGCGTGAACACGCCGGCGACCGCTGTTGCCGGCTCGAGCAGCACGAGCAGCACGTCGGTGCGGTCCTTGTAGCGTATGCCGGCGGCGGCCGTTGCGAGCCGTACGCCGTCAAGCGCCGGCATGTCGGGGACGATGGTGGGGGCAAGGGGGGAAACCTTCGTGGTGGAAACCATCGTGGCGGAAACCTTCGTAGCCATGTCTCGTTGCTCGTTGTCGTTGCTCGGTATCGTTGCTCGGTCTGGTCATGATTAGGGCATGTCCCGATCCATTAGAATCGGGACATGCCCAAGATTTAGAATCGGGACATGCCCAAGATAGTGCCAAAGATAAAGTCTCGGCGACGGCTAGGAAGGTTATTTCTTTTGTGACGGCGGCATCCCTGATGGCGGCGCTCCTGATGGCGGCATCCCTGAAGGGAGCGTCCCTGATGGCAAAGTCATGGGCGGCGTTGCGCCGGCTGGACGGTCGAGGCGCTCGATCTTGGCGGTTTCACGCAACTGCGCCACGAATTCGGACTGCGCCCGGCGCGCCACGAAAGTTTCGATCTGGGTCCTGACCTGTTCGAATTCCGGCACGGGTTTTGTGCGCCGGTCTTCGACCTTGATGACGTGCCAGCCGAATTGCGACTTTACCGGGTTGGAGACTTGGCCCGCATACATCTTGAAGGCGACTTCAGAGAATTCCGGCACCATGCGGCCCTTGGTAAAGTAGCCGAGATCGCCGCCTTCTTCGGCCGAGCCTGGATCCTTGGACTTTTCCTTGGCGAGCGCCACGAAGTCGGCTCCGCCCCGGATCTGCTGGGCGATCGCCTTGGCATCGTCTTCGCTTTCAACCAGGATATGGCGAGCCCGCACTTCTTCCTCGGCCGCCATGGGTTTGACGGCTTCATCGTAGACCTTCCGCAGCTCTTCGTCGGTCAGGACCGACTTGGCATGGGCTTGCAGCATCGCCCCCATCAGCAGCTTGTTGCGCATGATGGCCTGTCGCCGCTTGAAGTCCGCCGTGTCGGCGAGGTTGCGTTTTTCTGCCGCAGCGGAGACCAGAATCATGTCGGTCAAATAGCCAATGAGCTGTTCGCGCTTCTGCTCCGGCGGCCCCTGCAAGTCGGCCCCGATATCGTCCTCCGCAATGGTGAGGTCGCTGGCCCTGATCTCGGTCCCGTTCACCTTTGCAATAAGTGTGTCGTTTGGATCGACGGCGGCGGGCTGGGACGACGCCGAGGATGAATCCTTCGAGCAGCCCGACACCACAGGCAGGACCATCAGGGTCAGGGCTGCAATCATTGCCACCCGCATGCTCCGCGGGCGTGGCCACAGGGTGCCGGGGATGCGGCACGGCGGGGGGGAATTTCGGAAAGCCATGGTTCGGGTCCTCGAATTTTACAGCGACTAGCGAATTTTGCAGCGATCAGCCGGTCGGTCGCTCAATCGCCCCCCGTTGGCAATGGCGGGCATAAGCCGGCAATAGGGCCATAACATGGGCAAAGGCGGCTGGCGAGCCCAATTGACAAGGGGGGCAACCCCCTCTTATGTCACGAAAAACCGGGAGGCGTTCTGCCGTCTGCCAGGCCCTAGCTGTTTTCACGACTGAAGCATTATATAAGTGCAAACGTTCCCGCACGCCGGGGGCATTGGCGGCCCAGGCTGGACGCTGCTTGACTTGCTAGACCGGTACTAACTTCGAGACCTGAGGGATTACAATGATCGGCGCGCTCGCCCGCAAACTGTTCGGCTCTTCCAACGAGCGTCGTATCAAGGCCTATCAGCCGCGCGTAAAGGAGATCAATGCGCTCGAAGAGGAGGTTGCAAAACTCTCCGACGACGCATTGCGGGAGCGCACCGTCCAATTCAAAAAGGAAGTCGCCGACGGCAAGGGGCTCGATGAAATCCTGGTGCCGGCCTTTGCGACCTGCCGTGAGGCCGCCAAGCGTGCGCTCGGTCAGCGCCATTTCGACGTCCAGCTCATCGGCGGCATGATCCTGCACGAGGGCCGCATCGCCGAAATGAAGACCGGCGAAGGCAAGACGCTGGTGGCGACGCTGGCGGTCTATCTCAATGCCCTGTCGGGCCGCGGCGTTCATGTCGTGACGGTCAACGACTATCTCGCCAAACGCGACGCCGAATGGATGGGCCTGGTCTACAAGTTCCTGGGCCTTACGGTCGGGACCGTCGTGCATGGGCTCGACGACGAGCAGCGCAAGCAGGCCTACGACTGCGACGTCACCTATGGCACCAACAACGAATTGGGTTTCGATTATCTGCGCGACAATATGAAATACCGGATGGAAGACATGGTCCAGCGCGGCCACATCTTTGCGATCGTGGACGAGGTCGACTCGATCCTGATCGATGAGGCGCGCACGCCGCTCATCATTTCCGGACCGCTCGACGACCGGTCGGAATTCTACAACACCATCGACGCCTATATTCCGCGGCTGGACAAGACCGACTACGACGTCGACGAAAAGCAGCGCACCGTGTCGCTGACCGAAGCCGGCATGGAGAAGATGGAGCAGCAGCTGGGCGCCGCCGATCTCCTCAAGGGCGATTCGCTCTACGACGTCGAGAACGTCTCGACCGTGCATCACGTCAACCAGGCGCTGCGCGCGCATAAACTGTTCAGCCGCGACAAGGATTATATCGTCCGCAATGGAGAGGTGGTCATCATCGACGAATTCACCGGCCGCATGATGCCGGGCCGGCGTTATTCGGAAGGCCTGCACCAGGCGCTGGAAGCCAAGGAGCATCAGCCGATCCAGCCGGAAAACCAGACGCTGGCGTCGATCACGTTCCAGAATTATTTCCGGATGTACGAAAAGCTTGCCGGCATGACGGGCACGGCCGCGACCGAGGCTGACGAATTCCTCGACATCTACAATCTGGAAGTCATCGAGGTGCCGACCAACATGCCGATGATCCGCATCGACGACGATGACGAGGTCTATCGCACCGGTATCGAAAAATACCGTTCCATCCTGACCCTGATCGACGACTGCAAGATGCGTGGCCAGCCAATCCTGGTCGGCACAACGTCGATCGAAAAATCCGAACAGCTCGCGGAAATGCTGCGCAAGCAGGGTTGGGAGCAGCACGACTTTTCCGATCCCAATGCGTTTGCGGCGCTCTACAGCGGCGACGACGGCGCCACCAAGACCAAGGTCTTCGCCATTCTCAATGCGCGCTACCACGAGCAGGAAGCCTACATCATCTCGCAGGCCGGCGTGCCGGGTGCGGTGACCATCGCCACCAACATGGCGGGCCGCGGCACCGACATTCAGTTGGGCGGCAATGCCGACATGCGCATACGCCAGGAACTCAAGGATCTGGAGCCTGGAACCGGCGAACACGATGCGCGCGTGGCCGATATCAAGGTGCAGATCGAACGCCTGAAGAAAAAAGCTCTGGCGGCGGGCGGGCTCTACGTGCTCGGCACCGAACGGCATGAAAGCCGACGCATCGACAATCAGCTGCGCGGCCGCTCCGGCCGCCAAGGCGACCCGGGCCATTCGAGGTTCTTCCTGTCGCTCGAAGACGATCTCATGCGCATCTTCGGGTCGGACAAACTCGACACCATGCTGCAACGCCTGGGCCTCAAGGAGAACGAAGCGATCGTTCATTCCTGGATCAACAAGGCGCTCGAAAAGGCGCAGCAAAAAGTCGAAGCGCGCAATTTCGACATACGCAAGAACCTGCTCAAGTTCGACAACGTGATGAATGACCAGCGCAAGGTCATCTTTGACCAGCGGGTCGACTGGATGCGGGACGATGCTGTGGCTGGAATTGTCACCGACATGCGCCACGACGTCATCGAAAACCTTGTTTCCAAGCACGTGCCGCCGAACGCCTATCCGGAACAGTGGAAAACCGCGGACCTCAAGGAAGAACTCCAGCGCGTGCTTAGCATCGACCTGCCAGTCGACGCCTGGGCCAAGGAAGAAGGTATTGCGGACGAGGAATTGCGCACGCGTATCGAGCGCCGCGCCGACGAGCACATGGCGACAAAGGTCGCGCAATGGGGTGCCGATCTTATCCGCCAGATCGAAAAGACGGTGCTGTTGCAGATTCTCGATCATCTTTGGCGCGAACATCTCGTGATGCTCGAGCATCTGCGCCAAGTGATCGGACTTCGCGGCTATGGCCAGCGTGATCCGCTCAACGAGTACAAGGCGGAATCGTTCAACCTGTTCGAAGCGATGGGAACCAACCTGCGCGAAGCTGTCACGTCGCAACTCATGCGGCTGGAAATCGTACAAGGCCCGCCGGCCGATCAGCAGCAAAACCTGCCCTATATGGAGGCGCACAAGGTCGATCCATCTACCAACGATGACGAAATGGCCTATGCGGATTCAGCATTGGCGCCGACCTTTCCCGGCATGTTGGCAGCGCCGCAGCGGAGCGCTGAGCGCAATACGAACGACCCGACGAGCTGGGGCAAGGTCGGACGCAACGAAGTGTGTCCATGCGGCTCGGGCAAGAAATACAAGCATTGCCATGGAAGGTTTGGATGAGCTACCGCGAGAGCATGAATGGTAACTGAGGCCAAATTCGACCCGATCGGCAAGTCGCGCGCCCGGCGCCGACTGCTTGAGCTAATTCCGGAACCGATTGGTCAAGCGTACGACGATGTCGCCCGCACGGCATTGATCAGTGCCGGTGTAAGCCCGGAGAATATCACGTTTCTAGAAGAAGTGAATCAGCAACCGCCGGCAGTGTTCCGACCGCATAAGCCGACCTCTTAGTGAACCATCTTGCGCGGTTGCTGCACCGTCCGAAATCCTCCAACGGGGTCAGGTTGCCGATTGGCCGTGTTGGGCAAAAAAACTGGTATCACGGTTGATGTCTCCGGTGTGGCAGCTCATCTCCCGCAGGATCGCCGCCAACGCGTTCCAGGCGTCAGTGGGACCAAAACCACCGCGCTCGCGCTGCAGGTCCGCAAAGCTGCAGCCAGCGGCCTCGCGTGCGAGATCGCCGACGGTCGTGATTCGCCGTGGAACCCTCCCGAAGAAGTGCATCAGTGCTACATCGGCGACTATATCAGGACAGCAATGCCTGAAATCAGCCCCAGCAAGACGAAAGCCACGAAACCTACCCCGGTGACTCCAAGGATTTCTAAGGGGAACAAGAACAGCGCAAGCACCCAACTAACGCCGAGCGGTCGAGCCACCTCCCGTGCCGGCAATTTGAGGCGGCTGCGGGAGGCGAGGTCGTTCGATATCTCCCGCTGGGTGCGGGGCGTTACCAAATCCGGGCGGGTTTTCGCCAAATCCGAGATTGTGTCGATGAACTGGGTGCCCGGCGTGATTGGACCGCTTGCACCCATTTCGGCGAGAGCGCGGCGCAAGCGGTAGAATGCGGTCTGTGTCAGGCACGCGCGCGTCGCGCGCTTCGAGCCGCCGAGTTCACGCATGATCAAGTCGTAGAATTCTCCCACTGTACAGACCGTGCTGAGCTGCTCGGCAGGTAGCTCGATGCCGAAAATCTTTTCGGCACGCTGGACCATATCCACATCGTCCAATTCATGAGGTTCAACGTGTTTTCCGTCGTCATCGAACCAACTCCATGGGTCACGACCTGCCATTGTGTAGGGCGCAATCGCTTTATTGCGCCATGGGCCAGGGCATTGGGCGACGAGCGGCGCAATAAAGCGATTGCGCCCTACGCGCTGCGATCTGTTCAGCCCGGTTGCATGCCGGTCTTGCGGATAATGGGCGCTGCTTCCGGTGCGGTGAGGAACTTCAGGAATGCGCGGGCGGCGTCGGTCGGCCCTGCGGCCTTGTGCACGGCGGCGGAAAATACCGTTACCTCGTTGATGTCAGCCGGTAGGGGTCCAAGATAATCGATCCCTTTTACGGGCAGCAATTCGCTCTCCTGCTGGAAGCCGATCTCCGCGTCGCCGCGCGCGACCACTTCGCCGATCGGCACATTGGGAGTAGGCGGGACAATCTTCGCCTTGAGCTGGTCGGTCAGGCCCCATTTCGCGATGAGGCGCTCGATATGCAGGCCGCTCGGCCCTGCCGAAAAGGCAATCGTCTTGGCGGCGATGAGCGCCTTGCGGATGCCCTCCGAAGACGAGGCGTCGATTTTAGGCGCGCCGGCGCGGATCGCCACCCCGACGCCGGAGGTCGCGACACTGACACGGCTGTCAGCAACCAGCTTGCCTTGCTTGATGAGATCGTCGATCTGCGCCGCGGGCAGCATGACGACGTCGGCAACCTCGCCATCGGCGACGCGCTTGGCGAGCGCGCTGACGCCGCCCCAGGTGGTTGTCACCTTGTGGCCGGTTGCCTTCTCGAAGCCCGGCACAAGAAGTGTGTACGGCTCCCGTGTGCCGGGCGAGCCGACGACCTTGATCTCGGCCGCATTGGCTATTCCACTGAGCATCACGAAACTCACCGCGGCAAGTTTTGCCCAAAGCTTCGCCAAAGATTTCGCCCCTGTGGTGGCGAACCGCGCTTCCGTCGTCATGACAATACTCCCCTACTTATAACTCCGCTAACGTGTGAGCTTCTCCCGGGAGCATAGCTGCTGGGGCATTGTGCAGCAACCTCGCAATCTGACGCGAAGCCCTGCGCACGGAGCCGTCACTGCAAAGCGTTCTTGAAGACGATCCCGCCACGCACGATCACATCAAGACGCTCTCCCTGACCGCTCAGGACCCCTAAATCTTCGACGGGATCGCCGTTGACGAGCAGAAAGTCGGCGAACGCGCCTGGCTTTAGCACGCCCAATCTATCGGACTGTCGAAGGAGATCTGCATTGACGATCGTCGCGGAGCGCAGAACGTCCGCATTGTTCTGGATCGCAGCCCGCAACGCGAACTCCTTGCTTTGTGCGGAATGCGTTTCGCCGAGCAGATCGGTGCCAAAGCCCACTTTGACGCCTGCGCGGAGCGCCTTGTCGATCGCGCCCGCACCAGCATGCAGCACGTCC
>Ga0209488_10003414_pt1 | contig 12746 bp, 10 predicted proteins | sample Rivendell_Oct201_8_FD_188349 | JGI IMG/M metagenome (GOLD analysis project Ga0209488, IMG submission 188349) | Vadose zone soil microbial communities from the Eel River Critical Zone Observatory, Northern California, USA -... | ecosystem: Environmental > Terrestrial > Soil > Vadose zone >...
GCGGCGGGCTCCCAGAGCCTCACTTACCAGCGACAGCGCCGTGAAATCGCGATCTCGGACGGCGGGCCCGACCCTCGAAATACCGATGAGGTCATGCTTCTGCGCAAGCGTAAGTCTCGCATCTATTACCTGCGCCAGTTTTTCGAATATCCAATTCAGTTGACCAAGGTTACCCTGTTCCAGCTCGGCTTGGCGCGCACGCTGCGCATCGGGCTCAGTTACTTGCGGAGCATGCTGTTTCCGGAGAAGGAAGTAGTTAACCTCGAACAGTTTTTCATCAACCGTTTTGGGCGTGAACTTTACCTCACATTTTTCAAGGACTACACCGAAAAAGTGTGGGGGGTGCCCTGCAACAAAATCAGCGCTGAATGGGGAGAGCAGCGGATCAAGGGCCTCTCGATCACCAAGGCAATTCTTCATTTCCTCAAACCAGCGAAACGGCATTCTGACGTCGCCCAGAAGCAAACCGAAACTTCGTTGATTGAACAATTTTTATACCCCAAACTCGGGCCAGGGCAGATGTGGGAGACCGTCGCCCGGAAAGTCATCGAGATGGGTGGGGAGATTGTGACCGGATTCAACGTCGCCGGAATTCATTGCGAAAACGCCCGCATCCGTGCGGTCTCGGGAACAGATGACCGGGGTCGCGTGCAGAGGTTCGACGGGGATTACTTCTTCTCCACTATGCCAATCCAGGAACTGATTCGCTCGTTGGACGCGCCGGCTCCGGCCAATGTGCGCGAAGTCAGCGATGGCTTGCTCTATCGTGATTTCATCACCGTCGGCCTGCTGCTCAAGAAACTGAAAATCGGTCAGAACAACGGCTCCCACCAACTCATCGACGACAACTGGATCTACATTCAGGAGCCCGACGTCCTGGCTGGCCGCCTACAGATCTTCAATAACTGGAGTAATTACATGGTGGCCGACCCAGAACACGTTTGGCTGGGGGTCGAATATTTTTGCTACGAAACCGACGACCTTTGGAAGAAAGGCGACGCGGAAATGGCCGCGCTCGCGAAGGAAGAGTTGGATCAGATCGGAATCATTGACCGAGACGATGTCCTCGACTCCACCGTGATCCGCATGCCCAAGACCTATCCCGCATACTTCGGCACGTATGATCGTTTTGAGGAAGTGCGGAAACATATTGATGGTTTTGAGAATCTTTTTCTCGTTGGCCGGAACGGAATGCACAAATACAATAATCAGGACCATTCGATGCTGACGGCGATGGTCGCAGTGGATGCAATTGTATCGGGATCGACGGACAAGTCGGCGATCTGGCAGGTAAACACTGAAATGGAATATCACGAACAGAAGTAAATCTTCGGCAACGGCACTCTGATCAGACGGCAGCTAGGCGACCGGAAGCTCTTTGCGGATCGGGGCGCCGACCTCGCATTCATCCGGATCATGCAAACCGGCAGTTTTTGGAAACACACCGTACACGGCAAGCACCAGGATCAGCGGATCGATTTGACGGCGAAAGTACACCTCCACGTGCGTCACGTAGTAAATCGCCGGGAAGAAAAAAAGGACCATCGCGAAGAGAATCGCCACCGACCGATCTTTACGCCACAGACGGCGAAGGCCGATAAGCATTAGAACAGTCAGCGTGGTGCAAAAGATGACATTTGGCGGATCGAGAGGTTCCTCCGCCAGGTACCGCTTGTTGAAACTCCAGAATCCGGTCCAGATGTAAGTAAAGCGGCGCACGGTAACCACGGCAAACCAACGCGGATGACTGCGAATGAATTCGATACCCCTCTGTTTTTCCCTTTCCATGTAACGGAGTTCGCCAAGTTCCTTGAAGGCGCGCCACTCTTCGTCGTTGTGCCATGGCCCCAGCATGCGAGGACGCCAATGAAAGGTCTCACCGCTGTTGCCGGAATGAATCTCTAGTCCTGCATTGTCACGGAAAGGGATGAACTTGCCGAAGACCTCGTAGTTGCGCACGAACCACGGGCTCACGGTAACGATCAGTGCCAGCGTACTTACAGCAAGAGGCGTGACCCAGCCCTGTTTCTGCTTGTGCAAACGATAACAGGCCCAGCCATTCATGAAAGGCCACGCAGCCAGCACGATTGGATCGGCCAACGCTGTCAGGCCCCAAAGCAGGCCGAACCCAACCCAATGAAAAAGGCGCACGGATTTTTCGAGATACAACGTCCAAAGAAAAAGAGCGCTGAACAGTGCAGTCGACAGCCACGTGCTCCAGATTCGTTCGGCGGGAAAGTAAATCGCGTAAGGGAAAAACACCCAGGCCCACCCGCACCATAACGCCATCCTGTGGCCGAAGAGCTTGCGCGCAATATAGAAAATCGGCAGACAATTCAAGGCCGAGATCAAACACTGCATGGAGAGGAGCACGATCGCCGACGTCGTCGTGTACGTGCCAAAGCACTTGAAAACACCGGCAGTCAAATAAGGGTAGACCGGTGTCATCCAGGCGCTTGGGCCGGTATCCTCAAATAACGGACTACTGAAACCGCGGCCCTCGACAATGGAACGAGCGAGCCTGCCGTTCTCATAGGAAAAAGGCCAATGATCGCGTTCCGGATTGAGTTGTTCGGGATACAGGAAGCCCATAACGACCAGGCGAATGGCGAGCGCGACCAGAACCATGCAAGAGGCGCGTTGAAAGCAACCCCTAAGCCTTGTGCGCAATAAATTCGCCTTCAGATCGTGAGTCTCCGTTGCCTCGGATCTACTTCTCTCTTCCTCATTACACGGTAAATCATATTGATTTTAAGATACGCGAGAGAATAGCTGCTCCGGACACGGCCCAACCGTCCGGCGGTCCACAGCCGTCCACTTGCCGCCGCTATCGGTTCGCCGTAGCATCTAACAAGCAGATGGATAATGCAACGCTCGCGAACGGTCGCCCCTACTTAGCATTCGGGGAGATCTTCAGCTTCGCCTACGAGACTTTCCAGGGCAACAAAGTTCGTTTCGCCCTTACCGCTCTTGGCATGGTAATCGGCACTGCCTCTCTGATTCTGGTTACCACAATCGGTCTTACCGGCAAGCAATACCTCCTGAACCAGATTCAGTCCATTGGGTCGAACTGGGTTTATGCAGAATACGAGAGCGGCGGGGAACGCATCAGCAACACCGGCAACGACGCGCTGACCATCAACGACATGGAGGCAGTCCAACAGCAGGTCAGCGGGATCACCTATGCCTCCCCAGTCGTTCCCCTTAACGAGCGGGTGGCAGTCGGTCGTGGCAAAGAGCGCGACCTACAGATCATGGGGGTTTACCCAGAATACGAACAGGTTCGCAATCTGATCATCTTGCAAGGACGTTTCTTCGATAAGCAGGATTCTCAGGCGCACAACAAGGTCGGTGTCGTGACCACGAAACTGGCGATTCAACTCTACGGCTCCGAAGAGACTGCACTTGGCAAGACCCTGAAGTTGAGCGGACTGCCTTTTACGATTGTCGGAACCTTCCGGGAACGTGTAGACACATTCGGACAATCCGAGGTGACCGACAACACGATGCTGATCCCGTATACGGTCATCCGGTATTTTCAGGAAACGCCAACAGTTAAACAAATCTTCTTTTCAGCGGCGGATGCTTCCCTGGTGGTTCCGATCACGGCCCAGGTTCAACGCGTGATCCAGTCACGGCATCGGCCGGAATCCGTTTATAGCGTGAGGAACCTGACTCAACTTGTCGTAGTTGCCGACAAGACAGCAACCGCCATGACATTCGTTCTGCTCGCCGTATCGCTTGTTGTGCTGCTGGTCAGCGGTATCGGCATTATGAACATCATGTTGGCTACGGTCAGCGCACGCATTCGCGAGATTGGAATCCGGAAAGCAATTGGCGCTACCAACCGCGAAATACGCTTTCAGTTCCTTGCCGAGGCTATACTCATCTCCCTCACTGGCGGCGTTGTCGGCATCATCATCGGCCTTGCCATTCCATTTTCTGTTCGCTTCTTCACGGAGTACCGCATCCCGATTTCCGGTCTCTCCGCCATCATTGCGATCGTTGTGTCGTCGCTGGTCGGGATACTTTTCGGCACCCTGCCTGCAGTTCGCGCCTCCCAACTGGATCCGGTCGAGAGCCTGCGGTACGAATAAAGTAGCTCTGCAGGAACAGTTCAGGGGCGATCTGCGCGCATCATGCGGCTGCCCTCAGACCGACGTTTGCCGTGCGATACTTGTATCCATTGTGAACCTGACTCTTAATTCCAAAGTCGCACTCATTACGGGAGGCTCCCGTGGCATAGGCGCTGCCGCGGTCCGGATGTTCGCTGGCGCCGGGGCCAAAGTTGTCTTCAACTACCAGTCGGCCAAGGCGCAGGCCGAGGACCTCGTGCGCGAATGCGGCCCCGCCAATTGCCGTGCCGTGCAGGTTGACCTTTCCACCACCAAGGCGGCGCAGCAACTGGTCGCGACGACGATCGACACCTTCGAGCGACTCGACATTCTGGTTGCCAATCACGGCATCTGGCCTCCCGAGGACGCTCCCATTGACCGATTGTCGGATGAGCAGTGGCATCGCACGATTGCCGTCAACCTCAACAGCGTTTTTGCGCTCGTCAAGCATTCCGTATCCCACATGAAGAAACAAGGCGGCATTCCAGCCGGACACATCGTGCTGGTGAGTTCGACCGCCGGGCAGCGTGGCGAGGCCTTCCACTGCGATTATGCTGCGACCAAGGGTGCGCTCATCAGCATGGTCAAAGGCCTCTCCACCGAGCTGGCACGAGACCGAATCTACATCAACAGTGTCGCGCCGGGGTGGGTGGACACCGATATGTCGGCTTCGGCCTTAAACGATCCGCCGACGCGCGCGAGGATTTTTGGCGGCATTCCTCTGGGCCGCGTTGGCACACCAGAAGAAATCGCCGGACCGATTTTGTTCCTCTGTACGCCCTATGCTGGGTTCATTACCGGGGAAGTATTCAACGTCAATGGCGGGGCGGTGCTGGTGGGGTAGCGCCCTGGCCGGCAAACATCCTCGGAAGTGTGGGTCGCTGCAAGACAGCTAAAATCGCTGAGATTGCTTCTAACTTGATAATAATGCGCTTATTCTTTGCCAGCCTCTTGTTGTCCACGATAGCCGCAGCCCAACTCGGCTCCGCGCCTCCGCCCCCGGCTACCAACCCGGCCTCGGCTGCGCCTGCCAGGCCAACCGACTCTGAGAACTCCACGAAAGCTCGTGGTTTGCTTGATCAGGCGATCACCGCGCTCGGAGGCCCCACGTATCTAACAACTCAAAATCGAGCTGAGGAAGGACGCTGGTACACCTTGTACCACGGCCAAAGCCACGGCACCGGGGCCCAGTATCGTCGGTTCAGCCGGTTTCCGGAGCAGGATCGGCTTGAGATCATCGGCCGGGGCAATGTCTTCATTCCCCTTCCCATGTACGGCTCTGTGGACGTGATAGTGGTGAGCAAGAAATCGAAAAATGATATTGTGATCATCCACAATGGCGACAAGGGATACGAGACAACCAATAAGGGTACGTCGTCGGAGGATAAAGAAGAGCTGACGGCCTATCTGCGGAGGCGCCGGCATTCACTCGACCAAGTGCTTCGCACATCGATCAAAGATCCCACGATGCAGTATTTTTATGACGGTGTAGCAATTGTGGATGGGAAGCCTACCGACCAGGTTACGGTGCTCAACGCACAGAACGACGGGGTGACCGTCTACCTTGACCAGAACTCGCATCTGCCGCTGAAGACCAGCTTCACCTGGCGCGATCCTCAGGATAAACAAAGGAACGTCGAGGAAGAGATCTTTGACAACTATCGGCTGGTGCAGGGGGTCATGACGCCACACTCCATTACTCGCACTTTCAACGGCGAGATGACTCACCAGCGCTTCATCAACACGGCCAAGTACAACCTGCCACTGAGCGATTCCATCTTCGAAGCGAACGTGGATTACGATCCGGCCGCGCCCCCGAAAAAGCGGTAACCTGACAGAGTAATTTTCCGTTATGAACGGGATGGAACCCAGGCTGTCACGGTTAAACATCTGTCTTTTCCTTGAATACGATAGGGACTGTCGCTCTTCATTAACCACGAACTGTGGCTTTTTTGCCACGTGCCGAAATTTGGTCTCGGCGGTAAACTCATGAGTTGTCAAACACTTGTTTCCTTCCCTCTTGACGCGCGAGCAGACAATTCGTGCTTCTGCGACGTGCAGCGGGATTGGTCTCCATAGCGGAGCGCCGGTTACGTTGCGCATCCTACCGGCATCTGCCGGGACCGGCATTGTTTTCCGCCGCATCGATCTCGACGACTTCAAAATCGAAGCCAGCGGACGCAATGTGGCCCGTGTCAGCTACGCGACCAGTTTGATGAAAAAGGGCGTGCTAATTTCTACGACCGAGCATCTGCTCTCAGCGTTCATCGGCGCCGGAATCGATAACGCGATCGTCGAACTTGATAACCTCGAATTGCCGATCCTCGACGGCAGCGCCCGCCCGTTTGTTGAGATGATCCAGAAAGCTGGCATTCGGAAGCAGCGAAAGGCACGAACCTATCTACGCATCGTTCGCGAAGTGGAATTGCGCGAAGGAGAGAAGTTCATCGCGGTGTATCCGGCGAACACGTATGAGGTTTCGTACTCAATCAATTTCCCACACCCCAAAATCGGACGCCAAACCTTCCGTGTGCAGTTGACGAACGGCAGTTATGTGCGGGAAATTGCACCGGCGCGCACCTTTGGATTCATGCACGAAGCCGAAGCCATGCGGCAGCAAGGACTGATCCGCGGCGCTTCAACCGAGAACGCGATTGTGCTGAGTCGTGACACAGTGCTCAATCCGCCGCTGCGCTTTGCGGACGAGTTCGTACGGCACAAGGTGCTCGACTTGATTGGAGACCTGGCGCTGATCGGGAAGCAGATTCTGGGATCGGTGGTCGCAGACCGGGCTGGCCATGCCATGCACACCGCGCTGGTCTCGCGACTCTTGCGCGACAGGTCGTACTGGGAAGAAACGACGCTGGAAGAGGAATCGTCCGTAATAACGCCCGACCCCGAAGCGCGGCTTAGCGTTTAGACTCAATCCGCAGGCTGCGGCATGTTCCAGTCGTAAGGTATTCCACGTTCGGCCAACAGGCGGCGTAGTTCCGCTTCGGCCTCCGCTCGAACCCGGTCCGCGAACGAACTGGCACTCTTTCGGTATTCGGGGCCAAGAGCCGACAAACGAACGCGCAGGTACGGCTTGTCATCTTCCAGGCGGCGCAGCAGCCTTTCGGTTTTGGCAATTCTTTCGTCGAGGGTAATCATGACTAGTTTGGAAACCCCACCCAGATTGACACACCCTGGCGATGACAAAAAGTTTCAAACTAGATTCGGGGTCAAGAAGCGGTAGGGCTATTGCGAATTCAGGTGCGATTGCAGGTCGGCGGGTAGCTCATCTCGAAGACGGTCGCCAAGCCATTGTTCAAGCTGATATTGGGAGCTTTGAGGCAATTCAACAAACTTAATTCCGGCATTGCCGGTCCCGTCCGCCCACGCAACATTGCCTTTCACTTCAAGCGACGTATTGGATTCAGGCAGAATGAATTGGACTTGTACGACCACATTCTTGGGCACTTTGCCAGCCAACCGAATCGCCATTCCGCCTTCGCTTACGTTGGTAGTGGTGACATTGACTTCGTTGCCTTCGGGCAGACTCATGCGAACCGCCATTTCCACTGGGTGCCGGAAGTAGCGCCGGCGTTCCCGCACCATGAAATTCAGAGCGGCATTGAAGCAGCGATTGGCGTTCAACGGCGTCAGGGGTTTTTGCAGTACGAAGTTGGCCCCAATCTGAAAGGCTTTCTGGGTCGTGGTAGCGCCATTTAGCACAGCAAATGCGACCGACGATCCGTTACTCTGTGTGTTGCGGAGAGCTGTCAGCAGTTCGACCCCGCCCGGCAAGTCGTCGCAATCGACAATCACCGCGTCAAACTTGCGTTTGCGGAGCATTTCTGTCCCGGTCTGGATGGCCGAGCAGACCTCGACGCTCACTGACAGCTTCTCCAAGGTCGGACGGAGCACTCCCAACAGGGCAGCGTCCTGGCTGATCAGCAGCGATTCCAGGGTCATCATCACTCTTGGATACTATCGACGCCGGGCAAGTGCGGAAAGTAACTAAGGTACCGACGAGCACAATCCCATAGAATGAAAATCTCTCACTCCGGTAACTTGTGGCCAATCTCGTCTACATTTCCTTGGGGTCCAATGTGGGAGACCGCTCTGCCAACCTGCGCGGAACCACCGAGCGGCTTGGCGAAGTGGGCCTCGTCAAAGCGAAGTCGGGCTTCTACGAGACCGAACCCGTAGAACTTCGCGACCAACCCTGGTTCCTGAACTCGGTGGTCGCGCTCGACACCAACCTAACGCCGGTGGAACTGCTCAAGAAAGTGCTGGCCATTGAACATGAAATGGGTCGGATCCGAACCAGAGACAAAGGGCCGCGCTCGATTGATATCGATATCCTGCTGTTTGGCGACCAATTGATTGAGGAACGCGGCCTGAAAATTCCCCATCCGGCGATGCATCAGCGCCGATTTGTATTGGAACCGCTGGCGGAAATCGCCCCGGAAGTTGTGCATCCGCAATTGCGAAAAACTGCACGCGAACTGCTCGCCGCGCTGCCGGCCGGGCAAGCGGTCCGCCGGCTCGACCTCAGAGGCTGATCAGGGAACGATAATCCTGCTTCCTGCGTCTTCGTGTGCGGCGAGGGCGGACTTGCTCCCTGGGAACTGCGCCCACAGAAAATCAATGAAGGCTCGCGACTTCGGCCTTCCTGACGTGCGGGCAAGAGCCATTCGCAAGAGAAATACCAGCGCTTTCAGAACATCGGAATCGTGCAACCGGGTCATACCGATATGCTTCTGCTCGGCCTCGCGGAACTCCTTGACCATCTGTTCGATTTCGGACGCGATCGCCTGCTGCTCAAGGTTGGCCGTTCGCTGTTCGTAGATCAAACTGGAGTTCACCATCGTCTCGTAGGCCTTCGCCAGGGCCGTTACAGTTGCGATCAGGTCACGATCGGTCAGCGTGCGATTTCTGCGAGCGCTCTTCGCGAGCGCAAAACTGAGTCCCAGGAGCAAGTGCTCGCGCTCGTACAGAAATTGCTCGCCGATCTCTACTTCCGGGAACATCGCGGCTCGATCCAATTGGCTTCGGTCGTGAGCCTTTTCGTGTTCGCGCGCCTGCTGCAGATACGGGCAATCACTCGGACAATCGAGCGTCACCTCGCGCTGTTCGCCGCAGCACTGCGCGCAGATTCGTCCGTGGACAGCGGGACAAAAACGCTTCTCTTTTCGGAGACTACATATCGGACAGCTCACTGCCTGATTATTTCATGCCCGACTCGATGGCGCCTTGTGCACCATTTATGGAGCAGTCTTTGTCATTCGCCGATAAATCCAGGTAATCGCTGCCATAAGGCAATTTTATTTGTGCAGTTGCCCGCGACACGATAGCCTATCGAGTCATTCCCCAGCCAGTGGAATCCACATCTGGGTTGCGCCCCAAATCAAGGAGACCAATGTCGACCGAACTGCGGAATTTCCTGTCTATCCCATACGACGAACTGGAAGAGCTGAACCTCAAGGCGAAGAAGCAGCGGCTGGATCGAGTGTCGCCGGACAAGATCCAGGAAGAGCGGCTGAAGTATCTGACCGACGAGAAGAGCATCAAGGCGCTGACGGTGCTGTTCAGCGATCTCGAAGGCCGGCTGCACATGCTGGACTATGACAAGAAGTTCCTGCTGAAGAGCTATGACAATCTGACCTTCGACGGATCTTCAATCCGCGGCTTTACGGCGCAGCGCGAGAGCGACCTGCGGCTGGGCATCGACTGGAGCGCGTTCTACTGGGGTCCAGCGGATGTGTTTGGTCCGGGCAAGGTAATGGCTTTCGGAGAAGTGATCGACAAAGGCGGCGAGCCCTACTCGGCTGACATCCGCAGCGTGCTGAAAACTTTTGCCGCGGGTCTCCACAAGAAGCACGGTTACACGCTGAATGCGGCGAATGAAATCGAAGGATTTCTTTTCAAGGGCGCCGATGCCGAACGCATGTATCACGAGAATCTCAAGTTCGAATACGTGAACACGGGCGGCTACTACCATTCGCTGCCGGGCGATCCACTGCGGTCATTCATTGACACGACTGCCGAAGTGCAACGCGCGATGGGGTTCCAGAACGAGAAGGATCACCCGGAAGTCGCGCCGTCGCAGTTCGAAATCAATTACAGCTATGCCGAGGTCGTAGCGGCCGCGGATCACATTCAGCTTTACAAACTGATCTGCCGGCAAGTTGCGCGGAACATGGGATTGACGGCGAGCTTCTTGCCTAAGCCGGTCGTGGGCGTGAACGGCAGCGGCATGCATACCAATGTTTCGATCAGCAAGAACGGAAAGAATCTGTTCTGGGATCCGAAGGGCGAAGAGAAGCTCAGCAAGGCCGGGTGGGAATTTGTCGACCGCATCCTGACACACGGTAACGATATTTGTCTGCTGCTGAATCCGAGCGTGAACGCGTATCGACGGCTGGACCCGCATTTCGAAGCGCCCAATCAGATCAAAGCTTCGGCGGTGGATCGCGGGTCGATGATTCGGATTCCGATCGGCAACGAGCGCAGTATGCGCGTCGAAGTTCGCTCCGTCGCTCCGGATGCGAATCCCTATCTGGTGATGCTCTCGATCTTCAAAACCGGATTGGAAGGCGATACCGCGAAGATCAAGAATCTTCGCCAGGCGGAACGCTATCTGCCGGACAACATCTATACGGCGATCGAAAACTTCCGCAAGGCGGACTGGACAGCGGATCTGATGGGCGAAGACGTCAAGGGCCGTTACGCCGATCTGAAACAGGCGTCGGCGGATCGCTGTCCGCGTCTGTTGGGCACATTCGTGAAAGCTCCGGAGGTACAGTACCATCACGACGTTTATAACCAGTATCTGTGGAATCTGTTTTAGACCGATGTGGCGCGGGCGCCCTCGCCCGCGTGACGCTCACCCAGAAAAGCCGCCCGATCTATTGGCGGCTTTTCGCGTCTAGTTACCTCCGTGTCCTTTAGTTTGCCGGATTTGTTTTGTCCGCTGCGATAATTGTTGCAATGGCTGGTTCTCTCGTATCAGAAGCGTGGCTGCCGAAATCAGTGCTGTGCCTGCGCGATTACGACCTGAACAAATTTCTGCGCGACTTGGTGGCTGGCATCACGGTCGGATTGGTCGCGCTGCCGCTCGCGATGGCATTCGCAATCGCATCTGGGCTCACGCCACAAGCTGGAATCTACTGCGCCATTGTCACTGGCTTCCTGATTTCTCTGCTGGGCGGTTCTAAAACTCAGATCGGCGGACCGACCGGCGCGTTCGTAGTCGTGATTGCCGGCATCATTGCCGCACACGGCGTGGACGGCTTGTTCCTCTGCACAATGATGGCTGGCGTGATGCTCATCATCATGGGGCTCACCGGAATGGGTTCGGCGGTGAAGTTCATTCCGCGGCCGATTGTCATCGGCTTTACCAACGGGATCGCAATTCTGATCGCCAGCACTCAGGTCAAAGACTTCCTCGGACTCAAACTGGACAAAGTTCCCGGCGAATTCTGGCTGCGCATCAAGGCGTTGGCGCAGAGCTTTCCTACGCTTTCCTATGAAGCCGCCGCGCTGGCGGTTGGGACAGTTGTGGTCATCGCGATCTGCCGTGGAATTTCCAACCGCATACCCGGCGCGATCGTTGCCATGTTTTTGGGGACAGTTGCAGTCCGGCTCTTCCATCTTCCGGTCGAAACCATTGGGACGCGATTCGGCGGAATCCCAAGTGGGTTACCGCATCTCGAAATCCCGGTATTTCGGCCGGAATTGATCCATGGGCTAATCGGTCCGGCGCTGACAGTGGCTATGCTGGGCGCAATCGAGTCTCTGATGTCGGCGGTGGTGTCGGACCGCATCAGCAACGACCGTCACAACCCGAACGTCGAATTGGTGGCGCAGGGATTCGCCAACGTCGTGTCGCCAATTTTCGGAGGTTTACCGGCCACCGGAGCGATCGCCCGTACCGCGACCAACATCCGCGCTGGCGCGCAATCGCCTGTTGCCGGCATGATTCATGCTTTGACGCTGCTTGCGATTCTGCTGTTCGCTGCGCCGGTAGTGAGTTTTGTTCCAATGGCGGTGCTGGCGGGAATCCTGATGGTCGTCGCCTACAACATGGGCGAGTGGCGCGAAATCCCGTCGCTGATGAAATTGACCAAGACCGATGTCAGCGTGTGGCTGGTGACCTTCGCGCTGACCGTGTTTGCCGATCTTACGGTCGCAGTGCAGGCGGGCATGATTTTGGCGGCGCTGCTGTTCATCAGCCGCGTCGCCGCTACGACTACAGTCTCGCAAGTCACCGACGACTATATCGAAGACGGCCGCGTCCATATCCTCCAGGACAAAGATATTCCCTACTACGCGACCATCTTTCGCATTCACGGCCCATTCCTGTTCGGAGCCACCGACAAGATTTCTGTGGTGACCGAGAACATTCACGAATTGCCGCCGGTGGTGGTCCTGCGCCTGCGCAACATGACCGCGCTCGATGCCACCGGTCTATTCGCTCTGGAAGAAGTTGCGCAAACGCTTCAGGCAAGCGGACGTGCTCTGATTTTGTGCGGAGCGCGCGAGCAGCCTCTGCAACTGATTCTCCAGTCGGAGTTTAAAGAATTGATTGGGCCGGAGAACATCTGCGACAACGTGCAGGAAGCGATCCAGCGCGCCGAGGAAATC
>Ga0209488_10003416_pt1 | contig 12740 bp, 4 predicted proteins | sample Rivendell_Oct201_8_FD_188349 | JGI IMG/M metagenome (GOLD analysis project Ga0209488, IMG submission 188349) | Vadose zone soil microbial communities from the Eel River Critical Zone Observatory, Northern California, USA -... | ecosystem: Environmental > Terrestrial > Soil > Vadose zone >...
GCTGCCCACCAGAATCGTGAACTGCTCGTTCTTAAAGCTGACGATCTGCCCGCGAATGACGCTCCCGTCTTTCAGGCGAATCGTATCAGCGAGAACCGGCACGCTGACCGCAAACACGAGCGCGAACGCAACAACAGCGCGAACAAAAAACTTTTTCATGATGACCTCCAACAAAGACACTTTATCGAGTTTTGTGAGCCGCGGAGAGAAGTGGCGAAAAGAAGAGGCGCGAGCCATGCTCTGTTAAGCGAGGGGCTGGTGGCACGAGCGAACGGCATCTATGAACAGCGCAGAACTCCCATCTCTCGTCTTTCCGAGCGGGAGTTTACCACAATTGTCCTGAGGCGTGTGCTTGATTAATCGAACGGACTATTGAGGATTCTCTTGGGTGTGCAGCGCAGCCACCACCAGTGTTCGCAGCGCGATTTGATAAGCAGCGGTCGAGTCGGCTTGATAAGGAACGACGGCGTAGTGAACCTTCGAGCCGGAGGCATTAAAGAAACTGTGGTAGGCGAGATAGTGTTTGCCCGCTGTCAGCGAACGCAGTGTGGACTGCAATCCCGGATCCAGGAAAACGATGTAGACAGAGTCCGCTTGCGGCTCTGTCAGCGGCCCGTTGGCAAACAATCCCGCGAGGATGTCCTGAATCTCGAGGTCGCTGATCTTTCGATTGTCCGTAACGTCGAGTTTCTCGAGCGTGAAAGTTGGGCCAAATCTATTCGTAAAGCCGGCCTGGGCAATCTCGTCCATTTGCGCGTGATCGTGAATCATGGCGAGCAAGCTACTCAACCTGGATTCGCGCGCCCGCAGAGATGGATCGGCCCAACCGCTGCCGAGAAAGATGCTGTGCTGCTGCAAGTCTCCGATACCTGCGCCTGGTTTAGCCAGGCCGACCAGTGGGCCGGCCGCCGGTAACACCAGATAAGAGCGGCCGCCGTCCTCGTTGGTAACGGCTTCTTCGCGTTGTTCAGATCGCTCCTGCGGCCAGGGCCCCTGCGAACGCGCAGTGTTAGCTGCCAATACGAGCATCACGAAGATGAGCGATTTGAATTTCATCTGATTATCTTAGCTCGGCGATACTACGGCGTTGTCGCATTCAAAGCAAAGTCATCCACCACGAATGAAGTTCTTAGACTGGAATCTTCGACGCCTACTAAATAAATCTGGATCGCTTGTCCCTTGTAAGCGCCCAAGTCAAACGATACCTGCGTGAATCCGGTCGCGGCGTTAAGGTTCGAATAAGTGGCGAGCGTCGCCAGCACCGAACCTGACGAGTTTCGTACCTGAACTTTCAGCGTGTCGTAAGAATTAGTCGTCGTGGTTTCCGTCGTGTCGATGTGCAACCAGAAAGACAGTGAAGCATTCGTGGCGATGGATGGAATCGTCACCGGCTGAAGGAGCGTATCGGTATGAACTGAGCCGTAGCCGTTCAACCACGCTTTCCACGATCCTGAATGCGCCGCTGCTAAGGTCGAGTCGTCGATTACGCCCGTCGTTACCGACCATGGCGAAGGGTTCGATGACCCACTCTCAAAACCCGGATTGCCGAGCAACTGTTGGGTCGTGCCGCCGCCACTGCTGGTAACAGTTACGCTGATTGCCGTCGTATGAGTTTTTCCGCCACCGCTCCCACTGACGATCACGTTGTAAGTTCCGGTTGCCGTCGCGCTGCCGGCAAGAAAAGTGAGTGTAGATGAACCGTTCCCGGGAGCTGCGATCGAAGATGGACTGAAGCTCGCCGTCGCGCCGGCCGGTAGACCTGACGCGCTGAGCGCGATCGCAGAACTAAAGCTGCCAGAGATCGTAGTCGCGATCGTGGACGTGCTCGAACTGCTTTGCGCCATGGAAATCACCGAAGGGTTCGCGGAGATTGCAAAATCTCCTGCCGGACCACCTGTAGTGCTCGCATTCAAAGCAAAATCATCGACGATGAAAGACGTCTGCAGACTGCCATTCTCTGTGCCGACGAGATAGACCTGAATCGTCTGTCCTTTATATGAGCTGACGTCGAATGAAACCTGCGAGTAATCAGCGATCGGATTAAGATTTGAATAAGTAGCCAGCGTCGCCAGAACCGCGCCGGTAGAGTTTCGAATCTGCACCTGCAAGGTATCGTTGGCCGCCGCTGCGGTAGTTTCTTTGGTATCGATGTGCAGCCAGAATGAAAGCATCGCGCTTGCTGCATTAGAAGGGATGCTCACCTTCTGAAATATCGTATCGGTGTGCGCGGCCCCGTAGCCATCGAGCCAGGCCTTCCATGATCCGGTGTGCGATGCGTGGGTAGCCGAATTATCAATGACGCCCGCCGTCGCGGTCCACGGAGTTGGATTCGCCGAACCGCTTTCAAATCCCGGATTCCCAAGCAACTGCTGTGTCGAGCTATCGCCGTTGCCTACCGTTAGATTGATCGTCACTGGGTGTGTCTGGCTGCCGCCGGTTCCATTGACAACGACGTTGTATGTCCCCAATGGCGTGCCGGCGCCCGCCGTGATCGTCAAGACCGAAGAGCCGGAACCTGGCGCGGTGATCGATGACGGACTGAAGTTCGCAGTGGCTCCCGACGGCAATCCTGAAACCGAAAGGGCCACGCTCGAATTGAATGGCCCCGAAAGATTCGACGTGATAACTGACGCTCCCGAATTGCCTTGATTGATTGTCAACGTTTGTGGCGAAGCAGAAAGAGTGAATGTCGAATCGAAGGTAATATCGATGATGGGGTGCAACTCGACCCCGTTCGACGCCTGACCCGACTGTCCTTCGAGATAATCAAAAAAACCAACCCCGGTAATTCGCACCGGCACATCGACCGATTGAAACGTGTCGGTCGCGGTGAACATCGCGTCGAACTGCGCGCGCGCGTGCGCGATGCCGGCGGCGAAAGGACTGCCGGCGGGAACGCAGCTCGGTGATGGAATCTCTGCGATCATCGTATGGCCCGCGGCGTCGGCGATCACCATGTGATAGTCCAGGTCGTACATCAGCGCGTACTTCTTGAGCGTCGCGTTGACGACGTAGAGCTTCTTTTCGGCAGTTTGTCGCTTGTTGTCCTGAAGCGTTTTCGGGGTGGCGATCGCGATCAGGTTCGCGATGGTCGTGGCCGTCGGCGCGTTTAGATTAACAGTCGACGCATCCAAATCAGTGCCAACCTTCACCGGCCAGCGCTCTCCGCTGCATTGCGCAGAAGCTTGAGCGGGCACAAGGATCGCGAAAACCGCGAGCAAAAACGCGTACTTGAAGAATTTTTTAGGGGACTCTGCTTGCAATGATTCAGCCTCGACGCCGCGAAAACATCACCGCTCTGAAAGGCAGACGGTTACCATGAATAAATGAGCAATTCGAGGGCAATTCTTTTTTTGGTGGAGCGGAGAAGCTAGGCCGCCTTACTTTTTTTCTGAGTGCGCTCAATGCACTCCCGCAGCTTCTCAGCCAATGCGCCCACATGAGGCTCTTTGATCATGTTGATGTGGTCGCCAGAGATTTCGTGGGCCTCGATGTTGCCTCGTACTAATTCTTTCCAGCCGTCGTGCAGGTCATAATCGGAAGTGAGATCGCTTGCGAGAAATAGCGTGGCATCGCCCGAATAAACCTGCGGTTCGTAATCTTTCACCGCCACGAAATTAATCTCTTCAATATTCTGAAGGACCGGCGGCAAAGGCCTGCCAAATTTCTTATAAAGTTTGTAGGCGCGACGATAGATCTTGTGCTTCGCTTTTGCCGGAGCGTAATGCAGCTTATTCAGCAGATAACGAACCTTGTCTCCGATCGTTAGCGCGCGCAAATTGATCAAGTGCGTCTGCCACTTCTTTGCGCGACGACCGAGGCGCTGACCCAAACTCGCTGAACCCGGCAACAATTTGAAGTAACCCGCCGGATATGTATCGAGCAGCGCGAGCAATGCCACCTTCTCTCCTATCGCTTCAAGCTGACACGCCATCTCGAATGCAATCGTGCCGCCGGACGATCGTCCGCTCAGAAGATATGGACCTTCGGGTTGAATCTCACGCATCTCCTTAAGGTAATGCGCGGCCATTTCTTTGATGTTCGTGTGCGGCTCAGATTTTCCATCAAGGCCCCTCGACTGAAATCCGTAGAATGGCTGATCCGGTCCCAGCAGTCGCGCGAGGTCGTGATACTCGAGCACGTTGCCGCCGGCAGCATGAACACAGAAGAACGGAGTGTGCGCCCGCCCCGGCTGAATCATTACTAAAGATGACCATGCGGCGCGCCATCCTTCGTCATGGAGGACGCGCGCGAGTTGTCTCACTGTCGGTGCTTGAAACAGCGTCGCCAGCGGAAGATTCCGGCCGAAAGCTTTTTCGACTTGCGCGAACAGCCGAACCGCCATCAGCGAATGGCCGCCGAGCTCGAAAAAGTTTTCGTCCGTCCCAATTGGCCGCACATTCAGGACTTCTTCCCAGATTTTCGCAAGCTTCAGTTCCAGTTCGTTGCTGGGCGCGGCGAAACCTTTTTCAGCTTCGCGTTTGAATTCATTCGGGGGCAGCGCGCGCTGGTCAATTTTGCCCATCGGCGACAGCGGCAACGACTCGAGTCGTTCGGCTTCCGTCAAGAGCGGCAAACTGGAAATCATTTGCTCCGGGTTGTTAACAATAGCTTCCAGCACGGTTTGAAAATGGCCCATCATGCGCAGGATCGTGTCTGGCTCGAACAAATCGGCATTGGATTCGAACAGACAAACGAGTTGTTCGTCCCGCTTGACGACGTCCAGCGTGAGATCGAAATCGACCATGAAATTTCCCACGCGATAGTGCTGGGCTTCGAGTCCGGGAAGTTGCAGCGACAAAGTCTCTTCGCTTTGCAGGACCAACATCACTTGAAACAGCGGGTTGTGCGCCAACGTTCTTTCGGGCTGCAACTCCTTGACGAGGCGGTCGAACGGTAGATCCTGATGCGCATACGCACCCAGCGCGACTTGCTTCACGCGATTCAGTATGTCGCGAAAGGTAGCGTCGCCGGAGAGAGGCGTGCGCATGGCGAGCGTGTTGATGAACAAGCCGATCAGATCTTCCGTCTCGGGAACCTGCCGGCCTGCTATGGGTGTACCAACCACGATGTCTTCTTCCCCGGTGTAACGATGCAAGAGGATTTGATACCCGGCCATTAACATCATGAACAGCGTGACTTTTTCTTGCTGGCAAAACATCCTGATGCGCCGCGTAAGATCCACGGGCAAAGTGATCGTTTGCTGCGCCCCGCGACAAACTCGATGCGCCTGTGTCTTCGCGCGCGGGTGGTCGGCAGGCAATTCAAGCGCGGGCGGCAAGGTCGCAAACTGCTGCTTCCAATAGGCAAGCTGCGAATCATAAATCTCGCCGTCGAACCACTCTCGCTGCCACGCCGAGTAGTCGGTGTACTGAATCGGCAATTCGGGAAGCGGCGCAGGCTTACCTGACATAAACGCTTCATAAAGTTTGGACAGCTCGCGATGAACAATTCCGATCGACCAACCGTCGGTGACGATGTGATGCATCGTCACCAGCAGAATGTGCTCGCGCTCGTGCAGGCGCACCAGAACCGCTCTGGTCAACGGCCCCTGCGACAGATCGAATGGACGGCGAGCCTCGTCACGCAGGATGCGCAACGCCTCAGCTTCGCGATCGCTTTCAGAGCTTTCGCTGAGATCAATCAAGGGCAACTCAAGTGAAAACTCTTCGACGATCTGCGCCGGCGTTCCATCTATGGTCTTGAAGATTGTTCGCAGCGATTCATGACGATCGACAATCGATTGCAAAGCCTTCTTTAAAGCATCGCCATTGAGAGTTCCAGTTAGCCGCATCGCGGTCGAAGTGTGATAGAGCGACTCGCCCGGCGTTAATTGGTTTAGCAGCCAAAGCCCTTGCTGATGGTAAGAAAGCGGTCCGGATTTACGATTGGCTTGACGCTTGATTCGCGCACGCGTAGGTTTCGCGCGGCCATTTTTCTGCATCAGACGCAGCTCAAGCAACGCGCGCTGGGCAGGTGAAAGCCCCGCGAGTTGCTGCCCGAGGTTCGAGGTTGATGAAACAGTTTCAATCATAAGTTCTGAATCTTTCTACGTGATTGCGACTGCAGGCGGCGGCAATTCCGAAGCGAGATAACGCTGCGCTTCTGCTTCTGACATCGCCCCGATTTCTTCCAGCAGCATTGCCAGATCGCTCTGCGATTCTCGTTCAGCGACGCGCGGGTAAAGAAGCTCGGCCAGGCTGCGGACTGTCGGCGCCTGAAACACATCGACCATTGCAAACTGCACATCCAAAACGTCGCGGACGTTCGAAACGATTTTCGCGGCCAGCAAAGAGTGCCCGCCCAGATCGAAGAAATTGTCGTGCACACCTACGCGGCTCACGCGCAGAACTTCACGCCACGCTGACGCGAGCAACTCTTCGATCGGAGTCACAGGCGCCACGAATGTATTGTTGACGACCGCGGGCGCTTGCGATTCCGATAGCGCGCGCCGATCGATTTTTCCGTTCGGCATCAGCGGCAAAGCGTCGATCAGTTCAAACGCGGCCGGCACCATATAAACAGGAAGTTTGGCTTTCAGAAAGTTACGCAGTTCGCCAACGGCAAGAGCTGATGCTGCTTTCGCTACGACGTAAGCAATCAGGCGCTTGTCGTGATCTTCGCGAAGGACGACTACGCAATCTCTGACGCCGTCGTGACTCCGCAGGGCCTGTTCGATCTCTTCCAGCTCGACGCGGAAACCGCGGATTTTGATCTGATTATCGACTCGACCCAGGAACTCGAGATTTCCGTCCGCGCGATAACGGACGACGTCGCCGGTCTTATAGAGGCGGCCGCCAGGATCGTCAACGAATGGATTGCGAATGAATTTTTCGGCAGTCAAGTCGGGACGATTTATGTAGCCGCGGGCGACGCCCGGGCCGCCGATATACAACTCTCCGGCAACTCCGATCGACACTGGCTTCCGCGCCGGATCCAGTACATACACGGAAGTGTTGACCATCGGCCGGCCAATCGGAATGATGCCGCTCGCAATCCGCTCATCCGGTTTCAGGTCACATATCGTGACCGCAACAGTCGTTTCAGTTGGGCCATAGGTGTTCACCAGACGCACTTTGTTGCCTACATGCTTGTGCCATGCGTCGACGCGATCGGGGGAAGCTTTTTCACCGCCGATAATGACCAGGCGGAGGTTTTCGGGCAGCTGCAAATCCTGGATAGCGAAAGCACCAGCCAATTCATGCCAGTAAGCTGTAGGCAAATCGATAATCGAAATCCGCTGTTGGTCGCAGTGACGCAGAAAGTCCCGAGCCGAACTAATCATGTCATCGGTGCGCAGCACCACCGTCGCGCCGTGCGTGAGCGCCGGGTAGATTTCTTCCGCGCTCAAATCAAACGAGAGCGAAGCGAACTGCAATACGCGATCGTGAGGTTTGATTTCGTAAGCCGCGGTGGCGGCCAGAGTGAAATTCGCCAAAGAGCGATGCTCGACAGCAACGCCTTTGGGGTTTCCCGTCGAACCTGACGTGTAGATCACATAAGCGACGTTGCCGGCGCCGGCCTTAACGGACGGATTGTCTGCGCCCTCCCGGGCGATTCTTTCCCAATCGCTGTCAATACACAGCAGTTGCGCCTTTGCCGGAATGTCTTTCGCCAAATGCTTCTGAGTGATCACGAGCGGCAGCGCTGCGTCATGGATCATAAAGGCAATCCGATCGCGCGGATAATTTGGATCCAGCGGCACGTAACCACCGCCGGCTTTTAGCACGCCGAAAATCGCCACCAGCATGTCGAGGCTTCGCTCGATGCTGATGCCGACCAGAATTTCAGGGCCCACGCCCTGGTTTATTAGATAGCGTGCCAGTTGATTGGCGCGCGCATTCAACTCACCGTAACTCATCTGCTCGTCGCGAAACTGGGCTGCGACTGCCTCGGGAGTTTTCGCTGCCTGCGTTTCGAACAGGTGATGAATGCAAGCGTGCTGCGGAAAGTCGACCCGGTTGTCGTTCCACTCGACCAGAAGTTGATGCCGTTCTGATTCGCTCAGCATTGACAGATCGGAGAGGCGTTGCTCGGGATCGGCGATAATGCCTTTCAGCAAAAGCTGGAAGCGCTCGGCCAGCCGTTCGATGGTTGTCGCATCAAAAAGATCTGTCTTGTATTCAAAGACGCAACGGACGCCATCGGCCGTCTCGCGAGCCTCGAGCGTAAGATCCAGCGGCGAACTCTCGTTGTATAGTTTCTCTCTGCTGATTGAAAGCCCGCTGAGCTGCAAGTCGAAGGCCGGTGCGTTCTGGAAAACAAACATTGCCTGGAACAGCGGCATGTGGCTCAAACTTCGTTGCGGCTGCAACTCTGCGACCAGCTTCTCGAACGGTGTTTCCTGGTGCGCAAAGGCGCCCAGCGCAACGTCGCGCACGCGACTAAGCAGCTCGGTGAACGTCGGATTGCCAAACAGCGAGGTGCGCAGCACCAGCGTATTGACGAATTGGCCGATCAGGTTTTCGGTTTCTACCCGGTTGCGTCCCGCAATCGGAGAACCAACCACAATGTCATCCTGGCCACTGAGGTGCCCCAGCAGAGTTTGAAACGCTGCCAGCATCGTCATGAACAATGAAACACCCTCGCGCCGGCTTAGCTTCACAAGCTGGTTGTGTAAATCGAGTGGCAACGTAACCGTGTGTCGCGCACCGCGCAAAGTCAGGGCCGAGGGTCGAGGACGATCTGTCGGAAGCTCAAGCAATCTGGGAGCTCCGGCAAGCTGTTGTTTCCAATATTGTAGTTGTCTGGCGAGAATGCCGTCCTGCAAACCAGCGCGCTGCCAATGAGCATAGTCAGCGTATTGAATCGGTAATTCAGGAAGCTCCGGCGGCCGGCCCATCACAAAACTGTCGTACAACCCCTTCAAATCGCTCGACAGAATGCCCATCGACCAATCATCGGCAATGATGTGATGCATTGACAGAAGCAGCACGTGCTCTTCCGTATCCAGGGCAAAAAGTGCTGCGCGTACCAGTGGACCATGGGCCAGATCAAACGGTCGCTGCGCTTCATCATTCAGTAGTCGCCGAAGCTGCCGCTCTCGGGCTGCTGCCGAAAAGGAGCTGAGGTCGATCTCTGACAGGGGAAGCTTCTGATTTTCCAGAATCACCTGTGCCGGTTCACCGTTGACACATGGGAAGACTGTCCGCGTCGATTCATGTCGGGCCATCACTCTGTCCAGCGCATTCTGCAATGCTGGCACATTAAGCTTGCCGCGCAGGCGCACGACGCGAAAGATGTTATAGGCCGAGGTGTTTGGAGTCAGGCTGTCGAGAACCCAAAAACTCTGCTGCCCGAAAGATAGCGGGGCCGCATTGTCGCGCGGCAAGGCTGTAATCGGCAGGGTCGTCAACGTAGCGTCTTCGCGCGACGCCTCAATGCGCTCGGCCATGCCGGCAACGGTGGGCGCCTCGAATAATGCTCGCAGTGGTAACTGCGCTCCAAGTGTTTTCAGCGCGCGCGAGACAACCTGCGTCGCCAAGAGGGAATGCCCACCCAATTCAAAGAAGTTGTCGTTGACACCAACCCTTGGGACCTTCAACACTTCCGCCCAGATGCCTGAGAGTAACTCTTCGACTATCGTCCTCGGCGCGAGGTAACTCTCATCTAATTGGGCACAATAATCCGGCGCCGGCAATGCCCGGCGATTCACCTTTCCACTTGATGTCAGGGGTAATTCCGGCAGCTCAACCAGCATCGCGGGAACCATGTATTCGGGCAGTTTATCCTGGAGAAATGCCCGCAACTCTCGGCTGTCCACCTTCGCGTCGGTAACGGACACAACGTAACCAACCAATATTTTGTTACCGGGAGTATCTTCGCGCGCCACCACCACGCTCTCGCGCACCTTCGCGTGCTGGCGCAACGTTGATTCAATCTCGCCGAGTTCAATCCGAAACCCCCGAATCTTCACCTGATCGTCGAGACGACCGAGGTACTCGATATTTCCATCCGGTAAATAGCGCGCGAGGTCGCCAGTCTTGTAGAGCCGCGCCTGCGCGCCGCTGCTGAAAGGATTGCTCACGAACTTTTCCGCCGTCAGCTCGGGCCGATTAAGATAACCACGCGCCAGTCCAATGCCTCCGATGTGTAGCTCGCCCCCGACACCCACGGGCACCGGTCGCATGTCCGCACCGAGCACATACATCTGAATATTAGAAATCGGTCGCCCGATGGGCACGATCTGCCGCGCGCTTCCTCTTTCACACTGCCAGAAGGTGACATCCACGGCTGCCTCGGTTGGCCCATAAAGGTTGTGCAAGTCCGCGTCGAGTCGGGCAAAGAATCGCTCTTGCAATTCGTACGGCAGAGCCTCGCCGCTGCAGATCACTCGGCGTAGGCTGGAGCAGGAACTCCTCAGTCCCTGCTCTTCAAGAAACACCGCCAACATCGACGGAACAAAGTGCATCGTGGTGATTTGCTGTTCGCTAATCACCTGGGCGAGATAGGCGCTGTCTTGATGGCCGCCGGGTCGCGCCACTACTAAGGTTGCGCCGGTAATCAGTGGCCAGAAGAACTCCCATACTGAAACGTCGAAGCTAAAGGGTGTCTTCTGTAGCACACGATCGGAAGCGTCGATCTGGTAAGCATCCTGCATCCAGAGCAGGCGATTGCAGATCGCCCCATGTGTGATCATCGCCCCCTTCGGCTTTCCGGTTGAGCCTGAGGTGTAAATGACGTAAGCGAGATTGTCATTCGTAGCCACACTGGACGGGCCTGCCGCGCTCTCATTAGCGATCGTCTCCCAATCGGAATCCAGACAAACGAGCCTTGCCTGATGCGTCGGCAGATCAGCGGTAAGCTTTTGCTGGGTCAGCAGCACCGGAACATTGGCGTCTTCGATCATGAAGGCCAACCGTTCCTTCGGAAAGGCCGGATCGAGTGGGACATAGGCGCCGCCGGCCTTCAGGATGCCAAGCAGCCCGATCACCATTTCCAGCGATCGCTCGACGCAGATTCCCACCAGAACTTCCGGGCCAACTCCCTGCTTGATGAGGAATTGAGCGAGCTGGTTGGCACGGCGGTTGAGCTCGTAATAAGTGATTTGCTCATCTTCGAACGTGACCGCGATCGCCGCTGGAGTTTTCTCGACCTGCCCTTCAAACAAATGATGAACACATGCCGCGCGAGGATATTCGGTTTCGGTATCGTTCCACTCGACCAGCAGTTGGCGGCGCTCTTTCTCAGTGAGTAATACCAGTTCCGCAATCCGCTGCCGGGCATCCTCCGCGACCGCATTAAGCAAAGCCTGAAAGTGTCCGAGCATGCGACTGATAGTCGCAGCCGCGAACAGGTCTGTGTTGTATTTAAGAGAAACGCGAAGCAATCTGCCTTCTTCGACAACGTCAAGCGTGAGATCGAATTTCGCGGTTGTGCTTTCCAGCTCGACCGGCGTCAGCATCAATCCGTTTACCTGGGACTGAGGCGGCATCGGAGCATTCTGAAGGGCGAACATCACCTGGAACAGCGGCGTGCGGTCCAGGCTTCGTTCGGGGTGCAACTCTGCGACCAGCTTTTCAAACGGCACATCCTGATGCGTGTACGCGCCCAGCGCCGTCTCGCGAATCCGGCCCAGCAGTTCGCGAAAACTTGGATTGCCGGACAAATCGGATCGCAAGACAAGTGTGTTTACGAAGAAGCCGATCAGTGCTTCAGTTTCGACCAGGGTGCGACCCGCTATCGGCGAGCCTACAACTATGTCGTCTTGTCCACTATAGCGGTACAGCAGAGTCTGAAACGCCGCCAGCAGAGTCATGAACAGGGTTACGCCTTCCCGCTGACCGAGCGTCTTAATTGCCTCGCAGAGATCCGCCGGCAACAACACGGATTGTTGAGCGCCACGAAAACTCTGTACTGGAGGCCGCGGATAGTCAGTGCGAAGCTCTAAAGAGGCCGGAACGTCTTTGAGTTGCTGTTTCCAATAAGTCAGTTGTTGTTCCAGCGCCTCATCCTTGAGCCAACTTAGTTGCCAGAGAGCAAAGTCCGCATATTGGATTTGCAGCAATGGCAAGTCAGGGTTCTGATCCGCGTTGAAGGCATCATAAAGCGCTGTGAGTTCGCTCATGAATACGCCGACCGACCACCCGTCGCTGATGATGTGGTGGATTGTCAGGAGCAAGCGATGCTCGTCATCACTAAGCCTCAACAATCTGACTCTCAGGAGCGGATCGCCAGCTAGATCGAAAGGCTTTTGCCCTTCGGCGGCAGCCACGCGCTCAACTTCAGCTTCGCGCTCGGCAACCGTAAGTCCTCTGAGATCCATAAACTCCAGCGGCGTGCCCAGCGAGGGATTGATGACCTGCACCGGGTGTCCATCATGCGACACGAAGCTGGTCCGTAGAATCTCGTGACGAGCGACGATCGCTTCCAGGGCCTGCCGCAACTTATCGACATCGAGCGCGCCGTTGATCTGCATTGCCCGGCGGATGTTGTACGACGAACTGTCTGGCTCTAACTGATTCATGAACCAGAGCCGCTGCTGTGCGAACGACAGTGGCGCTTCGTTGCCGCGCTCGTGCACGCATAGCTTCGGAAGCTGCAAGATGGGCTCGGTTGCGAGCTGGCCCTTCGTCCCTTCTTGCATCTGAGCCGCCAACAGGGCAACCGTTGGACACGCGAAGAAAGTGTGTAGCGGTGTTTCGACGTTGAACTCATTACGCACGCGCGCGGCGATTTGAGTTCAACGTCGAAACACCGCTACACACTTTCTTCGCGTGTCCAACGGTTGCCCTGTTGGC
>Ga0209488_10003419_pt1 | contig 12739 bp, 21 predicted proteins | sample Rivendell_Oct201_8_FD_188349 | JGI IMG/M metagenome (GOLD analysis project Ga0209488, IMG submission 188349) | Vadose zone soil microbial communities from the Eel River Critical Zone Observatory, Northern California, USA -... | ecosystem: Environmental > Terrestrial > Soil > Vadose zone >...
GAGGGAACATATACTCACCAGATCGCGTTCCAAAGAACCTTTTTGAAGCACAAATTCGCCTTCATACATATCTTTCTTTTAACAAATGGAAGAGCGTACCTCGATGAGATAGTTGAGCTTCTGAAACTTCAACTCTTTCTCTCTGATTTTTAACACGCGCTTTTCGAAATTGCGCTCCCATGCCATGAACTAACAAGATCACAGTTGAGAGCCACGACAAAGAGGAAAAGACAGTTACCTTCAACATCCGAATAGCCCCCAAAATTTCATTCATCAATGCGACACGCTCATCCTTCGCCTTCATAAGATTCTCCTGGGCACCAACGACGATCTTGCCTGCAAAATGATTCAAAGGAAGGAACAAGCAAGTCACGACAAGGCCGACAAATGCAGATGAGCCCAGTAAGTTGTACAAAAAGATTGTGCCAATTATGATCTCGATCGGGGAGTCTTTGATAGCAGGTTAAGGTGGCAGCTACAGGAATAGCGAGTACACACGACGTACCGACGAGTGTGAATGTGTGCCAACAGAATTCGCTGACTCTGTCTACATCCGTCGTCATAAGCGTCATGATCTGCGCCTTACTGGAGAATTCCCCTGCCTCCGTTTCCGAGCCTTCTGATGCTGTGTCTGTGTCCGTATTTTTATTCTCCGATGGGCCAGAGGACGAGGCTACATCTTTTCTAGCAAGTGTCTTGGCAAAAAGAATCGAATTCAACTGCACGCGCATGCTGACCTGCAGCGTCGTCGTTGAAAGAGACCACATTTGGCCATTGACTGATACCATCCATTTTCAGTCGCTAAATGCGGGAATAAGAGAAGATGACCGACGTATATGGAGAACCGAGGTTGTCGCAAACATGCCGAAAGAGTAAAACCATCCCCAGCTTCGGTCGCGCCTTTCGGGATCCGTTTCAAGGTACTTGACCAACTTTTGCAGAAACAGTGGAGGGGCATAGTAGAGCACTGCTCCAACTGTAGCTAATATAATCTGTGTTGCGAAGGCTACTCTGTTCACATATGCCAGTCGGTATGCGAGCTCCCAGCCACTACCACGACGGATATCCCAGAACATGAATCGGTCTAGGCGTATCGTAGAGAGAGCAGAGCGCATGGAACGGAAGAGATGGGTGGCACGCATAGACCCAGGGACGACAGGCAGGTCACCGATATCCAGCGACTCGGCGGTGTTACCAAGAAGGACAACTTTGGTTGTATATGAGAAAAGAAGAGTGTCCCAGACTGAGGCTCCTGGACGCGAGTTAGGAATATCAATATCAACACCTAAAGAGGATCACCGACCTGTGGCACCAGAAACGTTATCCACGTCCTGATTCGTAATGGCAGCAACAACTTTCTCCGAATAAATGCGCGAAACGGGAAAATGTAGAGCGGGACCGAGCGGGGTGGTGACGGCAACGACGGTCGAGAGTGCAAACAAACCGAGCACGACATACCAGATGACTTGCAAAAAATGAGGCTGAGTGTTATTTGCTGGCGCCGAACTGGAGGCGCGGTCAGGAGGGAAGAGCGCGGTGACTCCCAAAAGCGCGAACGCGAGTGTTGTGAGGACGGAGAGGTGAATAATGTTCCTGGCATGCGAGTAAATCGTATTCCTACGAATGGACTGGACTGCGAGAACGACGAGATAAATGGCAAAGAGTACGTGGAGAAGGTAGGTGACTATGGCCGTCGAGGAGGAAACTGACACCGCATAACCCAAGGAGACAGCGTGTAGAGATATGATAATAGCGAAAGCAATGACAAGGAGTATCCCGCGTAGCTTCGTCTAAGAAGAATGAGACCGAGGAACGTTGTATACGGATAACAAAACATACATGAACCCAAAAGCCGTTCTCGTCAATCGGCTCCCCGTCAATTATGTCTTCTGGCGAAGTGACGTCGAAAGGATCGCGTCGAGGCTGCTCCCATGGACCATCGGGGGTAACGGGAAGGGCAATTTGCTTCGAACCGGATAGTCCGCGGAAGCTTAATAGACTCAGGAAGGCACTGCTGGCGAGGGCAACTGCGACGGGTAGTTGAAATAACGACATGAAAGACCCGATACGACGTGGAGGTCAATCACTTTTCTGCGAGTCGCCTGGGCAGTGAGCGGGAGCGGAAAAGACGCGTCCAGCTGTGCCACCGTTACAGTGCCACTATAGGACCGGTAAGCCCGGACACTTTTCAGGGCGCGCAATTGCCACCTCAGGATAGATAGGTCCCCATCATCTCATAGCCACTGTTGGTATCTCTGTGTCCGGAGCTAGCTGAATTCAGACCTTGATGGCCGTTTGGATTTTTACCCGCGGTTTCACCTATGATTGATGTTTTTAGTACACTGCCCCGAAGATTTGAAGAGATCCCGGGCGAATTCGCGTTCCTGGCAACCGAGGTACTATGCCTGGATAAACAGTCGCCGCCCGGCGCGTAACTAACTGAACACCATCAAACTGCCACGCTCTCGACTCGTCGGCCGCTAAAATGAATCGTATCAAATCGGTTTGTTATGTTTCTAGACACCCACGAGGACCTATAAAAGACCTCGGTTGTCATGAGAATACTCTCGCTCACTGATCCTCCCCCATACCTTCCCTATTCCGTCCTTGTAAAAGATGACTATAATTCTGACACCCTATTGGTCTGGTGGCACACAAAAACTTAAAGTAGAACCACAGCGTGGGTCCACGCCCTGCCAAGTGTCCCAATGTTGTGTTGACGTCTTCGTGACTTAGCATCTCCACCCCCACCACGTGGCCTTCTTCCTGCAGCATACAACGAAGCTTTACACGCCGAACGCTGCCTTGCTCAGTTCCGTTCAAAAGACAAGCCTATCGAAAAGTATATCTATCTTTCACAACTCAAACATGCGCATGAGGACTTGTTCTATCGATTATGTTTGGCTAATATGCCTGTGTGTAATGTCCTATATGCACACTTGAGCCATCAATAATGAGCGGGGAATAGGAATTCACGCCTATCATATACACACCCACCGTTGGCGACGCTTGCCTTCAGTATTCTCACAACTTCCGTCGCCCTGAAGGCTTGGTGCGTTACACGATCCACCGCTAGACAAGTTTTTGTTTATTGACCACTTGGCTTTAGCATATTTCCATCAAGGACAAAGGCAAGATTGGCGAGATTTTGAACAGCTGGCCTCACAAGAGTGATGCAAGAATCTCTGTAGTCACTGATGGTGTGCCAAGTCTCTCCCTTCTTCTCAACTTGTGTCTTACGGTAACCTCAGGCTCCCGAATACTGGGCCTAGGCGATCTCGGGGTCAACGGGATGCCGATCTCCGTCGGTAAACTATCTCTTTACATCGCCGGAGCGGGGTACGCATTTGCATCTGCTTAGGGATGCTTTTCATAATGACCTCCATCTTTCAGCATCCGTCCTTCATCTACAATCCCGATCTGTCTCGACCTCGGGACCAACACCCAAAAGTATTTGGACGACCCGTTGTATCTTGGTCTCCGGCAGAAGCGGGTGTCAGACGAAGTCATGACTGAATTTATGGAGGAATTCATGTTTGAAATGTCCCGCGCGTTTCCCAAGCTTCTCGTCCAATTCGAGGTGCGACAAGTTACTCTTTTAATTCTACTACGTCTTCTTGACACCCCTTACGCAGGATTTCTCCACTGAGCACGCTTTCTTCTATCTAGATTCCTTCCGTCATCGTTATCCCGTGTTTAATGATGACGTGCAAGGCACCGGTGCTGTAGTTCTGTCCGGCTTCTTGAATGCCGCCAAACTTGCCTCGGCTGCGTCGGGTCTTCCCTTGTCGTCCCACCGAATCCTCTTCCTAGGCGCGGGATCCGCTGGGGTTGGTGTGGCTATGCAGCTTCTCAGTTTCTTTAAGCTGCAAGGTCTCTCTCAAGAAGAGGCGAGAGACCGTATTTACTTGGTCGACTCTCAAGGCCTGGTTTTCAATTCTCGCGGACGAATGGCGGAGCATAAGAAATGTGAGCCGTCTCTTGTTTCCGGTTACCTGACGTACTCATAAGTCTGGTGACGTAGACTTCTCCCGAAGAGACTATAATGGCCCGCCGATGACGAATTTGGCTGAAATCATTCAATATGTAAAGCCGACAGCGTTGCTCGGCCTTTCCACCATTAAGGTCATTAGCTCCATTTCACCCATCTTGACCTCGGGCTGATTTCCAACAGGGCGCCTTCAACCAAGGTGTCATTGAAGCGATGGCCGGACTTAATGCTCGCCCCATCATCTTCCCCCTCTCCAACCCTGTTCGCCTCTCTGAATGCGAGTTCCACGAAGCCTTGACGTGGACGAATGGTCGTGTGTTGTTCGCTTCAGGTTCGCCGTTCCCTGATGCTGTATGGGAGGGTAAGGTCCACTACCCTGGCCAAGGCAACAATATGTATATCTTCCCTGGTAAGCAGCCGTTTTGGTCATGCCGTATGCGTGTGCCTGAGAGCTTTTGCTTGATTCAGGCCTGGGGTTGGGGTCTATCCTGTGCCGCGCAAGCACTGTCACCGATGCTATGGTCGAGGCTTCCTCCCTGGGTCTCGCTGACTCACTTAACGAAGATGAACGGGCATCAGACCTTCTGTACCCCCGTCTAGAACGTATACGTGAAATAAGCGTTTTCATAGCCACGCGCGTTATCCGCAAGGCCCAAGAAGAGGTCCGTCACCAGATTTTGCATAATAAACATTTAACCTCACCGATTTCATTTCATCAGGGCGTTGACAGAAACAGTGACTTGCGCCCCCTCAGCGATACGCAACTCCTTGCGTATGTAACAAGTAAAATGTGGAACCCCTGACTTTCTGCGCTCCGGTATTATGGTAGATTAAATATGGCCTAGACATTTACTTTGGTATTTAGAGCTTGATAAACTAACTAACTTTTATAACCGAAAACCATATAGCAAAGCTGGTCGTTGTGGAGGCGTTCCGTGTCTATTTGCCAACTTTACGCAGCAAGTTTCGTTGGTGCGGCACGTTGCCTTGCGGAGTCGTGTGATTTCAAGGTCAAACCCGTCGACATCGGAGACTGACGCTAAGACCTCCATGCTGTTCCTGCGGCTTCGACTTCGAGAATTCTTGATCCTTTGTCACGGCAGCCTCGGATGTTCCTAAAACACCTTCAGTTGGTCAGGACTTTGCGGTGGGGCGGTTTCAAATCCTATCTGCGCCACCTCGTGTCGTTCGTTCCTGTAGGTACGGTCATACGTGACCGACGCTCGAATCCTGATCGTGGTCGCCAGCTTCAGGTGGTAAAGGGAGACTTAGAAGGCCATACGGTGAATCCTTATTGCGTTTCGAGGCAACAAATGGAACCAACACAGGATGCCTGCCTGCCAGTGGGCGACATGCTTCAGGATGTGTTACTGTGACTGTTGCGAAGTTTTCATTTGCTTGTCCAACAACAGGACATAAACTGCCAGCGGGGATCACCGGGAATTACACCGTCTTATGGGAGACACGAAAAGCAAAGCAATTTTTGGAGACTTTGCATGCGGAGTCAACCCGATGGAGAAGGTACCGGTGAGTCGGAAGCTCGAATAGTCTTTTCAGTCCTACCCGCTTTCCATCGAACTAACTTAAAGGTAATACGACCCCACTATGTCCAACGGTGTTTCCGCTAATTAGTACCATTAGGGGTCCTTCTCCTGTACTACTGGCACTGGCCCACATCAACCTCCGACATCTTTTGGGTGTAACGGCGCACAAGGGCCCTCTTCAACCCGGAAGAAGGATCCAAGGATATGCCAGTGTTCCTGTAGTTTCAACGAGTCTGCTGACCTGCCGATCGTACGTCATCGTGTGGACCTTCCTGGCGCTGAAAACGGGTCATGAGGACGCCCCTGCCAGAAAGGTCTCAACCATAAGCCTGCAAACCCCAAGAGCCACTCCAGCCATCCACCAACTGAACATGTGACCCCATCTGTCTATGGGCTGATAGGGCCGTGAATTTGAACTATGGTGATTGAGCTGGGAAGGCTGCCCACGTAGTACTCCCATCAGGGGATACGCAGAGTCTGAGGTAATTGTGGACGTGACAAGCCGCATGATCCCGCAATGGACGAAATCTTCAATGTGCTCTCGTGGCAACCATGCGGTCAGTCGGCCCACTCTCTCCACGGGTGCCCACTGTAGTAGCGTCCCACCTTCGTCCGAGTCGGGGCGCGGCTTCTTAGAAACTCGGAGAACCCCTAAAAAAAGCAAAGCACGCTGCTTCTGGACTTCCATGACTCGTGCAGCAGAAAAAAACAGATATTCGACGAGCTACTTTTGCCCCCACGATTCATATCGGCACTGCGCGCAGATGTCAGCTGGTTGCGCGGGCGCGGCCTGCCCGGGCAGGACTGCGTTATTGCCCCTAGCTTAGCTAAAAAAAACTCGCAGCTGCGGCTGCGGGCGTTTGCGTTTGCGTTGTGGCTCAAATCAAATGACAATGGGATCTATGCCAGCGGCTAGTATCGTATCGTATCGTATCGTATCGCGCCACCAAAGGGTGCTAATCACTGCTTCTCACCCGCGACATAGATGAATCTGGGGGGTGATGGTAACGCGAGACTCGGTTTCGCCGCAAACGAAACCTCACATGTGTCGATCAAACCCTCATTTTTGCATACCCGCTTCACCCCGGCAACCGGGGACCGTCTCGTCCCTCTCTCTACGCTCGTGCAAAAAAAAAAGTTATTTGATTTTTCCGCTCATGAGATCACGATCGCTGGTGGTGTCGATGGTGCTGTTTTTGGTCATTGTTAATGAACGGGTGTTGGTGCCTCCCAGTCCAACTGAATGAAACAACAAATCCCTTGACAAATCCCTTCGAACCTTGTCTATCTCGAAGGGAATCCCGGCTCCACAATTACATCGCGTCCCCCCGTCCCGCTTCGGTACTTTCGGTATGGTTCTCCGTCCGAACTGGATCGACAGGCTGCTTGTCCATATCCGTATCCGTATCCGTTGCCTCTCACCACACCACCACCCGCCCAAATCGAGCTGCAAATTCTTCGTTGAAAAGGGGCAGAGCGGACGTGTGTCACGGGTCTTTCCTTTTCCGACTCCGCTCTCGTTCCGTCCCCTGCCCTGGCTGCCTCTTCTCGTCAAACAGCATCCCTGAATTCCACATGCGTGTCAGGCACTGTCAGTGTGAGATTCCAGAAAAAAAAACACAGAGGCGTTCCTTTGGCACTCATCGACCGACAAGCTTAAATGATCCAATGAGAATTGGCGCCAACACATTCCCAGCTGAGCTGCTTTTGTTCTCAGCCCTTGCTTGCCCTTGGACCCCGGGCCCATCGTCACGCTACCACGACACGATTGCGAGCTTCGCCACGCCACCATCTTACCATTCACCGCCAACCAGGTCATTCCTTTCCCGCCTCCTCGGGCGTCTAGAAGAAGAACTCCAGCATCGAGCACGACCGCGCGCGGGACCACGCGCCGCGCCTCGCCATTCCCCGTTTGTCCAAGCGGATCACTCGCTGCTGGCACGGCATCCGGCATCCGTCAAAAAACAGCATGCAACAATAAAAGAAAAAAAAAGGAATGGACAGGCATGGAAAGAACAAAGGGAGCTGCACTTTACTTTACTAGTCGACAATTAAACACGTTAACATGTCAAATGTCATGACCTGGAACAAACATTGCCGTACCGAGGCACGCAAAGATTGACAATTACCAAGCCAAATCCAGACGGGGCTGTGCGCTGCAGCCGACCAGTCGGGGATTCGGGCCCTCGTCTGGGGGGGTCTTGGGCGGGGGGGGCATGCAAGGCCAACGTAATTTGCATTGCAGTTACAATGCAGACGTTCGGGGGTGGTAGGCGGTATGCCGAACCCCAATCTAGGGTCAGGGTCAGCCCTCGGTCCGGTGCACCCCAGGGTTCGTTCGTTCGTTCCCTTTGGCAGCGCGGGCTTTGTTCTCCTCACCGCGGCTTGAGCGGGCGTTGTACGGGGTCCCGTGCGTGCGTGCGCATTTGTTCACCCCCGTTCATTCATGGAACTCTCCTCGCCCGCATCGTGAACATGAAGGAAATTTTTTTATACCGGCGCGCTGCCCCTTCCATACCATGCCAATGCCACTTCACGCCTCGTTTAGTGGGCGGGCTTGTTTTAGTTCACCGCATGGCAGAGAGGTGTTCCTTGGTCCGCTTTCTAGCTGTGTGCGCGTGCGTGCTTGTCGGCGGCAAGTCGCTAGTTCCGATCACCGCAAGGTGCAGGGCAAGCTATAGCTATAGGGGCTGTACATACCGTACTGTACTGTCAGTTATCCGACGTGCTGGTCGAATTTAAACCTTGAGTAGCTTGAATTGTCGAGGAAGGATAAGTTAGGGTGAATTTTTGACGAATCCTTCCATTTCGATGTATATTGCCGAATAATGCCATACACAGAAGTATGCTCGCAAAAAGTATCTAACCGTGTCCGCACCAAACATATGAAAAAAGTCGCGTCACCATTTAAATAATTTTTTGTTTTGGCGCTAGATCGGGCCGGATTTGCCGTCATCACTTTCCCGAATACAACGCCTACCAGAGATCACGAACGTAAAGCCCCAGACGTTCAGCTTATATCATGGATAGAGTACTTGACAAGATCCGCATGGAAGGTATGCAATGGATAATGTCCATACGTATTCTTCGAATTCTGGACGCAATTAGAGATAAAGACGGACAGACGCCTACATTAGATAGAGGTAATATTAACACACGCGGTGACAATATATCATAATTCCGTTATACGCCGGGTCTGGAGCTATTCAAAATTGACAGACTCGCCTACCTGCCCATCCAACCCTGAAGAATCCACAACGATCAATAACGGAAGAGATAGATGAGGGAAAAGGCGCCACACACCCCGTCAACAACAAGAAGTTCGCCACACACGTATTGGCTCGCTCGGCTGGCAAGAAAAACGATAGGACCAGCAAAGTCTATCGGGTCGCCCCAACGCCCAGCTGGGATGCGTTCAGATATCTGGCGCAGGCGTACTGGATCGGCTAAAAGCTTCTCATTCCTGGGAAGATTGAGTGTCAGCGGGTGGCCTTCTCTGGTCATATGAAAACGAATATGATGTTCGAGAATCTAGGGGGGACGTTCGAAGGGAAGAGCGCGCGCGCTAGACTAAGGTTGGGTAAGATAAGATTACGGGCCGCAACGGGCCGGAATTGTTGACGTTTTTGGCACATGTCGCTTCTCTCAAAAGGGGGTAATCGAGATGAAAGAAGAAGCGTGCTGGTACGTTGCCCTCGAAAAAGAAAGGGGCCACTCACATATCAGTAGCGATATAGCCTGGACAAATGCCGTTAATCTGAACGTTGTGCTGGCTCCACTCATTGCTCAGGGCTTTTGTAAGTTGACCAAGGGCGCCCTTGGCAGCGGCGTAGGCGGGAACGGTGATGCCACCTTGGAAGGTGAGGAGGGAGCAAAAGTTGATAATCTTTCCTCGCCGCCTTGGAACCATGTGGCGGCCGGCGGCTTGCGAAAGGAGCCAGACGGATTTCAGATTGACGTCCAAAACCTGGAAAGTAAAGTGAGTACCGGAGTAGATAAAGGAAAGAGACGCTGAGGTCCGGAAGTTAAAATATGAAGGGATGATGGTACCAGAATAAGAAAAATAAAAGACAGATGTGGTTCGTAACGGGGACGTACATCATCCCAATCCGTTTCCAAGAAGTCAACGCTCGGTGATCGCCGTTGAATGCCAGCGCAATTGACAAGGATATCAACGCGGCCTCCCATGACATCTAGGGCGTTCTGAAAGACGCCCTTTACGGAATCGAGGTTGTTCAAATCGCAATAAACAAACACTGCAGTGGCACCTAGGTCCCGGATGGCATTGACGGTGGCAAGGTTTGGTGGCGCGTTGTCCTGAGGCTCACGAAGGACAAGGCAGAGCGCAGCACCCGCTTGGGCAAGTGCGATTGCGCAGGCTGCGCCGATACCTTGGTTGAGATGTACGTTGAAGGAGATTCATAAGATGAGCGGGAATAGATAGGAAAGAATTAGCAAATCAAAAGTCCCAAAAAGGGGAGAGACTGACCTCTTGAAGCGCCCGTGATGAGGACATGTTGGCCTGACAAGTCAAAGAGAGAAGGGGAGGGTATGGAGGGTGTATGTTCCATCGAATTGAATTCACAGGGGGGAGGGGGGTTAAAGGAGCATTGAAGTGTCGCGGCATTAAATTTATGCGAACCGGATGGTCGTACCGAGGAACTGAGAATGGGAGGGAATCATGTGTTGTCAGAAAGTAATGAACCCCTGGATTGGACTGGACTGGACTAGAACAGGACAGTGGTAAGGGAGGGAGGGAGTGTATGGCGGAGAGTGAGAAGGGCAGGGGGGAAAGGGGAAATGAAGTGGGCGGGAAGGAGGGGAGGGGTTACCGAGAGAGAGGCGAATAATCTAGATGATCTCAGGGGCGGAAAGTCGCGGCGGAAGGTCGGACCGTAAGAACGGGACTGGTAGCACACTAGTACTCTCTCTATCTCGCGATATCTCTCTATTCTTCTCTATTACTTCTCTCTATCCACAACACCTTTTTACCTTTTCCGTTTAAATATCCATGTCCCCCCCTCCGCCTTTCTCCATTCCTCCCTCCCCGTACACACCTTCCTCACTCTCATGTCTCCTATCGCACTCCAACAACAACATGCCGCCGTCCTCCATGGTTCAAAGGACCTCAGGGTGGATAGCCGCACCTTATGGCCTCCTCAATATGGTCAGGCCCAGGTCGCCATCATATCCACCGGTCTCTGTGGTAGTGACTGTATGTTTCCCTCTCCACTTACTACTCCACTCCTTTTCTCACCCCTCCCTCTCTACTTAGTACACTACTACCTTCATGGTCGTAACGGCGATTTTGCCCTCCAAGCCCCTCTTGTTCTCGGTCATGAAGCTGCCGGCGTCATCACTGCGGTTGGTCCCGGCGTTACGAATCTAGTACTCGGTCAACGAGTAGCTATCGAGGCTGGCGTCATGTGCAAGAATTGCGACCATTGTTACAAAGGCCGCTACAATCTATGCAAAAACCTTCGCTTCGCTAGCAGCGCAAAAACATTCCCCCACCTTGATGGTACTCTTCAAGAACGCATGAATCATCCCGCCTACGTCCTCCATCCGTAAGCCTCTCCTCATATTCGCACATTGTACCCACTCCCACACGTCACATGCAATAGTCTTCCTGAGAATGTCTCCTTCGAAGAGGGTGCCTTGGCAGAGCCCCTCTCTGTTCTCATCCATGCATCCCGTCGGGTGGCTCTCTCACCAGGCCAAACTGTCCTCGTCTATGGCGTCGGCACTATTGGCCTTTTAGCTTGTGCGCTCGCAAAATCTTACGGTTGTTCGCGTGTCGTCGCTGTCGACATCAATGAAACCCGACTCTCCTTTGCCAAGACTTATGGCTTCGCTCAAGACGTGTTTTGCCTTCCCACACCTTCCAAATCAAAATCACCAGAAGAGCAACTCCGAAGAGCAAGGGAAAATGCAGATCGTCTCCTTGAGGCATTTGGCGAAGACAACGGGTTTGATGTGGTGTTCGAGTGCACTGGCGCCGAGCCATGCATACAAATGGCAATCCACGTACGGGATATACCTTCCGTATTCCCCGGTTATAAGGTCAACTGACGTCGTTCTCGGCGCTTTCGTATCTTTTCAGACGGCGATCACGGGTGGGAGGGTGATGCTTATCGGAATGGGAACCCGTAACACTTCCCTCCCACTTTCAGCGGCTGCAGTTCGGGAAGTGGATATACAAGGTTCCTTCCGCTACGCGAACACATATCCAGAAGCACTCAATCTCCTCGCCTCTGGCAAGCTACAAAACCTCGACAAACTTATTACACATCGCTTCACCCTTTCTGAAACTGCATACGCTTTTGATCTCCTCACTCGCGGTGTGGACGAACGAGGAGACATGGTGCTGAAGGTCATGATAGGGCCAGAAGTACCTCCCTCACATCATTAATCACTTTTTTAAGTTTGGCAGCACGAATATACCCCATCGCATGTGAGTTACTTCCCCTATGCGGCTATCCCGTCACGGCTGCGGGTGTCCCTGCGCTTGCATTTCGTTATTATTGCCTCTCGCTTGTTGATCAGATCCTGTCATTATTGCCTAGAATGGCATTTGTACCTGTTCGTCTGCACGTTTTTATCAGTCTAATGTCCGTGTGATATTTAATTTGAATCATGAATCACGATATTGAATGAGATGACAACTACGCCCGAAGGGCCACTTGAGTGCTCTCCCCTCCATCCCACTGCCTCCAGGCACATCTACACCGTCACTTTGATATGCATGCGCGTAATTTATGCCGCTTTGTACGGTAATATTGGTGGGTGGTGCTGGATCAGTTACCAACCAATGAGCTGTAGTACCCGTGAGAGGTCTTCGAATCGGACCAGTATCCGTTTCCATTTTCCGACCAAGACAGATGGGCGGGTGAGGGGCCCCACTGTACGACAAGTCCCCGAGTCCGACAAGTGTCCCGAGACGCAACGTACCAATGGGATGATGACGAAACAAGCGCCGCTGCCCCCGCAAGGAATTCCGAATTGCGTATGCGCGGTGGAAATAAAATGACGTCGATCGATGATTTTCAATACCCCTCGGCTCACGTCTGCGTCAGAGCCCTTCCACAAGCGCGCAAAAATCGCGCAGAGCAGCAGCAGCAGCCCAGCACCCACTCCACAGGGGTGACGCAACCCCCCCGGAATCGTCAATGATCGCTCGCTCGCAATACTTGTACTTCCATCG
>Ga0209488_10003420_pt1 | contig 12737 bp, 8 predicted proteins | sample Rivendell_Oct201_8_FD_188349 | JGI IMG/M metagenome (GOLD analysis project Ga0209488, IMG submission 188349) | Vadose zone soil microbial communities from the Eel River Critical Zone Observatory, Northern California, USA -... | ecosystem: Environmental > Terrestrial > Soil > Vadose zone >...
TCCGCCACTTCGACACCCTTGCGATAATACTCCAATGCTTCGTCAGCCGACTTGGCCTCTTCTTCGGCGAGCAAAACATAGGCATCGGCGCACAGCGGCGAAATTGTGAGCGCTTTATGGGCGAGGGCAATGCGGGCACGCGAGTTGGTCTGATCCCATGCGTCGTACATGACCTGCTGCGCTTCAGCGATCGCATCGTTAGCTTGGCGTCCGCCAATCGCAGCCATGAAGCCTTCCATGGCGCGCCGATCCGGAAGGGCCACGCGCGAGGATGAGCCTTTCGAGGACCGGGGATTGGATTTTTCCCGCCGTCGCTTTTTCGATACCGGCATCTGTCTTCTTCCTGTCGATTCATTCGGCCTTGCCGATCGTTGCGGCAGGTGGCCCCGCACAATTGGGCATGAGGACCGGACGCGCGAGCACCGACCCCGGCGAAAGTTCGCTCCGCTCGACCTCAGCCTGACTGTAGATCATGCTTCGTGATTCGAGTCTACCAAAGGGGCGCATGGCCAACTGGCGGCCCATCAACGAAGCCCTCGGTATGTCGAAATCTGAGCGCCGCGCAAACGCAAGCTGGTTTCGCAAGCTGCCGCGTGGAGCCGCCGGCAGATGCTCGTCACGTACGATCGAGACTTCTGGGACGACAATCAATTTCCAATTCGATCATGCGCCGGAATTCTTCGGCTGCCGGATATCGGTCATGATCTGGATTTTTTCTGGTCAATCGTAACCGGGCCGCTCGGAGGCCGGCCGGCAGCTTGCGGCGGGCGACTTGCCCTGCCGAAAAGGCGAGGCTCTTATAGTGCCTTCATCGCCGCGAGATTGACGACGGGAATATCGCCGTCGGCGTAAAAGTGGCCTTCCTTGACGTTCATCTTCTGCAATTCCACGCCGTAATCTGCTATTTCGTCATCCTTTATGACATCGACTTCGCCCGCCATCGGCAAAATCAATTTTCCAAGGCCTTTTGCCTCCCAGGCCGGAACGCCCTTCGCAATCGCCGCTGCCGGCGTTCCACCGTTGATCTTCTGCCCCCGCTGTCCAGTGGTAGGATTTGTCCACCTCCAATAAGTTTGCGGTAGAAGCACCTCGCTCGCGGTGACGAATTCATTCCAGGGAATGTTCGGCTTCTGCGTTGGGTAGGCGCATCCCGAGGTCGTTCCGAATATGAATGACCGCGGGGCCGCATCATTGATCGTCTTGCAAAACCGTGCCGCGAGGGGGGCAAGGCTGGCCTGGTTCCAATCGTTCGAGGCGCCTTTCTTGTCGGATTCGGGGTCGACGATGTAGCCGTCCAATCCCGCCGGAATGAGATTCGAGGCGACCTTGTCGGCCTCCTTCATTGCACCGGCATTTGAGGAAGGTGGCCAGCGCCATGCGTAGACCTTGATGCCCAGGTCATGGAATCGCTTTATTGTGTCTGGTAATCTCGTCGATGAGGTGCGAATGCAAACGCCCGTCGCATCAATCGCCAAGGCGTGCTTTGAGAATTGCTTTTCGGCACCGTCGGTGCTCATATTCACGATCCAAAGAAACTTGCGCGTCAATGCCATGTTGCCCCCCTTTGTTGAGCAAGTCTCGCAACAACCTCTGCGGGAGTCAACTTGAGGTGTGTTCTAACCCACGGCAGGGAACTCAGGTTAACGGGCGATTGGGGGTAATTTTGTATTGACGGGCCGGCTGTGATTCCGTGGGCGCTCTGATTCGGGGATGGAGCGCAAACATGGTCGCCGTCACGGCTACGATCCTGGACGAGGAGGTCCCGCGGGCGCGGTTGGCCGTTCTGGTGAAGCATTTTTCCTGGCTTGGAGATGACCGGGAATCCTGGCGGGTGATGTATCCGCTCAAGGAGGGTGTCCTTGCTCAAAAATGTATTTGGCGTGGGAATCGGGCTGCAGATGATCACGGCTGAATTAATTGGCCGGTCTGTATATCGCGGATGTCCACGACCGGTGTGAAATGAATGGAAATTCTGAGCACCGTTGCATGTGAGCACAGCGGTTGGAAAATGCAGCGATCCTTCGTGCCGAAACCGGCGCGTCGGTTCGTTGACCTCTGAAATCAGGCCGCGCGACGCTCGCATCGATGATGCAGACCGCCCACCTCCTGGAAGGCGATAATCTTGCCGGCCGAGGCAGGCTAGATAAGGCGAGGCCGTCGACAATCCTTGTCGAGCGAGAGATGCGTTCTGGACCTATGATGATATTGAAAATAGCGCGACTGTCGGCAAGCTCACTGGCCGAGACTGCGAGATCGCGAAGGACTTCCTGACAATGCTCGCCAGACAAAAATCAGGCGAAACGCAAGGAGTGATGCCAATGAGCTTGGCCTTCCGTCTCTAGATGGCGAAGCAGAAAGGCGAGGCATGCGCCACGGAGCAGGGCTTTACAGCCCTGTCCGTCTATCCCCTCGCGATCGCTGCAAAGAACGAAATCGAAGTAAAAGCAAAACCGGATACGACGGAAGGCGTGTCCGGGATGCTTCTTCGGCACGGAAATTCGTTCGGCATTCTTTACGCGACCCACATTGATAGCGATGGATTCCAACAGCGTGGCCCACGAGCTCGCCCATTATTTTCTTGAGGGCCACATCGATCATGTTTTGCCGAAGGACGGCGTCCATGTTTCTGAGGCTGGGTTTACCTCTGCGGACCCATATGAAATGGAAGCCGATCAATTCGCAGCCGGCCTCTTGATGCCCGGTGACTTATTCAAGAAGGCGCTGAACAAGCGAGACGCGGGCTTGGCGACATAGAGGCTATGGCGGGTTTGTGCCGGACGTCGTTGACCGCAACAGGTATCCGTTGTGCCGAATTGTCGCCGGACGCCCTTGCCGTGATCATCAGCACCGGCAGCGTGGTCGATTTCTGCTTTCTTTCCGATGCGATGAAATCACTGCCGCAACTTTCCTGGGTACGCAAAGGGACGGCTGTTCCGGCGCGAACCCTGATGCGCCCGCGGACAATGTGACAGTCGACACATTTGCGCCCAATGAACCGCCCAATTCGGACTGAAGTTGGTCCAGGGTGATCCGCGAGGGGGATCACGATGGCTGACGCCAGACCATCTTACCAACGGCCAGATGATGCTTCGGAATGCTCCAAGCCTTATTCCCAGTCTAACGAATTGGAATTGCTTCGCGAGGAAACTAAACGGCTGAGGGAACTGGTGGTTCGGGTATCAAAAATGGCCATCAAGAACGCTGTCAACGAGAAGTAGCAAGCGGACTCGGTGGCCGACTTGCCGATTCTTGTTCGCTATGGACCGGCTTCGGTATGGACCGGCGCGTCACAGGTGACGACCGCTCACGGCAAGCGGCGCGCCGGCGGCATTCACTGTAACCGTACCGTCACGCTGTCGGCCATACCCCTCGCGTCCATCACGGTGAGCCGGGCGAACCCGGGGCCGTCGGGCGTAAAGAATATCGTGCGCTTTGTGCTGGCGCCGCCAACCGGAACACCATTGATCAGCACGGTGAGTGGCGCCGTGCCGCCAGAAATCTTTAGCGCTAACGGATCGGTGCCGCCTTCCGCGCCGGCTCCAAGCTCAAGCCGTGCACCATCGGGCGGGAACAGGATGCGCAGCGGCGACTCGGCACCCCCATCCGTCACGCCGCTTGCCAAGTTGCTTGAGAAGCTGCCTGGCCGGAACCGCTGCAGCGGCGGAGGTAGCTTGTTGACATTGCTTGCGAACAGCGTGCCGCGTGGCGGCGCCGGCAACGGAGCGGGCAGCCGACCGGAGCGCGCGAAGGCGTCGAACAGAATCGGCGCCGCTGCGATGCGTCCGACGAGCCCCGGCACTGGCGCACCGTCGGGCCGGCCGACCCACACCCCTATTGTACGCTTACCGTCGAAACCAACCGACCAGGCATCGCGATAGCCGTAACTCGTTCCCGTCTTGAAGGCGACGCGCCCGCCGGGGGCATTTTCCGGCGGCGGCGTGCCGCGCAAGATGTCGCCCACGTACCAGGCCGCGATTGGCTCCATTAACCGTCGCGACTCCCTCACGGCATCGGTGTTCGCGAGCAACACCTCGGCAGGTCGTTCGATCAGCGGCATCGTGGTGCCGAGCCGCGCCAGTCCGGAATAAAGCATCACGAGATCGGAAAGCCGCATGCCGATGCCGCCGAGCCCCATGGCGAGCCCAGGAATCTCGCCACTCGGCAATACCAGGGCCCCGCCCGCCTGGCGCAATCGTGCGGTGAACCTCCCGGCGCCGACCCGGTCCAGCACCGCGACGGCCGGCACGTTGAGCGACATCTGCAGTGCCTTGCGTACCGATACCGTGCCCTGGAACGTGAGGTCGAAATTTTCCGGCGCATAGGTGCCATAGCGCACCGGACGGTCCTCGATCATGGTCTCCGGATGGATGATGCCGTCCTCGAATCCGAGCCCATAGATGAACGGCTTGAGGGTCGAACCGGGCGAACGCAGCGCCGTCGTCATGTCGACCTGGCCGGCACGCTCGGCGTCGAAATAATCGGCGGAACCGACCCGCGCCAGCACCTCGCCGGTGCCGTTCTCGACCGCAAGGATTGCGACCGAAATGTTCGGTCCGAGGGAGAACGCGCGCTCGCGTGCCAGTTGCTCAAGACTGGCCTGCCATCGGGCGTCGATGGTGAGCCGCACCGACGATGGTCCCTGCAATGCCGCAACCGCCTCGTCCGCGGCGTGCGGCGCGAGCATGGGCATCGGCGTACGTGCCACGGGCACCGGCTCGGCTTTAGCGCGTACGATTTCGGCGGCGTCGAAGTTGCCAACAGCAGCGACGCGGTCGAGCACGCGATCGCGCGCGCGCCTGGCTGCAGCCGCCGAACGATCCGGGCGACGCGCCTCCGGCGCTTGCGGCAGCGCCACCAACAAGGCCGCCTCGCCAAGCGTGAGGCGCTTGGGCTCCTTGCCAAAATAAGCGAGCGAGGCGGCGCGGATACTTTCGAGGTTGCCGCCAAAGGGAGCGAGATTCAGATAAAGTGTGAGCACGTCGTCCTTGGTGAGCCGCCGCTCGATCTCCACCGCGCGAACGATCTGGCGCAACTTGGCGACGAGCGAGCGCTCCGCCCGTGGCTCCAACAGCCGCGCCACCTGCATGGTGAGCGTCGAGCCGCCCGAGAGAATACGGCCATGGGTGAGGATCTGCCAGCCGGCACGCAGCAAGGCGAGTGGGTCGACGCCGGAATGTCCGCGAAACCGCTTGTCTTCATATGCTATCAGCAACTCAAGATATCGGGGATCGACGTCGTCTGCCCGCGCCGGCAGGCGCCAGCGTCCATCGCTCGTCGCATACGGCCGCAGCAGCCGACCTTCGCGATCGACGATGGCCGTGGAAAATTCGAGACTCCCGCCACGCGGCATCGGACCGAGCGACAGAATCCAAAGCGTAACCGCGCCCACAGCGGCGAGCATGACCGCAGCGACGGCCGCAGACGGCACGGCGCGGCGCAGCCCGTGTTGGCGGTTCCATCGCCCGTCCCTCACCGCAACGCCTCCACCGTCAACGCGCAGCCGCAATGGCGACCGTTCCGCTCGCTGAGCGACCATAGCGATCGGGACGATACATGTCCTCCACGAAGGCCTGCGGCAGCACGTAGGTGCCGGGCGACACTGCGCGCACCACATAGGCAACGGTGAAGACCACAGGCGACTTGCTGTCGCGATCGAAGGCCGCACCGAAATGGTCATCGCGGAATTCTGAATAGACCGGCTCGGCCGCATCGCTAATCCAACCCAGCGTCCCGGTGTCTCCCGACGACACCAGCCGCGGATTGTCGATCTCGAATCCCGCCGGCAGATAGTCGGCGACGATGACGCGGCCATATTGCGGCGTCGGCTCGGTCACCTTTAGCACGACGGCGAAGCGCTGGTTCTGCCGCGCCTTGGAGGGGTCGGCGGGCTTGCCGTCCGGGGTGTAGTAAAGCCGCTCGATCTTGAAGCCTTTGTCGGCCGCCGGTTCCGGCGTCACCGGAGCGCCGTTGACAGACACGACGGCGCGCACAGGTGCATCACCGGTGTTGGTCACCTTGAGCGGGCTCGCCTGCAATTCGCCGGCCCGCACCGCGCGGTAAAGCGGACTCTGGCGCGCCTCGCCACCGATGTCGAGCGACAGACGCGCCTGCTTGCCTATGGCGCGCGCGGCCAGGACCATCCAGGCATTCTCCTGGGTGGACGTGTAGAACGCTGCATCGCGTGCGGCTTCGACCTTCTGCACCGCGGCCGTGATAGTCGGCTGCGGCGCATTGCCCTCAGCCGCCAGCATGACCACCGCGGCCGCGTCGCGCAGCGTCGAGCCGTAATCCTGGCGTGCGAACTCGAATTTCGGCGGCGGCACCAGCGCATCGAGCGCGACGGCATATGCCCGCTCAGCCCTTACCCGATCACCAAGTAGACCGAGCGCCGCCGCGATCTGCGCCTTGGCGATCGGGGTCGCGATATCGCCGAGCTTGGTGTCGGCGATATAACGCAGATCGCCGACCGGGGCTGCGCCGTTGCGCGCCAGCACATAGAGCGCATAGGCGAGATCACGGCCGCCGTCCTTGCCGGGCTCGGGCGCGTTGGCAACGAAGTTGCGCAACCGGTCGATCGCGAGCCTGAAGCCGGCGTCCGGCACCGCAAATCCACGCTCGCGCGCCCGCGTCAGGAAGTCGGCGACATAGCTGTCGAGCCAGGCATCGTCGCCGCCGACCGACCACAGACCGAATGAACCGTTCGAGCCCTGGCGGGCCAGCAACCGCTCGATCGCATCGCGGATGCGCTGATCGACTGCAGCGTCAAGGGCGAGATGGGCTTCGACCGCAAGCTCGTTGACATAGAGCAGTGGCAGTGCGCGGCTGGTGATCTGCTCGGAGCATCCGAACGGATAACGGTCGAGCGCCTTGAGCAGGGTCGCGGCGTCGAGCGCCGTCGACGGACCGACCGAAAGCGCGACGCTGCCGGTCCCGGCCACGAGGTCGGAGAACAGATCGCCCGACAGCGTCAGGCTCTCGCCGGCCGCGATGGTCCGCACCGTTCGTCGCGTCAGCACCTGGGTTGCGGACTTTGCGGCGAGGACGTAGTTGCGATCAAGCGCGAAGTTTTCAGGACCCGTGATCCGCACCTTGAGATTGGCGATACCGGCTGCCGATGCCTCTAGAGGAATCGCAAGCCGGTTGCGTTGTTTGGCGCGCAGTTGCACTGTCTGCGGCCCACCGGCGCCGAGGCGCAGCGGTCCGTCGGCTTCGACCGCGACCCGATACGCGCCGGCCGGTCCTTCCACATTGTCTAGCTCAAGCTGCATGGTGCTGCGGTCGCCGACCAGGATGAAGCGCGGCAGCGTCGCGGTGGCGACCACCGGATCGCGCACCGTCACGTCGCCGACGGCATGGCCGACCTTGTCTCGCGACCACGCGATCGCCATCACCCGTACGGTTCCGGCGAATTCCGGGATATCGAAGGCCACTTCCGCAGTACCATCGCGGCCGACCATGACAATGCCCGAATAAAGTGTAACCGGCGGCTGAGTGGGTGGGCTGCCCTGCAGCTCTGCGCCGGCGACGTCGCCGCCCGACCGGATCTGGCCGCGCGTCGCCTGCATCCCGTCGATGAGCTGGCCGTAGAGATCGCGCACTTCGGCGGTCATGCGGCGTTGGCCCAGAAAGTAGTCGTCCGGCGCCGGCGGCTTGTAATTGGTGAGGTTGAGAATTCCGACATCGACCGCCGCCGCCACCAGCCTCGCCTCCTGTCCGGCCAGCCCCTCGATCCGGACCGGCACACGCAGCGTCCGGCTTGGCCGCGAGAGCGGCGGAAGCTGAAGATCGACCGCAAGGGTCTTTGCCTTGCGGTCGATCGAGAACCATTGCACCCCGATGGCTCGCCCGGGCATGCGTTGGGCCTCCGCATCAAGGGGACGCAATAACGTCGCCACCACATAGCCGCCATTGCCCCAGTCCCGTCCAACCGGAACGCGAATCTGATTGAGGCCCGGCTGGACATTCTGATTGAGCATCGCGACTACTCTGTCGGTGATGACGTTGAGCATCACCTTGCCGGCAGTCCGCGCCGTTACGGCGACTGTCATATTGTCGCCGGGGCTGTATTCGGGCTTGTCGAGCGCTGTCTCGAGCAGATCGGGCGTGTCGGCACTCGACTCCGCATAAAATCCGGAATCGAAGCCGACCGCGGTCGTGGCGGTGCTGCCGTCCGAGCTCGACACTTCGAGGCGGTAGCGCCCCCAGGTGACCGGAATCGAAATGCGGCCCGGTTGGCCAGAGGCGACATCGAGGGAGCCGTCGGCGACCCTCCTGGTCTGCTTGATTGGCTCGAAGCTCCAGCTGCCGTCTTGCCGGTACCACTGGTAGCGGCGCTCGATCTTGAGAAGCTCGTAACGCAGGCCTGCGCGCGGCACCGTCTTGCCGTCCGGCGCAACCACCACCACGTCGAAGGTTGCGTTCGCGTTTTCGCTGAGCGTCGCGCCGGCAAACAGCGGCTTGACCCCGATCATGGCGACAGCCGGTGTCAGCGGCAAGGTGATCTTGCGCTCGATGGCGCGGCCGCCGGATTCCGCCATGGTGACTGTCAACTGCGCCTCCATCGGACGGGTCGTTTCCGGCAATTTGTCGATCGTGACTTCGAACTTTGCCTTGCCGGCCGCATCGGTCGGCGGAAGATCCTCCAGCGGCCGCTCGACCGCACCCTTCGCCTCGTCCTCATCCGCGTTGCCGAACTGATAGCCCGTGAATCCGGGCCGGCCGGAGGCCGCCTGCACCTTCACGTTTCCACTGATGTCCAGGTCGCTCGCGGGCGCGCCATAGAGGAAACGCCCCTCGACCGTCATGTCGAACGCCTTGCCCTTTGCAACTGCCGCGGCCTTGCTGGCGAGATCGAACTCCATCCGGTCCGGAACGTAGTCCTCGACCATGAAGCTTGCTTCTCCGATGGCCGGGCGCTTGGGATCGCTGAAGGCGCGCACGCGCCAGGTGCCGGTCGATGCTGTCGGCGCAATGGTGACGTCGAGATTGCGCCCGCCTATGCCCTGATCGGCCACCACGGCGCGGCGATATTCGACACCGTCCGGCCGCTCGATCACGAGCGTCAGCGGCACGTTGAGCGCCGCCACGCCCAGCGGATTGCGTAGCAGCGCAGCAACGTGCACGGTTTCGCCGGTCCGATAGACGCCGCGCTCGGTATAGACGAAGGCATCGAGCCCTGCCGGCACTGCGCGACCCGCGACGCCGCGATCGCTGAAATCGAACGCCGGCGTCTTGAGGCTCAAGAAGCCGTAATCGCCGCGGGGATCGGACGCTACCAACAAGGCCGGCGAAAGTCCGCCCTCCCCGCGCGCGAGGCCAGGTTCGAAGACCGCATGGCCGGAGGCGTCGGTCCGCCGGGTCGCCATCACCTCGTTGTTGCGGGCAATGAGGCGGACGTCGGTCTGAGCGCTCGCGGTCGCGGTCGCGAGCGAATTCACGAAGACGTGGATGCCGTCATGGCTCGAAAGAGCCGTGAGCCCAAGATCGGAAACGATGAACCATTGGGTCGCGAGGTCCACATAGTCGTCCGCCTTCGGCCCCGCGGCTTCGGCTGACATCACGTAGACGCCGGGAGCGAGGTTGCCGATCGCCTCATCGACCGGGAAAGCAGTCGTCACCTCAGCATTGAGCGGACTTTCGACCTTGAGTTCGCCGCTCCACACCGAAACGCCGCGTTCATCGGCGAGCCGTTGCAATTCGAAGCGCCCCAGATTGCGCTGGAAATTCTCACCCACCACGGTTTGGAGCAGATTGCGGTCGCCGATCCGGTAGACCTTTATGGCGACGCTCGGGGTGTTGACGCTCACAACCGGAACGCCGCGCTGCCCGGTGCGTGGCAGCACGTAGGCTTTGGTGGTGAAGCGCACGAACGGACTGCGGTCGCGGACATAGATCGAAAAGTCCGCGGTCCTGGCGAGTGTTTCTTTGACGGTCGAAGGCAAGCCGGCGCGCACCGTGACGGCATAGCGTTCGCCATGCTTCAGCCCTTCGACGCAAAGCTGCTTGTCATCCGCCGTCAATGCCGGATTGTCCTGTCCGGCGACGCTGACGAACGGCGAGAAATCGGTGCGCCTGCCCGGCAGTCCCTCGGAGAACTGGAAGCACACGCGAGGTGATGCGCTATCGGAATCGACCGAATAATCGAGCAGCCGGAAGCCATGGTCGTCGTGCATCTTTTCATACTCGGCGCGAACGTCCGCAACCTCGCGAAGTTCAAGTGACAAGCGCATGGCGTCGAGCGCCGGTCGCCACAGGGTGCGTTCCGCAAAGGCGCGTCCCAGGATGGCAAGTGCATCGGCCTCGTCGCCGCTCCTGCTCGTGCGCTGGTAGGCGATGTAGGCGGCCGTGGTTGCGCGCTCAAGCAATGTGGCGCGCTCACGGGCATCGCTCGGCCTGATCTGCAGGATGGTCCTCGCGAGCCGCAGCCAGTTGGCAGCGTCGCCCGGCGCAACCGCCACGACTTGTCCGAGTGCCTGCATGCCGGCCCGTTGATCGTTACGGGCGAATGCCGCATCAGCTTCGCGACGCAAGGTCGCCACCGATTTCGTCACCGGCCCCGCATCGGCCCTGATCTGGCCTTCAAGGCGGATCGCAGCGTCGGCAAGATCGTCGCGGTGAAAGGGCTTGTCGGCCGCAAAGGCGGAATACGATGAAAGAATTACGAGCGCGGCCGTGAGGCCGGCACGCAGCCGGGTCAACATTTCAAAAACCTCCTTGTCCGGCAGCGCCGGTCCACAATCCACGCTTATCACCCGAATGGAAGATCGTGTCGAGCCCGTGACCACGTCCGGTTGAATTGCTCATGACGATTGTCGCAACTGCAGAGAAATCCACCGAGACGGCCTCGTCGGATGGAATCAAGCGGCCTCATGTGTCATTCCGGCGATGCCGCGAGCTCGGCGCCCGGTACGTTCCGCCGCGATCAACGTCGTGCCTGACCCCAGCCCGCCGTCCCGAGCGGGGCATCAGAGCACCACGAGCTGGCGCACAGCCTCTAGAGTGGATTCTGGTCATATTTCATATTGAAGTGTATCCCGCATGCCTGAAGTAGTTGGCGCATTCTTGGGCACCGAGACGCCGGACGAACGAGTGAATTGTTCGATAGAGATCGGCGGCCTTGCGCAAAACTGCTTTGAATTTGCTGAAAGACATCTCGATGGGATTGAGGTCGGGCGAGTACTGGGGCAGATAGCGAAGTGTCGCCCGCGCCTTCTCAATCGCCTCCTGTATGCCGGGTGACCTTATAGGCTCCGAGATTGTCCATCACCAAGCTATCGTTGCGCTGGAGCGTCGGAACCAAGCATTGCTCGACATGGGCGAGGAAGATCTCTCCGGTCATGGGCCTTCGACCACCATGCGCGCAAGCTGACTGGTGGGAGCCGCACCCATACAACGATCCCGCGTTCACGACGCCGAGCCTGCGAGCTTGGTTCATGGAAATGATTGAGCGTTTTCCCGCTCTCAGCGGACCGTGCGCTTCTTCGCGCGATCAGCGAACGGCCAGCTGCTCCATTGGCTATCACCTGATCTACGTTGCAATTTCCTTCGACAAGCAGGCCACACACGAGAGAGCCCACGAGTTGGCTGGTAAGCACCGCCTTGGTCTTTTCGAGGCGAGTTCCCCCGATGGCGAAATCTGGCTGCCGGGAGTTGGAGATGAACTCGTGCTTGCATCGAAGCATGAACACAGGCGTCAGAACCCAGAGCCAGTTACCGACCCGCGAATTGCAGCGCTCGTCAGATCACATCCCCCCGGTAGGTGGGCGCAATGTTGTAGTGGGCCTGGAGATTACGGGCGGGGCCTGGCAGGCCGTACAGTTCGTGGATCTCGCGCCATAGCGGCAGGAGGGCGGCATACCGTCACCGTCTCGGAGGCGCCGATTGCTCCCGGAGCGGTTGAGCGTTTGCGAGTTCTTTGTGGAGCTGTCGAGAAGCCGACCGACAACAGACGAGGCACCTGCTGTTCGCCCGGCCGACCTGAAAAACGAACAGTTGCCGAACGGGTGGTCGTGGCTCGGCACTGGCCCCGCTCGCCTTCGCCCGCTACCTGATCGCGTTTTTCATTGGTGTCACTGCCACTTTGGCTTGGCAGTCCTACGGCGACGCGGCCAGACAAATCATCGCGAGCTCGTACCCGCAGCTTGGTTGGTTGGCGCTGCGGGCCGCACCATTTGCCCCAACCATCCCTGAATCGCCCTGGTATCGTGCCCCCTGTTGGCGAGCGCGTAGCCGCAGGCATGGCGAAGCATGTGGGGATGCGCCTTCAGCTCGACGAGGCCGGCGCCGGCGGCCGCGCACTTGGTCATCCGGGCAAAGCCCGCGGTCGTGAAACGGCGTGCCGCACTCGCTGACGAAGAAGAAGGGTGACGGCACGAACTCGACGCCATGGGCGCCCAACCGTGTCGCGGACTTCGAGGTCGCCCGGCAACTCACCATCGAATGTCGGCCCACGTTAAGCCTCGAATAGCAACGCACTTCGCCTATCCGCTCGAACCGGCGAAGGGGCTCGGCGCTTCCTGCGGCGCCGGGACTGCGCCTGCAGATCTCACGGTCACCGGCCTCGCCAAGGCGCCGCCCTATTCGTGGGCCGAGCAGGAGAGCAGCATTGGGTTCCCGCAATAAGAGTCTTCAGCGCCCGGGGGCTTCACGCAGCGTCCGGGCAGCACGAAAGCATTCGGGCTCGCCGCGGTCAGTCGCGTCTGCGCCGCGATGGCGTCCAGCTCGTCGGGCGTATTTCG
>Ga0209488_10003421_pt1 | contig 12736 bp, 9 predicted proteins | sample Rivendell_Oct201_8_FD_188349 | JGI IMG/M metagenome (GOLD analysis project Ga0209488, IMG submission 188349) | Vadose zone soil microbial communities from the Eel River Critical Zone Observatory, Northern California, USA -... | ecosystem: Environmental > Terrestrial > Soil > Vadose zone >...
AAATGAAGATCAAGCGCAGCGTCCGGAAGAGCATCCGCAAGGCCTACCCCTGCACCGGCCTCCTCGCAGTCAATTCTTGACGTAATGCCGCGGCCCCACGAGGCTGGAAGGCCTCGTGCGCCCTGCCCTGCTCGCTGTCCTCGCCCTGGCACTCGCCTGCAGGCCGTCGCGCGAGCAGGCGGAATTCCGGCTGCGCATCGCGCTCGTCGGTCCTCTCAAAGCGCTGAAGCCGGGGATGGGCGAGCCGAGCGCGTCGGACTACGCTCAAGAATGGGTGTTCGAATCGCTCCTGCGCACGGCATCCGACGGCTCGCCGATCCCCTGGCTTGCAAGCCGATTGCGGTTCCTGACGCCTTCGCGCGTCGCCATCCAGCTTCGCGAAGGCGCCAGGTTCAGCGACGGATCGGCGGTGACGGCCGAGGACGTCCGGCGGTCGCTCGCCGCCGACGCGCTCGAAGTGTACGAGCACGAAGGAGGGCTCCTCATCGAGTCGCGGTCGGGCGCGGCGGTCGAGCCGCTGCTCCGGCACGAGGCCATCTACAAGCGCATCGGCGACCAGTACGTCGGGAGCGGTCCGTTCCGCGTCGTTTCGTTCAGCCCGGAGGGGCTGCTACTGCGCCGGGTCACGCAGGCACCGGCAAAGATTTCCGAGGTCCTCCTGCTCGGGCTTCCGACGCCCAGGGACCCATTCGCGCGCACCCTGGCGGGAGACGCCGACCTTCTCATCATCGACGACCCCAAGCAGCTGGAGTTTTTTCAGGGCGTCACGCGGCTGCGCGTCGTCCGTGGGCACGGCGCGAACGCGATCGCCGTCGCGATGGGTCGCCGCCGGATGGACCGCGGGGTGCGCCGTGCGATCGCCGCCGCGCTCCCCGTCGGGAGCATCAGCCGGCTGGTCTTCGGGGACGAATGCCCTCCCTTCCCGAGCCGCGCAGACGCATCCTCGGCATTGCCCCCCAGACCGCTCGAAGTCGCCGTAATCCGGCAGGACCTCGCGCTGGAGCACATGGCGCTGGCCGTCGCGCGGTCGCTGGGACCGCACGGCGGCGAGGTCCAATTCATCTCGGTGGGAGATGCGCTTCGTCTCCTGAAGACCCAGGAGTTCGACCTGATGATCGTTCGACCCCTCGTCTGGCCGCCCAGCGCGCTGGGAGTGGTCTGGGCATCCGATTCCCCGTATAACCAATTCGATTACCGCAATCCGAAGGTCGACGCGGCGCTCAAGGCCGGCGATTGGGCACGGGCCCTGCAGGCGTTGCGGGACGACCCGCCGGTTGCTTTCGTCTGCACGCCCGAGCGCCTCGCCGTCGTCGACAGTCGCGTCAAGAACCCGCAGGTTGGCCCGTACGGTTACCTGGAAACGTTGCCGGACTGGGAGATCGCGGAGTGAACGAAGGCTCGAGGCGACATGCGATGGCGCGGAAACTCCTCGTGCTCGTCGCGGGATCGGGGCTGCTCATCGCGCTGGTGGGGCTCTCCGCAATCGTCCTGTTGCGGCGCAGCGCGGAGCGGAGCGCCCAGGCGGCGCTCGCGGTCATCGCCGAGCAAGCGGCTGCGCGCATCGGTGCGTACCTCTCCCACCAGCGCGAGATGCTGCACGCCCTGGCGGGGCTGGTCACGGGCATCCCCAAGGCCGAGCAGCGGCTCGCGCAGGTGGCGCTCGATGCGCCGAGCCTCGGGCGTGTGACGATGCTCACGGCCCGGACGCCTGCCGAACAGCTGCCTCAACACCTCGCGCCCGCCGACGTCGTGGCGGCCTTGGCTGGCCGGGAGGTCGCCTCGCCGCTCTACTTCCGCCAGGACCTGACGCCAGCCATGGACGTGTGCGTTCCGGCCGGCGCGACTCCGGGCTCCGCGGTCTGCGCCACGCTCGATCTGCTGGAGCTGCAGCGGCAAGTGCAGCGCATTCGCGTCGGCGGGAGCGGGTTCGCCCTCGCCTTCGACGCAGAGGGACGGCTTCTCGCCGCGGGGGCGCCGATGCTGCGGGCCGCGGTGCTCACCGGCGAGCCGGTCGCCGAATCGCAGCTCGCGAGCAAGGTGGCTCGCGGAGAGCCGGCGCCGGCCGAGTTCAACAGCGGCATCGGCGAAGAAGTCCTGGCCGGGTGGGCGCGCCTACCGGATCCGCGCTGGACGGTAGTGGTCGAGGAGCCCAAGCGCGAAGCGCTGGCGCCGATGCGCACCGCGCTGATCGGCCTCTCCGCGGTGGCCCTGGCCGCGCTGATCGTGACCGCGGCGCTCGGCGCGGCGCAGTCGCGGCGCGTCCTCGACACCTTGGAGATGGAGGAACGGTGGCGCACGGCCGGGCGCATCGCCACCGGGATCTCGCACGACCTGGGCCACCGGCTGGCCATCCTGCAATCCACCGCCGCGCTGGCGGAGGCCAACGATCCCGCGTATCTCCCGCTCATCCGCGACAACCTGCGCACGGAGATGGCCACGCTGAAGAAGTTCGTCGCCGACTTCGCCGACCTCTCGCGCGAGGTGTCCCCGGATCAGTTCCTGCCGCTCGACCTGAACGCGTTCGCCCAGAGCGTCGGCCGGACGATCGTCCCGCACGCCGAGAAGGCGGGCGTGCACATCACCGTGGTGCCGGCGGCCCAAACGCCGTGGGTGAAGGGCGACCGCTACCTGCTCGAGCGCGCCGCGCTGAACCTCATCTCCAATGCCATCGAGGCCTCGCCTCCCGGCGGGCAGGTGTCCATCGAGGTCACCCAGCGGGACAGGGTGGCCACGCTCAGAGTGACCGACCGCGGCCCGGGGATCGCGGAGGAGCGGCTGCCTCGCATCTTCGACGCGTTCAAGTCCACCAAGCGGACCGGGGCCCACGTGGGAATGGGCCTTCCCAACGTACGGCGCATCGTGATCGCGCACGGCGGAGACACGGCGGTGGAGAGCGAGCTGGGGAGGGGAGCCACCTTCTCGATCGTGCTTCCGATCCAGCCGAGGCCGAGCTGAGCTCCCCGGCGGAGAAGATCAGTCGTCCTCGTCCGAGCCGATCCCGTACGATTTCAGCTTGGACTTGAGGGTCGAGTAGCCGATGCCGAGGCTCTCGGCGGTCCGGCGGCGGTTCCAGCCGTTCTGGACCAGCGTCTTCTTGAGGAAGCCGCGCTCGAAGGCGGACATCGCCGACTGCAGCGAGGTCTCCTTCTCCGCCTCGCGCCGCAGCCCGGCCGCGACCACGAACTCCAGCGGAAGGTCGCTCTCCTCGATGATCTGAGATTCGCAGAGCACCGCCATGCGCTCGAGCAGGTTCTGCAGCTCGCGAATGTTGCCTGGCCAGGGGTACGTCTCGAGCAGCTGGACAGCGCCGTCGGACAGCACTTGCGGGATGCGCCCCAGCTGCACGGCGGAGCGCGCGAGGAAATGGTGGGCCAGCTCGCGGATGTCCTCCCGGCGCTCGCGCAGCGGCGGCACCTGGATGGGCACCACGTTCAGGCGATAGTACAGGTCCTCGCGGAAACGGCCCTCCTTCACCATCTCCGGCAGGCTGCGGTTGGTGGCGCAGATCACGCGCAGGTCGAGCTGGATGGGACGCGCGCCGCCGACGCGCTCGATCTCGTGCTCCTGCAGGGCGCGCAGCAGCTTGGCCTGCACGTCGAGCTTCAGCTCGCCGATCTCGTCGAGGAAGAGCGTGCCGCCCGAGGCCAGCTCGAACTTGCCGTACTGGAGCTTGGTCGCCCCGGTGAACGAGCCCTTCTCGTGCCCGAACAGCTGGCTCTCCACCAGGCTCTCCGGGACCGCCGGCAGGTTCACGGCGACGAACGGGCCGCTGCGCCGGTCGGAGTGCTCGTGGACGTACCGCGCCAACATCTCCTTGCCGGTCCCGCTCTCCCCGGTGATCAGCACCGTGACCGGCTTGGAAGCGATCTTCTCGGCGATCCCGGCGACGGTCCGCATGGCGGCGGTGTGACCCAGCACCATCGGTTTCTGGTCGCGGCTCGCCTGCTCCTCGCGCAGCCACGCGAGCTCGCGGGCGGACTTGAGCTGGTCCAGCGTCTTCGCCACCCGCGCGTTGAGCTCGGGAGGCGAGAAGTCCTTGGTGACGTAGTCGAGCGCGCCCAGGCGCATCGCCTCGACGGCGACCGGGACCTCCTTGAGGACCGAGATCATGATCACGCCGATGTCGGTGTGCTTCTCGCGCACCTGCCGGAGGACCTCCAGGCCGCCGATGCCCGGCATCTGCACGTCGAGCAGCATCACGTCGACGGGATTCGACTGCAGCGCCCGCAGCGCCTCCTCGCCCGAGGCGACCGCGAGCGGACGCATGCCCGCGGAGCGGACGATCTCCTCCATCGTCTGCCGCATGCTGCCGTCGTCGTCCGCGATGAGAACCGTCGCTGCCCGCGCCATCTTCGCCCGAGTCTACCCCGACTCCGAGGAGACGGGCACCTTCCGCGGAGCTGAGCGCAGTCGAGCGGTCACGCGGACCCCGAGCAGCAGCGCCAGGACGGCGGTGAAAAGGAGCGGCTGGAGCAAGGCGGTCTTGAAGCGCCAGATGAAATGGACGCAGGCCAGGCCTCCGGCCAGGTACGCCAGGCGGTGGAGCGACTTCCAGCGGCGGAAACCGAGCCGCTTCACCCAGGCCTGCGTGGAGGTGATCGCGAGTGGGACGAGCGTGCACCAGGCGGCGAACCCCACGGTGACGAAACGCCGCTTGGCGACGTCCTTGGCGACTCCGCGGAAGTCAAGGCCCTGGTCGACGAACAGGTACGTCGACAGATGCAGGGACGCGTAGAAGAACGCGAAGAGCCCCAGCATCCGGCGCACCCGCAAAGGCCAGCTCCAACCCAGGACCATCTGCAGCGGCGTGCAGGCCAGCGAGCAGAAGAGGAGCGAGATCGCGTACAACCCCAGCCGGTTCAGCACCTCGGCGACCGGATCGGGACCGAGCGTCCCGCGCACGGCGCGGGAGGCGAGCCACAGGAGCGGCGAGAGCGCGGCGGCGAAGACCAACGGCTTGAGCCACGGCTGCCTCGCAGCCTTCCCCATCAGAAGAACTTCCTCAGATCCATACCGGCGTAGAGCTTCGCCACCTGGTCCGCGTAGCCGTTGAACTTCTGGGTGGGCTTGCGGAACAGCTCGCCGATGCGCCGCTCCTTGGCCTGGCTCCAGCGCGGATGGTCGACCTCGGGATTCACGTTGGCGTAGAACCCGTACTCGGTGCCGCCCGCGTATTGCGACCAGGTGGTGGGCGGCTGCGTCTCTTGCAGCCGGATCTTGACCAGCGACTTGGCCGACTTGAACCCGTACTTCCAGGGCACCACCAGGCGGATGGGAGCGCCGTCCTGCTTGGGCATCTCTTCCCCGTAGATGCCGACGGCGAGCAACGTGAGCGGGTGCATCGCCTCGTCGATGCGCAGGCCCTCGAGATAGGGAAACGGGAGCGCCCCGAACGCCCGCACGCCGGGCATGTTCTGCGGCTGCACCGCGGTCTCGAACGCGACGTACTTGGCGCGCGAAGTGGGCTGCACCTTCTCGAGCAGCGCGGAGAGCGGAAAGCCGTCCCAGGGAATGACCATCGACCACGCCTCGACGCAACGCAGCCGGTAGACGCGTTCCTCGATGGGCAGCTTGAGCAGCTCCTCGATGTCGAAGGTGCGCGGCTTCGCGCACTCGCCCTCCACCTTCACCGCCCACGGCCGCGTCTGCAGCTTCGATGCGTGGCGCGCCGGATCGTCCTTGTCGGTGCCGAACTCGTAGAAGTTGTTGTAGTGGGTGATCTCCTCCAACGAGTTCTTCTTCTCGTCGCTGGAAGGTTGCCCTGGCTTCACGCCCTCGAGCTTCCGGCCGTGGGGCGTCTCGGCCGCCGCCCTGGCGCCGCCGGCAAACAGCAGCGCGCCGGCCCCGGCTGCTCCCAGGGAAAGGAACTCGCGTCGGCGCAGGTAGAGCGCCTTGGGGGTGATCTCCGACGATCGGATGCGCATCAGTGGCTCCCGTCCCGATGCGAAGGCGATCGTTACAGCAGCCGGCCCAGCGTTACGAGCTCTCGGCCGCCGGCTCCGCCTTGCGCACGATGGGCGGCACGGGCGCAATCACGGGCGTGTCGTGCCGCACCTGGGTTTCCGCCGCCGGTGCGCCGCCGCGGTGGCGCGCGTTCCAGCGCTCCCGCGCATCGCGCTGCTCCTCGGGGGCGAGCTGGGCGCGGTGCAGGTCGCAGATGAATCCGGCGCGCGGACCGCGCGACCGGTTGGGGCAGCCGTCCACGCGGCAGCTCATGTCCAGCGTGCGGCGGGCCCTCGGGGCCTTGGGCGGCAACCGCACGATGCGCTGCGCGGGAACGGCGGTGGGCAGCTTCCCCTCGGCCGCGAGCCGCTTGTTGCGCTCGACGATGCTCTTCTGCTCCGCCGCGGAGAGCTTCTTCGCGTGGTCGCGGCAGAACCACCGGTTGCGCGGTCCGGCTCCGGCCTCGCCGCAGCCGGGAACCGGGCACAGGCGGCCGGCCCGGCGCCCGTCGGGCTCCAGGCGGCCTGAAGATGCGCGCGCGACCGCGTCCCTCACCTGGCGCTGCACCAGCTCGCCGATGGCGGAGCTCAAGTCTTGCGCGAACCGCTCGATGAGAGCGCGGAACGAACCATCCCTGTTTCGTTGGGCCATGATTGTTGCGTTTGTTTGCGCAGGAGAAGTGGAACAGGGCCCTATCTATCTGGTGCCGAGGCGAAGCGCGAGCGAAATCTGCACCGGCCCGATGTCAGCGTCCCAACAGGCCTTTGAGCTTGTTCGCCGCATCCTGCTTCGCCTTGTCCGCCTGCTGCTGCGCCTTCTGCTCCACTTCCTGCTGCTTCTGCTGCGCGACTTGCTGTCCTTGCTCCTTCTTTTGATCGGCGGGACCGCCGAGGACGCCCGAGATCAGGCTCGACCCGGCGGACTTCACGATGGCTTCGACCGCGCCCCGGACGTCCAGGTCGGCGATGCGCGGGCTCGTAGCGGGTCCCACGAGGCGCAGGCCGACCGGCACGTTGGTGTCGAGCTTCACGCGCCCGCCGGTGAGCTGCTGCACGGTGGCCGGGGTCAGCGCGACCGTCCCGGGCATGTCCAGCGTGCCGTCCAGCCGGAGGCCGCCCGAGAAGCTCATGTCCGCCTGCGGCGTCGACGCTTTGAGCGGCTCCTTCAGCCGCGCCCACCCGTCCTTGAGCGTGAGCCCGAAGGGCAGGTCCTTGCCGAAGTCGGTCGCCCCGCTCTGCGGCACCTTCCCGCGCAGCGCTCCCGGAAGCGCTCCCAACACCGGCGATGCCGCCGAGGCCACGATGTCCTTGCCGTAGAACTTGCCGTCCAGCACGTGCCCGATCATCACCCCCGAAAGCGACTTGGTCAGGTCGGTGATGTCCTCCCCGCGGCCGTCCAGCGTGACGTCGCCGTCGAAGCGACCTCCCAGCACCTTCTTCGGCGAGCCCATCGCGGAGGCCTTCTCGAGGTCGATCCCGCGCATCTTGGTCGCCACGTGCCAGGGTTCCTTGGGATGCGCGAGCTTGATGCGCGTTCCGCCCGCGTCGATCTGACCGCCGAGCCCCTGGATGGACGCGGTCTGCACGTCGATCTGGTCCTCCTTCATCGTCACTTCCGCGACCACGTTCTGGAACTGCTGCTTCTTGTAGGCGACGCGGGAGAGCTTCGCCGTCGCGTGCCCGGAGAGACCGGCGAACGTCTTCGGATCGGGCGGCGGCTTCTGCTCCTTCTTCTGCGACGTGGAGGGGAGGAGCATCCGGTCGAGGTCGAGGTGGTCGCTGGTCACCAGCAGGTCGAACTGCTTGGTCGCCTTGTCGCCCACGCCCTTCGTTTCCAACCAGCCATGCGCGTCGATGCGGTCGCCCAGCACGTGGAGCGCGACGGACTCCAGGTCCATCCGCTGCTGCGGGTTGGCGGTCGTCCCCGAGCTGGTGCGCGTCCCTTTTGCGGAAAGCTCCAGCCGCTGACCCGGCGCCTTGTCCAGCGACTGCCCGGGTCGCAGGTCCGCCCCGGCGAGATCGAGATTCGCGTCGAAGGCGAGCTTGCCTTGCGAAGCACCCTTCACGTGCGCGACCAGCGTCATGGGCGCACCCGCCGCCTTGGTCATGGTCTGCGGAAGCACGAGCTTCACCGGCGTGAGATCGACGCGCAGTTCCAGGGCCTGCGAAGCCTGCGTTCCGCTCGCCTGGACGAGAAGGCCGATCGGTCCCGCGATCTGGCCCTTGAGCTGCTTCGCCAGAGGCGGGTAGTACGCGGCCAGGCGGGCCGGGTCGAGGTCGTGGCTCCGGATCTCCAGGCCCTCGATGCGCGGAGACGGCGTGTTGAGGCCCGAGGCGCGCCCCTGACCCGTGATGCCGGCGGGGCCCAGGTCGAGGCGCAGCTTGGAGATCTGCACCTCCCCCTTGCCGGCATCGCCCTTCACGTCGCTGTCGAGCACGACGTCCAGGGCCTTTCCGCCTTCCGCCCCGGCGAACTTGAGCCCCAGCGCATGCACCGCGCCCTGGATGCTGGTCGGGCCCTTGCCGCCCGGCACCATCGCGCCTAGCTGCGCGTCGAAGTTCGCGTCCAGGCGGCCCGCCTGCAGCCCGATGTCCTTGGGCACGTAGGGGGCCAGCGGAGATAGATCGATGGGCTGGACCTTGAGGGTGACCCGCTCCGGCGTGGGCATCAAGGTGGGGGGAAGCGGCGCTGCGTGCAGCCTGAGCTCGAAGTTCTTCTGCTCGGCGAGAACGGCCGCGGTCACCACCACGTCGAGCGGCTTGCCCGCGCGCAGATCGTCGAGGGTCAGGTCGAGATGCTGGATGGCCAGTTGCCTCTGCTCACGCCCGGATCGATCCACCAGCGCGATGCGGGCATCGCGGAGCGCGGCGTGGTCGACCCGCAGGAAGGAGAGATCGCCCTGCTTCTGCTCCTCGGGCGCCTTCTTCTCCTTCGGCTGGGTCTGGGCGAGCTTGTCCTGCAGACGCTCGAGGTTGGTGGTGCCGTCGCCGAAGCGGATCAGGTTCACGTTCAGCCCGTCCACCTCGGCGGAGCGGATGACCACGTTCTTGCCACGGCTGAAGATCGCGCGCAGGAGCGCGACGCGGACGTCGACCCGCTTGACCTGCGCGAGCGGAACCCCCTCGCCCGCCGCGGGGCCGATGCCGACGTCCTTCACCGCCGCCCCGAATCCGGTGAGCATCTTGGTGGACACCGACCCGATCGTCACCGGCCGTCCCAGCTGCTGAGACAGCTTCGTCGCCTCGTCGTGCGCCTTGCTGGTGAGGACCGAGTCGAGCACGAACAACCCGATGATCACCACCAGGACCAGCGCGCCGACGACGGCGCCTACGACGATCGGCCATCTTCTCTTTCCAGGGGCATCCATGGCCGCCAAAGGTACGTCCGCCCGCTGCCGCTGTCAGGTGACCGCCGGCGGAATTGCAGGCGCGAGCACACTCCCAGGGTCTACGCTCAGCCTTGCGCTCGGGCGCGCAGGGATCCGGCGAGCTGACCGCAAGCGCCGCCCACCGACTGACCGTGCGGAAGCCGCAGGAGCGTGCGCACCCCGCTCCCGGCGAGGCGCCTCTGGAACGCCCGGCAGCGGTCGAGGGACGGCGCCACCTGGCGCGGATCGGGGCCCGGGTTGAGCGGGATGAGGTTTACCCGAACGTCCAGGCCGCGCGCGAACGCGGCCAGCGCATCGGCCTCGCGGTCGGAGTCGTTCACTCCCTGGATGAGCGTCCACTGCAGAAGCACCGTGCGCGGCGCCCGACCGATGGCGGCGCGCAGCTCGTCCAGGCTCCAGCGCCGCGCGACCGGCAGGAGGGCGAGACGCGCCGCCGGATCGACGGCGTGCAGGCTAACCGCGACGTTCACGCGCGAGCGCGCGAATAGCTCGTCCATCCGCGGCACGATTCCGACGGTGCTCACGGTGATGCGCCGCTCCGGCACGGCGAACCCGCCGGGCTCGCGCAACACCGCGACGGCGCGCAAGACGGCCTCCAGGTTGTCGAGGGGCTCGCCCATCCCCATGAAGACCACGTTGCGCGCAGCGAACCCGAGATGCCGCGCGACCACGGCGTACTGGGCGACGATCTCCGATGCGTCGAGATTCCGCAAAAGGCCCAGCCTGCCCGTCTCGCAGAACACGCAGCCGCGCGCGCATCCGACCTGGCTGGACAGGCAGACCGTCCACCGTTCCCTCGCGCGCAGCCGCGAGGCCGCCTGGTGGATGGCGACCGCCTCGACGACGTTGCCGTCGCGGAGGCGCACGGCGAACCGCACCGTGCCGTCCGCGTCGCGCGCCACCTCCGCCGCCGGCAGGGCCGTCTCGAAGCGGCCCTGCGCCTCGGCGAAGAGGCCGCGCGCCGGGGGGTCGCGCACCGGCCTTCCGGCCAGCCCGGCGACGAGGGCGCGCGCGAGTACGCGCGCGCCGCCGGGCGGTGCCCCGCGCGAGATCGCCCACGCGGCCAGGTCCGCTTCGGTCTGTCCCGCCAGGTGCATCGCCGGCAGTTCTATTCCGGCGCCCGCCCGGGGGCCAGCGCCCGGTAGACGCGCGCATCGCGCCACCGGGGGACGCCGGCCGGCCGCCGGTCCCAGAAGTTCACCACCAGGGTGATGCGGAGCCTGCCTCGGGGCCCCGGCACCTTCCGCCCCGGGGTGCGCCCCCGCGCATCCAGCACGCCGTGGAAGAGCGCTCCGTCGAACACGGCGTACCGGTTCGGCCGCGGGGGAACCACCTGCAATTCACCGGCAACGGCCGGGGTCGGCCGGCCCCCGTGGCCCGCGCGCTGGTCGGTGACCGCCAGTTGGCCACCCCGCACGCGGTTGAAGAAGAACACGCTGGACAGGAGCGGGTGTCGCAGCCCGCGCGCTGCGCGGACGTCTTGGTCGAAGTGGAACCCGATCGGCACTTCGTTCGTGTACGACCGTCCGATCCACCACTCCGCCCCGGCGCACCGCCGGTCCGGAGCAGCCAGGGACCAGAGCGCCAGGACGGCCTCTTCGACTGCGTTGGCGGGCGGCTCGCCGCGTGGCATCCAGAAGGTCGTGAAGTAGCTCTGCCGCAGCCGCGCCGCGCCCAGCCTGGCGATGGCGCGCCTCGCGCGCCGCACCAGCGCCGCTTCGAGAGCGCCGTCGAGGACCTGGACGAGCGCAGGCGGCGCGGCGCTAGGCCCTGCCGACAAAATCGATCTCGCATCTTGTGATCCCGGCGTGCGTTGTGGCACAGAGCCTCGATGCTGCATCCGCAGGACTGGTCCATCGAACGCGCGCTCCAGCTCTACAACATCCCCAACTGGGGCGCGGGGTACTTCAACATCAACTCGAAGGGCCACCTCGTCGTCCATCCCAATGGGCAGCCCGGCCCGGTGATCGACCTGATGGACGTGGTCGACGACATCCGCGAACGCAAACTGGGCTTCCCCTGCGTGGTTCGCTTCCAGGACGTGCTGCGCTCGCGCGTCAAGCAGCTCAACGAGACGTTCCGCAGCGCCATCGCGCAGCACGGCTACAAGGGGCAGTACTTCGGCGTCTACCCCACCAAGGTGAACCAGATGCGCGAGGTCGTCGAGGAGATCCTCGACGCGGGCGCGCCCTATCACTTCGGGCTGGAGGCGGGCTCCAAGGGCGAGTTGCTCATCGTGCTGGCGCTCAACACCGACCCCGAGGCGCTCACCATCTGCAACGGGTACAAGGACGAGGAGTACCTGCGCCTGGCGCTCTTGGGACGCAAGCTCGGCCGCAAGATCATCGTGGTGATCGAGAAGCTCTCGGAGCTGCCCGAGCTGCTCCGTCTGTCGGAGGAGATGAACGTGCAGCCGTTGATCGGGCTGCGCAGCAAGCTCTCCACCAAGGGCACCGGCAAGTGGGAGTCGTCCTCGGGAGACTTCGCCAAGTTCGGGCTCACCACGCCGGAGCTGATCCAGGCGGTGCGGATGCTCAAGCAGCGCGGCCTTACGGGCGCCGCGAAGCTCTTCCATTTCCACGTGGGCAGCCAGCTCACCGACATCCGCACCGTGAAGGACGTGGTGAACGAGGGCGCGCGCATCTACGCCAAGCTGCGCAAGATGGGGGTCGGCCTCGAATACTTCGACGTCGGCGGCGGCCTGGGGGTCGACTACGTCGGCGCGCGCAGCAACTCCTACGTCTCGTCCCTCAACTACTCGGTCGAAGAGTACGCCGCCGACGTCGTCTACACGGTCCAGCAGATCTGCACCAACGAAGGCGTGCCCGAGCCGCATATCGTGAGCGAATCCGGGCGCGCGCTGACCGCGCACCACTCCTGCATCCTGATGAACGTCTTCGGTCACATCGAATTCGGCGAGAATGGAGTGGAGTCGTCGGACGGCGTCGTTGCACCGCTCCCCGACGCGCCCGACACGCCGATCGTCCGCGAGATGCGCGAGATCGTGGCGGGGCTGACGCCGAAAAATTCGGGGGAGACCTACAACGACGCCGTCGCCAAGAAGGAGCAGGCCCTGACGATGTTCAAGCTCGGCATCCTCGGCCTCGAGGAGCGGGCCATCGTGGAGGGTCTGTTCTGGCGCCTGTGCCGCAAGCTGGTGGGCATCAACAAGCGTCGCAAGCGGGTGCCCGGCCAGACCCGGGGGCTGGAAGACCGGCTGGCCGACCAGTACATGGCGAACTTCTCCGTCTTCCAGAGCGCGCCCGACCACTGGGCCATCGATCAGCTCTTCCCCATCGCGCCGCTGCACCGGCTCGACGAGGTGCCCACCCGCGACTCCACCATCGTGGACATCACCTGCGACTCGGACGGGAAGATCGACAGCTTCATCGAGAACGAGACCGT
>Ga0209488_10003422_pt1 | contig 12733 bp, 9 predicted proteins | sample Rivendell_Oct201_8_FD_188349 | JGI IMG/M metagenome (GOLD analysis project Ga0209488, IMG submission 188349) | Vadose zone soil microbial communities from the Eel River Critical Zone Observatory, Northern California, USA -... | ecosystem: Environmental > Terrestrial > Soil > Vadose zone >...
CACGGTCTGCAGCACATAGCTCTTGCCGAGATGCTTGAAGACGTCGGGCTCGCGCTTGCCGAGGGCCTCGATCAGCGGCGCCAGATGGCCGGGGGTAACGACCCAGCCGACGCGAATGGGCATCGGATCGGCGTTTGCCGCGGTCAGTCCGAGAATGCCGGCCAGCATCAGGCCCAGAACGGCCCAGCCTCGCTTCATCCGCGTTTCCATCCCATCGCTTGTCTGTTCCCCGAACCTAGCAGAGCCGCGGCGCTTGCGCATGGCCGATCGTCGGCGCTCGAATACGGCACGCAGCCCTGGGAGGAGAGAATGGCGAGCTTGCAAGACAAAGCCGTGCTGGTGACCGGAGCGGGGGCCGGCATCGGGCGGGCAACCGCGCTGGCGATGGCGGCGGAAGGTGCTGTCATCGCCGCGGCCGACATCGATTTGGCCGCCGCCGAGCGCACCGCCGGGCAGGCGGCCGGCAACAGCCGGCGGGCGATCGCGATCGAAGCCGATTGCGGCGATGTCGCGAGCATCGACGCAATGGTGGCGCGCGCCGTCGCCGAACTCGGCCGGCTCGACGTCATCGTCAACAACGCCGGGGTCACTCGCTACGCCTACATCATGGATCTGACCGAGGCGGATTGGGACCGCATCCACCGGGTCAACGCCAAGGGCGTGTTCTTCTGCCTGCAGCGCGCCGCCCGTGAGATGATCAAGCAGTTTGAGACGGATGGGACGGGCGGCCGGATCATCAACATCGCCTCGATCAGCGGCCGCGGTTATGCCGGCGCGTCCAACGCCGCCTACGCCGCGAGCAAGGGCGCGGTGATCTCGCTGACCAAGATGGCGGCGCAGCAGCTCGGCCGTTACAACATCAACGTCAACGCTATCTGCCCCGGCATCACGCGCACCGAGCTCGGCGCGCGCAATGCCATCACCCGCGCCGCCGAGCGCGGCATCACGGTCGAGCAGCTCTTGGCCGAGCAGGAGGCGGGCATCCCGATCCGCCGCGCCAACACACCGGACGACATCGCCGCGATGGCGGTGTTCCTCGCCTCCCCGGGCAGCCGCAACATCACCGGCCAATCCTACAACGTCGATGGCGGCCTCGTGCCGAGCTGACACAGGTTGAGGCACCTAAATATTCCCTCTCTGCCCTTCAGGGCGGAGGAGAGACCCATCGCGTCAGCGATGGGGGATGAGGTGGGTATCGACTGGACCGCGGGCGTCTCGCCCGCATAATGCGGCCGGGACGGCCGCGGTCCTTCTAGAAGCCCCCACCTCACCCCGACCCTCTCCGCCCCTGGGGGCGGAGAGGGAGAGAATGGCCGCCCCCGGGTCCCAAAAACGACGAGCCCGTGAATGTGGTTGAGACGGTGCTGCGCGAGGCGCGGGCCTTTGCGAGAGGGGCGTCCCTCCCCACTTTTGCCCGGAATGAGCGGATTGCCCCCGGCCTGGAAACGGCATGCACTGTTGACGCCACAGCAGATGGGCGAGGCCGACCGGCTGACGATCGCCGGCGGGGTCCCCGGCATCGTGCTGATGGAGAATGCCGGGCGCGCGGTGGCCGATGCCATCGCGCGGCGCTGGCCAAAGCGCCCCCTGCTGGTGCTGTGCGGGCCCGGCAACAATGGCGGCGACGGGTTTGTCGCGGCGCGGGTGCTGGCCGAGCGTGGCTGGCCGGTGCGGGTCGCGCTGCTCGGGACGCTGGAGGCGTTGAAGGGCGATGCCGCGGCCGCGGCCGCGCGCTGGACCGGGCCGGTCGAGGTATTGGCGGCGGCGGCGATCGAAGGCACCGGCCTCGTCATCGACGCGCTGTTCGGCGCCGGGCTGGCGCGGCCGATCGAGGGCGCCGCGCGCGACGTGATCGCCGGCCTCGATGCCTCCCGGCTGCCGGTCGCCGCGGTCGATGTCCCGAGCGGCGTCGACGGCGCCAGCGGCGAGGTGCGCGGGATCGCGCCGAAGGCGGTGCTGACCGTCACCTTCTTCCGGCGCAAGCCCGGCCATCTGCTGCTGCCCGGGCGCGGCCTTTGCGGCGAGACATTGGTCGCGCCGATCGGCATTGCCGATAAGGTGCTCGACGAGGTCGCCCCCTCAACAGCGGCCAATCACCCGGATTGGTGGCGCGGCGCGTTCCCGTGGCCCGCTCCGGAGAGCCACAAATACACGCGCGGCCACGCGCTCGTCGCCGGCGGCGCGGTGATGACCGGGGCGGCGCGGCTCGCCGCCCGCGCCGCGGCTCGGCTCGGCGCTGGCCTGGTGACCGTGGCGGCGCCGGAGCCGGCGTTTCCGATCTACGCCGCCGCCCTGACCGGCATCATCGTCCAGCCGGCGGGCGGGCTCGACGCCTTCCGCGCCCTGCTGGCCGATCCCCGGCGCAACGCGGCGTTGATCGGGCCGGGCGCCGGGGTCGGGGACGAGACCCGCGACAAGGTGCTGGCGATCCTCATGGCGGAAAAGCGGACGGTGCTCGATGCCGATGCGCTGACCAGCTTTGCTGATAACGCAGAGGTTCTGTTTGGCGCGATTCGCTCGCCTTGCGTGTTAACCCCGCATGAAGGGGAGTTCGCTAGGCTGTTCGCCCAACTGATCCATGGCTCCGGCAGCAAGCTGGAACGCGCCTGCCGGGCCGCAAAGGCGAGCGGCGCGGTGATGCTGTTGAAAGGCAACGATACCGTGATCGCCGCCCCCGATGGCCGGGCCGCAATCAATCCGGGCGCGCCGCCCGAGCTGGCGACCGCCGGCTCCGGCGACGTGCTCGCCGGCATGGTGCTCGGCCTCCTGGCCCAGGGCATGCCGGCTTTCGAGGCAGCGGCGGCGGCGGTTTGGCTGCATGCCGAGGCCGCTCGCCGGTTCGGGCCGGGCCTGATCGCCGAGGATCTCGTCGAAGCGTTACCCGCCGCGCTGACCGCGCTGAAAGGCGGCATATCCCCGATGGACGCGATATGATCATCCTGCGTACCGCCAACCGTGGATTACCGATGAGCGACCGCGCCCCTGGCGGCTTCCTCGATGGCGTCTTCGACCGCACGCTCGCCAATCTGCGCGGCGCGTGGCGCGAGATCGCGCTGTCGGCGCGCGGCGTCCTGTCGGGCGCGCCGCGGCCGGATCTGCCCGAGGACGACGTCGCGCGGCTGCGCCAGCAGATGCTGAGCTGTCTCGACGGCCGCGGCGGCGAGGTCACGGCCCGGGCGCGCGCGGCCGAGCTCGGCCGCACCTACTTGGCGCTGAACGAGGCCGGGCGGGGGCGTTTTCTGCGGCTGCTGGCCAGCGAGTTCGATACCGACCACGAGGCGGTCGACCGCTGCTGCGCGGCCCTCGCCGCGGCGGCCGACCCGGCCGAGCGGATCGCCGCCGAGCGGGCGTTGCGGACCGCGCTGCTGCCGCCGCGGGTCACTCTGATGCGCCAATTCAATGCCCTGCCGGAAGGGGTCAAATTCCTCGTCGACCGCCGCGCCGAGCTGATCGCGATCGCCAATGGCGGCCCGGTCTTGCGCGGCCTGGCCGACGATCTGCGCGAGCTGCTCGCCAACTGGTTCGACATCGGCTTTCTACAATTGCAGCGGATCACCTGGGACGCGCCGGCGTCGCTGTTGGAAAAGCTGATGGCCTACGAGGCGGTGCACGAGATCCGCGGCTGGACCGATTTGAAGAACCGGCTCGAGGCGGACCGACGCTGCTTCGCGTTCTTCCATCCGCGCATGCCGGACGAGCCGCTGATCTTCGTCGAGGTGGCCCTGGTGTCCGGGATCGCCGGCAACATCGACACGCTGCTCGACGAGGCGGCGCCGATCGGCAATCCGCAAGCCGCCGACACCGCGATCTTCTACTCGATCTCGAACTGCCAGAGCGGTCTCGTCGGGATCAGCTTCGGGGATTTTCTGATCAAGCGGGTGGTCGATGCGCTGGCGAGCGAATTGCCGCGGCTGAAGACCTTCGCGACTTTGTCGCCGTTGCCCGGGTTCCGCGCCTGGCTCGCGGCCGAAGCCGAGCGCGGCGGGCTGCTGCTGCCGGGCGAGGCGAACGCGCTCGAAGCGCTGAGCGCCGGCATCGACGCCAAAGACGCCGACGAGGCTCTGCTTCAGCTGCTCGACCGGCCGAATTGGGCCGACGACGCGAAGACCGCCGCGGCTCTGCGGGAACCGCTGCTCCGGCTGGCCGCACGTTATCTATTATACGCGCGCACGCCGTCGGGGCGCGCGCTCGACCCGGTGGCGCACTTCCATCTCAGCAACGGGGCCCGCGTCGAGCAGCTCGACTGGCTCGGCGACCGGTCGCCGAAGGGGCTGCAGCAATCGGCCGGTATCATGGTCAATTACCGGTACCGGCTCGGCGACATCGAAGCCAATCACGAGGCCTATCGCGACGAGGGGCGGGTCGCCGCATCCTCGGCGGTGCGCGGCTTGGGTCGCGCCGCTTGAAAATGGCCATCCGGGATCGCCATGGCCCCCGGCTATGTTCGGCAGAATGAGTATGTTAGAACCCGCCGCCGGTGCGGAGGGCGCCGCTTGGCCGATACGCGCGCGGGCGTGGCGGAACTGGCAGACGCACTGGACTTAGGATCCAGCGATGAAAATCGTGGGGGTTCGAATCCCCCCGCCCGCACCAGCGGCCCCGGGGACCAGACCGGGATCGCGGCGCGGCGCCGGGACCGAATTGAGAGGGTGAGCAACCTGCGATGCAAGTAACCGAGACCAGCGCCGAGGGCCTGAAGCGCGAATTCAAGATCACCGTCCCTGCCACCGAGGTCGAGGACCAGATCAGCCGCCGCCTCGGCGAGATCGGGCAGGCGGTCCGCATCCCCGGCTTCCGCCCGGGCAAGGTGCCGCTGCCATTGCTGCGCAAGCGCTACGGGCCGGCGGTGCGCCACGAGGTGCTGGAGAGCACGGTCCAGGGCAGCTCGGCCGAGGCGATGCGCGAACAGAATCTGCGCCCGGCCCTGCCGCCGCGGGTTGAGATCGTGTCGGCGGCGGAAGGCGCCGACCTCGAATACAAGATGTCGGTCGAGGTGCTGCCCGACATGCCGGAGCCCGATTTCGGCGGTCTTGGGATCGAGCGGCTGGTCGCCGAGGTGCCCGACGAGGATGTCGACCGCGCGTTGGAGCGGCTCGCCGAATCGCAGCGCAAAACCGAACCGGTCGAGCGGCCGGCGGAGAATGGCGACATTGTCGTCGTCGATTTCGTCGGCAAGATCGGGGATGTCGAGTTTCCCGGCGGCAAGGGTGAGAACGTTTCGATCGAGCTCGGTGCGGGACGGTTCATCCCGGGCTTCGAGGACCAGCTCATTGGCGCAAGGGCTGGCGAAGACCGCACCCTCAACGTGACGTTCCCGGCCGATTACGGTGCGCCCGATCTGGCCGGCAAGGAAGCGGTGTTCGAGGTCAAGGCCAAGGAAGTGCGCCAGCGTTTGCCGGCGGCTGTCGACGATTCCCTCGCCGAGGCGGTAGGGCTCGAAAACCTGGCCGAGCTGCGTCAGGAGATCCGTCAGCGGATGCAGCGCGACTATGATGCGGTCGCCCGCCAGCGGGTGAAGCGGGCGCTCCTTGACAAACTCGCCGAGCGTTACGATTTCCCGGTGCCCCCGGGAATGATCGAGATGGAATTCAACACGATATGGGCGCAGTACGAGGGCGAGAAGGAGGCCCGCAACCAGGCAGCCGATAATGCGGCCGCGGGTGGGAGCACAGCACCGGAGGGGCCGATCGACGCGGCGGCGCTGATCGCGCCCGAAGAGACCGCCTTGGAGGGCACTTCGGAGAGATCGCCCGCGAGCCCCGAGGCGGAGAAGCCGCCACAAGAGCACGAACACGAGCCGGCGACGCACCACGCGACTTCTCGTCGCGGCTCGGCCGAGGAGCCGATCGACGCAGCCGCGATCGTCGCGCCCGAGGAAACCGCGCTCGAAGGTGCCTCCGACAGCGAACCGGCTGCCGCCGAGGACGAGGAAAAGCTCAAGGAGGAGTACCGCCGCCTCGCCGAACGGCGGGTTCGCCTCGGGCTGCTGCTGGCGGAAGCCGGGCGCAGCAACAACATCATCGTGACCCAGGAGGAGCTCAACCAGGCGCTGGCCCAGGAAGCTCGCCGCCACCCCGGCTACGAGCGTCAGGTGATCGATTTCTATCGCAAGAGCCCGGAGGCGATTAACAATCTGCGCGCTCCGATCTTCGAAGAGAAAGTCGTCGACTTCATTCTGGAGCTGGCGAAGCCGGCGGAGCGCAAGGTGACGCCTCAGGAATTGATGACCGATGCGGCCGAAGAGAACGGCGGCCCGTCGGAAGCGACAGTGTGATAGACTTGTGAAAACCGTGCGCCGAGTTCGGGCGCGGTTCGAGGAGAGTGGGATGCCCGATTATTTTGAGCAGTACATGAACAATCTGGTGCCGATGGTGGTCGAGCAGACCAATCGCGGCGAGCGTGCCTACGACATCTATTCGCGACTGTTGAAGGAGCGGATCATCTTTCTCGTCGGACCGGTGCACGACGCGGTGGCGAGCCTGATCTGCGCCCAGCTGCTGTTCCTCGAATCGGAGAACCCGACCAAGGACATAGCCCTCTATATCAACTCGCCGGGCGGGGTCGTGACCTCTGGCCTGGCGATCTACGACACGATGCAGTACATCCGCTCCCCGGTATCGACGGTGTGCATCGGCCAGGCGGCCTCGATGGGGTCGCTGCTGCTGGCCGCCGGCGCCCACGGCAAGCGCTTCTCGCTGCCCAACGCCCGCATCATGATCCACCAGCCCTCAGGCGGCGCCCAGGGGCAGGCCACCGACATCGAGATCCAGGCGCGGGAAATCCTGGCCTTGCGGGCCCGTCTCAACGAGATCTACGTCCGGCACACCGGGCAGCCTCTCGAAGTGATCTCCAACGCGGTCGAGCGCGACAAATTCCTCTCGCCGCTCGAGGCCAAGGAGTTCGGTCTGGTCGACGAGGTCGTCGAGGCCCGGCCGACCCGCGAAGAAGAGCGGGGCTTCCGCGCGTGAGCATGGTTAAGGTCAATCGGGTTGGGAGCAGCCGATTTAACTAGTTGTTGATCCAAATGGAGCACATATAATTTCATGGCCCGGGTCGAGGCACTCTGGTTGAGCGTCGCGCCCGGCCCGCCCTTGGTGGGTTCCGCCGCCGGAACGGAATCCGCAAGGCCAGCCCGTCCTCGGACGGGTCCGCGGGACCCGGTGATGGAGTGGCAATGACAAAGTCCAGCGGTAGCGACTCGAAAAATACGCTGTACTGCTCCTTCTGCGGCAAGAGCCAGCATGAGGTCAGGAAGCTGATCGCGGGTCCCACCGTGTTCATCTGCGACGAATGCGTCGAGCTCTGCATGGACATCATCCGTGAAGAGCACAAGACGACTCTGGTCAAGTCGCGCGACGGAGTGCCGGGTCCGCGCGACATCTGCCGGGTGCTCGACGATTACGTGATCGGCCAGGATCACGCCAAGCGCGTGCTGTCGGTCGCCGTCCACAACCATTACAAGCGGCTGGCGCACGGCTCGAAGAACAATGACGTCGAGCTGGCCAAGTCGAACATCCTGCTGGTCGGGCCGACCGGATCGGGCAAGACGCTCCTGGCGCAGACGCTGGCGCGGATCATCGACGTCCCGTTCACGATGGCCGACGCCACGACCCTGACCGAGGCCGGCTATGTCGGCGAGGATGTCGAGAACATCATCCTGAAGCTGCTGCAAGCCGCCGATTACAATGTCGAGCGGGCGCAGCGAGGCATCGTCTACATCGACGAGGTCGACAAGATCTCGCGCAAATCGGACAACCCGTCGATCACCCGCGACGTGTCGGGCGAGGGCGTGCAGCAGGCGCTCCTGAAGATCATGGAGGGCACCATCGCCTCGGTGCCGCCGCAGGGCGGCCGCAAGCACCCGCAGCAGGAATTCCTGCAGGTCGACACCACCAACATCCTGTTCGTCTGCGGCGGCGCGTTTTCCGGGCTCGAAAAGATCATCGCCCAGCGCCGTCAAGGGACCTCGATCGGCTTCGGCGCCGAGGTGCGCGGCCCGGATGAGCGCAAGACCGGCGAGATCCTGAAGGATCTGGAGCCGGAGGATTTGCTCAAATTCGGCCTGATTCCGGAATTCGTCGGCCGTTTGCCGGTCGTCGCCACCCTGGACGATCTCGACGAGGACGCGCTGGTCGATATCCTGACCAAGCCGAAGAACGCGCTGGTCAAACAGTATCAGCGCCTGTTCGAGATGGAGGATGTCCGCCTCGAGCTGACCGAGGAGGCGATGCGCGGCATCGCCCAGAAGGCGATCGCCCGCAAGACCGGCGCCCGCGGGCTGCGCTCGATCATGGAGGGGATCCTCCTCGATTCGATGTTCGAGCTGCCGAGTCTCGCCGGGGTCAGCGAGATCGTCATCAATCGGGAAGTCGTGGAAGGGAGGGCAAAACCGCTCCACATCTATTCCGATCGCCGGGGCGACGTCGGCACTGGCGCCTGACGGCCGGGGCGGGCGCCCCGGGGCTGCGGCATCTGGTTGCGGCAGCTTGACGGTCGGCCGCGGGACGCCAACCTAAACACAGCTTGTCGTATCGGCCATCCGCCAGCAGGATGGATCGACGGCCACTGGCAAAAGAGGGCATATGTTCGAAACCGCGCGCGCCGCGCTCTACCCCGTCCTGCCACTCCGCGATATCGTGGTGTTCCCGCACATGATCGTGCCGCTGTTTGTCGGCCGCGAAAAGTCGGTGCGGGCCCTCGAAGACGTGATGAAGGACGACAAACAGATCCTCCTCGTGACGCAGAAGAACGCGTCGCAGGACGATCCCTCGACCTCCGATATCTATACCGTCGGCACGATCGGCACGGTCTTGCAGCTGTTGAAGCTGCCGGACGGCACGGTCAAGGTGCTCGTCGAAGGCGGCCAGCGGGCGCGCATCGTGCGCTTTGCCGATAACGAGTCGTTCTTCCAGGCCAACGCGGAGGTGGTCGGCGAGAAGCCGGGCGCGCAGCAGGAGATCGAGGCGCTGGCTCGCACCGTCGTCGCGCAGTTCGAGCAGTACATCAAGCTCAACAAGAAGATCCCGCCTGAGGTGCTGGTCTCGATCAACCAGATCGACGACCCCGGCAAGCTGGCCGACACGGTCGCCTCGCATCTCAGCTTGAAGATCGCGGAAAAGCAGGAGCTTCTTGAGACCGAGGTCGTGTCGGAGCGGCTGGAGAAGGTGTTCGGCTACATGGAGGGCGAGATCGGCGTCCTCCAGGTCGAGAAGCGGATCCGCAATCGCGTCAAGCGTCAGATGGAGAAGACGCAGCGCGAGTACTACCTCAACGAGCAGCTCAAGGCGATCCAGAAGGAGCTCGGCGAGGGCGAGGATGGCCGCGACGAGATGGCCGAGCTCGAGGACAAGATCAACAAGACCAAATTCACCAAAGAGGCCCACGACAAGGCGATTGCCGAGCTGAAAAAGCTGCGCAGCATGAGCCCGATGTCGGCCGAGGCGACGGTGGTCCGCAACTATCTCGACTGGATGCTGTCGCTGCCCTGGCACAAGCGGACCAAGGTCAAGCGCGACATCCAGGGTGCCGAGCGGGTCCTGAACGCCGATCATTTCGGGCTGGAAAAGGTTAAGGAGCGCATCCTCGAATACCTCGCCGTCCAGCAGCGCATCCGGAAGATGAAGGGCCCGATCCTGTGTCTGGTCGGCCCGCCCGGCGTCGGCAAGACTTCGCTCGGCAAATCGGTGGCGCGGGCCACCGGGCGCAACTTCGTCCGGATGTCCTTGGGCGGAGTGCGCGACGAGGCGGAAATTCGCGGCCACCGCCGCACCTATATCGGCTCGATGCCCGGCAAGATCCTGCAGGGCATGAAAAAGGCGAAGTCGTCGAACCCGCTGTTCCTGCTCGACGAGGTCGACAAGCTCGGCGCTGATTGGCGCGGCGATCCCTCCTCGGCGCTGCTCGAAGTGCTCGACCCCGAGCAGAACTCGAGCTTCAACGATCATTACCTCGAGGTCGATTACGACCTGTCGGATGTGCTGTTCGTCACGACAGCCAACACGCTGCGCATGCCGCAGCCGCTGATGGACCGGATGGAGATCATCCGCCTCCCCGGCTATACCGAGGACGAGAAGGTCGAGATCGCCAAGCGCCACCTGATCCCGAAGCAGATCAAGGCGCACGGTCTGAAAAAGGCCGAATGGAATATCAGCGACGACGCGCTGCGCGACGTGATCCGCTACTACACGCGCGAGGCGGGGGTTCGCAACCTCGAGCGAGAGATCGCCAATCTGACGCGCAAGGCGATCAAAGACATTCTGATGAAGAAGAGCGAGCGGGTCGGCGTCACCCGCCGCAATCTCGACAAATACGCCGGCGTCCGGCGGTTCCGCTTCGGCGAGGCCGAAACCGAGGACATGGTCGGTATCACGACCGGCCTTGCCTGGACCGAGGTCGGTGGCGAATTGCTCACCGTCGAGGCGGTCACACTGCCCGGCAAGGGGCGGGTCACCGCCACCGGCAAGCTCGGCGACGTGATGAAGGAGTCGGTGCAGGCGGCCGAAAGCTACGTCAAGGCGCGCAGCCACGCCTTCGGCATCAACCCGCGGATCTTCGAGAAGAGGGACATCCACGTCCACGTGCCGGAGGGCGCCACCCCGAAGGATGGCCCGTCCGCCGGCGTCGGCATGGTGACCTCGATCGTGTCGGTGCTGACCGGGATTCCGGTCAAGCGCGACATCGCGATGACCGGCGAGATCACGCTGCGCGGCCGCGTATTGCCGATCGGCGGGCTCAAGGAGAAGCTGCTGGCCGCGTTGCGCGGCGGTTTGAAGACCGTGCTGATCCCGTCGGAGAACGAGAAGGATCTCGCGGAGATCCCGGATAACGTCAAGCGCGGGCTCAAGATCATACCGGTGCGCACGGTGGATGAGTTGCTCAGCCATGCCTTGGCTGGCCCCCTGACCCCGATCGAGTGGGAAGAAGAAGCGGAGCCCGCAGCCGTCATTCCCGCGAAGGGCGAAGAGCGTCCGGGGCTGCTAACGCATTGATGTGCATTGCAGGGGCGAGATCGCCCTCCTAAAAGGTTAACGTCGGCACGCACCAACGGCCGGTAACAATTGAAAAAAGCTAGGTTTTGGCTGGTGCGCAGCGTTGACCCTTTCGGGGGGGCGCTCTAAACTCCGCGGCGCAAAATCGTCCTGCAACCATCCTGCATCTCGCTTAGGGGGCAACACGTGAATAGAAACGAGCTCGTCGATGCCGTTGCCGGCAAGGCCGACCTGTCGAAATCCTCTGCCAACAAGGCGGTCGAGGCGGTGTTCGAATCCATCACCGGTGCGCTGAAGGGGGGCACCGAAGTTCGTCTTGTCGGGTTCGGCACCTTCTCGGTTGCCCGCCGCGCCGCTTCGGAGGGCCGCAATCCCCGTACCGGCGAGAAGATCAAGATCGCTGCGTCGAAGCAGGCCAAGTTCAAACCCGGAAAGCGGCTGCGCGACGAACTCAACTAGGGCGGACGGGCCGCGCTCGCGCGGCCCGGTGCTCATCCGCCGCACTCGATCGCGGAAAACCCGGTGTAACTGGGTCCGAGTGGCGACTCCGGGCGATTAGCTCAGCTGGCAGAGCATCTCGTTTACACCGAGGGGGTCGGGGGTTCGAATCCCTCATCGCCCACCAGCTCCCTCGCGCTGTTCATGCTGGCATAGCCTCGACAGCCGATCAGCGACATCCGAACAACCGCAACCGCGGCGCAAGCGTGGGCCCTGGTGTGGCATCGCCGGTGAACCGAGCCTCGATGCGTGCAGTCATCGTGCCGGCCGGCGCATTGCTGATCCCGGATATGCGGCCGGGGAGTTGCTTGACACCCCCCGAGCGCCTAGCTAGGAGGTGTCGCCGCGATCGCGCGTCGCGGGGGCGTAGCTCAGTTGGTTAGAGCGCCGGCCTGTCACGCCGGAGGTCGCGGGTTCGAGCCCCGTCGCTCCCGCCATCGATCACCGCAGGAAAGCCTTGACGTCCAAGGAGTTCGTGCGGAGATCGCGGGCGTTAGTTACGAAGATCACGCTACAGAGCACCAAGCGGTCAGGCGATACAGGCGCGACGGATGGAAAGCCTGCTCAGCGAGTATTTCCCGATCCTGGTGTTTCTCGCGATCGCCGGTGCGATCGCGGTGGCGATGGTCGCCGCCTCGTTGGTGCTCGCGCGTCAGCAGCCGAATTCGGAGAAGCTGTCGCCCTACGAATGCGGCTTCGATCCGTTCGAGGACGCGCGGGTGCGCTTCGATGTCCGCTATTATCTTGTCGCCATCCTGTTCATCATTTTCGATCTGGAGGTCGCCTTCCTGTTCCCGTGGGCGGTCTCGCTCGGGGATATCGGGGTGTTCGGCTTCTGGTCGATGATCGTGTTTCTCGCCGTGCTGACGGTCGGCTTCATCTATGAATGGATGAAAGGGGCCCTCGAATGGGAGTGATCGACACGCCCAATCGGATCGTCCCCCCGGGTCCTGACCAGGATCTGCTGCTGCGCGCCGCGACCGAGGAAATCCAGGAGCGCGGCTTCATCGTTTCGAACGTCGATGCGCTGGTGAATTGGGCGCGCAGCGGCTCCTTGTGGCCGATGACCTTCGGGCTGGCGTGCTGTGCCGTCGAGATGATGCATACCGGCGCCAGCCGCTACGATCTCGATCGCTTCGGGGTCGTGTTCCGGCCGAGCCCGCGCCAATCGGATGTGATGATCGTCGCCGGCACGCTGTGCAACAAGATGGCGCCGGCCCTGCGCAAGGTCTACGACCAGATGGCCG
>Ga0209488_10003423_pt1 | contig 12731 bp, 14 predicted proteins | sample Rivendell_Oct201_8_FD_188349 | JGI IMG/M metagenome (GOLD analysis project Ga0209488, IMG submission 188349) | Vadose zone soil microbial communities from the Eel River Critical Zone Observatory, Northern California, USA -... | ecosystem: Environmental > Terrestrial > Soil > Vadose zone >...
TTTTCTGTGCACGCACAGAAAGGGACTGCTTTTGTCGGTGAATCAATTAGACCTCACTGTTTTCAGTCCGGGGCAGGGGGGCGGACCAATTTGTTGGACGATCGAAGATTTTCTGAAGTGAGAGTGCCCGTCTCGATAACGTGAGCGTCTGCAGTGGCCCTGGCACGTGAGCAGAATAAAGAACCGCCTTAGAAGAAACAAAAATCGTGCCCGGCGCACACTCCAACGATTCTACGTTCCGATGATCGAGACTTAGGCATTAACAGAACTCTGCACCACGCCATATCCAACATGAGCAAACGGACTGCCATAATTGATCCGATCTTTAGCGCTCTTTTTCACTCAATCTCAACGAGTTTGACGGCGGTGCAAGTGATCGCTTGCATCGAACCAAGGTAGAGATTTCCCTCCCCCGGGAAAATTTCCACTCTGATCTAAGTGAACTCTCTCCAGATACTCATCATCTGGCATAGAATGCCTAGCCGGGCCTATCGCGTTTAAAGTATGGGGGAGGATTCATGATTTATTCAGTCATTTCCGCAACGTGGTCAGCCTGTTTCGCACTCTGGAAGCTCAATGTAATGTTCCCTACTGGAGCCAGCAATATTGAGGAGATTACTCTGCGATGGGTTCACATCGTGGCGGGAATCTTTTGGGTCGGATTCCTGAGTTTCTTTGTGCTTGCGGGCGGGCCGATGCTGAAATCGCTCGATCCAGCAATCCGGGCGAAAGTTTTTCCGGAACTGGCTTCGCGAGGGCTGTGGTGGCTCCGATGGAGCGCACTGGTGGCTTGGCTGGCAGGCTTTCGCTATTTCATGATCCTGGCAAAGACCGATGCGGTCAATGCTGGACGGCCTCACGCGTGGGGCGGGTGGATCGGCATCTGGCTCGGCTGTTGGCTAGCCGCCTTCGCGATAGAAATGGTATTGATTCGCGCCGGAGAGGGTGCGCTGGGCAACAAGTTGGTCATCGGCGCGCTCGTGCTCTTTGTGATGACGGCTACGTCGTGGCTCGTCGTTTCGTTATTGGCACAGCCTGGGGTGAGCAACCGCACGCTCTCGATTTCCATCGGCGGCGGGCTGGGAACCATCCTGTTTTTCAATGTCTGGGGCATTGCCTGGCGATGCCAGAAGCGGCTGATCGCGTGGACACGCGCTTCCGTCGCGCAAGGAGCGCCCATGCCTCCCGAGGCGGAGAAGCTCGGACAAATGGCCACGCTCACGATGCAAATTAATCTCTGGCTGAGCTTTCCGATGCTGTTTTTCATGGCCGCCTCGGCGCACTTTCCGTTTCTCTCCGGCGGATAGAACGTGCCATATCTCTGAAATCCAATTTGTGGCGACTGCATTCTCTGTGTCCTCTGTGCTCTCTGAGTTGAAAGGGTTTTTCGGAAAAAGATTCAACACAGAGGACCCCGAGAACACAAAGGGCACAGAGAATTCTTTTCTTAACGGTTGAGGATGCGAGTTTGTCCGGGCGAGAGAAGAAGGTAACGGATGCCGCGCCACCGGATCTGCCGGCTGAAAAATGCGACCACTGTATTCCACAATGCCAGGAACGGCACGACCGCGGCCAGGAGAGTCCAGATCCAGCCGTCGGCCAGCAACTTCGGTTTCCAGCTTGGCAGCAACTCCATCACGGCCGTGAGGCGAAGAACCCCTCGCGCCATGGAAAACACCGGCGGCACCATCGCGAGCAAGAGAATTTGAATCGCAGGCACGCCCTCGATCAAGTTGACAAAGTACAGTCCGAGGCCAAGCAAAACTGCGCCGCAATACAACAGGTGCGCGAAACCACCAAGCCTCCAAAGTCTGGATTCGTAAACGCGCACGATGATGATTTGCCGGTTGGTGAATTCGAGCAGCCCCGCGGCATCACAATCATGAACGGTGGGGACCAAACATTCCGGGGCAAACAGAATGGGTGCGCCCGCGCGGCGCAATGCCGCCGTGAGCGATAAATCATCGCTCACCGAGCCACTCCAGTATTCGTAAACGCTCGCCTGCTCGAAGCGTTCGCGGCGGATGGCCGTGCCGCCGCCCCAGCAAAAGTTATTGTGGTGCTCGCCGAGGTAGGTTGCGGCGGGCGCATTCCAAGCAGAGGCGAGCGCGCTCCAGAATCCATGGCCCTGCCGGAAGAACCAGCGAAACGTGGTTACCGCGCCGAGATTTGCATCGGCCAGCGGCGCCACCAGATGCGACAACCAACTGCGTCCCGGGCGCCCGTCCGAATCGGCAAATACAAAAACGTCGTATCCTTCCTTCGCCTGCTGCACGGCTGCGCGAAGGTTGTTCACTTTCTCTCCGCATCCCTCGGGCCGCCCCCCGATAACGATGTGAACGCGGTGTTTGCTGGAAGCCGCGAGCTTGTCGAGAATCTTGCGGGCTGGGTCCTCGCCACTCGCCAATGCGAAAAAAATATCGTAGTCGGGATAGTCAAAAGATGTGAGGGCCGCGAGATTTTGCTCGAGCCCCGGTTCGATGCCCTTGACCGGACAAATCAGCGCGACGCGCGGCGCGTAGAAACCCGCATGGCTCCCGATCCTCCGCTGTGCCATGTGCAGCCAGCGCAACCCGTCCCAGAGGTTGTACAATCCCTGCAGGACTTGTTCCACGACCAGGAAGTAGAAGAGTGTGAGCAGCATGGCTGGCCGCCTTGCTTTAGCGTGCCAGGCGGAGCATATCAGATAACCTTGGCCGCACGGCACGGCGCAGCGAGAATTAGGATTGGGGCGTATTCAATTCGTACACTGGCGCGCCATCGGGAGGCTCACCGTTTCAGAGTGACGCCGAGGAATATCCGGCTGGCGACCGGCTGGTCGGCGCTGAACGCGGGAATAAATTTCCATTTCGAAGTCGAACCCATGAGTCCCTCGTCAACTTGACCATTACCCAGCATTTCCGCGGACCGGACTTTTCCCGCGGAATCAATCACCAGTTTCAAGTTCGACTCCGATTGCGCCAACCCTAGCTCATATGCGGTCAACGGAGGCGGACGTTGCATGAGAATGGGTTTGGGCGGCGTTATTTCTAGTTGGGGCGTTACGTCTTTGGGCGTAACTCCTGGCGTTGCTGCCACGATGGTTGTCGCATCGAAGATCTTCGCGTGAATTTCCCGCCCACTGGGAATTGCCTTTGACACACCGTCCACCTGGGCGTGAATCCCGCGAGCACGCGCGTTCAAGATTGCGGCACGAATCCGATCCACATCCGACGCAGGCCACATGTCGGCCAGGGAACGCCAGGCCTCCTGTTCACGACCGCTGTAGAGGTAAGACCAAACGATTTCCAATACTTTTACTTTCACTCTTCGCAGATGAAATAGCCGGTCTGCGGGGAAGATGGCAGTGGCCGCCAATCTGCCATCACTGCTTTTGAAATCGCCAAGATCTTGCGAAGTGAGCTTGGCCCGCTCCTCAGCGATTTTCTGATCAAAATATGGTTGGAACTCGGAACTCACGTCCAGCAACTGGCCGCGTACGAAGCGGAGGACCATTGGAGGTGCGAAGTCCAGATCGCTCAAGAGTAGGTTCTCGAAGCCCTCCACTGACGCGGCATCGTCAGTCCAGATTTCCACGCGACCGTCTAGATCGGTGTCAGCGGCGCTGAAGAACTCTCCGCCAGTAATGGTGCGCAGTAACACTGGCGGTGTACGCAAAGAATAGATCTTATACACCATGCAACATTCGGGCGCTGATTTCTTCGCTTGAAAGGCGACAACGGGCACGGCCAAGCCGAGATCCACTCCAAACGCATCGACATCCAGCTGCGCAGCTGCGGCCATGATGACCAGGTTTTGGTTCGTCCAAGTGAGCGTTGCCTCACAGACTCGCGTCGCCAATTCCCCGTTTCTTGCCGCTCCAACATGCACTTTAACGCCTGTGTGGAACTCCGTATCGAAATCGCCGGCGCCGTCACGGCAGATCACATCGTGGCTTTGGGCATGGCAGACGGTAGCGGTTAGGCAGGAAAGCAAAGACAATGCGACTGCTACCGCACTACGGCGCAATCGAGTTGGCACGCTTTGCAAACGATCACACCGTGGACCGGATGAGTTCTCCAGGGCCTTGGCCTGGGCAAAAGTTTGGCAAATATTCGCCATAACTTCCATTTGGAAGGCCTGCCCCGTGTTGCTGGGGGTTTTCGAGTCCACGGTCTAGTCGACCACGTCGCTGCCAAACGCAGCTCCATTCAATGTTCTGACCAGCAAACCGAACATTAGCCCCATTCCATACCCTTCGTGGCCACCGACAGGGACAAAAAAACCTTCGCTCGCGCGTTTTGGATCGGTCAAGGGCTGGCCTGGCCGGTCGATCATCCAACCTTCCGGCATCGGCTCGTTGCGCTGGGCTTTGAGCCTGATCTTGCCACACATCGAATGCCACATAGATTTTTGGGGACATATACTGAGTGAGTTCATTTGATAACCCGCGCGCCCTCTGCCGCAGGAGCTGCAGATCTCGGATGCACGTGCTCTTTTCAAGGCCGGCGACTTACGGCACCACCTCGTAGACCTGAACCACTGCGTCGGTCGCTCCATGGTGATTCACCGCTAGATAGTAACGATTCAATTGCGGCACCAGAAATGAGGTTATGGAGTGAAAGGCGCTTGGAATCTGGCCGAGGAGGTCATAACGCTCACCCTCGTCGCTCTTTTGAAATACGTTAATGAATGGAACTCCTGTAACGTAAATCCTCCTCAATTTCGCATCGTAAACCGCGTCATCGACCATGCCCCCGGACAGCAGGGTGGTAATGATCTTCCCGGAATTCGTATCGATGACGACGAGCTTCCCGGGTTCCCGAGCGTGTATAAACAACCGATGATCGGCTTCGTCAAACGCCATCGAGCCATTATTATGGCCTTCTTGAGCGATGGACCACGTATCAATCACAATTCGTTTCTCCCGGTCAATGACTGCCACGGCGGCTTTGTTGTACAAATTGACAAACATCCTTGGCCCCGAATGCTCGACCGCCATCGCCTCTACGCGGTCGGCGCCATCAATTCGGATATCGCCTACTTTCTTTCCGCTCGTTGTGTCCACGATACTGAGCAAACAAAAATCTTCTTTGGCTTGTTTGCCTCCGTTGCCGACATAAAATAATTTGCTGGCGGGATCATAAACGCTAGCGTCCGCATGGGCGCCCAATGGGATGGTCCCTAAGAGCTCATAGGTGGTTCCGTCATAGATCTCGACTTGGTTCGGTCCTCCATCATCCACTACAAAGAGCTTCTTTGAATCCGGATTGTAGGCCATCGAATGGGGCGCTTTCGGCCCGGCGATCTTGTGGATTACCTTGTTGGTGCTTAGATCGATGACTTCAATTGCTGAATTATCCTCGGCGGCGAGGAATAACCGTTTCCCCGGAAGATCCACTTGAAAGTGATCGAAATCGCCGTCCTTGAGCCCCGGAAGGGGAATCGTCTGAATCAGTTTCAACGGTCCCGGCACCTGGGCCCTTGTGCCGACTGCAAGTAGTGCGAAAACAGCTAGAGAGATCGCAACCGATTTTTTCAAAGCTTCCTCCTCGGAAAGTTAACTGAAAACCTCTGCAATGCCTCACTCGTTATGCGGGTTTTGGGGACACCCGCTCTTAATAGGCTCTGTTCGATCAAAGTCGAAGCAGCTTGACCAAGGTCCCGCCGAGAATCGTTTCCTTCTCGGCGTCGCTCAGGAACGACGCGTTCAGGATTGTATCCACACTGGTAGGCCAGTTAAAGGGCTCGTCCGTTCCGAAGACGACCTGGCCGGCGCCGACTTCCGCGACCAAGTGCCGCAGACCCTCTTCGGAAACAACAATGGAATCGACAAGAACCTGGCTCTTCAAGTACTCGCTCGGGTGTTTCTTGTTCGCACAGTTGGCATTATTCCGCACCTGGCAGGCCACCTCAAATCGTCCGAGATAGGACGGCATGTATCCGCCGCCATGAGCCGCGCAGATTTTCAGGCCAGGGAAGCGATCCAGGGTTCCGTCAAACATCATGCGGGTAAGGAAGACAGCGGTTTCGAGAGGATTTCCGATGATGTTCCCCAAGTCACCTTTTCCTTTAAGTCCGTCGGGCTTGACTACATTCTCGGCAGACTGAGGGTGCATGAAAACGATGACGCCAAGTTCCTGCGCCTTGGCCCAGAACGGGTCAAATCTGGGTCCCGACAGATCCTCGCCCATCACATGACCGCCGATGGCGGCGCCTCGCGCTCCCAATTCTTTGACGGCATGCTCCAATTGCTCGGCCGCCAGATCAGGAAATTGCAGCGCGACCGAGGAAAGACCGACGTAGCGATCGGGATGGGCCTTGCACCACTCGGAGAGCTTTTCATCGTGAAGCTTGACGATCTTGCTCGCGAGTTCACGGTCTGCCGCATAGAACCAGAAACCATTGATGCTCAGCACCTGAACGTCAATTCCCCGGTCGTCGAGCGACTTCAAACGATCCGGTCCCATGACGTTGGGTCCGCGGGCGCGATTGCCTGCACTCGAAGCGAGGGGCGTATCCTTGACGACGTCCCACACTTCCGGCACCACGCAGTGGGCATGCATGTCGACCACCTTTACGCGCTTGCCTCCCACGAATACTTCCCGGCGCTTTGCTGGCGCGGCCTGAGGCGCCTGGAGAGCGGCATCCGCAAACCCGCCACCGCTGACGAGTACTCCCGCAGTTGCGCCCGCCACGGTCTTCAAGAAATCCCTGCGATTCCGCATGGGCTCCTCCCAGATTTCACCCTCTTAAACGAACTTCACGGCGCAAATTTGCTGTCCTTGATTACATCCCGCCAGCGTAGAAGTCAAGGAATCGCGGCGATCAGTGGCAGGTCCATTTGTTTGGTGGGGAGTATTCGCCAATCAAAAGGAGAATACAGGACGGGACAGAAAAACCCCGGGTCTGAAGCGTGGTCTATGCATCCCGACTCGGTCGGGGACCCGGGCTACAGTATTTGCGAAATCGTGTGTTTCTATAGCCCGCCTCTTTAGACGCGGTGGGCTCTTTTTGCGAGGTTATGCAACCTGGGCTAGGCAATTCTTTCGTTGCTTTGGCCGATATTCTTTCTTGGAGCGCGGAAGTTAAACGGATTGTGCCTAGGGCCGAGGCGAAGGGTCTTTCCCGCAGTCATGTCGATCGCATAAAACTGGTTTTCCGACCTGCGGGTCAATTCCTGCAAATGGAGGCGCGCATTCCCGAGTCCAGAAACGGAAGCCCGCCAAAGCGATGAACCATCGGGGAATTTCTCAAAGAGGTCATATTCACGAGTCATAGAACCCCCCCAGAACTTAACAAGGCTCTTACTCGCCCTCGATATTAGCCATGGTCAACTCGAAAGTCAAATTCATCGTTTCAATCGGAAAGATCGGATTTTGGAGTGTCTCTGGGATCATGGCCCCGCTCAAATATTTTGGACTGAGTCTTCGCGCCCTGCGCCCTTTGAACTCTCCGCTAACTCTGTGTTCGAGGGCTTCCTGCCTGACCTTCCTTTCCGGGCGCGTTCGGCAGCCGCACGGGCTGTGCTATAGTGAATTGTCCCCTTGCGTTGGCGAATATGGGCAAACTGCGCATCTCCATCGTGGAATTTCTGAATACGGCGCCGCTGGTCTGGGGCTTCACGGACGGCCCTCTCACGGGCCGGTACGACCTCTCGTTCGCCGTGCCGTCGCAGTGCGCCGAAGACCTGAAGGCGGGCCGCGCCGACGTGGGCATCATCCCTGCCATCGAGTATCAGCGCATGGAAAACGTGATAGCCCTGCCGGGCATGGCGGTGGCAGCCAAGAACGAAGCGCGCAGCCTTCTCGTCGTGTCGAAGGTGCCCATCGACCAGGCGCGGAGTTTCGCGTTAGACACCAATTCCCGTAGTTCGGTTGGCCTCGTGCGAGTGCTTTGCCAGCGGCACTGGAACATCGCACCGGAATTCATCGACGCGGCGCCCGATGTGGACGAAATGCTCGGCCGGGCCGACGCCGCGCTGATCATCGGCGATCCGGCGCTGCGCCTGCGCATCAGGCTGGATGAGCTCGAAGCAAAAGTGCCGCAGGGTAAGGACTGCTGTTGCGGCGATGACGGCGAGCCGTTGGTCAAAGGTGTCCAGACGTTGTTCGTTTACGACATCGTGCAGCAATGGCGCGAAATGACCGGCCATGCGTGCGTGTTGGCGATCTGGGTGGCGCGTCGCGGCACGGTCACGCCGGAAATCGTCGCGGACTTTCAGGCGTCGCGTGAATATGGCCTCGCGCACATTGGCGAAATTGCCGAAGGCGCGTCGCTGAAGCTCGATTTGCCGCCGCGCGCGCTCGAGCAATATCTGACCGAGAATATTGATTATTCGCTCGATGAGGAAAATCTGGCGGGCTTGAACCTGTATTTTGAGGAGTGCCTCCGCGCCGGGTTGATTCCGCGATTCCGGGAACTCGAATTCGTCGGCGGAGTAAATGCAGCGCAGCAGAAGGTTGCGAGATAAAGTAAGGACTCAATCGTGATGGGACTGACACAGCAGGAAGCGCTCGACCTGTTTCGCTCCGATGACCTGATCGGCATCGGCATGGCCGCGATGGAGATGCGCCGCAAGAAAACGGACCCTCGCGTGGCGACTTATCAGATCGATCGCAACATCAACTACACGAATTTCTGCACCGAATACTGCTCGTTCTGCGCGTTCTATCGCCCGCTCGGCTCGAAGGAAGGCTATCTGCTTTCGTTTGAAACCATCTACAAAAAAATTGAAGAAATGCTTGAACTGGGCGGCACGGGCATCCTGTTACAAGGCGGCTTGCACCCGGACCTGCGCGTCGAGTATTACGAAAATCTGCTGCGCTCGCTCAAACAGCGTTTCCCGCAAGTCCATCTGCACTGTTTCTCGGCGCCGGAGATCGGCTGCATTGCGGAAGTCTCCGGCCTCAGCGTGCGCGAAACGATCGCGCGATTGATGGCCGCGGGGCTTGACTCGATTCCCGGCGGCGGCGCGGAAATTTTAGATGATGAAATCCGCGCGCGCATTTCGCGCCTGAAGTGTACCTCCGACGAATGGGAGGACATGCACCGCGTCGCGCACTCGCTCGGCATGCGCACCACCGCCACAATGATGTTCGGCTGCGGCGAGGAATACCGCCACCGCGTCAATCATCTCGAACGCCTGCGCCGCATCCAGGAAGATACCGGAGGCTTCACCGCGTTCATTCCCTGGATGTTTGCGCCTGAAAATACGCCACTCGGAAAGAAAGTGCCGGAAGCAACCGCCGTCGATTACCTGAAGACGCTGGCGATCAGCCGGCTCTATCTCGACAACATCGATCACATCCAGTCGAGCTGGCTGACGCCGGGAATTAAAGTTTGCCAGGTGGGCTTGCAGTTTGGCGCCGATGACGTTGGCAGCATCTTGATTGAAGAAAACGTCGTCTTCGCCGCCGGCGTGCGCAACCGCACCAACGAAGGCGAGTTGCGCCGCATCATTTCCGACGCTGGATACATCCCCGCCCAGCGCGATACGCTGTATCGTTCCTATTCCTTGAAATAAATCATTCTGGAATTAATTTCGGGCTCTACGGTTATTCGTTCTGCCACACCTGCGCCGCCTTTGCGATGCCGACTTCGAGCGACGCAAAAGGGTCCGCATAGCCGGCAGCGCGTAGGGCGGCGATGTCGGCTTGCGTGTGGCTCTGATACTTTTCGCGGAGCCCTTCCGGAAATGGAATGTACTCAACGGCACCTTTGCCCAGGGCGCGGCTCAACTGCTTCACCACTTCGTTGAACGTCCGGGCCTGGCCGGTCCCGACGTTGAAGATACCCTTCCGGACTGGACCCCCTGCGAAGAAAAGATTGACTCCGATCACGTCCGAGACAGAAACGAAGTCGCGCCGCTGCTCGCCCGCGGCAAAACCACCACTGCCCTCGAAAAGCCGCGCACGGCCATCCCGCCGGAGCTGGCAATACAACTGGTAGATCATCGAAGCCATGCGTCCTTTGTGGGTTTCCCGAGGGCCGTACGCGTTGAAATAGCGCAGGCCGGCGACGGGACTGGAAACAGAGGGAAGAATCGAGCGGACGTAATTGTCGAAAATGAGTTTCGACTGGCCATAGAGATTGAGCGGCGCCTCGTTTTCGGACGACTCGCGGAAATTTTGATTCGCTCCGTAGATGGCTGCGCTCGAGGCGTACACCAGTGGAATTTTCTTCTCGATCGCGAAACGCAACACGCTTTTCGAAAACGATACGTTGTTCTCCATCATGAAGCGTTCGTCCGTGCAGGTCGTATCCGCGCAGGCGCCCTGATGGAGGATGGCTTCAATGCGGTCAGGCAGGGCGTTGCGGCTCAGCGTTTTGAGGAATTCCTCGGGCGGCAACAAATCGGTGAAGCGCAAATCGCTGAGATTTCCGAAGTCTTTGTTTTGCCGGTCCACGACCAGAATTTCGGTGTGTCCGCGGCCATTCAAGGCCTGGATGAGATTGCTTCCGATAAACCCGGCGCCGCCGGTTACGATCCACATGGTTATGAGTGTTCCGGAGCGTCCTCTGTCGATTTGAAGACCAAATTCACGCAGCCGGGAACGCCAATCTCCAGATTGGCGAGTTGAAAGGCGCCATTCGGGAGAATGGCGTTCCCGGGGGGTCGCCGAGCTAATTCTGTTCGGGTACGAGCGCGACGCTGATTTCCACGACGGCTCCCTCCTTGAGGCCGAGCGGCTCGGCGGGAACCAGAACGCCATCACGATAACGCGCCCGGACTTTGCGCGGCGCGGAGGTTGACGCCCCGGACCCGGCTTTCGAAGCGTAGGCAACATTTTGTTGGCCGGCCTTTTGCGCGGGGCTCCGCTCGGAGCCGAACGAAGGCTTGACGCCGGACGTGTTGTCGAGCGCGGCGTTGGCAGCGGCGTCTGCTTCGTGATTTTGTTCGCGCGGCACATACTGGATCGCGAACGCTTCGAGACCTGCGGCCAATTTCTTGGCGCGCTCGTGGAGAGGCCGCAAGTCCGGGTGCTTCACTTTGTACAAGCCCTTGATCTGATTCACGATCAATTGCGAGTCGCTCTGGACGCGCAATCGTTTGATCCCGTTCGCCACGGCGTAATCGAGCGCCGCGATCAGCGCGTAATATTCGGCGACATTGTTCGTGTGCCGGCCGATATATTTTCCGAGCGATTCGAGCGGCGTCCCGTCGGGCCGCCGCAATACCAGACCGTAAGACGCAGGGCCGGGATTCCCGCGCGCCGCGCCATCAATATTCGCCGTGTACACGCCCTCCAGGCGCGCCGCCGGCGATTCAGTGTCGGCAAATAGCTTTCCGGACACTTTGTGAGCGGGCTTAATCATCGATTTTTTCGAGCGATCGCGTTTTTGGCCGGCAGTTTCCGAAATCTGGCAAGTGGAGAGTTGATGGAATTGTGGGTCGGTGCTTCAGCACCGACATACAACCGACAGCTCGCTCCTGGGCTTTAGCCCCTGAAGCGCCAGGGCCTGAAGGCCCAATCGTCAAACATCGTGTTTGTCGGACCTGAAGGTCCGACCCACAAGACCTAAATGGCCTCAGCATACGATTAGCTTTCATGGGTAGGTGCGGCAGGGGCAACTGCCGTGGACGCCGCCGCAGACGCAGGAGCCTGCGCTGGCTTGTGGTCGGCGTAATAGAGGATGCGCGTGCAAGTCTCGCAGTGGAAGAATTCCTCGTTCTCGGGGCGCTGCAATTTCTGGATCACATGCGGGCGGATGTGGACGCCGCACTGGCCGCAACCTTCGCCGCGGATTTCGGCCAGGGAGATGCCACCATGCCGCTTCGCGATGCGCTCGTAGTGGTCGACCAAATCTTCGGGCACTGCCGCGACAGCCTTGGCCCGCACAGCTTCGGCCGCGGTGAGTTCCTTTTGCGCGGCGTTGTATTCGGACTGAATCGTGTGGCGCTCCACGTTGGCGGCCGCTTCCACTTGCTTCACGGCCACCTCAGCGGCCTTTAACTGGCGCTCATATTCCTCACCGGCCACCATGCGGTCGAGCAGGCGATCCTCCGCCTTGGCAACTTCGTCCTCGGCGTTTTGGATCTCGTGCTGCAGCGCCTTGTACGCTTCGTTGGTTTTGACCTCGCCGCTTTGGTTGCGGTATTTCTTGGCGCGTTCTTTCCATTGCTCGACGTCCATCTCGTACGTTTTGCGGTCTTTCAGACTGCCGGTCAGCGCGTCCTTTGCCGTGGTGATTTGCTGCCGCACAGCGGTGACGCGGCCTTCGAGTTCCGCAAGGCGTTTTGGGAACCGGCTCATGCGCTCGCGAATTTCGATCAGGCGGAGATCAACAGCTTGCAGCTCAATCAGGTATTTGAGGTGGGGGTGCATCCGAGGCCTATTTTAGCACAGGCAGCGCGCCGGGCTTGGATCACATTTCATCTCCAACCGTGGTTTTCAGGCCGCGTTTTTCGCGCTAGACTCATGGGCCGAGATTCCTAGAGATTTTCAGGAGGAAAGAGAAATGCCCTATGTGAACATCACGTGGCTCGAGGGGCGCACGGTCGATCAAAAACGCAAAGTCGCCCAACGAGTAACGCAAGTGCTCATGGAAGAAGCGGCTGCCAAGAGCGAGAGCACCCACATCGTATTCGTGGACTTACCCACGACCAATTTTGCAACAGGAGGAGTTACAGTCGCCGACAAAAAGCATAATCCATAACAGGGACGCGCCGCAGGAGTGTGCGCTTAGTCGCCTTGGTGTACCTCCATCGTTTGGTCGATGGTGTACGTCGGCCAGTGCGGCGGCTCGAC
>Ga0209488_10003424_pt1 | contig 12729 bp, 5 predicted proteins | sample Rivendell_Oct201_8_FD_188349 | JGI IMG/M metagenome (GOLD analysis project Ga0209488, IMG submission 188349) | Vadose zone soil microbial communities from the Eel River Critical Zone Observatory, Northern California, USA -... | ecosystem: Environmental > Terrestrial > Soil > Vadose zone >...
AAGCGATGGCGCAAGGCCCCTTGCGCGCCTTACTCGGTGGCGACAACCATCTGGCGCAAGCGCGCCGATAGCCGGTTTTTCGAGGATGGGCACAGCGACCTTTGGGAAGGGCTCAAGCAGACGTTTCGGCTATTTGAAGATACGGAGCACGCCTCGCAATTGGGCCTGACTGCGCTTGATGGCGAACTGTTTGGGCGCTTCGCCTGCGCCCATCTGATCGACACCGAGCGTGAGGCGGGCCCGAAGCTCCGCAACGACCTGCTTCTCTCCGCCATCTGGCATCTTTCCACCTTCGAGGACGCGGACGGCCGCCGCAAGAGCGGTGTACGCCGGCGGGTCAATTTTGGTGGACTCGACGTGGAGGAACTGGGCTCGGTCTATGAGAGCCTTCTCGAATTCCATCCCGATGTGAAAATTGACGGCGAATACTCGAAATTCGAACTTGTCGCCGGTACCGAGCGCAAATCCACCGGTTCCTATTACACGCCGCCGGAACTGGTCCGCGAGTTGATCAAGAGCGCGCTGGAGCCAGTGATCGAGGATCGGATCGCGAAGGTAAAGACGCGCGACGAGAAGGAACGTGCCCTTCTATCGTTGAAAATATGCGATCCGGCTTCTGGCTCCGGTCATTTCATGCTCGCCGCTGCACGGCGACTCGGCCGCGAACTAGCGCGTGTGCGTTCAGGTGAGGCCGAACCCAACCCCGCCGATCACCGCCACGCTATCCGCGATGTCATCCGCCGCTGCATTTACGCGGTCGACAAGAACCCGTTGGCTGTCGATCTCTGCAAAGTGGCGCTCTGGATCGAGGGCCACGAGCCAGGCCTGCCGCTTTCCTTCCTCGACCATCACGTCAAATGTGGTGACAGCCTCGTCGGCGTATTCGACCTCGATGCTCTGCGCGCCGGCGTGCCCGACGACGCCTACAAGCCCGTAACCGGGGACGACAGGGCGGTCGCGAATGAAATTAAGAAGCGTAACCGCGCTGATGCCAAGGGTCTGTTTCGCCACAACATCCAGAGCAGCGTCGACCGCATTGCCGGTGCGTTCGCCGCCATCGCCGATCTTCCGGAGGGGGTTCCCGACGAAGTGCGAGCCAAGGAGATAGCCCACGCGGCCCTGCGGCGGGGCGATGATTGGGAGCGGGCGAAATGGGCATGCGATTTGTGGACCGGGGCCTTCTTCATGCCGCTGACGAGGGAGAGCATTGGAACGGTGCCAACCACTCGGCATGTTTGGGAGGCCGCTGCAGGGCATCTGCCGCAGGGTCGGTTGGCTGCGAATACGACTGAATTTGCTCATCGCCAGCCATTCTTCCACTGGCCGCTTGAGTTTCCGGAAGTTTTTACTGCTCGCGGCTTTGATGTGATGCTTGGCAACCCGCCCTGGGAGCGAATTAAGCTGCACGAGAAGGAGTTTTTCGCAACTCGTGACCACGAAATTGCTAACGCACCGAACAAGGTCGCGCGCGACCAATCGATCAAGGCGCTGGATGCCGCGGACGCTCCGCATGAGAAGCGAGCGCTTGCCCGTGAATGGCAGCAAGTGAAGCACGCTTCGGAATGTGAAAGCGAGTTCGCGCGCCAATGCGGTCGATATCCGCTTACTGCCTTTGGCGACATCAACACTTACGCTATCTTCGCTGAAACCTTCATGGCAGGCATACGTTCTGACGGTCGCGCCGGCTTTATCGTTCCCACCGGCATCGCCACTGACAATATGACGAAATTATTTTTCGGACACGTCATGTCGAAGAAGCGCCTCGTGAGCCTCTTCGATTTTGAGAATCGTGAGGGTATTTTTCCAGGAGTTCACAGGAGCTACAAGTTCTCGCTGGTTACTCTCGGGAGCAAAACACTTGAGGCCGAGTTTGCATTTTTCCTAACCCAGACAGAGCACCTCGCCGACACTCGCCGCCGTTTCACGCTTTCGGAGGCGGATATCAGCCTCCTCAACCCGAACACATGCACGGCGCCGGTGTTTCGCAGCGAGGCGGACGCAGAGTTGACGAGAAAGATTTACCGATCCGTTCCCGTGCTCGTGGACGAGACAAAAGGCGATGCCGGAAATTCATGGCGTTTGCAGGTGCGCACTAGAATTTGGCACATGACGGAGGATGCCGGATGGTTTCGCACCTGCGCTCAATTATTAGCTGGCAGCGGACGGCGGGAGGGGTCGATTTGGACTATGCCCGACGGCGGCCGGTACGTTCCGCTGTATGAAGCCAAGATGGTGCATCAGTTCGATCATCGCTGGGCTACCTATGAGAATGACAGCGAGACTTCGCGTGAAGTGTCGCTAGTTGAAAAGCAGGATCCAACGTACTTACCGCAACCAAGGTACTGGGTGCCTGAAGCCAAGGTCGAGGCTCGGCTTCGTGCTGCCGGTTGGTCGCATGACTGGCTTATGGGCTGGCGCGATATTACAAACGCGACAAACGAGCGAACAATGATTGCGGCAGTGATTCCGAGGACAGGAGCGGGGAATAATTTTCCCCTATTTGTCTTTCAGGCGCCACCTGGGCCACATGAGATTGCAGGCCTCGTCGGAAATCTTTCGTCGCTTGTGTTAGATTTCCATGCGCGTCACAAGGTTGGAGGAACTCACGTCAATTTTTTCATCGCGCAACAATTTGCGGTAATTCCACCAGACTCATACGATCGTACGCATCTAAATTTTATTACCCCGCGCGTTCTCGAACTCATATACACCGCCGAAGACATGCGTCCATTTGCCAAGGATTTTGGCTACGACGGCCCGCCCTTCCGCTGGGAGCCCAGACGCCGTGCGCTGCTCCGTGCCGAACTCGACGCCTACTACGCCTTCCTTTATGGTCTCACGCGCCGGGAACTCCAATACATCCTCGATCCCAAAGCGGTGATGGGCGAGGGCTACCCATCAGAGACCTTCCGAGTGCTCAAGGACAACGAGATCAAGGAATTCGGCGAATACCGCACACAACGCCTTGTTTTGGAAGCCTGGGATCGCTTTGTCGCCGATGGCACTTTCGACCCCGTGCGCTTGCGCGAGCCTCAATACATTGACCGTGTGGCACAGGAACTCACCGCTACACGCACCAAGCTCGAAGAAACCGAGCGCAACTACCTTTCCCTGATCGCGCGCGCGAACGAAACTCCGAAGCCCACCCTGTTTGTCGAAGGTGGCACAGACGCAGCGGTTCTCGAAGCGGCATGGTCGGTGTTTTTTCCAACCGAGCCTATTCCCGTGAAAGTGCTGTCCGCCGGCGGCACAACGCAAATGGGCAGCTTGGCCGGCAAAGGCAAGGCGCTGCGGGAGGTGCTGGGCGATCGGTTGGTCCTTGCATTTGCAGATAACGATTGGGAAGGGCGCAGGTTGGTGGCGGAGGACGGCAAAATTCGTCCTGGCGGCGTCTGGCGTCAATTGCCGAATGGCATCCACTGGTGCGTCTTGAAGCCAACCGAAGGCTTTGCAAAGGCGATGAGTGCGCACAAAGTTCCTTCCGAATATTGGCCCTTCACTATCGAGGCGGCCTTCCCGACGGAGCTGCGGCGACAGGCCCAGGCTGTCGGCGCGTACAATCTCTCCGGCGCCCTTCAGGCCGAACTCTTTAACAATCCTGACCTCGCTCGGCGCCTCGTGGCGTTGTTGCCGACGCTCAACCCGGACGACGACGCTTATTGGTACCTGATGGCCCCAGCCGCGGAGGCTAAAGAGCCATTCGCCGCTTGGGTTACTGACCCCAAGCGGCGCACCGAGGAAAATTACGCAGCATTTGAGGAAATTGTCCGGGGACTGCGTTCGGTCCTCGCCTCACGTAGCGACAATTCTGGCGGTGTGGCCAGGGCCCGCGGCGCGGCATGAGCTTGGGGACTATGCCGCAGAAGACGCTGTCCAAAGCCCAGGGAATCAGGCAGAAACGCTGACCTTGACTGGTGTCAATAATTGATTCATTGTGGAGAACAAACATAGAACAAATTGGCGGCCAAGCAGGCGGGTGAGTTGGACCCGCGGGCGCCCGGATCCGCCATGTGTTTGAACCTGGACCTTAGCAATTCTGGATTGGGATGAAGGCCGCGGACGCTCATAGGACGTACGAAATACGTTGCCCGGTCTACGGCTTTATCACGCTGAACGACTGGGAGTGGCAGATCATTGCTCAACCGGCCTACCAGCGCCTTCGGCGTATTCGGCAGCTTGCATGGACCGACTACGTTTTTCCCGGGGCGATGCACACGCGGTTCGAGCACTCGCTCGGCGTCATGCACATGGCGACGATGCTTTACGACGGAGTAGTGGATCGGTCGCGCGCAATATTGCAATCCGAGCTTGGGTATAACGACGATGGGCTGAGGCGTCACAAGGCGCTCGTTCGACTAACGGCGCTGTTCCACGATGTCGGCCACAGCCCATTTTCACACGCCGCCGAGGAGCTATTCCCGTTTCGGAATGGAAAGGATGGCGACCGCTTCCAGCACGAAGAGTACTCAGCAGCGATTGTCCGCAATCATTTCAACGACGTCATCAGGAATCATCCGCTCAATACGAACTATGATTTTTCCGCTGAGGACATCGCAAACCTCCTCGAAGGTGACCCCAAAGCTGGAAAGGCACTGTTCTGGCGCGATCTAATTTCCGGTCAGCTGGATGCGGATCGAATGGACTATCTCTTGCGCGACTCGTTGCATTGCGGTGTCAGTTATGGGCGATACGATTGGCAACGTCTTGCACATACTGTCGTTGCTGTGCCCCCGACTGCCGAAGGCGGACCGCGCGTTGGTGTGACAGAAGGTGGTTGGCATGCAGCCGAAGGATTGATCGTCGCGCGCTATTTCATGTTCACACAGGTATACTTTCATAAGACGCGCGTGATCTATGACTATCATCTACAAGAGGCATTGACTAATCTCTTACCGGGCGGTCTTTTCCCGGGTCCGACGGGAAGCCACCTCGATAAATATCTGACGTGGGATGACTGGCGCGTTCTCGGTCTGCTGCAGAAGGGACAAGGTGGCGAGCATGGTAAACGGTTGGCCGGGCGCGACCACTTTCGCGAAGTGATCCACACGTCCGAGACTCCGTCAGCAAGTGATCGGGACCGGCTTGTAAAGTGGCGTGAAGCTCTTGGCAACCTCCTCGCTGCCGAGATGCCAGCTGATAAATCCTGGTACAAGGCGGGTCCGGCTGACATTCAAATCCTTGCCGATACGCCCAAGTCCGAAGTGGAACCGCTTTCGAAGTTCTCATCAGTCGTTCGGAATATGGAACCCATTCGGCTCGTGCGCCTGTATTCACGAACTGAGCACCGCGAGGAAGCGATCGCTCGTGTGGCAGACATCTAAGGGAGAATAAAATGTCAAAAACTGAGAACCAGTTCGATCGAGTCGCGTTGATCGCTCATCTTGTTGCTCGAGCTCCGACGAAACTTGGGCGAACGGCACTTATGAAATGTCTGTTTTTTCTAAAGGTTGTGAAGCATGTGCCGCTGCCTTATAATTTCGGACTTTATACATATGGGCCATTTGACAGCGATGTGCTTGACGACCTTCAGTACGCAGAAGCACTCGGCGCGGTAGAAGGCACGCTCGTTCAGTATCAGAGAGGGCGCGGTTACGAATATCAACGCGGTCCGAAGCTCGAAGAGGTAGAGAAACAATCTCGGCAATTTCTTTCCTGCCACGAACAGAGCATCAACTGGGTACTAAGCGAATTTGGGCGTCGGTCTGCCATTGATTTGGAGATGGCAAGCACGCTTGTGTATATCGATCGCGTGACGAACGGAAAGAAATCAACGATAGCCGACCTTGCTAGGAAGGTCCATGAAGTGAAGCCACACCTTGCACTCGATACGATTGAAAGGGAAGCTCGCACTCTTAAAGACAGGGGCCTTTTGCAAGCGGCAGCCTAATGTAGAGACGAGAACATGGTTTTTGACGTATTTGGCCTGCGCGATCACGTCGTCCGCGAGTACCGCCGGTATGTGGAGAGCTTCATCCATATCCGCGATCAGCGCATCGAGGGCTTCGTCCAGGATATGCTGGCGCGGGGTGAACTCTGGCCCGACGCCGTTCTTCAGCTCAACCCCGCCTACGAGCCTTCCGACACACTCGCCGACCTCGCCGCCGCTGGCACGATCGGGAAAGGCACTGCGCGCTTCTTCGGGCCAAGCATCCGGCTCCATAAACATCAGGCCGAAGCTGTCACGGCCGCTCGAAATAACGAGCCCTACCTCGTCTCCACCGGCACCGGATCGGGCAAGAGCCTGACCTACCTCGTTCCGATTGTGGACCACGTGCTCAAGAACAATCCGGCCGATCATTCTGTGCGCGCGCTCATTGTTTATCCGACCAACGCCCTGATCAACAGTCAGCTCAAGGCATTGCAGGATTTCAAGAAGAATTGGCCCGACTGCCCGATAACTTTTTCGCGCTATACCGGGCAAGACCGTGGCAAGGACCGCGACCGAATTTTGACCGATCCGCCACATATCCTGCTGACCAATTATGTGATGCTCGAATACATGCTGATCCGACCAACGGATCGCTCGCTTCTGCATCAGGCCACTCGGGCACTGAAGTTTCTCGCGGTCGACGAGTTGCACGTCTATCGCGGCCGACAAGGCGCCGATGTCGCGATGCTGATGCGCCGGGTGCGTCAGCGGGCCGGCCGCGACGATCTTTTGTGTATCGGCACTTCGGCTACTTTAGCTACAGGCGAGGATCGCAATGCGACTCGCGCGCGGATCGGGGAGGTTGGCAGTCGGTTCTTCGGCGTCACGATCAAGCCGGACAACGTGATCGACGAGAAGCTTCGGCAGGTCACAACGGCCATGTTGCCAACGACGGTCGAAGCCCTGCAAACAGCTGTTCTCGCGGCGCCGCCCGAGCCGACAGTCCCTGCTGTAACGGCCCATCCGCTCGCGGCCTGGGTTGAAACGACATTTGGGCTGACAATCGGAAGTGACGGCCGTTTGGAGCGCCGCAAGCCACTGGCGTTCGAGGATGGCTTGAAACAGTTAATCGAAAAGACAGGCCTTCCTGAACAACAGGGCAAGGCGGCGCTTAGAGCCGTCCTTGATGCCGGCAACGCGGCCGAGCAGCGCCCTGGCGAGCCAGTGTTTGCCTTCCGCCTCCACCAGTTCCTCTCGTCGGGCGGCAGTGTCTTCGCGACGCTGGAAGTGCCTGGCGCGCGATCATTCTCCTCTGATGGGCCGTTCTACGCGCCGAGAGAAGCCGGCAGGGCAGAAAACCGGGTCATGTATCCGCTCGCCTTCTGTCGCGAATGTGGGCAGGAGCACTACCTCTGTTCTCTCGCCCCCGTAAAGGATGGCCTCGAACTTCTGCCCCGCTCGCCACTCCTGCATGTCACTGACGAAGACCTACCTGGCGACCCCGGGTTTATCTCTCTTGAGGACGGCAGCCTCTGGAGCGAAGATGAAGAATTGCCCGACAACTTTGTCGAATTGCGAAGAAGCGGTGCGCGCGTCAAGGCGCATTATCAAGCCCACGTCCCTCGACGCATTTGGGTGACCGCCGACGGCAAAGCGAGCCAGACGGAATTTGCCGGCGCCCTCGCTGCCTGGTGGCAACCGCGGCCACTTATGCTGTGCCTTCGATGCCGTGCCGCCTATGATCTGCGCGAGAGCGACTTTCGCAAGCTGGTGACACTCAGCCAGACCGGCCGCTCTACCGCCACGACCGTCGTCGCCACGACGGCAGTGACTGGTCTCCCCCAATTTGGTGTGCGCGAAACCGGCGATCCCCCTCGCCTGTTGAGCTTTACAGATAATCGGCAGGACGCCTCGTTGCAGGCCGGGCATACGAACGATTTTGTTCAGGTGGTCCAGCTCCGGGCAGCACTCGTCAAGGCATTACGATCCACGCAGGGCCATGCGCTGGCCTTCGATGCACTAGGGGAAGCAATCTTTACCGCGCTCGATCCGAAGCCGGAACATTTCATGAAAGAGCCGGTCGCCACCGGTCCCGGATTCGCTAACGCCCGAAACGTAATGATGCAGGTCCTCCATTACTTCGCCGTGGAGGATTTGGCTCGCGCGTGGCGCGTGGCGCAGCCAAACCTGGAGCAGACCGGACTACTGAAGATCGAGTATGCCGGACTCGATGAGCTTGTCGCAAATGATGGGCTGTGGGCTCACCCAACCATCGGAAGCGTCGCGCCGCTGGAACGCAAAACAATCTTGACGGCAATTCTTGATCACATGCGCAGCGTTCTCGTTCTCGATGACCGTACCCTAACGGATGACGAGACACGACGCCTTGTGCAGCGTGCCAATGCAGTGCTTCGGGAGCCTTGGTCATTCGACGAGCAGGAGCGGCTGCGCCAAGGAGGAATTGCGACACTTCCGCAAGTGACACCTACCGACCGTGACCGGGACGTGGCGCTTCGCCTCGGTGCGCGTTCGGCGATCGCTCGCTATCTTCGCTCCAGGCGGACTTGGGGAATCGCAGAAAATCTTTCGACCGACGAGGTTGAAGAGCTGATCGCGGCAGTTGTGGCCGCGCTTAGAGGGCACGTTCTTCGCATTGTTGAAAGAAACGGCCAGCCATTTGGCGTCCAGATCATGGTGAGCGCATTGCGCTGGCGCCTCGGCGATGGCGTTCCACCTGCGCCGGACCCGGTTCGTGGCAAGTCGCTCCATTTGCGCCGGGAAGATGAGACAAGGCGAAACGCCAATGCTTATTTTCGAACACTCTATCAGCAGGCACTGGGAGGGAATGGCAATCAGCAGCTGAATGGGCAATTCAAAGGTCTGCTATCGGCGGAGCACACCGGACAAGTATCCGCTGATCGACGAGAGTTGCGCGAGAGGAATTTCAATTCTGGAGAGCTGCCAATCCTATTCTGCTCACCCACGATGGAGCTTGGGGTCGACATCAAGGACCTATCAGTCGTCCATATGCGCAACGTGCCGCCGACGCCCGCAAACTATGCCCAGCGCAGCGGCCGAGCTGGTCGTGGTGGAAAAGCTGCATTGGTCATGGCCTTCGCGAGCTACGGCAACGTCCACGATCGATACTTTTTTCACAAGTCGCAAGACATGATCGCCGGCGTGGTCGCCCCGCCGCGAATCGATATCGTCAACAAGGAACTCGTTGAGGCCCACCTGCAGTCGACCTGGCTTTCCATCATAAAGCCCAGGCTCGGGCAGTCGATTGCCGAGGTCCTCGAACTCGACAAATCAGGCTATCCGATCCAGGAAGATTTGGCGGCACAGCTCACGGTCTCCGAGCAGAATCTCAAGGAAATTTTCAAAGCTCTTGAAGAGGTGATCTCATCCGGCGGGCCTGAGCTTGCCCAGGCGCATTGGTATTCCCAAGCCTGGCTTGAAGACATCGCCCGATCTGCATCGAAACGGTTCGATCAGGCATTCGAGCGCTGGCGCGAGCTTTACAAGGCGGCGACGGAGCAGCGCGATTCGGCCCGCAAAATTATCGATAATCCACGCGCGTCGCGAATCGACCGGAGCACGGCTGAGCAACGCGAACGCGAAGCTAAGCGGGAAATTCAACTTCTTCTAAATGAAGGCGATAGCACGGAGACCGATTTCTACGTCTATCGGTACCTCGCTAGTGAGGGATTTCTTCCGGGCTATAACTTCCCGCGCCTTCCAGTTCGAGCTCTTGTCGCTACCGGCGACCAGGCTCAAGCCATCGATCGTCCGCGGTTCATTGGCTTAGTCGAATTTGGGCCTGGCAATACGCTTTATCATGAAGGTCGGAAGCATCGCATTGCTTCGGTCGTTGTGCCCGCAGGCGGCATTGAGGCCCGTCTAACTCGGGCCAAGCTGTGCAATTGCTGCGGCTACGTCCATCCCCGAGATGAAGCCGATGTTGACCTTTGTGTCCACTGCGGAACACGGCTCGATGGAGCGACATCACAATATCCGCAGTCATTGTTCCAGCAGCCAACCGTGCGGGCACAACGCTGGACTCGTATCACTTCCGAAGAAGAGGAGCGGGTCCGCGAAGGGTATCGGACGACGACGCATTTTCGCACTGTGGGGGCGATACGAGAACGTCGTATTCTCATCGAACCTGAGACAGGTCGCCCCATCCTGTCGGCACTATATCTGCCTCAAGCCCAGCTCTGGCGTATTAATCACGGTTGGAGAAAGTCCTCGGAACAAGTTGGCTTCATCATTGACGGCACGACCGGTCGTTGGCGGTCGAAGGATGATGCGGACGCCGCGAACAATGGTGATCGCGGTGGCGGCGTCCTAATGACAGGCATCCGACCGTTTGTCACAGATATTCGAAATCTCCTCTTGCTGCAGTCAAATTCCGAAGCCGCGCGTGATGAGGGTTTCCTCAGGAACCTAGCCTATGCGCTCCGCCGCGCGTTGCAGATCGAATATCAGATCGAAGAGCGAGAGGTCGCAGTCGAGCTGATCGGACGCGAGGAGAATGAAAACCTTCTATTTTGGGAGGCGGCGGAGGGCGGCATTGGCGTCTGGGAACGCCTTATCGCTGAACCGCGCGAGTTCAGAAAATTGGCCGTTCGCGCACTCGAACTCCTGCATTTTGATCCGTCTAGTGGGCAGGCCCTGCCGGATTGGGAAGAGCGGTGTACCGTAGCCTGCTATGATTGTCTTTTGAGCTATTCCAATCAGCCGGATCATCGGCATCTCGATCGACATAAGGTGCGGGACTTCTTGTTTTCAATGTCGCGCAGCGACATTGCGCCCATCACAAACGGTCCAACCCTTGATGAACAATACCATCGCCTCCTGGACCTCATCGATCCTGGTTCGAGCTTCGAACGCGCATTTCTCGATTATCTCTATGAGAATGGGTTGCGCTTACCTGACCACGCGCAACATAGCCCCGCGGATGGCATTCCCGTTCAACCTGATTTCTATTATGAACGCGACGGGATTCCTGGCGCCTGCATTTTTATTGACGGACCCCGGCATGACGAACCGGCCCAAGCGGACCGTGACCGCATCGTGCGCGAAGCGCTGAAAGATCAAGGCTTTCGTGTCGTCGCCATAAAGTCAGGACGAACGATTGCAGATCAGGTGTTGGAACACCCGGACATTTTTCGCCGACAATGAATCAGAAGTTGCGCGCTGCAAAATTGCCCAGTGACTCGCGCAAGCCTTTCAGCGTGTCACCCCACGGGGGCGCTCCTACCAATTTACGCGGTATGAGCGGGACTACTTGGGCTCCTTGTGAGGGCAGCAGATGGGAACGGACGAAGGGGCCGAATCTTTCAAACGTTGAAATTTGTAGCGAGAAGTCATAGAGACGGGTGACCATGACCACAACTGAGACCATGATCGGGATCAACGGCATGGCGCATGTCATGCTGACCGTGTGTCAATTTGCGGCGGCGCGGGCTTTCTACGGCAGGCTCTTGCCCGCCCTGGGCATGACGCCGGTCTGCGATACTGACAAGTTGTTCTATTGCGTCGGCGCGCGGACAGCGATCGGCATCCAGCCAGCCGGTCCGGAATATGACGGCGACCGCTTCGTGCAAAGCCGGGTCGGCTTGCACCATCTCTGCTTGCGAGCGCGTTCTCGCGAAGACGTGGATCGATTGCATGATTTGCTTCGGCAGATCGGGGCCACCATAATCCAAGGCCCGCAAGAGGGAACGTGGGCGCCGGGTTACTATTCGGTGCTGTTCGAGGACCCCGACGGCATCCGTCTGGAAGCAAACTTCGTCCCAGGCGCGGGCGTGCTTCAACCAGGCGTAAAGCTCAATCCGGCAGACGGCTATGCGACGTGAGCTTTCGAGCCGCGCCGATGCCTCAGCGCCCACCATCGCGGGTGCGAGCACCGGATGCCACGTCGCCGCCGGCGCGATATCAAACGGCCTGGTACGTTTCCCTCAACGAAACCGCGACGGATCGAATTTGGCAGCAGGCACTGCACACTCGGTGACTATGTCGGCAGCGATCGTCGGGTCGAGGGTAACCTTCCCCATATCAATTGCTTTTTGCACCGCAAAACCGATCGCGCTGGCTCGCTTGTTGAGAGGCACCTCGTACAGATCGAGGGCCTCAAACAGTTTTGCTCTGAGATGCTTGATATAGTTGAACGGTACGTCACCTGGACGGTGGTCTCCGGCGATCCGCGGGATCCCGAATTCGGATGTGCCGGCGGTCGATGCGACATGGCCCATCACGTCATGAACCTTTTCGAGCGAGACGCTGCCGCCGTTTGCCTGCGCGGCTCCCAGCGTCAAGCTGAGCAGGGATAGGGGGCTTTCGAGAAGGGCTTCGTTCGGAAGATCGCCGAAATAGTATCGGTTGCCATCCTTTCCAGCCAGCACGACCAGTTGGTTCGCGGCTGGCTTGCCGATATTGCGAGCAACCGTATCCAGCGCCCCGACGATGCACGCGTGCCCTCCGACCGATCCAAGGATCGCCAGGAAGTCCTTGATCCTTGCACCGCGCTCGCCTTTGACCAACTGGTAGACAAGATCAAACAAAATATTGCCCGCCAGTTGAAGCCGCGCTTCCGGCTGGGTCGCATCGAGGGTGCGTAGCCTGTCAGGTATCAACCCGGTCTAAACTGTCAGGAATCAGCCCGGATTGTACCCGTCGCTGCCCCTCACCCCGGCCCTCTCCCCGCAAAGAAGAGCGGGGAGAGGGAGCCGACCGAGTTCGTTGATTGTTTGGTGATTCACACAACTCACACAACGGCTATTAAGAAGCCTACACCACCCCCAGGTTCGGATACTCCAGTTTCCGGTTGAACCTCGACGGCTGCGCCGGCCGCGCCA
>Ga0209488_10003425_pt1 | contig 12727 bp, 14 predicted proteins | sample Rivendell_Oct201_8_FD_188349 | JGI IMG/M metagenome (GOLD analysis project Ga0209488, IMG submission 188349) | Vadose zone soil microbial communities from the Eel River Critical Zone Observatory, Northern California, USA -... | ecosystem: Environmental > Terrestrial > Soil > Vadose zone >...
GCGCTTCACGGTCGACATGACGAAGGACCAGCTGAAGGCGGCGCAGGCCTACGATCTCAACGGCAACGCTCGCAGCACGAGCAGCGGCAGCACGACGGCGCCGGCGAGCCGGTCGAACACTGGGTCGAACACCGGGCCCACGACACCGGGGACGCCGCCGAAGCAATAAGCAACGAGGAGCTGAGGCGCGCAGCGCGCCGCGCTCCCTCTTGCACCAGCGGCCCGGATCAGTCCGGGCCGCTTTTTATTACGCCATCACGCGCTGCAAATTGGTGTCGAGCTTGTCGAGAAACTGGTTGGTGGTCAGCCAGGGGTGATCGGCGCGGATCAGAATCGCTAGATCGCGCGTCATATCGCCATGCTCGACGGTCTCGATGCAGACCTTTTCCAAGGCTTCGGCAAAGCGGACGACATCGGGGGTGTTGTCGAAGGTGCCGCGATAACGCAGCCCTCTCGTCCAAGCGAAGATCGAGGCGATCGGGTTGGTCGAGGTTTCCTTGCCCTGCTGGTGCTGACGGTAGTGGCGCGTGACCGTGCCGTGCGCCGCCTCCGTCTCGACGGTGTTGCCGTCCGGGGTCAGTAATACCGAGGTCATCATGCCGAGCGAACCGAAGCCCTGCGCCAGCGTATCGGACTGCACGTCGCCGTCGTAATTCTTGCAGGCCCACACAAAGCCGCCGCTCCACTTCAGCGCCAGCGCGACCATGTCGTCGATCAGGCGGTGCTCGTATGTCAGATTGCGCTTCTTGAACTCGGCGGCAAACTCAGCGTCGAAGACCTCCTGGAAGAGATCCTTGAAACGCCCGTCATAGGCTTTGAGGATCGTATTCTTTGTCGAGAGATAAACCGGCCACCCGCGCTGCAACCCGTAATGAAACGATGAGCGGGCAAAGCCCCGGATCGACTCGTCCAAATTGTACATGCCCATCGCGACACCGGCGCCGGGAAAGTTGAAAATCTCCCGGGTGACCGGCGCGCTGCCATCGGCGGGCGCGAAGGTGATCGTCAGCTTGCCGGGGCCGGGCACGACAAAATCCGTCGCGGCGTACTGGTCGGCATAAGCATGGCGGCCGATGACGATCGGCTGGGTCCAGTTCGGCACGAGCCGCGGCACGTTCTTACAGACGATCGGCTCGCGGAAGATCGTGCCCCCGATGATGTTCCGCAATGTGCCGTTCGGTGATCTGTACATGCGCTTCAGGTTGAATTCCTTGACGCGCGCCTCGTCGGGCGTGATGCCGGCGCATTTGATGCCGACCCCGTATTTCTTGATGGCTTCGGCCGCATCGACGGTGATCCTGTCCTCGGTCTCGTCGCGCTTTTCCATGCCGAGGTCGTAGTATTTCAGGTCGATGTCGAGATAGGGCAGGATCAGCTTGCTTTTGATGAAGCTCCACATGATGCGCGCCATCTCGTCGCCGTCGAGCTCGACGACGGGTTTCGCGACCTTGATCTTCGCCATTTGCTGTCACCTCGATGGGGGCCGGCCGGGTCTGGAAAGCGCGCGACGATAAAGGCCGCACGGTCGCGAAGCAAGCCGGCGGCACATCACCGTGGTGCATTTGAAAAGGCGAGAAATCGTCCTGACTTCGCGGGCCGGAGCGGCCGATTTACTAACAGCCCCGAGCCGATTGGCAGCGGACTGCTTTCGACCAGAAGAATGACAGGATTGTCACAAGCCGTTTACCGTACGTTTACCTTGACGCTCAAATCGCCTCAGTATCAAGAAAGCAATTTCAATGCCTTAAGATAGATCGCCTAATTTTCAGGCAATGCGCGAATCGCCCTGATAGACGCTGCGATCCGGCCGGCTCGACCGTCCTTTTCCCCAACTTTATCCACCTCGCCCGTGGATAGCGTCAGCTTCGATCGAGATTCTCCAAAAGCGGCAATGGCTTGCGTGCTCGCTCCGCGTTCTCATAGCAAATCCGAACGCGTATCGCTTGCTGTGACGGTTCGGCGAAATGCCGCCATCAGCGCCGGCACATCCGCAACGATTTCCACAAGCCGCGGCGCCAGATCGGCGGCGAAGTTATGCGCGACGATATGGTCGAGCAGCGCGCGCAGCGGGTGCCAGTACCCGGCGACATCGACGAGAAAGATCGGCTTGTCGTGCAGCGCGAGCTGACGCCAGGTCAAGATCTCGAAAAACTCATCCAGCGTTCCGATGCCGCCCGGCAACACCGCAAAGGCATCGGCGCGCTCTGCCATGATGCGCTTGCGGTCATGCATTGTCTCGACGACGAGAAGCTCGCCGACTCGCCCATGCGCGAGCTCCCTGTCGCGCAAGGCGGCCGGAATGACGCCGGTGACGCGGCCGCCGCCTGCTAACGCTGCATCCGCGGCGATGCCCATCAAGCCGATATGGCCGCCGCCGAACACCATCGTGATGCCGGCCGCGGCGAAACTATGTCCGAGTTCGGCGGCGGCGGCGCGGTAGCGTTGATCGACGGCGCCCGCCGAACCGCAATAGACGCAAACCGATCGGATCTGCCGTTTGGGATCAATCGTCTGCGGCATAGAGCTCCGCCGCCAGTTGCGGCGCGGCGCGGCCGCGCGCGTGCAAATAGGATTGCCAGAACAGGCAGGCGGCGACCGAGCGCCACGGCGTCCATCTGTCCCCGATTTCGCGCAGCTCGCGCTCACCGAGCCGGTCACCGAGGCCGAGGCAATCGGCGACGGCCAGCTGCAGACCGAGATCGGCGGCCGGCCAGATGTCGGAGCGGCCAAGCGCGAAAATCAGATAAATCTCGGCGCTCCAGCGACCGATCCCCTTCAAAGCGACGAGCGCGGCCAACGCGTCGCCGTCCGCGGCAGCCGCGAGCCCGTCGAAATCGAACGCGCCGCTTGCGACCGCCTGCGCCAAGCGGCGTGCATAATCCATCTTCTGCCGGCTGAAGCCGCAGGCGCGCAATGTTGCGTCGTCGAGCGCGAGGAACGGCTCCGGCGCGAGCGGATGGCACAGCCCGGAGAGCCGGCGGTGCATCGCGGCGGCGGCATCGATCGAGACTTGCTGCTCAAGAATGATGTGCAAGAGCGTAGGGAAGCCGTTACGCCGCCGGCGGAAGCGCGGCTCACCGGCGCGATCGAGGATGGCGTAAAACACCGGCTCGCGGGCGAGCGCCTCGATCCCCTCGTCCAGACGCTGCGGCGCGTAGATCAAGCGCACAAGGTCAGCCCCAAAGCGCGGGCTCCGGCGGGAAGAGCGTGCTGCCGTCATAGCGCAGCCCCGGCGTTCGGTCGGTGGCCAACAGCAGCGGCGCGTCGAGATCGACGACGGCGGCCTGCTGCGCGACAAGCACGGCCGGCGCCATTGCCAGCGAGGTGCCGATCATGCAGCCGACCATGATCGTGAAGCCGCGCGCCCGCGCCGCGGTCGCGAGTTGGAGGGCTTCGGTCAAGCCGCCGGCCTTGTCGAGCTTGATGTTGATCGCGTCGTATTTGCCGATGAGCCGGTCGAGATCGGCGGCGGTGTGGCAGGCCTCATCCGCGCAGACCGGGATCGGATGCGGCACCCGCGCCAGAGCCTCATCGTGAGCGGCCGGCAATGGCTGCTCGATCAACTCGACGCCGAGTTCTGCGAGCGCCGGCATCACCTCGGTCAGATGGCGCTCACTCCAGCCTTCGTTGGCATCGACGATCAGCCGCGCCGCCGGCGCGGCGCGGCGCACCGCGCGTACCCGTTCGACGTCGCCGTCGCCGGTCAGCTTCAGCTTCAGCAGTGGCCGGGTGCGCTGCGCCGCCGCGGCCTCACCCATGCGCTCGGGGGTATCCAGGCCCAGCGTATAGGCGGTCACCAGCGGTCTCAGCGTGCCGATGCCCGCGAGATCGGCAGCCCGGCGGTCGTAGCGCTTGGCGTCGAGATCCCAAAAGGCCGCATCCAGCGCGTTTCGCGCCGCGCCGGGCGGCATTGCCTGCTGCAATTCCTTGCGGTCGAGCCCGGAAAAAACCGCCCCGCGCATGTCCTCTAGGGTCGCCACCACGCTGTCGACGCTCTCGCCGTAGCGCGGATACGGCACGCACTCGCCCCGGCCCCGAACATCGCCATCGAAAATTTCCGCCACCACCACTTCGGCGGTCGTCTTGCTGCCGCGCGAGATCGCGAAGGGCCGGGCCAAAGGCCAGGCACGGCGGGTCACACTGAGACGCTGCGGTGAGGGGGCCATGCCGCGGGTCAGTCGAGTAGATGATTGATGATGGCTCTGACCCCGCTGCGCACCGGATCGACGCAGGGCAGGCCGAGCCTGTCCTCGGTCTCGCGCAGATAATCGCGCGCCGCCGCGGGATCGAGCGAAGCCGTATTGATGCTGAGCCCGATGCAGCGCACCGTCGGGTTGGTCAGCTGCGCCGCCTCGATGTTGCGCTCGATGCAAAGCCGCAGATCGGGCAGCCGATAGTGCGGCAGGCCGCGCATGTGCTTGCGGGTGGGCTCATGGCACATAACGAGCGCGTCGGGTTGGGCGCCGTGGATCAGCCCCAGACTCACCCCGGCGTAGGAGGCGTGAAACAGCGAGCCCTGCCCTTCAATCAGATCCCAGTGATCGGGGTCGTTCGCCGGCGAGAGCCATTCGACCGCACCCGACACGAAATCCGACACGACGGCGTCGATCGAGACGCCGTCGCCGGCGATGAAGATGCCGGTCTGGCCGGTCGCGCGGAAATCCGCCTTGAGACCGCGGGCGCGCATCTCTTTTTCGAGCGCCAGCGCCGTGAACATCTTGCCGATCGAGCAATCCGTGCCGACCGTCAGCAGCCTTTTGCCCGGGCGCTTTTTGCCGTTGCCGATCTCGAATTCGCGGCTCGGATGGCGCACATCCGCGATCTGGCGCCCGAGCCGGGAGGCAGTCTCGCGCAAGACCGTAATGTCGGAGAGCCGATGGTGCAGGCCGCTCGCCAGATCCATGCCGAGCTCGAGCGCCCGGACCAGCAGGCCCTCCCAGCCTTGTCCCAGGACGCCGCCCCGCGTTGTCGTGCCGACGACGACTGTCTTGACCCCGGCCGCGGCGGCTTCCTCGATCGTCATGTCGGGGAGCTGCAGATCGGCCTTGCAGCCCGGCATTCGGAGCTGCCCAAGGCAGATCTCCGGCCGCCAGAACGCGATTCCGGCCGCGGTCTTGGCGGCGAGCTGGTCATGGGCGTCGCCGATGAACAGCAGGTATGGAGTGCGCAGGGTCACCGCCCTCACCTTTCGCAGGGGGATGTGCGAGCCGAATGATCTTAGGGAAGCGGGAGCAGCGGTTAAAGGCCTCTCCACGGAACCACTTTTGGGCGCGGTGGTCGTCAGCCGAGCCATTCGCAGCCGGAATGGCAGCCATACTCCCGTCAGATTCGGGGGATGATCCCGCCCGGGAAGGCGTATTCCGTGCAGCGAGGACGCGAATGCCGCGCGCCGCCATTCGCCAAACTGGCGAGGCGCCGACGGCATCGTTCGAGGAGATCGGGGATGAGCCCGGGCACAGCCTTCCATTTCTTGCATCGTGCGGGTCCCGCCGACAGCAGCAGCGCGTGGGCTCTGGTTATTGCGATCCTGTTTGCGGTCGTGGCGGCGGCCAGCTTCGCGGTCGATCAAAGCGTCACCCTGTCCAACTTTCCCGTCCCGCCGACGCAGACCAGCGGGCGCTGATTGCCGAACGCGTGGCGCCGCGGACCACGAACCGTGATGAGCCCGCTGCCCGTGTTGTTTTGCGTCTGCGCGGCGCTGGCCGGGCTCTCCGGCTGCCTATCGCAACGACCGTTCCTGCAGAGCGGCGATATCACCACCGCCGAGGTCGTGTATTCGGGCGATATCGCCAATGCGGTGCCGGTCGCTAAGCAGCATTGCGCAAGCCATGCGCGAGTGCCGCGCCTCGTCGACACGACGCCAGGGATCGCTTATTTCGCCTGCGACCCGCCCTAGCGTGCGGCGGGCCCGCGGGCAAATTTTTCCCGAGCCCTCCCGCTCAAACTGTTTAATATCGCAATCCAGGGTTGATGGAGGGGAGCATGCGGCCGCGGCGAAACCTGGCTTGCGCAGCGATGGGCGCGACCGTGTTGCTGGCCGCCTCGCCCAACCCCTCATTTGCGGCGGTGCCCTGCGACGAATTCAATCCCGTCGGGCCGGCGCGCAGCATCGTGGTCGCCCTGACCCCCACCGATTTTGTCGACGAAGAGCGCGATGAAATGCGCAGCTTTGTCGAGACCGGCAGCCTGGGCCGCGTCGAAGCTTCGATCGTCTCCTCAGTCCCGCGAGGCGTCGTACACGGTTTCTCCGCCGCGCCGGAGGTCAGCCGCTTCTCCCCTTATTACGCCGAGGCGCTGAAAGGGGTTGCGATCGGGGTCACTGTCCAGCCGAACCGGCGGCCGGTCCGGGTCGTGGTCAGGCTTCGCCAAGTATGCGCCAAATTCTTCCGCAACTCCTTCCTGTACTATTAGCCTACGGTTTTAGACCGGTCCTGCTAGCGCCGGCCGCAATCAGCCGGAACCACGGCCCGCCCGGCGAGTTTCCCGGACAGAGGCAAGTCGTCGAGATCGGCGCGTTCCCCCGATGATTGCGCCACCGCGGCTGCTCGGTTACGACCGGGACGGCCCATCGTCCCTGTCGGCTCGCCGCGGCGAAGGAGCCGCATAGGATGCGATTTTTCGAGCCGCTCTTTCGTGATCGCCGCGATGCCGGGCGACAGCTGGCGGCCGCATTGGCACATTATCGGCAGGACCGTCCGATCGTGCTGGCGCTGCCGCGCGGCGGCGTGCCCGTCGGCTTCGAAGTCGCCAAGGCGCTCGCCGCGCCGCTCGATGTGCTGCTGGTGCGCAAGATCGGCGCGCCAGGGCATGAGGAGCTGGCGCTCGGCGCGATTGTCGACGGTCAGGACCCGCAACTCGTGCTGAACGATGATGTCGTGCGAAGCGTCGCGCCACGCCCGGGCTATATCGAGGCCGAGAAGGCGCGGCAGCTGGCCGAGATCGAACGGCGGCGGCAGAATTACCTCGGCGCCCGGCCGCCGCTCTCGGCGAAGGGGCGGGTCGCGATCGTCATCGATGACGGGATCGCGACGGGCGCCACGGTCAAGGCGGCGTTACGTGGCCTCGCGCGCCACAATCCGGCGCGGCTCGTCCTCACGGTGCCGGTGGCGCCGGCGGAAAGTCTCGCCGAGCTCCGGGCCGAGTGCGACGATATCGTCTGCCTCGCGACCCCCGACCCCTTCTATGCGGTGGGCCCGCATTACCGCGATTTCCGGCAGACCGAAGACGCGGAGGTCATCCGCCTGCTCGAAGAAGCGCGGCAATGGGCGGGCGCGGAGCCGAGCGGCGCGCCGTCGGGATGAGGCGTCGGAGATCCTGGCTGGTCGGATCCGGGCTGGTCGGCTAATTGCTCGCCCAGCTGAGCGCGTGGTTGCACCACGCGCGCAAAGACAGGGCGGGCTGCCACAGCCGGCTCGTCGCGCCGGTCGATCGGCTATCCCCCAGATTGCTGCCGAGATTGTTGCGGGCCCGGGCCAATACCGCGACCACCTGGTCGTGCGTCGTGGTCGGGTGATCGTTGAAGGCTTCGATGCGGCGAAACCGCCGGCCGGCGACCTGACCGATTGCATTAAGGATCGCGGGTTCGAGCACATCGGAACCGCTGACCGCACGGATGGCGCCGCGGATGCAATACCGCCCATCATGGCTGCGCAGGGCGCCCTTGCACCAGCGATCGGGCGTCTCCAGCAGATCGATGACCGTATCGAGCTTTTGCAGCGACTCGTTGTAGCCGAAACCGGCCCCGTCAAACGGCATTCCGCGAATCCTCCGCCCTCATGTTGAAGGGGCGTGCACCTGGACAACATTCGTCCGCGGGCGGCGGTTCACCCCGATCGCGAAAAACGAAGTTTTGGCTTATTCGATTTGCTTTATTCAACCGAAGTGAAGCCCAGTTTGAGCTGGAGCCGGATGCCGCCAAGCGCCGTGCCCGAATTGTCGGTGAGGACGACACCGTGCACCTCGCCCGCCTCGATGAGCTCGCGCGCGCGCCGCAGCGCCTCATGCTCGGTCGCGAAGGTCTCGGTGCATTCCCCATCCTGATTGCGCCATTTCTTCAGCGAGAGCAGCGTCGTGTCGTAGTAAGAGATGCGATAGTTCATCTCGTGTCCTCAACTCGTGTTACCCAACTTCGCCGGGAATACAGCCGACCCCGATAACAGCGCCGTGAAGGCGCCCACGCGCCCCGCTTAAAGAGCTCAGGTTTAAAGAAATGCCCCGGCTGCCCCAACGCGACGCGAGAATCCGGGCGCTTCGCGACAGCAGTGTGACGCTCAGGTATCGTTCGGTAACCGAGCCGGGGCAAATGGCGGGTCGGCTTCGGCGAAGGCTGTAAAGCTTTCTTCGACCGCCTGTTGCGGCAGATCGCGCGTGATGAACACAATGCGCGTGCGGCGATCCTCGCTCGGCCAGCGCGGCAGCAGTACCGGCGGATGGAACAGGTGCTGTACGCCATGCAATACGACCGGCTGATCCGGCTTTTCGGCGATCGCGACGATCGCCTTGAGGCGCAACAGATCGTCGCCGCGCATTGAGGCGAGCGCATCGAGCCACCCGGACAGCGCGCTCCATGAGATCGGCTTGTCGCGCGTGATGCAGAAGGCGCGGATGCGCGCATCGTGCCGGTTCACATCGTGGTGATCATCATCGTGCGCTTCGTCGTGTTCGGCATGCGCGGCGACGGCTTCGTCACGGAGCCAGCGCTGCACATCGGCGCTCTTTGTCTGCGGATCGAACAGCCCGAGCCCGAACAGCGCGCTCGCATCGATCGCTCCTTGCGCCGCATAAAGCTGCGGCGCGCCGGGATTGAGCGCGGCGAGGCGGGCGCGGAGTGAGTTGACCGAAGCGGTGTCGGCCAGATCGGTCTTGGTGATGATGAGCCGATCGGCGATTGCGGCCTGCTTGATGGCCTCGATCTGGCGGTCGAGCGTGCCGGCGCCGTTGACCGCGTCGACCGTCGTCACGACGCCGTCGATCATGTAGCGCTCGGCGACGATCGGGTCCGAGAGAAGCGCGTGCAATACCGGCGCCGGGTCGGCGAGCCCGGTCGTCTCGATGACGGCGCGCGTGAAATACGGCACCCGCCCCTTGACGCGCTTGACGAAGAGATCGGTCAGCGTGTTGACGATGTCGCCGCGCACCGTGCAGCAGAGACAACCGCTGTTGAGCAAGACGACGTCATCGGTGGCGCTCTCGACCAGGAGATGGTCGAGGCCGATCTCGCCGAACTCGTTGACGATGACGGCGGTCGCCGCCATGCCGGGCTGCTTCAGCACATGGTTGAGCAGCGTCGTTTTGCCGCTGCCGAGAAACCCGGTCAGCACCGTCACCGGGATCCGCGAAGCGGCATCGCTCAACGCCATATCAGGCCTGCTCCGTTGTGCGGCGGCGACTTTCCCGCGAAATCGCGGCATGGTCGAGGCTGACCGGCGAAAAATAGCATTCGAACAGTCCTTCGGGGAAACGCGTGCGGCGTTGCGCCTATAATGGATCAGTGAGGCCGCTCGTTGGCGGCGGGGGTTCGTTGCGGGGGAGCTATGTACCGGCTGTTCTATTGGACCGGTCTCGGGACCTTTTTTGTCTGGGGCCTCTTGTCGGTCTATTCGGCCGTGCACGGGTTCTAGCTTCGCACTCGCGTGCGAGATCTCCTTTGGCCGGGTTTGTCCCAGGCACGGGATCGGGTGCTCCAGAAAATCTCCTGACCGTGGCGAGCGCGCCGTTTTATGATGGTGCGAAGAAGCCATTCCAGCCGGCGGGTAGGAGCGCATGAGCGACATCTCTCATTTCATCAACGGCAAGCGCGTCCAAGGCCGGTCGGAGTCTTCTGGCGGGCGCGGCGGCGACGTGTTCAACCCGGCGACCGGCGAGAAGGTCCGGCGCGTTGCTTTCGCGAGCGCCGCCGATGTCGATGCCGCGGTCAAAGCCGCCGCCGCGGCGTTTCCCGGCTGGGCGGCGACCCCGCCGCTGACGCGCGCGCGGATCCTGTTCAAGTTTCTCGAAATCCTCGCGCGGGAGCACGATGCGCTGGCGCGGGTCATCTCCGAAGAGCACGGCAAAGTCTTCTCGGACGCGCAGGGCGAGATCACTCGCGGTGTCGAGGTGGTCGAGTTCGCCTGCGGCATCCCGCATCTGTTGAAGGGCGAATTCACCGAGCAGGTCGGGCGCGGCATCGACAGCTGGTCGGTGCGCCAGCCGCTCGGCGTCTGCGCCGGCATCACCCCGTTCAATTTCCCGGCGATGGTGCCGATGTGGATGTTTCCGATGGCGATCGCCACCGGCAACACCTTTATCCTGAAGCCGTCCGAGCGCGACCCGTCGGCCGGGCTGCGTATTGCCGAGCTGCTCGCCGAGGCCGGATTGCCGCCCGGTGTCTTCAACGTCGTCAACGGCGACAAGGAAGCGGTCGACGCGATCCTGCAGCACCCCGGGATCGCCGCCGTCAGCTTTGTCGGCTCGACCGCGATCGCCGAATACATCTACACGACCGCCGCCGCGGCCGGGAAACGCGTGCAGGCCTTGGGCGGCGCCAAGAACCACATGGTCGTCATGCCCGATGCCGATCTCGACCAGGCAACCGACGCCTTGATGGGCGCGGCCTATGGCGCGGCCGGCGAGCGCTGCATGGCGGTTTCGGTCGCGGTCGCGGTCGGCGGCGTCGGCGACAGGCTGATGGACAAGCTGGTGCCGCGGGTGCGCGCGCTGAAGATCGGCCCCGGCACCGACCCCGAGGCCGAAATGGGGCCGCTCGTCACAAAGCAGCATTACGACAAGGTGCGCTCCTACATCGATCTCGGCGTCAAGGAAGGCGCCAAGCTCGTCGTCGACGGCCGCGGCCTGAAATTGCAGGGCTACGAGAACGGCTTCTTCATGGGCGGCTCGGTGTTCGACGACGTCAAGCCCGACATGCGCATCTACAAAGAGGAGATCTTCGGCCCGGTGCTCTCGGTCATGCGCGCGGATACGTTCGACGAGGCGACAAAGCTCGCCAGCGAGCATGAATACGGCAACGGCGTCGCGATCTTTACGCGCGACGGCGATGCCGCGCGTGAATTTGCCAGCCGCGTGCAGATCGGCATGGTCGGGGTCAACGTGCCGATCCCGGTGCCGATGGCGTTCCACAGCTTTGGCGGCTGGAAGCGCTCGCTGTTCGGCGACATGGCCGTCTACGGCACCGAGGGCGTGCGCTTCTACACGCGCCTCAAGACCGTGACGGCGCGCTGGCCGACCGGCATCCGCGCCGGCGCCGAATACGTCATGCCGACGATGCGCTAAGCGGCCGCACCGTCGCGCCGCCGCTGTTACCAGCGGAAAAATCGCCGGGAAAACATCTAACCTCTTGAAAGAGCATGTTTTTTGCCGGAAAAACGGCAAGGAATAACAGCGGCATATCAGCGGCGGAACAGCCGGATAACAGCGCACGGTCCGCGATAGACCGCCTAGGCCCGCGGATCGTCCGCGTTGTTGGACGGCGAAAAGGTCGATCGTTCTCCTGCTCCGGCAGCTGAAAGACAGAAGCAACCACCCGCTCGACATAGGCAAATCCAGCCACACGCAACGTCTCGCTGCGATCTCGATGTTCTCTATTTGTACTCAAATCGGTACGCGGTTGAAGACCGTCAAGGAGCCGAGCGAAATTTTTCGCTGACCTAGCCGGTCCCCTTGTCGCGGCGCGCGGGCCGCGATCAGTGGTGGCCGCCACCTCCGCCGCCGTGACCGCCGCCTCCGCCGCCGTGACCGCCACCACCGCCGGGTCCGCCGCCAATGCCGCCGGCGCCGAAGCCGGCATGCATGCCGCCGCCTCCGCCGGTGTGGAAATCGCCGCCGCGGAAGCCGCCGCCATGAAAGCCGCCGCCCCTGAACCCGCCATGGAAGCGATCGCCGCCGCCGAAGCCGAAAGCGAGACCGCCGCCATAGGGGTAGTCGTAGCCATAATCGTAAGAGGGGTAGTCATAGGCGTAGGAGCCGTAAACCTGGCAGTAATACGGGTCGTAATTGGGGTAGCTGCAGTACGGGTTGTACTGCGCCGCCGCGGGCTGCGCGCCGCCGATCAATGCCAGGCCGCCGAACCCGGCAATCGCGCCGGCGAGCAAGATTGGCCGAACACGCTGCTTATCGAACATGAGTGGGATCCTTTTCTCGAACCGCCGTTCCTGCCTCCCACAACGCATAGATATACGCACCCGTTGCATTACTTCCGGATGAAACCTTTTTCATCCAAGGCGAGGCGTGATCCAGGCCCGGAAATTCGTCCGGACGGCTGGGGCAGCGTCCGGCGTCGCTGTCGCGTTCAGCGCACCAGCTCGGTGACGAGATGATAGACGCAGTCGCCGCGTTCGACCCGGCCGGGGACGCGCTTGCAGATAACGGCGCCGGCCCGGCTGAAGCGCGCGATGGCCGGCTCGCGCCACGGCGTGTCGTGCGGATGAATGGCGCCCGCCGCGGCGCCGGGCTCGACCTCGGCGCCGAGCTCGACAAGCGGCTCGAACAGGCCCGGCTCCGGCGCATAGCAATAGTAATCCTGGCCGCTGAGCTGCATCAGGCGCGTCGTGTGTTCCGCGCGGGGCGGTTCACGCGTCAGCACGCCGAGCGCGTGCAAGACCCGGCGCACGCCGCCTTCGGCGATGCGCAACGCGGCCGGCGTCACCTGCCCGCCGCCCGCCAGCTCGGTGCTCATATGGCGAACGCCAGCCCGGGCCGCCGCCGCGGTCAAGGTCATGTCGCCCCAGCCGCC
>Ga0209488_10003426_pt1 | contig 12725 bp, 13 predicted proteins | sample Rivendell_Oct201_8_FD_188349 | JGI IMG/M metagenome (GOLD analysis project Ga0209488, IMG submission 188349) | Vadose zone soil microbial communities from the Eel River Critical Zone Observatory, Northern California, USA -... | ecosystem: Environmental > Terrestrial > Soil > Vadose zone >...
AGCCAAGGGCATCCCCCTCTCTGGCCGCATCATCCATGTGTGTCACTATCTCCCCATCATCGCGACCCTCCACGCGTCATCTGGCCCCGGCATACTTTCCCCGCCTGCCACCCCGCCCCAACAATCGTCCAACATCCCGCCGTCCTCATCAAGCACCCCTTCCCCAGCACCCGATCATGCTCTAGAGGACCGCCCGAGGCCACAGTGGTCCCTCTCTGCACGACAGGGCCATACCGCCATTATCAGCGGCATCCGCTCCCTATCCGCTGCGTACGAGCAGTTCATCATCGGCTGGACAGGCGACATCGAGAGTCCCAATAGCAATTCAGGTACGTTCGCTCTCCAATGCATGACATCACTCGCTCACTCGCCTTTCCCCCCTGCGCGCTTACTCACATGCATAGCTGGAGAGAAAATCCAGATTCCATCCACCGCGCTCACAGAAGAGGACAAGGCTGCGCTGGAGGAGGAGATTGCCAACTTTAAGAGCGAAGACGAGGATCAAAAGACAACGACGACCTATGTCCCCCTCCTGCTTGATGACAAGGTCGCTCACGGCCACTACGACATGTATTGCAAACAGAGTGAGATTTTGATACTAACTATCTTCTTCGTTATTCACACGCCGGACTTCCTTTCCAGCTCTTTGGCCCCTCTTCCATTATCTCCTCTGGCAGGACGTCTCGCCCACCTCGCTCTCCGCATCATTTTCGGCCGATGAGTATTGGGCCCCATACGAGCAAGCTAATACCGCGTTTGCGCGCAGAATATTGGACATCTATCGTCCAGGCGACCTTATTTGGGTGCATGACTACCACCTACTACTCGTACCAAAGTTACTCCGCTTATTGGTTCCCGACATCTACATCGGCCTATTCGTTCACACCCCATGGCCAAGCAGCGAGGTCTTCCGCTGCCTTCCACGTATGTCTCTGGGCCTTCTGTAGCGAATCAGCGTTGACGTCGTCGTGCCGCAGGTCGAAAGGAGATCTTGGATGGCATGCTAGGTGCTAACCTTGTATGTTTCCAGACTTACTCGTACTCTCGTCACTTTACGTCGTCATGCGTGCGAGTATGTGGATATGAGGTTGCTGCACGAGGGATTGATGTGCAAGGCCATGTGACCGCGGTCATGCACACTCCCGTCGGTGTCGACGCAGATCGCGTCTCGCGTGAGCTGTGAGTTTTCCCGCCCTAGTTACTAGTTTCAGCATCCATGTACTGAGGTTCATTCTCAGCTCTCGGTCTGACATTCAACCAAAGCTGCAGTCCCTCCTCAAGCTGTATGCTGGGAAAAAGATCATTATCGGACGCGATAAGTTGGACGTCGTCAAGGGTGTCGTGCAAAAGTTGCACGCTTTCGCCAAACTGCTGCGCGACTACCCCGAATGGCAAGGTCGGGTCGTCCTCATTCAGGTCACATCCCCTGCCCTTTCCGACTCTCCCAAACTCGAACGGCAGGTCAGCGAGCTTGTGAGCAGCATCAATGGCGAATTTGGTAGCTTGGATTTTATACCCGTGCACCACTAGTGCGTCACTGCTCACGTCTCGTGTCGTCACGAGCACTTACATTTGTCGCTTGCAGCCATCAGACGATCAAGAAGGACGAGTTCTATGCCCTGCTCTCTGCCGCCGATCTCGGCGTCATTACACCTCTGCGCGACGGTATGAACACAACATCAATGGAGTTTGTCATTGCTCAAGGTAAAACGAAACGGTCTCCTCTCGTTCTGAGCGAGTTCATGGGCATCTCCTCCAACATGATCGAAGCGCTCCAAATCAACCCGTGGAATCTTGATGTTCGTATCCTTATCGGTCTCTGCCTCTCCTCCCGTTAACCCGTGGTTATTTACAGGACGTAGCAGCAGCTATGCACCGTGGGTTGCTAATGTCTCAGGAGGAAAAGGAGACGCGGCACGCCAAGCTATACAGCGTCATCACGACGCACACGTCTCATACTTGGGCCATGACACTCGTCAAATTCCTGCTCGGTGTCGTTGATGCCCAGGGTATCGCACGTCAGACACCCGCACTACCCACCCAGCATATGCTCGAGCGCTACTCCAAAGCAACCAAGCGCCTATTCTTACTCGACTACGACGTGAGTTCGCCGTCCGCCTTCCTCTTTTATGGTGCTGACAGCGAGCAGGGAACGCTGTCACCGATCGTTAAGACACCGTCCATGGCAGTACCATCCGAAGACACCCTCACGGCGCTCACGCTCCTCTCAGCGGACCCGTGCAACCTCGTGTACATCATCTCGGGACGCGACGGTGCATTTCTTGAGCAGCACTTGGGTCATATTCGGGAGCTTGGCATGTCCGCCGAGCACGGCGGGTTCATACGCGCGCCTGGTTCGGAGCAGTGGACGAACTTTACTGAGAGCATGGACATGAGCTGGATGAACGAGGTGCTTGAGGTGTTCAAGTACTACACCGAACGCACGACGGGCAGCCACATCGAAGTCAAGAAGAGTTCGATTACGTGGCACTACCGTTCAACTGACCCTGAGTGGGGGTGCGTACTGCACTCATGCTTTCTGCTCGCGCGTGCTTTGTTCACGGGAACCTGGCAGGCAATTCCAGTGCAGGCAGTGTCAAGATCTGCTCGAGAACAACCTCGCGCATAAACGGCCGATTGAAGGTATTTGTCACTTTTTCAGTCGACGTGACATGTATGCTGATTGATTTGGTGTGCACCACAGTACTTGTGGGGAAAAAGAACCTCGAGGTCCGCCCAATGGCGATCAATAAGGGCGAGATTGTCAAGCGTATTCTATACCTGAACCCGGACGCTCAGTTCGTCTTCTGCGCGGGCGATGACAAGGTTCGTCTTGCTAGCTATATTTCCCCGTCCGCTGACCTGACTTGGGGGCATTTTCTGCCTACGCTACGCGACAGACGGATGAGGACATGTTCCGCTCGCTACAGTTCTCGGAGGTGTCCCTGCCCTACACCATGGACCCACCACTGTCCGTCTCTCTTCTCTCTGCAGAAAAGGCGCAGGAGAAGCCGCGCGTGGAGCTGCAGCTCACACCCGAAGACCTCTTTACGACTGCCGTCGGGCACCCGTCCAAGCGCACGCTCGCCAAATGGCACGTGACGAGTCCGCTCGAAGTTGTTGCGGAGCTGTTGAAGCTCGCGGGTGCCGTCGCGAAGGACGAATCTTCCGAGGCCAAATTGTGAAGGACCGTGGACGGAAGTGATATACAAACAAGTACGCCTTGGAAAGAAAAAAAAGGAGTTAAAAAATTGTCCGTTAGACTTACAGTTCAGGTTTCATATTTATTCATGGCTCATGGCAATGGCGGCACACTGCAGGGAACAACATAATGTATTTGTTTATAGCACATTCGTCGTCGTCGAGACTGAAGGTGGAATGTATATTTCTAATAGACCACGCACGCTCTTTTTTATTCTTATCCATCTTTCTTTACTGGAACAACTCAAAAGGAGACGACAGTGGCCACTGGCGTTTAGAAAGAGCGTTGACGCTGTGCGGAGCTGCAAGCCTGCAACCACACTACAATATGCGACCCTCACTATCTCACCACATGGCATGCTATATTTTGTTGTCCAACATCCAACCCTCGATTAATAATCGAAGCACCACTCAGATCTCGAAGACGATGAATGGGGTTATCGAAAAAGCTGGTGGAGATAGTTACTAGATGATAAATGACCCACGATCGCATCGATCACTACGAGACGAGTGGACGCGGGACTGCGCGGAACAGCGGAACGGACATTCCGACAGAAGTGATTGAGATGGAGATGAGATGCTTCCTGGGCGGGAAAACAAAAGCAGGAGTAAAAAGGAAGTTCGTATATACGGCAGTATGATTCGACCCTGAGAGGGTTATCGGATTTGCTGTGGCTGCGGCTGCACTGTGCAGGTGCGCATGAGCGAGAGTTCGCTAGTATTAGCGCAACTGACGATGATCGAGTCACTCCGCGGCCTTTTTGCGTTATTTATTTTATTTTACTAGGCTTGACTCGGACAACCGGCTTTTTCGACGACCATCTCATCGTCACTTTGACTATGTCCGCTTACTAGGCCCACACACAATCAAAGTAGATCCGAAGAACGCGTTGGGGTCATCCCGCAGTTTGAGACAGATCAAAGTGGTACTAGAACGGGTTGCGGGGATTATAATAAGACGGAGGTATTTCCCAAGATAGTACGCGCGAGGAAACCTGCCACAAACTGTTTTGGACTTGTACGAGTGGAAAGGAGTCGAACCTAGAATTGATTCCCAAATCCTTTTTCAGGAGGAGAGAAGTACAAAAAAAAGAAAATCTTTTTTTGTGTTCAAAAGTAGAAAGGTGAAAAAGTTCAAAGTTGCTGGATATTTTCCTAATGACTACCTGGCTCCCAACTCGGTCTGACCTTCACTGCGGTACACTCGGCTGACGCTTTCTCACACATGGCGAGAGCGCACAAGGACCTGGCGGGGACCACTTGTTACATTTGCCGAAAGAGACCTCAGGCTCACGCTGCCATACCTCGAACTTCATAAGTCAATTCCCTGTCCCCATTTTGCGAAGCAATACTAGTCTGTGAACGACACAGTAACACTCTTGATCTCAGCATTAGTTGTATTACCGTATACATTCACATTCACAAGGCGGGGCTGTCCGTGTCATCGTTCCTTCTGTGCCTGGAAAAACAATGACATATCAGAAGTTGAACTTGTGCTCTATTGATCACTCAGCAAATAATCGCATTTTAATATACAAGGTAAAATAACAACAGCAAAATCGCCTGCAAGTATGTGGTGGAGACGCTACTCCTCCTCAGCGCCGTACTCAGAGAGTAGTCGCACGATCTGTCGATGCCCACACCTGGACGCTGTCTGGGATGGGCTCACGCCGCGTTTGTTACACGCACTAGGATCTGCACCGTACTCCAGCAATAATCGCACGACCTCGACACGTCCAAATTCTGATGCCACAAACAATGGTGTGTTGCCGGCCACATCCGAGGAATCAATTTTTGCCCCGTGCTGAAGTAGCATTCGAGCAAACTCGAGTTGTCCCCTAACTGCCGCAAGGTACAAGGGGGTCCAGCCGGTGTTATCTCCGAAATTCACATCTGCGCCATGACTGAGCAGCAGTTGTCCGATTTCGAGATGTCCCAATCCTATTGCTTCATGTAGTAGTAGAGACTGGCCCCGTCTGCCCGGAATGTCCACATCTTGTAAGTGTTCAATGAGTAGTGGAACTACTTTGATGCGTCCTTCTCGTATCGAGATGTGTAACGTGGGGTGTAAATCCTCTGGATGTTGGGAAACGAGGGATTCCACCAAATCACGAAATCCTAGCCGCGCCGCATGATATAAGGGGATTTTGGCAGGTTTCTTAGGGCGTGGTGTGGACATCGGATCACCGAAGTTGAGGTCGCCGTTATAAATCCAGAGCCAAGTGGCAAAGTGTGATTTTCCCGCATCAAACAGACATTCCATGCCATCCTTGACATATGACGATACATTGCCGAACCGCGCATGGCGGTCCCAGTATTGGGCAGCATATTGAGCCAGTGGAAAGCTCTTGATGCTGAGACGGTTAACGCGATCGTCCAATCGGAGGAGAACTCCAAGGCATGCTTGTGCAAGAACTGTGTGCGCTCGTTCGAGTCCGATGTGATACCGAGAAACATCTTGCCTCGACTTCGCAAGTCGCTCCGAAGTCAAATATTCTTTGACCGAGAAGTGCGAGAATTGAACTATTCGCGATTTCCCTTTTTTGACAACGAGTACCAAACTTGAGCATGCCGACATCACTGCTTCTTCTTGGTCCTCCCATCGCCAATTCGGGTTGAGGTTTGGGATGCCTTCCACGGTGAAGTCGAATGCGAGCACTTCCGCGAGTTCCTCGACTTGGAGTGGGCTGGCAGCCGCTACGAGACATTGCAATAATCGATGAGCAATCCTTTTGTTCGCCTTGTTGATCTCCCTCAGTACTCGCTCGTACGTTTCATCCAGACTGTCCGGTAACTCATCCAGGATACGCCGGACACTTGGCGGGAAACAATACCGTAGCACTTGCAACTGGCAGAACGCCCAACGAAACCTGTGACGTGCCATCAGAATTGTGTACGAGGATATCAAAACACCCTTACATCCCATCCGCCCTCTCTGACAGCGTCTTGATTACTAAGTCCTTATCCTCCTCCCGCCATTTCCTTGTCCTTCGGTCAGAGTGGACAAAAGAGCCGACATAGTCAGCGATGTCCTGATGTTGTCCAATTTTATCGTGAAGCGATACATGACGTAAAGCTAAAGGTTCGAGGGCGGCTTGAATGTCAAGTTCAGGTCGACTTGTAACACACATATGGAGATTTGGGAGACTAAGTCGAAAGAGTTCATCCACAAGGTCAAGGACCTCTTCTCGAGGGGATGGAATGCTGGACGTGACGGGACACTCATCGAGCGCATCCAGAATGATGTAAGTGGGATGATGGGCAAGGAGATGGAGCATTTCTTTGAGGCATTCCGTCATAGCGCGATCGCTAGGTTTTTTTTCTCCACCATCATGTCCAGAGTAAAGTCGGAAGAGCACATCACGACAAGGATCGGATCGAACGGAAAGCTGGATGAGGAGGAAGGGTAACAAGTCGCGCAGTTTCTGTTTATTGACGTCCCGAAAGTCGAAATAAAAGTAGGCCATGTAGGCACTTCCAGCCTCACTCAAGGTCATGATATCTTGTATGATAGAGGAACTGAAAAGACGCTGTGAGTTACTCAAAGCAGGGTCAGTGGATGAAAAACAAACCAAAGAACACTCTTCCCTGATCCAGCTACGAAAACAAGAGATCATCAGGAATTGCAATGAAGTAAAGTAGAGGAACGCACGTTTTCCATGTACCCACAATAATGAACCAACGGTGTTCCATTGCTTGAAAATACTCTCTTGAAAGAACCATCGGGATGTACCATAGTGATGAGCTTTAGCCGCGATGTTATGATTAATGGAAGGATCTGGAGGAGAAAGCCATCGTAGTAGACTATCTCGGAGCCGCTTTCCTGTGAAGATATTTGAGGCGTCAAAATGGTGAGTAGTGGGGAGATGACTAACGGTCGGCTTCAAATAATCTGTGTTTGACGTTTTGGACATTGTCGTCAACATCTTGGACCTTGTTTTTCACCCCTTCGCCAAGGCTTTGGACTCGCTCGCTGACATCTTGAGCCATCTTTCCGACGTCTTCTACATTGTCACCCACACCCTGAACCCTCTTTCCGACATCTTCCACCTCGTTTTTCACATCTTGTACCCCCTCCTCGACGCTGTGCATGATCCTCATGTGCTCCGCAGCCGCCATCCGCGCTTCCTCTTGAGTCAATTTGTCCAATTTCCCTAGACTATCTTCTATTTCTGTGTTCCCTATCACCTTGTTCAAATACTTTTCTGAATAAAATATAAGTCAACAGTCCTAATTCCACCCACGATCGACTCACTCAATCTTCCGCTTTTCACTTCCTTCGTCGCCATTCCGACAATCATTAATACCTCCACCATAATCTGTACCAGTATTTCTCTCATGGACGTGGTAGGCGGGACCTCGGTGTAAATCTCGAGCCGACGAAAGAAAAAATCGATCCGGGTAAAAATTTCGATCAGAGCCTCTCGGCTAGCGCTTAAATCTTTGGCTGCCTGAAAGATCCAGACGTCAAAATAGGCCACACGATGGTGTCACGATGGAGACTGACCAAGAGGAGAATGCCAATACCGGCAAAAATAGTTTTTGTTGGCGAGAATGCCTGGGAGTGAAACGTTAGAGCAGATATTCACAATATGGAGGTTCACGGTGCGATATTCACGAGCCCAATACCTTCGCCGAGGACGGAGGAAAATGAGTAGAGGACGTTGATCGTTGGGATCAGCCATTTGTCGAATCGTTCATTGCTGCCCTGAGGACGATCGAGCGCGGGGATTTTTGCTCGTAGAACTGTGAGTATTGCGTCAGGAGAATGGCATGCCTTAAGCTCGGCAGCTAGAGGGTGAGATGTAATGTCTTTCCCGGTCTCCTTTTTGTACGCTTGGAAAGCAGAGGTTAAGATGGAATCGAAGTTGGGACAGGAGGTGGATAGGGTAGGAGTAGGGACGGTAGACATGATGGCAGTTGGTAATGATGAGACGAGACGGCGAGACGGTGGGCAGCGCTGGATCACCTCATGGCAGCGGCCCGGGCCGCTACCTGCTTGCCATCCCTGGTCATGGTCAATAACTTTCGGCGCTCTTACTCACCCATTGCGTTCCTCAACCAGCAGTTCGATTGTAGTCAACTGCACAGCCAGATCCTGCCACCTTTCCGAGAACGAGACGACTCCGATGAACTTGGGCCGTCTGCCGAATTTTCCAACAAATCTCTTGTCCGCATCTGTAGAGTCCTCAACCTGAACGTGGCATCTCTTCAATGCAGTAAGTCCTGACAGAACAGAAATGCAGGTAGGACATTGACCCCCACGCGCACGATCAAGTAGTTTTGCGCCGCGCTCGTGTCAATAAGGGGCCACTCAATTGTTATTGCGGTTCGCAGTAAGTCCCTTCTGATCAGGAGTTATCCATGTTAATGTACAGGAGATTCCGCAATGGCGGATCCCGCATCGCATCCAGGTCTTGACTTGTGAGTACATGTGAGTGGCAGAGATCTACGGGGCCTCGATGCACGAGACGCCACCCATAGCGCAAGATCGAACCCCAGTAACCCGAAATTGCCAAACGAAGCGAATTGTGTGCCCAACCAAGCCACGTGCTCAGTTTGACGGCCGGCCTGCGCAGACACGAATTACACAGCGAGGAAACTCACCAAGTTTGGAGAGTGATGACAGTCGATCAGGAGATACATACGGCGCCGCCAAGTTACAACCTCGCTCGAAGCAACGAAGTCTGACTCGACACTGACTTTTGGACAATAAGATGAAGTTGTATATTGCATTTCTTGTACTTTGCGAAAGCGAGATTAAAACATCGAGACTGAGACTAAGCGATGACTTTGGCTACGATGCACCTTGGCGTGGTGAGTTGAAGTGGGAGCGAGTGATGGCCCTTCCTGTACGGGCCGCTCCGACTCGAGGATTTCAATGCTCCTATGCTGGAACAGAGCTGACCGCCATCCTGTACGGCCATGATAAGCATGACAGCGGTAATGGAAAATAACGGGCACACACCGCGCGCGATGCACGGGGTCAAGCGGTAACGTGGACGATTCCAATCCGAGTCGATTCGGCGTCTCTTCCGACCTATCACAAACCTTTCATCGTTCGTCGAGCCAGCTAACGTGTTCACGGATCCTTACGTAGAACTTGAAAGACTGTCCCAACTTGAAGAAGACTATCGGTTGAGAACCGACTAGCGTGTCGATACCGAATGCGCGTGACCCCGCATGGCTCTGAGGGAGAAATAAGACTTTTCGGGACTTTTCGGGGCGAGAGTCGGACTTCCTTGTAATTCCAGGATTCAGCTCTACGCGTGCTCAAGAAAAGCCTTACTTTTTCCGGCTTTACAATCAGATCGATTGATTGTCGTCCCTTCTCATCTTCCTCATTCCTCACTTCTAACGGTCGGGACCTCCATGGCCTATGGTCGCGGCTTCGGTAGCCGTAGTATTCGAGCAACGCGTTCTGTATGGATGGGGATGGGGATATTGTGACTTGCTGTCATTATCACGTGATGGAATAGGGGGTTGGTCGACGCCGCCGCGATCTGACTCCTCGCTACTCTACTCATCGCCTCGCTCGCGCTCATCCTCGATCGCGCGCCACAAGGCACTCGCCGCACACTCCCCTATCAAGAGGCCTCGGATCAGCCTCACACGTTCTGGCTTCGCATGCGCACTGGCATATACTACCAACTAACCTTATCGGTCCATTTGTGTTTCGACTTCGTGCTTGATCGCTATCCTGATCTGATGCTATGCCACCCTAATCTTTCTTTCCATCAACGCTCAGAGTACCATCCTCTTTACTGTCTCACCTTTGCTCCATTCTTCTTCCGCTCGTCTTTCATCTCTTTAATATGATTGTCTAGGTCTCGCTTGTGTGATTGACGCATCTATCATAGACGCGAGTGCCTCGAGATTACGGTGGAATTCCCCCTGTACTGGTCCCAACTTGCTGGAGAATTTTACTTACTACAAGCTCTCGAATAACGTCCTTAAGAGGCTCCGATGCTAGTCGAAGGGAGGCAGGAATTCTTTCCCCTTTGCCTTTCACTCTCTTCTTTCTGCGTGCCTTCGAGAATCGCTTTTCGCCTTGTAGGGGCCCTCTCTCTCCTCTTTCGAATCGACCCCGGCTCGGATCGCTAGTCGTTGCGTCCGCTGGCGTCCAACTTCGCGCTCGCTCCCGTCTCACTCTGCTCTCTGAGGAATTCGGGTACGTCTCCTTTATGATTTTCGCGAAGGGGCGCCTGACCTCCTTGTTGGACTTCAGGCAGCGGCCCAGCCTCTCCTCGAACCCCTCATGAACCCTCTCTGTCTCCCAACGTTTGGTCTCAACCATGACCATCACCGGGGTAACAACGCGGCACTCGACCGGATGGCTCTTGTGTTGCCTTTTCAACGAGTCGCCGCACATGATAAAAGTCCCCGCAGTGATCACAAATAGAGATCAAAGCTGGGTGGGCTTCCATGGTGTTGCAGTGGCACATGAAGAGGTCCCAATTGCTGAAGTCCGCGTCGGGGCAGAGCGGGCGTTTGAGTACGTGGATTGTCCCACGTGCCCAGTCATCGGACGTCGCTTCTAGAAGGGCCTTGCGCCTCGAGTCGGGTTGTCTTTGGGTGTAGAAGGGGTGCTCTGTGTCTCCCCTATGGCTTGCTGTCCTCCGCGTGGTAGGCTGCCTTCTTCTGCGGCACCGCGCTGTCAATGGGATGCCGCATCTCTCCTTCTACACTCCCCTCAATCCAAGACAGTTGTTCCTGTGCAGTCGTATCAGTCGACACCTGGATACTTTCCCCCTGCTAGGATCAACCGGAAACTTCTTGTGCCCCCAGGGATGTGAGCCTCCCTGCTCTGCATCCCAATGCCTTGGATTTCCGGGTTTTCTGTGTTTGGGTCGTAGCAGCAAGGGTACGATTTGTAGACCTGATATCAATGCCTCCGTGGTAGTAGCCATCTTGGCCGTGCCCTTCTTGCGTGGGCTTTGTGGATGATTTATCATCGGTCTCTTGGCCTCTCCCTTCGAGAGCATCGTCTGCCCCACGAGAGCATTTTCCAAGGACCGTTTGCGGCAGCACCATGAAGCCGGAGGCAAGAGGCGCCGCAGCAGGGGAAGGCGCATGAAGTCCCGCCGCCCCCCATCTCACCGGGGATTTGTAAATGATCAGTCTTAGCGAAGGTTGTCATGTTGCTTCGAAGTAGGGCCCAGATCAGAGGGAGAGCGTGAACTTGAGCAGAGTTCTCGGTCACTTCAGGAAAACCCTGGGGACTCCCCAGATAATTTTGAGTACGCCACTGAAAAATTATTGCTTGGCTATGAATAAAGCTGGTTATCTTAACCCCGAATTGGTTGGATTAGCGGATCTATGATACCGGGCTACTTCGGGCTACTTTGATTTTACAGGTGAGGTAAGAAATATGACGCGCCTCTTGGACCCTCGATGGACAGATCCAATCCGAGGGCCGAGAAAGACGGTATTGAAGATGTCGCGAACTTTTCGCAACCGCATGGTCGATTCTTGGCGGTTAGATGGACCCCAGAACCTCAGGGTAGCGCTACTACACAGGCGCGGAAACGCAACGGGCAATTATGGTATGACATGGCACAGTGTGGTGTGATGTGATGTGAACAGTAAAGGGATTCTAGTCTGCGCAGTTTTCCACACATCATGAAACAGATCGAGTAGCACGGCAAAATGAATGCAGCTAATGGGGAATCGATCACAAAGGCTTTCCTTATTATCTTCGCCAGGGCTGATAGTAGTAATGCTTGGCGTACAATGCCAAGTTACACCGCGCCAGTGCGCAGTCAAACAGAAGCAGAAGCACCCAATTGAAGGGAGCAGCGCGAATCCGCAGATACCCACGTGGGAACGTGACAGCATCAACACGACTAGTGAGCCCGCGAGAAGAAACCGTGTGAACCGGAAGTTTGTTCGCTTGATTTGATCTGATTTTGAAGGCTTCGCTGCTGCCAAGAAGTACTAGAGAACGGTCACTGCACGGTAGCAGTCTACTAGTAGTCAATATATACCCAATCATGGTGTTGCCCAGGCCGTGACGAAGCACGTTGACGGACGACTCGGATATTCCGGGTTTCAATGGCATGGCAATGGTAGGAGTCGCCAAGAAGAGCCGCGGCTGCAATCATGGTGTGAGAGAAGGGCTATTTGGCACTGCCACGAGGACACACACGCGGGTCACAGAAATGGGTCAAGGTCGCAAAATCGAAAACGGATAGCAGGACCTAACCACGAAAAAAGTGTGATTGTTATCGGTATATGGTCTAGTGGTTGGGCTCGAAACACCGGAATTAAGCGGTACATGAAAGATGAAAGATGTTGCCAAGCCAAGCAACGGCGAGGAAACCGAGATAACAACACAACATCTGTTGTGGACATCATGATGCAGATGGCATGCGAACTGCCAAGAGGTGATCACCAGACGAGGACGAGGACAGCGTCTATCCAAATCAATAACATGAAATGTCCTAAATTTTGTCATTAATGTGACCTGAGAATTATCGTTACGATTACGAAAAAAAAAAAGGGAACCAAATGTCGTGTGGATG
>Ga0209488_10003427_pt1 | contig 12722 bp, 10 predicted proteins | sample Rivendell_Oct201_8_FD_188349 | JGI IMG/M metagenome (GOLD analysis project Ga0209488, IMG submission 188349) | Vadose zone soil microbial communities from the Eel River Critical Zone Observatory, Northern California, USA -... | ecosystem: Environmental > Terrestrial > Soil > Vadose zone >...
GCTTGGCCTGGGATTGACGGAGACCGTAACCGCGAAACTGGTGCAGGCAGTTGATGGCGGACATCTGCAAATGGTTTCGACGCGTGAACTGATTGCAGGGGGGATTAGAACCTCGGATCAGGCGCGCCGCGAATTCGGCACGGACCTGGTGCTCGAAGGTAGCTTACAGCAGGATGGCTCGCGTATTCGGATCACGTGGAGCCTGGTCGATCCGCGGACGCATACGCAGATCGCCGCCAATACAATCACTGGAAACACGGACGACATCTTTGGATTACAGGACAGTCTGTTCGCGGAAGTGCTGGAAAAATTGCCGCTGGCAATCGATCCGGAGCGTCGGCAGGCGGTGCAGGTGCGTCCGGATACGACGCCAGCTGCGTATGACTTCTACTTGCGCGGGCGAGGATACCTCGAGGATTATCAGCATCCCGACAACCTCGAGAGTGCGATCGCCCAGTTCGAGCAAGCAATTGGCGTTGACAAGAAGTATGCGCCCGCTTATGCCGCCATGGGACTGGCTTACGCGACTGGTTTCAGGTGGAAGAACAAAGGGAAGGACTGGGTCGACAAGGCCAGGACGCAATGCGAACGCGCGCTGACGATCACTCCGCAATTGGCGGAGGGACATACCTGCCTGGGCGATGTGTACTTCTCCACCGGCCGCTACGAGGAAGCGGTCCAGGAATTCCAGCGTTCACTCGACCTCGATCACACCAGCGACGAAACGTTACGGCTTCTGGCTGCCGCATATCAGAAAGAAGGCAAGATTACGGCAGCAGAGCAGGCTTACCGAAAAGCGATTGCGCTTCGTCCCAACCATTGGGCTGTCTACAGCGCGTTTGGAACGTTTTACTTCAGACAGGCCCGGTATGCGGAAGCTGCGGGCATGTTCCAGCAGGCGATCAAGCGGGCTCCATTGAACTTTCGCGACTACTCAAATCTCGGTGCGACCTATCTATACCTTGGACAGTATCAGAAGGGAATCGAAAATCTGAAGCAGTCGCTCAGTTTGCGGCCGGCGTTTGAATCCTACGGAAATCTCGGATTTTGCTACTTCTATATCCGCCGCTACCAGGAATCCGCGGACGCCTTGCAGGAAGCCCTGAAGATCGATCCCAAAGACTGGCTGAACTGGGGCAACCTGGGCGACACACTGGCCCAGATTCCGTCGCGGCGTGCCGAGGCGGCGAACGCTTATCGCAAAGCGATCGAGTTGGCCAAGCCGCGGCTGGAAGTGAATCCGAAAGACTCATCCACTCTGGCATTTACCGCGGATTACTACGCGATGCTCAACGATGAGCGCCCGGCACGCGAGCAATTAAGGCGCGCGCTGGAAATTGCTCCGGGCGATGCCGAAGTCTTGTTTCGCGCCGCGATTCTGGAGAATCATTTCGGAGACAAAAGCAAAACGCTCGACTTTCTGGACAAAGCTGTGGCCGCGGGTTACCCGCGGACCGTCATCCGAGACACGCCGGATTTCGACTCGGTGAAAGATGACATACGCTTCCAGCGCCTGCTGCCAAAGAGCTAGGGTCCGCCGTCACCGACGTGTACGCCGGGATCGACACAGGGCTTCCCCCCGTCCTTGGTGATCACGTATTCGTAATAACAAAGCAAGCCGAGAGTTCCACTGCACAGGGAATCGCCCTTGATTTTATTTTTTTCAGTGATCGGCGGGTCTTTTGTTAAGAAGGGGGTCCTGTGCTTGAAGTGAACGGCATAGCTGTGACCTGAAGGGGGACCAAAGTCCCACTTCACGGTGTCGCCGAGTATTACTTCTACTGGGTCCTCGCTGGGTTTGCAGTCAGTGACAATTGCAACTTTGTCCATTGGACCCCGCTTCGCGGGTCGGCTGCATCTCGATCCACTCAACATCGCTCCCGCGATCAGGCACAAACCGAAAATTTTGAAGGCTTTCATAGTCGCCTCTCTCTAATCGTCTCGGTACGGGTAGGAATTGTGGTGGTGGGGCAAGCTAAAGTCAAGTTTAGCCATCCATCGCTAAATATTTCCATTTGCATCTGGGCGCGATTCTTGACAGAATGTGCGACGCTCAGGGTCGGGGTGGAAGCGGGTACCTTTCCAAGTGCGGCCGCGAGTCGATATTCATGGAAATCCGGTCGCATGACATTCTTCTTGTAGGGGGCGGAGGGGCGGGACTGCGCGCCGCTATTGCCGCTGCCGAAATTAATCCCAAACTCAGCATCGCGGTTGTGTCGAAGGTCTATCCCATGAGGAGCCACACGGTTTCGGCCGAAGGAGGCGCGGCGGGAGTGGCCAAGCCGGACGACAGTCTCGACGAGCATGCTTACGACACGATTTCGGGCGGCGACTGGATGTGCGATCAGGATGCGGTAGAGGCGTTCGTCAAGGATGCTCCGCAGGAATTGTTGCGGCTGGAACGCTGGGGCTGTCCATGGAACCGGGAGCCCGATGGACACATCGCGGTGCGCGCTTTCGGTGGAATGAAGAAGAAGCGCACCTGGTTCGCCGCGGACAAGACCGGCTTCCACATGCTGCACACCTTGTTTCAGACCAGCCTGAAGTATCAGCCGATCACGCGGTACGACGAGTGGTTCGTGACTAAGTTGCTGATGGATGACGGGCGAGTGCAAGGTGTTGTTGCAATCGACGTGATGTCGGGGAAGATTCAGGCCATCACCGCGAAGGCTGTGATTGTTTGCACCGGAGGGTGCGGGCGCATCTTTCCGTTTACAACGAATGCGAACATCAAGAATGGCGACGGCATGGCGCTGGTGCAGCGCGCGGGCGGGCCGCTGAAGGACATGGAGTTTCTGCAATACCATCCAACTGGACTGCCATTCACTGGCATCCTGATCACGGAGGCTGCTCGTGCTGAGGGCGGCTACATGCTGAATAAGGATGGATATCGGTATTTGCAGGACTACAACCTGGGCAAGCCGCAAGCGAAGCCCGTGCTGCGGTCGATGGAACTGGGTCCACGCGATCGGCTGTCGCAGGCGTTCGTTAAGGAAGAGCAGAAGGGGCGGACGATCCCGACTGAGTATGGTTCGGTGGTCCATCTCGACTTGCGGCACCTCGGCGAGAAGTTGATCAATGCGAAGCTGCCGTTTGTCCGGGAACTTTGCATGAAGTACGAAAACATCGATCCGGTGAAGGAGTTGATCCCGGTGCGTCCGGTGGTGCATTACATGATGGGCGGGGTGAGTACCGATATTGACGGTGCGACTCCGCTGGGCGGACTGTTTGCGGCGGGGGAAGCTGCGTGTGTGAGTATCAATGGCGCGAATCGGTTGGGTTCTAATTCGCTGACGGAGTGCCTGGTGTTTGGGGCGCGGGCGGGACGGGCGGCGGCCGAGTTTGCGGTGGGGCAGGAGCTCCCGAATGGCGGAGTGTTGGCGCAGGCTACTGATGAGCAGAAGAGATTGGAGCAGCAGTATCTGCACAAGAGTGGTGGGCGCGAGCGCATCGCCACGTTGCGTGAGGAGATGCAGAAAGCAGTTGAGAGTGGCGCTGGGATTTATCGCGAACAGTCGACTTTGACGCAGGCGGCCAACAAACTGCGCGAGTTGCAGGAGCGATATGCGAATATCAACCTCGACGATCATAGCCAGACGTTTAATACCGAACTGACTTCGGCTCTGGAGTTGGGCTACATGCTGGATGTAGCGCAATCGATCGTGGAGTGCGCTTTGCATCGGACTGAGTCGCGCGGCGCGCATCAGAGGACGGATTTTCCGGAGCGTGACGATAAGAGGTTTCTTGCGCATTCGCTGGTGCGGCGTAATTCCGACGGTTCTTTGAAGGTGGATTATCTTCCGGTGAAGATTACGCGCTGGCCTCCGGGAGAGAGGGTTTACGGGCAAGAGGAAAAGCCGGGAGAGGCAGTCAAGCAAGCGGGGTGACATGGCAGAAAAGATCGTCCTGGAAATTGCGCGGTACGCTCCGGAGCGGGATGAGAAGCCTTCGTTCCAGTCGTTCGAAGTGCCCTTTCGCAAGGAATGGGTTGTGCTCGATGCGCTCAATCACATCAAGGACAAGATGGACGGCTCGCTGACTTATCGCTGGTCGTGTCGCATGGGTGTGTGCGGCAGTTGCGGGATGATGGTGAATGGCGAGCCGAAGTTGACCTGCGCAACTTTTCTCTCGTCTTACGGAAATGGCGCGAAGGTTCGGGTTGAACCGCTGCGATATTTCCCGGTGATCCGAGACTTAGTAACAGCGCTCAGCGATTTCATGGTCAAGCTGCAGAGTGTTAAGCCGTGGCTGATCCGCAAGGACGAGCCGCCGTTGAGTGCGGGCGAATTTCTGCAAACGCCTGAGCAGTTGGATCTCTACAAGCAGTTCAGCATGTGCATCAATTGCACACTGTGCTATGCGGCTTGTCCGGTGGTGGGGTTGGAGCCGACGTTTGTGGGGCCAGCGGCGCTGGCGCTCGCGCAACGCTACAACATGGACAACCGCGATCAGGGGGCGGAGGAGCGGCTGGGTCTGTTGGCGCATCCGGAGGGGATTTGGGGATGTACGTTTGTTGGGGAATGCACGCGGGTTTGTCCGAAGCATGTTGATCCGGCGGGGGCGATCCAGCAGTACAAGTTGAAGGCTGCGCTGGAATGGGTGAAATCATTCTTGCTGCCGCGTGGGCATGAAGAGAGCAAAGAGGTTCGGCCATGACGATGCAGCCTTCTACCGAATTCCATCCACGATGGTATCGAGAGCGCGTGTCTACCTACTGGTGGATGGGTTCATGGCGATATTCGTTGTTCATCTTACGCGAGTTGACGAGCGTGGCGGTTGCGTGGTCGGTAGTGATGACTTTGTTTTTATTGCGGGCCCTTCTTAATGGACCTGACGCTTATGCTCGCTACATGCACCGGATGCAGTCTCCCTGGATGATCGCGCTCAACATCATTGCGTTCTGCTTTTTGTTGCTGCATACGATTACGTGGTTCAACCTAGCGCCGCGGGCGATGCCGGTTCGGGTAGGCGGGAAACGCGTCCCTGAATTTCTGGTGGCGGCTCCTAACTATGTGTTGTGGGTGGTTGCCTCGGCGGCGATCGCATGGTTTGTGTTGAGGAAGTGATGAGCAAGCCATCAAACGAAGGGTTCTTCTGGTTGCTGTTCAGCGCGGGTGGAGTGGTGGCTGCGCTGTTCATCCCGGTGCATCTGTTTCTTTTTGGAATCGCATTCCCATTGGGATGGCTTCCTCAACCGAGCTATGAGCATTTGCGCGCTTTGGCGGAAAATCCGCTTTCGCGGCTCTATTTGTTTGTTGTGTGCTCGCTACCTTTGTTTCATTGGGCGCATCGCTTTCGGTTTACTGTTTATGACGGGTTGCAGGTGAAGCATCTAAACGAAGTGGTGCTGGTTTTTTGTTACGGGGGAGCGGTGGTCGGAACATTGATTAGTGCGTATCTGTTGTTGAGAATATGATCGTAATCGTGATGCTGAGTAATAAACGGAAAAGCCGTTTTCGTACGCTGCGGTAGAAAGCAGATCCTTCGCTTCGCTCAGGATGACAGTTCTAAGAAAGGATGACAGTTCTAAAAAATCGTGGATGACAGTCTGAAGGATGAGAGTTTTATATGGACCTCAAGTTGAAGACAATTTCAAGAGATGGCATTGCGGAAGCGATCTCGAAGATCGAACTCTATCGTTATCTGAATGAACCGGAAGAGGCGGAGTCGATCTGCCACGACATCCTGGCGGCTGATCCGGAAAATCAGATTGCTCAGCGACTGCTGGGGTTGACGATTACGGATCAGTTCGAAGGGCAGACGTCAGACCGCTATGCCGAAGCGGAGAAAATGTTTCAGAATCTGACCGGTCCCTACGAGCGCATTTACTACCTGGGACTTCTGCAGGAGCGCCGGGCAAAAGCTCAGATTCGCGCGGGACGTCCGGCGAAGATGCTGATTGGATCTTTCCAGGAGGCGATGCGTTGTTTTGAGGAAGCGGAGAAGATCCGGCCGCCGAAGAATGACGATGCCGTGTTGAGATGGAACCGCTGTGTGCGGTTGCTGGAGAAGATTGGGGATGTTCAGGGCGAGAGCCTGGACAGTTTCCTTGAGGATCATGACATCGCGCCAGTGGAGATGATGCGGCGGTCGGGCGGACGGAACAGGTAGCTTGGGCCGCCACGGGACAGTGGTGGGACGGGCAGCGGAGATGGCAACACCAACGGCAACAGCAAGACCAACAGCAACTGCGGCGGGCGGGGCGCCCGCCCCACATTGACAAACCCACATAAACAAAAAGGCCGCCCTCGGGCGGCCTTTTTCACAACTAAGGAAATCTAGTTGGGTACGCCTGCGCCCTGCGGCGGTGCGGGCATGGCATTCGCTACTGCTGATGCGGCCTCGTTCAGGATGCGGTGGTGAATGGTGAATAGCGCCAGCTCGAGCCGGTCGGAGACGCCGATCTTGTCATAGACGTTGCGGAGGTAGTTCTTGATTACCTGTTCCGTGGTGCCGAGTTGGGTGGCGATTTCTTTGTTTTTGTACCCCTGAACGATCAGGGCGACGATGCGCAGTTCCTTGGCGGTCAGGCGATCGCGGACGCGCAGACCGACCATATCGTTCTCGGTCAGTTCGCTGGGAACGGCCATATCCTGCACCCAGGTTTCGCCGCGGGCGACTTTCCTTACGCAGTCAACAAGCGCTGCGCTGGTTACGTTGCGATAGACGACGCCATGGGCGCCGACCGCCATGTAACGCTGCGCGCTCTCGCCGGTGTCGGCAAGGATGACCACGCGGGTTTTGCTTTTGTTGGCGGCGGCCAGGACGGCGTTGAAGTCGGAGTGGAAGCCTCCGGCAATGATGAGGACGGCGGCGCGAAATTTGTCTAGCGCCATCAGCATCTGCTCGGTGGTTTGGGCCTGGGCCACAATTCGCATTTCGTCTTCGACAGCCAGCACTTTGGCGATGCCGGCCCGGAATATCGCCTGATTGTCGGCCAGAATGAGCTTCAGCATGGATTGCGCTCCACGTTAAGAGTTGCGGACGAACTCATACGAATCGATTACACAGGCTACGCCCCGATTGTCGCCGGGAGCGGCGCCGGCCGCGGGTTCGTCGGTCCGCACGACGCGGCCGCGGCACTGGATGACTACATCTTCTTTGCCGCCAGTTACATCCGGCGGAAGGGTGATTTCAAATTCGACGGGTGAGCCGACTTCGAGAGAAGCGTCGGCACGAATGTATACGCCAGCGGCGCTCAGGTTGCCGGTCATGCCGCTGGTGTCGATTGCGGTATCTCCCTTATGGATCTTGATCGGCAATTCGAGCGGAAACCTTTTTCCGGTACGCGCGTCGGACACGACTCCTCCTCTACCCTGGCTCTGCAGTTGTTTGGAAGCCAGATTCATGACGAATTCCCAGCACAGAGCCTGATGAGTAGCTTAGGGGGGTTATATCACGGAAAACATCGCCGTAAAAGCCCCAAACCCTTGGGATCACGGTAAGAAGTAGGTACCTCCCTTTGGTTGGCGGGGGTTACCTGGCATCCCCTCGGACGGGAAGATGGGCTGGGAAACCATAAGCGGAATGCCTTGAAGGCACGAAGATAGAGGTTGCTGAAACCCTCCTTTCGCCGAGAGAAAGCGACCACCGGGGCTAAAGCCCGCACACATTTCTAACGACTTACGCGGCCCTGAAGGGCCGCTCTTTCACGGTGGTGCACACATTTTAGACAGGGTGGTACACACATTTTAGAGTTTTTCCGCAACCTCGATAGCCATCGGAAGTGGGCTGATGGCGGGAGCGTCAGGATTCGTCCCGATCAGTTCTTGGCTCGAGGACGAGGTTGTAACGGCGGGTGCGGCGGCGCTGCGATTCATGGAATGAGGCGGAAGCGGCCACCGCGCACAGCACGTAGAAGAGGGCGGCGTTGGCTGGAATCTGGAGGTTGAAATCGAGGAAGCTATGGACCAGGATACCGATACAGCCGAGGAGCGCGGCCACGGTTAGTGTGCCGTTGGCGGTCTCCGTCCAGTTTTCAAGTTTGGTTGCGGCTCCGCGAAAGGTGACGACAAGGAACCAGACTGCGATTCCGAAGCCGACTATTCCGGCCTCAACTAGGAGTTGCAAGTAGTCGTTGTGGGCTTCGTTCACGAAAAAGCTGGTGTAGAAACTGCGGAATCGCGGATACACCACGGGGAAAGTTCCCAGTCCCCATCCCAGAATTGGTTTTTCCCACAACATGCGAAGGCAGTCGCGGTCGATTGTCATCCGGACTCCTCCGGTGAGTTCCTGACGGGCTTCGGACTGAATGCTGGCCAGACGGCGGGTGAGTTCGTTGCCACCGAGCCAGATCAGAAAGCCGATCATCACAGCGAGGAACACTCCGAGGGCGACGGGCTGTTTCCAGTCGCCTCGTTTACGAAGAAGGACCGTCAGCACAAGTACTTGCGCGCCGAAGGCGAGCATGCCACCGCGAGAGCCGGAAAGGAAAATGGTTCCGGCCATTAAGGCGGCGATTCCGGCGACAACCAGCTTGCGATTTCCTTCGGTGTGGCGGGACAAGGCGAGCACCAATGGGAAGGGAGTGAGCATCTCCATGAGGCCCGCGTAATGGTTGTGGTTGACGTAGGGTCCGTAGATCAGTCCGCCTTGTTCGAGCGGCCAAATCCAGTAGAGCTTGTTATTGGGGGCGATTCCTTGCAGCAGAGAAAATGCTGCTAGCACCAGTCCGTAACAGCAGACGGCTCCGGCGAGTGTTCTTACCTGCGACGAGCGGCGCAGAGTTTGCGTGACCACAAACGCGAGCATGCCGTAACTGACGTAGAGCAACAGGAGCGAGTAGGTCACGTATCGATAGGATGTGAGGCCTGTCAGCCATTGCAGAGCTACCAGTGCGCCAAATGCCAGCATAGGAGCGTATAGCGGATGCCAGGTGACCTTGAGTTCTCCGCTCTTCCACTGGTGAAGTCCCCAAGCTACGAAAAGAGCAGTCGCACTTGCCTGTAGCAAGAAGATAGCCCAGGGCTGGACTGCGCCAAACGCCAGTGGCGCGGACAGCAGAACTACGCTGGCGCCGGCCAACAACGTGGAGCTCGACAATAGCCTGCGGGGATGTGGCGCGACACGATCGGATCTGTGCGATTGCGCCAAGGCGGAACTCACGGTTGAACCTCGGAACTCTGGGTCGAGAGTCGAAAATCGTCGAGCCAGAGTTTACCGCGCATGGGGCTTCCGGGTGGAATTCGCTCGATGTTCAGGACGAGCAGGTTCGTGGAAGGGAGCGTAGTGAAGCGGGCGTGGACGGCTTTCCAGAAGTCGGCGCCATTGAGCGGGTCACTGGTGTAGAGCGCCTGGCCGCTGTAAAAATCCCGCAAGACGATCTGTGGTCCGCCCGCTCCTTCAAATTCAGAGGATTTGAAGTAGGCCGTGAATTCATAGCTGGTGGCGCCCAGCACCGGTATCCATTGGCGAATGCCGGCATCGGAAATGCCGGGACCTTCGAAGGTAATGGACAGAGATCGTTCTCCCTCGCGAAAGTCGCTCGAGTCGAGGAGCAGGTGCACGCCCGGCTGAGTCTGGTAGGTCCAGTCGAAGCCGCCATTCAGGACCTCGAGGCTGAAATCGCCGTTGACAATGAGGTTATCCGGGGAGGGTAAGTAGGCAGATAAGTTGAGAGGACCCGAGGCTTGCTCCCACGCGGAGGAGGCGGCGTCGGGACGGCGCGCCCGAACCAGGTAGCGCACATAGTCCAGAAGGAAGCTGGTGTCGAACTTTTGGTGGAGTTGGACGAGTTGGTTCCAAACCTTGATGGCAGCTTCGGTTTCGTTCCTGGACTGGAGCAAAGAAAGGAAGCTGATCAGGGAGTCAGTGCGGTGGGGAATGGTGTCGCGAAGGAGGCCGTCCACGTCGGGACGCACGCGCCAGCAGATGGGTAATGCGACTGAAACTAATTCCGGATCGTTTTCAATCACCACGCGGAATTCGCGGAGGGCGCGGTCAGGGTCGCCCGCTACCAGAAAAAAATTGCCTGCTTCCCAGGCGACGTCGGGGGCGGTGGGCTCAGCTTGCAACGCGTGTTCCAGCGCACCTCGTTGAGCAGGAGAATCGCTCACGACCTGATAGGCCGAGGCGAGGTCGAACCAATAGCGCGCCTGGTGCGGGTTGAGGCGAGTTGCGATGTTATAACTCGCCAGCGCAGCTTGCGGGTCGCCGGCGACAAAGGCGAAGTAGCGTCCGACGCGATGTTGGTAGTCGGCATTGCCGGGAGACAGGCGTATCGCACGTTCGAGGCTGGGCAAGTCTGGACGGAGCGCGAACCGGCTGGCGGCGAATTCCTTTGCGGCCAGCAGGAGATACGCGAACATCAGCAAGGCCGATCCAGCAAACAACAGACGCTGGCGGCCGGTAAGAGGAATGGCCATCGTGAGCGAACCCGAGCCCTAGTGAGTCCAGTCCTTCAGGCGCCGGCTGCTCGCGGTTGTTCCTGGGATTCCGCGGGCGGTTCGGGTGGATCTTCCTGATAGTAGTGACTGTACTTCCCCTGGTACTCGTAATAGTAGTAATAATCCGGCGAAGTCAGATCGACGGCATTGAGCAGCACGCCGGTGACATGAGCGTTGACCTGCATCAGAATGTCACGCGCGCGCCGCAATGCCTGCTTAGTCGTCTGACCAGAACGAATCACCAGAATGATCGCATCCACTCGGGGCGACAGGACAACCGCATCGGTCACAGAGAGGGTTGGGGGAGTATCGATCACCACATGGTCAAATTGCTCGCGCAACTCGTTCAATACGTCTCTCATGTGCGAAGAGGCGAGCAACTCGGCGGGATTCGGGGGCGGAGAACCTGCTGGCAGTACGAAAAGGTTGGGCAGAATTGGAGACGCGGTAATCGCCTGATCCAGCGTGGCGTTTCCGGTCAGCACGTTGCTCAAGCCGCTGCGCGGGCCCATTCCGAGGGTCTTGTGAACACTTGGCCGGCGCAGGTCGGCATCCACGAGCAGTACTCGCACACCCTTTTGCGCAAGCACGATGGCCGAGTTGATGGCGGTAGTCGTTTTTCCTTCCTGCGGACGCGCGCTGGTGACCATGATGACTTTGGGAGGCGCTCCCAGGTTGGAGAGCAACAGGGAAGTGCGGAGCGCGCGATAGGACTCCGCCATCTGGGACTGCGGGCGGACCTGAGTGACCAGTTCGAATACCTCTTTGGACGACGTTAGCGACAACCGCTTTGAGCCATTTGCATTGCTGGTCGACTTGGAGCCAAGCGGGATCATGCCGAGCGACGGAAGCGCTGAGATCATCTGCGCCTGTTCGGTGGTCCGGACGGTGTTGTCCATACCCTCGAGCAGGAAGGCCAAGCCAATGCCGGAGGTGATTCCGAGAACGAAGGCAAACGCGAGGTTGCGAGGGATATTGGGCTCGACAGGCGCGTTCGGAGAACGGGCAGCGTCGACGATCCGGAAGTTGTTGGAGCGCAGACCGGCGGTGACTCCTGCCTCCTTCAGTTTTTCGAGGAGACCTTCGTAGAGCTGGCGGTTGGAGTCGACATCTCTCTTCAGAAGGGTGTAGTCGATGGCGTTCTCGTTGAGTCGATTGGCTTCCTGTTTTTGCTTGTTGAGGGCCTCGCGCAACATGCTCTCGCGCTGTAACGCAGTCTGGTATTGGCCGCGCAGATGTTCGACGGCTTTGCGGGTTTCTCCCTGAATCTGCCGTTCGATCTCCTTGCTCTGGTTGTTGAGCTGGGCGACTTTCGGATAGGACGGACCGAACTGGATGCTGAGTTCCGCAACCTGAATTTTGAGGTCGGCTTGTTGTTGGTGCAACCTCTCGAGGAGAGGAGATGTGCCCGTGCCCGCCAGAGTAGCACCCGGGTCGGAAGCAATCGCCGATGCGACGGTATCCGGATCGCCGTTCTGGGTCATGCGGTAGACCGCTTCTTTTTGCATGCGGTCCGATTCGGCAGCCGTCAATTCCTTGTTAAGTTCATCGAGCTTCTGGGTGATGATGTTCTGCTTTTCGTCGATCCCGAAGATTTCGTGCTCTTTCTGATAGCGAACGAGTTTTTCCTGGGAGGTTTCCACCTTCATTTGCAGGTCGACCAGTTGCTTCGATAGCCAGTCCGACGCCTGCATGGTGGATTCAAACTTGGTCTTGAAGTTCTGCTCTACGTAAGTAGCGGCAAGGGTGTTGACGGCATTTGCGGCCAGCGTTGGATCGGTGCTGCGGTAGTGAATCTCGATGATTCGCGTATTCGGAATCAGAGAAACCTTAAGGTTGCCCTTGAACCCGCCCAGCAGTGCGGTGGCCCGGCGGGAATCGTTTTGGAGAGGGTCGGCAACCAGGTTGGGCTGTTTCGGAGATGCGCTGTCGTACTCGGTGCGCTTGTCGAGATTCAGTTGCCGAATGACCTGTAAGGCCAGCAAGTCACTTTGCAGAATGCGGACTTCGGTGTCGAGATCGGTGGGGTCATAGTAGTCCATGACCGGCATGGAATCTTTGAAAGTGATGAGGTTGGAGTCGGCCTTGTTGACGGCGATGCGGCCGATCGCTTCATAGACCGGGGTCTGGCGGAGACTGGCGATGGCGACTGCCGCGAAAATGCCGACTGCGCAGGCGATGACGATCCACTTACGCTTAATGAGAACGCGCATGTATTCGCGGAGAGCGGAGTCCTGCGAGGGCAGCACATTGTAGAGTCCTGGCGCAACCGGCTTGATGATTTCAGTGGGCTCGGCGGGCTGTAGATCGCGAAACCCATTGTTACGTGGAACCAGG
>Ga0209488_10003428_pt1 | contig 12721 bp, 19 predicted proteins | sample Rivendell_Oct201_8_FD_188349 | JGI IMG/M metagenome (GOLD analysis project Ga0209488, IMG submission 188349) | Vadose zone soil microbial communities from the Eel River Critical Zone Observatory, Northern California, USA -... | ecosystem: Environmental > Terrestrial > Soil > Vadose zone >...
CTTCTTTGTCACTTCAATGATGACAACGCTGGGCGCGACAATCTCGAAAACTTTCGTGAACGCGCTGTTCAATTGGTGCACGACGTCTTTGCCTGCTTCGGCGGCGGCCGCCGGGATCGTCGGCGTCGGTTTCACTTCCGCGGTCGGAGGCGTGGCTGGTGGCGCGGCGTGCCTCACCCCGAAGTCCTTCAGGTTGTCCGCTGGACCTTCGCCGGCTCTTATGCTCACAACTTGGGGGATAACCTCGGGGGTATCGTTGCGCGTGGATAATGGGGGAACGGGAACGGCATGCCCGTTAGGCTGAGTAGACATTTGGTTCGCAATATGAGCATCTCCGGGCTTAGTATATGAGTTGGATGGGTCCCTGCGAAATACCCATGCGCCGAATCCACCTTTCGGTGGCTTCTGCGAAGGAGTTGAGTTCATATAACCCTTCGAGGTATCGAGGGCATTCCGGACCTCCAATTTAGGGGGGCCTTTATCGGGTGGTGGTTGTACGGGCTGTGTGACGGGAGGCTTGGAGACCACGTCACGAGCGACGCTAGCACGATGACCCCCCGACGTCCGGGGACGTTCTATGGATCTGGCAGTCTCGGCGATTTTCATACGCTGATAAGACGTTAATTTGGCCATGATACGCATGTTGTGATTACTTACGTGCTCTCTCCTCGATACGTGTTCACTATCACTTGCAGAGACAGCATAACCAGGAGGATACGGAACGGTTAAATTTTGGGGTGGTGAACCTCTCTGCGCTTTCGAGCCGGACTTCTCATTAGAAGAGCTTGGCGTCGCTTGCGGCGGTTGCGTCAACGTTGGCACTCGGCGGGGCTCATTGAGATTTGATGCAGGGTTTATCTCGGTTTGAGTTGTTGGGACCAGTGGGGGTGGAACAGGATAGGTTGGCTGGCGCAGGACAGTAGGCACAAAGGGCTGGGAGAATCCCAAGTCAAGTAAAGTTGCGCGACAGAACGAATGCCTACCGTCATGGTCTGGTCCTTGTGCTGACGCTTGGGCCTGATCGAGGCGGGACGTTTCATCAATGAATTGTCGGATTCATCGGAGTCCTTGACTGTGACACGCATAAGCCTTGGATCTTTGCCTTGGGGTGCAACAGGTATGTGGGCTTCGCGCCGTCTCTCCTGATCTCGAGTGGATTTGTGGACGTGGTCGTCCTTGATTCGCTGTTCTCCGTGGCGTCTCTCGTCGTGGCGCTGCTCCTCTTCCCTCCGTCTCTCCTTGTCACGCCGACGTTCCTCTTTGTAATGCCGTCTCTCATCCTCGTACCTGGGGTCCCGTTCTCGTTGATCCCGGATAATGTGCTCCTGGGCTCGATCTGCGCGCCCCTTGTCTTTGACTTTGGAGTTTGCCTTTAATTCTTCCTTCAACCTATTCCTGCTCTGTTCCTTCTCCCTTTCTTTTCCCTCTGGAGTTACTTTTTTGAGGAAAGACGGAGGGCGAGGCCAGTTGGTGGCAGATCGCGTCTCTGTACTTTCGGGAGCTGGGGTTGGAGCATGGCGAGCGCGGTGGCGTGAACTCTTATGATGGTCCTCGGCATGGCGAATCAGATCTGTGGACATGAAGGGAGCTTTATCCGTAGCGGTGGTAGTTCGATGGGATGTGGTTCGGGGGTCAGGAGTAGTCTCCCAATGTCTTTGAGGCGCAGAATAAGTCTCCTGCGGCGGAGTATTTGAAAGCGGTGCTTTCTGTGACATATGCGCGGGGTGACCCTGAAGAGGTTGCATGGACACATTATAAGGTGCTTTGCTGGCAGTGGCGAAAATTTGAGCGCCTGCAAGATATGGGGGTGCCGGGGTTTGTGACGCTGGAGGGGGACCATCGGAGACATAACCGCGGCCAGAACGGTACTTTGTGTCCTCCTTGTCCCTTGCGGCGGCGCGAGTCTCTGAGGCCTTGTGATAAGAGGAAGAAGTGACATGTTTGTGTCTTGGACGATCGGGTTCAGCTTCTGCGGCGCTGGGTTTCCAGTGTTTAGAGGTGTTCATAGTCAAGAGGGCAAATGAATGTCTGCCCCTCGAAAAGAGAGGAGAAAAGAGAAAACGAAGGCCTTTGCGGCCCCAGAGCTTAGGTGCTTGAAATGTGCACCGTCGGGAGACAAAATCGGAAAGGAGTGAGAACGTCGGGCGACCGACATGAGGCAGGTCTCCAGCTTCGTGCTGCTTTCCAAATTAGGGGTTGCGCTCACTATCGCTCCGGAGATATTTCACGCGCAACAGGCACTGTATCACTCTTCTCTATTTTTGTGTCATGCCGACAGTATCGTAGGGGTTACATGTCCTGAAAATACTACTATACGGTATCACTGGATGTATGCCGAGCAACTACGCCAAGGACAGAAGTACACGTCCAAGGCAGTCCTTAGTCACTGGTGGCGTGCTCGAGGACAGGCTTCAACTCGTCTAGCTCCAAAACAGAGCAAGATCGGGAGAAGTTTGCTTTCCAATCCTTCATTCTTACACGGCTTTGACTCACTACCGACAGTGAACAGCGGAAAGGCTGGTGGAGATCAAAGTGATTTCCCTGTCGAGATGGTTTAAGGACCGTGTGGGAGAAGGAGATAGAAACGAGGAGACGGAGATAATAATACTTTGTTACGTTGTGGGGATGGGAGACCCTTGACAATGGGAACGAGGGCAAGATATTGAGCGTGAGCGTGGAAGTGGCAGGTGTCCCGGCGGTTTCCGAGGGCGGGACACCTGTGTGCGCGGCTCATGGGGGAGCTTCACGATCTCGCTCGCAACTCTGCGTCACTTTACTTCACGCGTTCATTCTCTCCCCTCGCACCAGGCTTGCCGCCGCCCATCATTTTCCTTGTTGTACCAATAAACTTCTTCACGGATTCAACGTTCAATTATTCCGCCTGAGTATGGTGTGCAGCATTACTTCCCGATGGGTAGTTCGCCGAATAGCTGACCTTGCTTCTCGACGTCGTAGAGCGACATGGAGACGCTGGAAGAGAAGGCCAATGGTGCACCTCCAATGGATATCGATGAACCCGTGTCTGTCAGGGATCGTGCGTAATTGATCCTTTGGTCCGCATATTATCGTTTCATTATCGCTTTCACAGATGAGGCCTTTGCCGCCAAACATATGTTAGATCTGGGCCACGACGTCAAGGAGTTCAAAGTCTTTACATGGAAGCTTACAGGCTGGAAGAAGCTCGAAAAGAAGCTCACCAGTCCCGAGTTTGAATGTGGCGGACATCGCTGGTGAGCAGTCGCACCATCTTTTTCTTATATCCTATCCTCACTTTGGGGGTGGTCAAGGCGCATATTACTCTTTCCTTTTGGTAATTCAAACGCCCCTCCTAACGACACGGTCTCCGTCTACCTCGATTATGCTGATCCCAAACGAGCTCCGGAGGGGTGGCACGCATGTGCCCAGTTTGCTCTAGTCATCTCTAATCCGCATGATCCTACTATATACACTGTCAGCCGTACGTGCCTGAGCTGGTATTGAGAGTCAAAACTTGATTTGGCTTTTCGTTCTGATTCTAGATGCACATCACCGGTTTATTGCAGAAGAATGTGACTGGGGTTTCACCCGGTTCAGCGAGCTACGCAAGCTGTTTAGCATTCAAGAAGGCAACAGTAGACCAACGATCGAAGACGAATGTGCTGATGTCTCTGTCTTCGTCCGTGTACTCGAAGACCCAACGGGTGTACTATGGCACAATTTCGTCAAGTAGGGACTTTCTGAACTTACCGCTATCCAAATGATCCGTTGACTTCCTTTTCCCCAATTCTCGCAGTTACGACTCAAAGAAAGAGACCGGCTATGTCGGCCTGAAAAATCAAGGTGCAACATGTTACATGAACTCATTACTCCAATCCCTGTTCTGTACACGATATTTCCGCAAGGTGGTGCCTTTGATGCTCCTGCTGATGTGGTGAACTCACTTCCTCTAGGCGGTGTATGAGATTCCTACTGAAGAAGAACGCCCGACCGAGAGTGTCGCTCTGGCTCTTCAGCGCGTCTTTTACCATCTCCAGACGTCAGATCAACCCGTCGGTGCGTTCTTTAAATAAAGCTTGTAATCAATGGCAATATTTTGTTATCGCAGGCACTACGGAACTGACAAAGTCCTTTGGATGGACTTCACTTGACTCTTTCTTGCAGCATGACGTGCAGGAATTCAATCGTGTCCTACAGGATAAGCTTGAGTCTAAGATGAAGGTACTGACCCTCATGTCTTTTGTGAAGCTAGCTGCTGATAATGTCGTAGGGCACGAAGGCGGAGGGTGCCATCGCCAAACTTTTTGTTGGGAAAATGAAGAGCTACATCAAGTGTGTCAATGTCGATTTTGAGTCTTCGCGAATCGAAGAATTCAATGGTACGTTTGTCGCTTTAGTGGATTTCAGCGCTCATAGTCGAGGTTGCAGACCTGCAACTTAATGTCAAAGGAATGAAGAACCTCTACGAGTCATTTCGGGACTATGTTGCGGTTGAGATGCTTGACGGAGAGAACAAATACCAGGCAGAAGGATATGGTCTACAAGACGCGAAAAAGGGGATAATTTTTCAGTCGTTCCCCCCAGTGCTTCACCTTCAGCTCAAGCGCTTTGAGTATGATGTCCAGCGGGATGCAATGGTCAAGGTAAGCCTCACGGTCAAATTTGGCAGTATCGAAGCTAATTCCCAATTCGTAGATCAACGATCGACATGAATTTCCATTCGAGATAGACCTTGGCGAGTTTCTAGATGAAACAGCCGACAGATCACAACCATGGATTTATAAATTGCATGGTGTGCTCGTTCACTCTGGGGATCTCCATGGCGGTCATTACTTCGCTTGTATCAAACCTGATGCCGCTAGCCGGTGGCTCAAGTTTGACGATGACCGAGTTACCCCTGTGACTGACCGCGAGGTACTCGAGGAGAATTACGGGGGGGAAGTTCTCAATGGCGTTCCTCCTACGCTACAGCGGAACCAAGTTCGTTCAATGAAACGGTTTTCGAACGCGTACATGTTGGTATACATTCGGGAATCTCTCACGGAGGACGTGCTACCACCGTTCAAGGAAGAGGATACACCAGCGCATCTCAGTGAGCGATACCCGGGTCACATGCTTTTGTCACTGATTGCTTCATATCAGAAAGGCGCCTGGATGAGGAGCGTTTGCAGATCGAGGCAAAACGCCGTGAACGCGAAGAACAACATCTTTTCCTCACAGCAAAGGTAAAGTGGAACCATCGCTTCTAGTAGAATCGTTTTATGTCTTTTGTGAATGAAGGTCATCACCGACGAGACCTACTCTCGTCATGAAGGCTTCGATCTTGCAAGTTTCGACGAGAAAAACTGGCCCCCTTCAGAACTTCCAACGTTCCGCGTACTCAAGACCGAGACCTATAATGTCTTCAAGGCACGGGTTGCTCAGCATTTCAACTACCCCGAAAATCAGATTCGATTATGGGTGTTGGTCAACCGCCAAAACAAGACTGTTCGCCCGGATACTCACATACCAGAAAACGAGCCCACTCTTAGTGTGTTTTGTCATACTCTTATACGGTCTTATTCATCACCTTTTATGCAGCGGTCGATGTCATTCGTAACAACATGGCTGCAAGGCAGACAGACCTCCGCCTATACCTGGATGTGATCCCAGATCCGAGCAAGGTACATCCACTATCTACGACTTTACCCTCTCTCACAGCATCACGTAGCCTGAGCTTCCTCAAGGAACAATTATGGTCTTCTTGAAACACTTCGATACATCAAAGCAGACATTACATGGCATTGGCAAATGCTATGCCCAGCGGAATGCTAAGATTAGTGATCTTATCCCCACCATCAACGAGAGAATGCGGTGGACGCCAGGAACACCCTTAAAACTCTATGAAGAGATAAAGCCTGGGATGATTGAGTGCATGAAGCCCAAGCTCACGTTCTCCCAGAGCGAAATTCAAGATGGTGACGTGATATGCTTCCAAGTTGACCTCTCAGACAAGGAGTACGTGTGCGCTAAACTGTTCTTTGTGGTCTATCTAATACCTGCCAGGATCCACGACCTCGAGATACAGGGGCTTTACTCAAATCCCATCCAATTCTACGATTTCTTGCAAAACCGCGTGATGATTGTCTTTCGACCCAAGTCTGATGCTGATACTGAATCCCCCGAGTTCAGCCTCGTACTTAGCAAGAAGCAGACATACGACACGGTACTGGGTTCTTGTTTTTGTCCAAAGCAAGGGTGTACTCATCAGCACATCACTCTATGTAGATGGCTACCAAGGTTGCCGAATATCTCCGCCATGATCCCATCAAGTTGCGGTTCATAACAACGCATGCGTCGAATGCCTCACCCAAGGCAATTCTGAAGCGATCGTTGAACCAAAGCATTGCCGAGATCATCTCCCCTTCCTACACTAGCCCCTCTACGACTGTTATTCTGTATGAGAAATTGGACGTCAGCATCGTGGAGCTCGAAACTAAGAGGAGCCTCAAAGTCATCTGGACTGGCATTCACAACAGGGAGGAATCGACGCACACGTTCCTCCTCCCGAAAACGAGCATGGTACACGAGCTGGCGGACCATTTATCTAAACAGGTAACGATGTCGTCCAACGGGCAGGGCTCCGGTAAGATTCGAGTGTTCGAAGTATCGAAGGATGGTAAAACACAGAAGGAGTTCACTGGGTCGGAGATGATAGGCAACATCCCTGACCCAGTAGAGTTATTTGCCGAGGTAAAGAGGCTGGTTGTGTTACATTTCTGTTCGCTAAATCTCGGTTGTAGGAAATTCCTTTGGAGGAGGACTATGCCGATGACGCCGACAAGGTGATCAGCGTGTTCCATTTCTCAAAAGAGGTCCAACGAACACATGGTGTTCCGTTCAAATTTGTCGTCAAACCGGTACGTACTCAACCCCTGGGTCGAGAAAACAATAATTGAGTTTGATACCAGGGCGAACGGTTTGCGGATACGAAGAAGCGGCTTCAAGCTCGGATTGGGGCATCAGACAAAGATTTTGCGCGGTTCCGATTTGCGCTGATCCAGGCGGTGACATTCAAACAACCGTCATACATCGAAGACGGTGAGCTTACGCCCATGTTTTTTTTTACTGGGGAGTCACTCAATTGCAGTAGATGACAACATTTATGAACACAAGTTTGCACCCGAAGACGTTCTAGGGTTGGACCATGTGGACAAATCTGGGAAGACGCGGACTGGCGCGGGCGAGAAAGCGATTGTGATTCGCGGGTAAGAGGACTGGACTATGCTGTTTCTCTCTGCTCTACTTCAGTGCCCGTTACCTTTGACACTGCATTTTTGACTTCACGATCGTCGTCATCCTCGCCATAGCACAGCGCCATGTCCCTCGACGCCAGTATAATATTAGGGCTTGGATAACTGCGCGACATAGGGAGGTACACATAAATACTGTAGAATAGGAATTACTTTCGCTTCTTCGACTTTTTGGCAGACTGGATAATCCCACCGATGAGTAAGTGGCAAGGAGTAATGTCAAGTTAGAGCAACCCTTACTTTCGGTGTGCGTGGACTGGCGGCTTCGCCCTCACTGGAAACGCCATCTGGCCCGGCACTAGGTGCGGGCGGGGCAAGGGTCGATGGGGATTTTGTTGACGTAGGGGGGTGTGGTGTCTTAGGACTAGTAGACACAGAAGGAGGCGCAGCAGGCTTTCGATCACCGGGTATTCCCTGAAATTTCACTTCTGGAAATTGATCAACAACATGGAAGACACGGGTCAAACAAAATAGGGTGAATACCATTCCGCGCACGCTCCAGAGGTATCTGCTCCACAATAGCCCTCGTCTTTTCATTTGCAACCATCTCGCTGGCGGTCTGGAAGAGTACTTGCCCCCATCCTTCGACGAACGAATTGGCCTCGGCATGCACCTCGACGATCTCCGCCTCGAGTTCCTTCTCTGCAGCAAGGAGGCTGTTCCAGAGGTCGTCGCCGATAGAGCCCTTTTGCAGCAGGTTTTGAAGGGCCGGTTTGTCCTCGCGTATACGAAGAATGCGCTGGACGTTAGCGATCGCCCGCCGCACGAGCGCGGCTTTCAACATGGCGTCTGGAGTGGAAGGGTCGGTACGTTGAAGGAGAGTGACATAGGTGTCTCTCTCGATGTGTCTCGGGAAATAGGGCTCGATTTGTTTGCCTGGAGGACGTGTGTGTGAGCTCTACGAACGCAGATGGGGTCAGGTGCGGGGGAGGGAAGAGCGTACTTGCGTTGCGCTTCCTGTAGAATTGACCGAAAACGAAAAGGCCACCGAATACGATGAAGACGTAGAATACGGGAACAAGCACGGAGGCCATGGCTTGTTTTAGGGTATTAAAAGACGGGTAAATGTCGCTACACTGATCTGATGCAATTAGAAGAGAGACGTGTCTCGTTGACGTCTGTTTGTTTCTAGGCCGGGCCGGATCCCCGTACCATTTAACTGGATGTGCCGTGACGTGCCAGTGGAAGAATTATGTTTCGCCGCACTGTTTCTCGCTTCACTTTCCCAAGGACTTGTGCTATTTCACAGAGGTTTGTCTCTACTAAGGTACGATTCTTTATCTGTTCTGCGTACACTCGGTCCTACGCGTGCACAGACTCTGAAAGAGACACTTCAAGAAGTCATTCCTGCGAAGCAGGAGCAACTGAAACGACTGGTACGGCCAGTCCCATTTGGACGTTGCGCGTGGACTCATTGGGCCTTTAGAAAGCAGAGCACTCGCAGACAGTCATTGGCGATGTCAAGGTCGAGAACATTATTGGCGGCATGCGTGGATTGAAATCAATGTTATGGGAGGCATCTGTCCTAGACCCGAACGAGGCACGCTTGTCCGATGTACTTGGTCCCCGTGCTCAGATTCTGTGCTTAGGGCATACGCTTCCATGGCTTGAGCATCCCCGACTGTCAGAAGCAGCTTCCCGCTGCGCCAGGTGGCAAAGAGATCATCGCTGAGAGTATGCTCTGGCTGCTTCTTACGGGCGAGGTTCCCACCGAAGCGGAAACGCGGCAGCTCTCGCACGAGCTTGCAGAGAAGGGCGACCTCCCAGCCTACGTTGAGAAGCTCATCGACGGGTAGGAATATTAACATCCTCTGTCTAATCTGCTTTCGATCCCAAACACCGAACATGGATAGACTTTCCCCCTCGATGCATCCGATGACGCAGCTCGGCATTGGGGTCGCGGCGCTCAACCATGACAGCGTGTTCCAGAAGGCATATGAGACGGGGATAAAGAAGGCCGATTATTGGACGTACACTCTGGAGGACTGCCTTGTGCTCATTGCGCGTCTGCCGGCCCTCGCAGCTCGCATTTACAGGAATGTGTACAAGAATGGCACGACAGCGCCTCGCATCAACAAGGATTTGGACCTCGTCGGCAATTATACTGCACTCATGGGTTACGGCGCGAACCATGATTTGACGGAATACCTTCGGTTGTACATCTCCATTCATGGTGATCATGAAGGCGGAAATGCCTCGGCGCACGCCGCACGTAAGTCTTCTCTGTTATGTGTGCCTCTCTATTTGTTGAAGACTCGTCGTAGATCTCGTGGGTTCGACATTGGCTGATCCTTACCTTGCATACTCTGCTGCTCTCTTTGCCCTGGCCGGACCTTTACATGGGTGAGTCGTCACTTCGTCTTCTATGCATTGCATATGCCTCAAGCTCGTCCATTGATAGCCTCGCCAACCAGGAAGTCTTGCGATGGCAATTAGCGATGCAAAAAGAGCTCGGCGACAACATTACGCATCAACACATCAAGGATTACCTCTGGAAAACGTTGAATAGCGGTCAGGTTGTGCCTGGGTTGGTCTCAATTACTCTTTTCCCTCCTGAGGCGCCTGTAGTAAACAATAGTCAGCTACGGGCATGGCGTCTTACGAAAGTCCGACCCCCGCTTCATCGCGCTCCAGGAATTCTGTGATAGCCGGCCCGAGCTACTCAAGAGTGCTACAATTCAGCTTGTTAAAAAGGTGCGGAGAACCACCGACCATGCCTGCCGCGCTGCGATCACCACTGACTACTGTCACTGTTTAGACCTACGAAGTTGCGCCTGGTGTCCTGACCGAGCACGGAAAGGTTAGCAAAATAACAGCGAGGCCTTGTGTCTTGTACTTATGTGCGGTCAAATAGACGAAGAACCCATGGCCCAACGTTGATGCCGCGTCTGGTTCGTCCACATGTGCCAAGACTCACTCCCGTTTACTAAATCCAGTATACTTAGGATGCGTGCTTTACCACTACGGCCTCACGGAGTTCAAGGTAATTGTGACGATCCCCTTACTTGCGAAACACTCGTTTACAATTTACGTTTTCTCACACAAGTACTATACCGTAATCTTCGGCGTCTCTCGTGGTACGTAGTATCAACGCGCCAAGGTAACTCACATGAAAGCTGACACCCGCCCACCTAGCTCTGGGCGCATTGACGCAACTTGTCTGGGCCCGTGGTAAGTAATGCCCATTCCAGCAGACTAAGAGTATTACTCAGTGACATGATTAGCGCTCGGCCTCCCATTGGAGCGTCCAAAGTGTATGTTTCTTTCGAGAGAATTTGATTTTGAATCTGACGCCCGTCCATAGCCGTATCCATGGACACCCTCCAAGATATAATCAGCAAAAGCGCTTAATGACACCAGCTGAGACAGCTGGAGTTATCCCTAGGCTTAGATAGTTAATTGTGACAATACCGAAGACATTTACTTTCTTAGTGCGTTTGGAATATGGGTATGCTGAGGCATCCGCTGCTGGTAGCTATCGAATTACCGCAAATAACCAAAAGGAACCAGAGATAGACAGTATAGACGAACCCCCTCAATGTGGACTTATCACGATAATCAAACAACAGAAACGATCCGTACACACAAAAAAAGAGAAAGGTGAGAATCAAAGGTAGCAAGCAAGGTTCAACAGAGAAATGTGAAATAAATAACACCCGGAACGAGGCTCTAGAATCTTCTAGCCTGCTGAGACTGCTGCGGCGGAGTTGCACGGGCCGTGGGCATCGGTACACCTTGACGAGGCTGTCCAGCACTGGGTTGACCCGGGCTAGGCATATAACCTTGGGGAGGGACTTGTGCACGTGCGGAAGGGTGGCCCTGCGGGGGACGGTTCTGCTGTGGCGGTATGTTCGCTTGCCCTGGCGGTGGGCGCTGTTGTTGTTGCTGAGGTGTAGGACCAGGGTCACGTAGAGAAACGGGCGTTGGGCGGCCGCTTGCGCTAGGAGTACCCGCAAGCGCAGGGGCTGTGGGCAGCGGGTTCTTCTCTGCAGCCTTGATAATCTCGTCGCTGTGAGGGGGTTGCGTGAGCGGATTGAGGGGAACGTGAGGGTGTCGAACTCACTCTAGAAGATTCAATGCCGCACAAAGGACAACCCATTCTACGCAGTCTTCGTTACCCTCCCCTAGCGTCTGCCAAACTGCCTTCTCTTCCGGCGTTTTGCCTGAGATGGTGATTCGAGTGCCGCCGCCACTGGGACCGGGCGGATTCTTCTGGATCTTGCCAAACTCGATGCGCTTCGGGGGTATGTTGTGGCCTGCATAGGCAAAGTAGAACATGCTCCAGAAGGCGGCGTTCGGGTTTGGTTTGGAAATTTGGAAAAGTGGAAGGTCCGGTGAATCGGGGGATGGAAGAGAGAGCTTGTAAATGGGTGAAATTACGCCAGTGTTGGTGATAGACCACTTCAGGTTGCGAGAGGCCTCGCAGCGTACAACGCGGGAGGGACCGCCGCCAGGACCAGAACCATGGCCAGGGTCCGAGGTGGAGCCCTTGACAGTGTTGTTAGCGCGAGGTGGAAAAAGCTTGGCAACGCAGAGATCGCCTTGGGGAGAGGGCGTCAAAAGGTAGTTCTCCGAGTTCTATGAGCAAAGAGTGAGCACAAGGGCAGCAAGGAGTAACTACTATACGCACAAAGTTTGTGTGCAGATAAGAATAGAGGATATTGGAGGGTTGACCTAGAAGAGAAGAGATGAATGGGAAGGATAAAGATGGGGTGAATGAGAGGGAAGTCACCATGGGGGGTCACGATAAGAGTTGGAAGGTGATTGGGTATTGGGGGATGTGTCGGAGAGGTGTAGACAGAGTAAATGGCGGCCATGATGGACTCTGTTGTGTTATGGCGCAAGGCGGGGGCGGGCAGAGGTGGGTGGTCGTGTGATTAGATGTCACGGGACTGTCACGCATCACGGGGACGATTACTTTCTCACGTTTGGCTTTCCATCCATTCCATCGTATCGCATCGATATATTCGATTCCGTCTCAACATGAAAAACTTTAAGAAATCTCTGGTACTTTCTCCTTTCTTCCATCCTACTTCTCTGAGACATTTTCTTAGCTTCGGACTAAAGACTCCAGTTCTTCAAAAAACAAACCTCCTCAACAATCTTCAACGTCATCCTCATCTTCAACTTCCTCTTCATTACCCCCTCAGTCATCTGCGTCTGGCCCAGCTTCCCTTTCAAATTCCTCCGGACATAACGGGGGGAGTCATTCCCTTGTACCACAACCACCTTCTCAGTCCTCTCGCTCTTCCATTCCAACTGCAACCCCCCAAGACCGCAGACTAGCTGTCGATCGGGCGACTCCCGCGCCACCTATTGTTGTCGTCACGGATAACTCAGACCAGGTCTCACGAAATAGTGGTAGTTATGGCTCCCCAGAACGCTTGTCCATCGGTCTCGAACCAGGGGGCTCTGCCACTCCTCCCCGACCAAGTCCACTGAATCGTCTCCGA
>Ga0209488_10003429_pt1 | contig 12721 bp, 17 predicted proteins | sample Rivendell_Oct201_8_FD_188349 | JGI IMG/M metagenome (GOLD analysis project Ga0209488, IMG submission 188349) | Vadose zone soil microbial communities from the Eel River Critical Zone Observatory, Northern California, USA -... | ecosystem: Environmental > Terrestrial > Soil > Vadose zone >...
ATTGCAAGCGGTTCTGACGAGCTCGGTCGAAATGTTGGGCTTGCAGTCATCTATCCGGCCTTGTGGCGCGGTCGGTGACCGCTGGCCCTGGTGGAATCCGAGGATCGGCGCCCCATCAACTTAACGAGCTTGTCGCTCGGACAAAGCCTCGGGTTTGGCCGATCCCGGTTGCCCTGTTTCGCCATCACTGCATCATCACCCTCGCAATCCCGTTGGCGGCTGCTGCCGGTTCAAGCAGCAGCGGCAAACATTTCCTGATATCTTTCACCCCGGCTCAGCATGGCCCAGGCGATGCGCGCGGTCTTGTTGGCCATCGCGAGCAGCACGACGTTGGTCGGCCGGCGGGCGAGCAGGCCGGTGAGCCAGGCCGAGCGGATCTGCTTCTTGCGTCTCGACCAGCTGAGATGGGCGCGCGCACCATGCACCAGCAGGCGCCTGATGTAGCCGTCTCCGCGCTTGGAAATATGCCCGAGCCGCTCCTTGCCGCCGCTCGAGTGCTGCTGCGGTACCAGACCAAGCCAGGCGGCGAACTGGCGCGCCGAGCGGAACTGAGTGGCATTGCCGACGCTCGCCACGACGGCGGTCGCGGTAATCAGGCCGACCCCGGGGATCTCGGCCAGTCGCCGGCTTGCTTCACAGGAGGAATGCCAGGCGAGGAGCTTCTTCTCGATCAGGGCGATCTGTTCCTGGATCGCTCGGATCTGGGAGGTCAGGCACTGCAGCGCCTGGCGCGCCAGATCGGGCAGAGCAGTGTCGGCAGGATCCTCGATCCGCTTGATCAGGTCGCCGGCGCGGGACAATCCTTGCGCAGCAACGATGCCGAACTCGCCGCAATGCCCGCGCAGCGCATTGACCAGCATCGTGCGTTGCCGAACCAGAAGCTCGCGCGTTCGATGCAGCATCAGAACGGATTGCTGCTCGGCGCTCTTCACCGCGGTGAAGCGCATCGTCGGACGGGTCAGCGCCTCAGAGATCGCTTCGGCGTCTGTCGCGTCATTCTTGTTCGTCTTGACATAGGGCTTGACGTATTGCGGCGGGATCAGCCGCACCTCGTGGCCCAGAGCCTGCAGCTCGCGTCCCCAGTAGTGCGATCCGGCACAAGCCTCCATGCCGATCAAACACGGTGACAGACTGGCAAAGAACTCCAGCACCTGGCCGCGCCGAAGCCGCTTGCGCAATACCGGCCGACCGTCAGGATCGGCTCCGTGAACCTGGAAGACATGCTTTGCCAAATCCAACCCGATAACCGTAATCTCGCTCATGGGTGTCCCCTGCTGTGGAGTTAACAACACCTCCATTTTGGCGCATTCGACGCCGGTGCAGGGGGCATCCATTCCATCAATTTAAGCCGTCATGGTATGCTCTGTGGGTCGGTGGCGGGCGGCTCGGGATCTGGAAACGCTAGGCGTACCTGTTGTCCTGCCCCGAAATCGGGGGACAGGGAGGGAAGAAGGCGCGCTCAGCTCGTTAATGTGACAATGCCCTATCGAGTGAGGATCGCCGATCTCAGATCGGGGTGATCGCCGCGCCGCTTGGACGAGTTTTACCGTTCGCTCGTTTTTTGTGAACCAATACGGTTAACCTATTTAATAACATCGACGGATGCCGGATGCCGCCTACTTCAGCCAGCAGGCGCAGCAGTGCCGCGAGCTGGCTGCGCATTTTCGCTCCCTGGCGGACATCGAGCCCTTGTCTGGCGTTCGCCGGCAGCTGCAACGGCTGGCCGCGCGGCATGACCAATTGGCCGCGGACCTTGAGGAGCCGCAATAGGACGATGATGGCACACCGCGAGCCGCGCTGGGCGCCGAACCTCCACGCATTCGCCCTCGCCCCTGCCGCGGTGTGTCCTCCGATCGGCGTCCTCGCGGTGGTGTAGCCTACCCTGCTCCCAACCGCCGCCTCGCGCGCGGCAGGAACCGCGAGAACGCCACTTTGGCCGCGCATGAATGGGCAGCAGCATGGGTAGCCTCCCGGCTCACCCGAACAACTCTAGGATTTCTGCGGCTCTCGTGACCGAGTAAGGCGGACAGCCGACCGCCTGCGCCCCTTCGCCCCTCGCGCGGTCGTCGCCCTCGGCGTCTCCATCGCCCACCGTTGCGCCGAAACCACGCCCGGGCGCCACCGATACCCGGGGCGGGGTTCATATGCAGGCGCGGGGGTCTCTGATCTACTCTCGGTCCTGCACACCGGAGGCCGGCCGGAAGTTGTCTATTGGCCCGCGCGCGGAGGAGAACCGTCGTTTTTGCCCAGTTGGAGCGGACGCGAGGCGGTAGCGGATGGCAGCCGTCCTCGCTCAGGTGCCGTCGAGAATGCGCTCGATATTCCGGATCTCTGTCAGCAGTCCTCGGGTGTCGTGTTGGCCGGTCGCCTCGTCGGGTGATCGCGGCCCCGGTGCTGGCTTCGGGGACCCACTGCGCCAGCGGCTCTCCTCCATCAACTTGGTCACGTCCGCGTCCGAGAGCATCGGGGTACGGCCGGGCCGGGCCGGGCGGATACCCGCCTCGGCAAGCCGCCGTTGGAGGGTGGGATCTGTTATCCCCAACTGCTTGGACACCTCGGCCAGTGTGCGCCAACCCTGCATTCCCACAGCCCGGCCCTTCCTCGGCCAAAGATGCAGGGTTTATGCACCTGCCGCGCAAATATTCGCCGCTATATGGCGAAGAATTGGTTAATGCGGCGAGGCTCACGGAAGTCTAGGGTGGCGCCACGGGATCGTTCTCCTGTGGGGGACTGCGATGATTTCTGACAAGCCCATCGCGGTAGAGGGCGATCCGGAGATACGTAATAACCGGCCTGTTAAACATGGGTTGGCGACACACCCCCGTTCCGCGCGTATGCTGCGGTTATCGCTGTGGCCGATCCCCCCGCATATCAGCGACTGAGAGTTACGCCTGCCGCCTATAGAAGAGAGGTTGCGCACGCTCCCGCGACTATGAAGGAGCGTACCTATGCGGCAATCCACCACCACTGCGATCCGGTCCTACAGAATTTACCTTCGCAACGTCAGCAACGCGCTGGCGCGCACCCACGATGCCGAATTGGCGTCGGATGAAGACGCCCGCGAACTCGCCGCGCTGATGCTCGACGAGCAAGCTGTCCATACGTGCGCAGAGGTGTGGGACCGGGCGCGGCTCGTCTGCACAGTACGCAGGAGCGAATAAGCCCGCCACGCACACCCTGTACAAGAGATTGGGCCGGGCAAACGGGGAGAGGCTCGGCCGGCCAAGTTGGCGTTTATGGAACCCTCGCGCGATCGAGTGGGGGCCTGATGGCGCGGGGGCTACCCCACGAACGTTGCTTGATGGCGTGAGTTCATCCTAATCGGCATAAGAGCCTTGGAACGCCTGCCGGAACAGCTCGGCCAAATCGTCGCCGTCGAATTGAATCTTGATGGTGAGCGCGTCGCCGTCCGCCGCGGTCTCGAACCGCACCAGGGGTGCTTATGGCGGTCAAGCCAAGGCCCTGCTAGGCGCCGCAGCTAGCGGCGGCGACCCGGCTGGCGACGTCCAGGAGAAGCGCCGCGAGAGCACGGTGAAGGAACTCCTCGACTTCTACGAGACGCATGGCTGCTTCATCCAGCGCGGCAAACACAAGGGAAAGCCGATGAAGCCGCTCACGAAGAAATATACGATGGGGCGGCTCCGCAATCACGTTGAGCCGCTGCTTGGGCACAGGCGCGCCAGCAGTATCACGTCGGGCGACATCGAGACATTCGTCGCCGATGTGACAGCGGGCAAGACCGCGAGAGATGAGAAAGTTGCGCCCCGCAAGCGCCTCATCATCCGCGGCGGAGAGGGCGCCGCCCGAAAAGTCGTTCGTGATCTGTCGGCGGTGTTCAGTTTCGGCGGCCGGCACGGTTTCGTCACGAAAAACCCCGTCGAGAAAGCCTCAGTCCGGAAGACGGACAACCGCCGCGAACGCTTCCTGACGCTCGAAGAGGTCTCCCATCTCGGCGAGGCCTTTGACAAGGTAGAGACCGACTGGACGCACCAAGCCCCCATGTACAGCCAGCCGTCGCACTTTCACCGTCGGCGATTCTTCCGCGCCAGCACTGCGCTAGGCGTCCCCGGTGGCTTCGGTGGCGGGTAGGGCTCTGGCCGCGGTGGGGGAGGCTCCAGCTTATCGAGGATCGCTTGCAGCCGCTTCACGCGCAGCGACATGAAGGAGCGGTCTCGCTCGATCACCTCCCGCAGCACCGCTACCAGCGTGGCGCGCTCGTCGTCGTCAAGGTCAGGGGTGGCGGGCATCGCTCACGGCGTTGCGGCGCGGGGGATCTCGATCTTCACCCCGTTCGACGACACGAAATGAACCGGACGGCTGTAGTGCGGGCTCATCTGCGCCTGAAGCGAACAATGGTCAGGCAGCGCGGCCTTGGCCTGATCTCGGGTGTCGTAGGTGGTCGAACGGCTGCCGTCTTCCTTTTCAACGTACCACGTTTCCATGATGGGGATCTCCGAGGGCGCGACTTCGGCGAACCGTTGTTCTGCCAGCAAGCCTCGCACCGTTCAATCGGGTGCTGTCGGCCCCGGTCCCGCCGCAGACGCCGCAGGCGTCGAGGCGCAGCGCACAGCAACCACGCCGGCGCACGCGAACCAACGTCCGTAACCAACGTTAATGGAGTGTCCCTCGCGTATCACTCCACTGCGGCGCGCGGGACTTACGGGTGAGAACTTGGCCGGGCGAGCTTCCTACCGCCGTTCGCCCGGCCATCTTGGGTACGCGCCTACTCGCCCTTGCGTACTGTGCAAACCAACCGCGCGCGCTCCCAAATCTCCGCGCACGGACAGACAGATTCCTTGTCGAGCATCAGCGCGAATTCGCGGGCGGCTTTATCCGACGCCAGATTGACCTCAAAAGGCAGCGCCAGCACGTTGCTCGGGTCGCGAGGTAGATGCGATAAGTGGTGGGCTGCGTTGCCGACATGGCACGCTCCTTCCGTTATCGCGGGAGCGTACGCAACCTCTCTTTGCGGCGGCAGGCGTGTCTCTCAGTCGCTGATGTGCAGTGGATCGGCCACAGCGATCCTGGGAGCATACGCGCGGGACGGCGGATGTATCGCTAACCTAGGTTTGACAGGCGCAGGTTGCTTACCGCCTTGGTTGTCGTCGCACTGGTAGAGCGCTCGGGTGAAATATCTTAGGCGCTGTGTGCTGGTCCGATAAGACGCTCAACAGCGGCGAGAAAGTAGCTCGGACGCATAGGCTTAGTCAGCACCACGTGCCGGCGCGCGGCCTCTGCCGGCAACTCCAAAACATATCCGCTCAAGATAGAGGTACGCGCTCCTCGCTCGGCCGCACAATCAGCGATCTCCAAACCGTCGCCATCGGGAAGGCGGAGATCCGTGTTCACCAGCGTATACTCGCGTGCGTCAAGCCGCTGTCGCGCTTGCGCCACTGTGCCGGCGATATCGACGGTGTAGCCCGCGCTGCGCAAGACGAGCGCCAGTATTTCGGCGATCTCCTCCTCATCCTCCACCACTAGGATGCGTTTTGCCCCCATACGGCGCTCCTCCCCGAAGCCGACGCTAGGCTGGCATAAGAAGGTGGGGAACGTTGGAACACGCGTATGGAACTGTAAATTTCTGTAACGGGCTGTTACGCGCTCGCCGCCGGCTAAGCCTCAGCCCATTTGATCGAAAACCATCGCCTTCCCTCGCGCGTCGCACTCCCGGCAGCGGAGCCGCTCCTCCAAACCGAGCACCGGGGTATCACGGTTGGTCGGGTCAGGTCGAACGCCCCAAAATCGACGGGTACCGATTGGGGCGCACCAACCACGCCGACCTGACCCGCAGCCTATTTTATCCAACTGGGGCAAGGGACGCAGTTCGATCGATCAACCCGCAGCCGATCGGCGCCTTTCCGCCCAGAGCGATGCGCGCGCGGGAGCCTGTCCTCGTCGAATCGCCTTGATTGGGACTGGATCGCATTGCTTAGCGCGACGCGAAGGTCAGCGGGAAAACGTTGGCCAGCTGAGCCTCTAAGCCGAACTCTCGCTCAAAAAGGTTGGCTTCCTCAGGACTGGCGAAGTGGATATCTAGACCAATGCGGGGGCCGCCCGCGAGGCGGAAATCAACCGGCGTGATTTTGTGAGCGTCCAGCCAGATCCGCATCTCAGCGAAATATTTGCTGAACAAGGTTTCGGGTGGCTTTTCGACGTGTACGATGACCGGCGTTAGAGATGCCATGCGCCTTGTCACGTTAAACAACTATCGCGGGAAACCACAAGGTAGGAGGCTTCGGAATTGCCTGATTCCCTGCCGGCCGATGCAACCTAGCCTGGTGCAAAATTTCTAAACTTGACAACGCCTCAGCGACGTTAAGGCCTCTCAAAATACTCAGCACGCCGTCGATCAATTCGCCAAAAGTCTTTCAGCGCTCGGAGACGATGCTTTGATCGATACCCATCATCAGGCTTGGGAAGATCAAAGAGAAGCTAGCGCCGAGGGCAGCGACAATGTCAGCAATGGCCTACGCAAAGAGTCTTGCGACCGAAAAGGCGATGCGGGATCGCGTCCCTGATTATCAAAGCCGCTACCGGCGTTGTCACGTTTAGGAATCTTGGACAGAGCAGGTTGTATCGGCCGACGGAGAATCAGGCACTTCCGAAGCTTCCCACCCGGTGGTTTCCCGTCATGGTTGTTTAGCGTGACAAGGCCTCACCTTTTGCGATGCTGCGGCGCCTCGGGGGTGAATCCTACTTTGCACCGCCGTCCGGAGACGCTCATTATCGCACCCAATAACCTGCGAATTTGGGGAGTTTCAGAATCAGACTGACGACCCGTCCCCTATTGTCAATCACTTCGGGGTGACCCGTGGCCCAATCCAAGGCCTATCTCAATGCTCGCTTTCTCGAAAGTCGCGACGCCCGCGCCTTGCGCATTCTAGCGGAGTATCTGGAGCCTTTGTCGCGGTTCCAGCGTCAGCATGTCCAAGACACGATCGTCTTCATGGGCTCGGCGCGGCTCAAATCGCGCGAGGCCGCGTCGGCTGCCGTCGCCGAAGCGGAAAAGACCGGCATCGCTCTGGCGTCTGCCCGCGCCGCCTTGGAGTTGTCTGAGTATTACGAGGCGGCACGGTCACTCGCGCACCGGCTAACAGAGTGGTCGAAGAATTTGGCCGATGAGGACCGCCGGTTCGTGATCTGCACCGGCGGTGGTCCCGGTATCATGGAAGCTGCCAATCGCGGCGCGTCCGAGGCCAAGGGATACAATGTCGGCCTCACCATCTCGATACCCAATGAGGAATTTGACAATCCCTATATCAGCCGCGAACTTCACCTTCACTTTCATTATTTTTTCATGCGAAAATTCTGGTTCATCTATCTGGCGAAGGCGGTGGTGCTGTTCCCCGGCGGATTCGGCACTCTGGACGAGTTGTTCGAAATATTAACATTGGTGCAGACCCGCAAGATGCGAAAGCGCGTGCCAATTATACTGTTCGGCCAAAAATTCTGGGCCGAGATCATCAATTTCGACGCGCTGGTACGCTACGGGATGATCAGCCCCGAGGACATCGACCTTTTCCACCTTACGGACTCATTGGACGACGCCTATGCTATCATTACCCAAGAGCTAATCGAGTATTCTATCGCTACCCCTGGGCCGGTCCTATAGCGCTTCGATTTTCGATCGACACGATTTCGCGCACTGTTACCCAAGGCCCAGAGCGTCCGAATCGCCGTCGCGTGGGCCAACGAAGGACGCAAAATCATCGCACCTGATTGCCGATCAGTATATCGCGTCTTGGCAGCCTGAATTTCGCTCAGCGGGCAGTGTTATGGTTGAGATGGCGGTGCCGCAATAGGTGTTCCGAAACCTCTTCCGGGCTCAACGCTACGGTAGGTACCGAGAAGCCAATCCCAGAAAAAATCGATCACCGCGAAATTGCAGTTCCCATTGCGGTGGTGGATGAAATGGAGTTGCTGCTTTCGCCGGAACCAGGAAAAGCGGCCAAGCCATGACCCCGCAACATGATATTGGTTGTCGAGACAATAATGCCCGCAGAATGACAACGACATTACCGCGAGCTGAACCACAAACAAGTCCAATCTCAGGAACAAATAGCTCAGTCCGACAACCAAGGCGACCGGCATCAGAAAGAACAGCGTATTATTATCGCCGTTATCGAGATAATAAGTGGAAACTACGTGATCTCCAGAATAATGGACGTGGTGAAATTGGATATGGTTTTTGAAAAATCTTCCGCCAAGGCGACTGTGGCCGAGATATCGATGAAATAATGTCTGCCCGAGCGACATCAATAAATGGGCGATCATTGCGGTAAAGCCATACACGAGAAGGCTATCCACCCCCACCTCGGGCATACTGAGTTGGGTCTACGCCGGCGCGGTCGAGGTCACTTTCGATCGAGGTCGTCCCCGCCGCGTCGGACTCGGCTGCGGTGTCGTCACGGTTTTCGTTTCGTGCATCCCTTTCCTTTCGGCGAATGCTCCACGTCCCCGACCCAACCCAATCTGCTTGGCCATCGTGGACCGACGCTCGGAATAGCCTGGGGCCGTAATCGGGTGACCCGGTTTTAGGTTCCAGCGGGCGCGATACTGCTCGACGCTCAAGCCGTGACCGGCGATGTGCCGCCGTAACATTTGCCCGCGCCAGCCGCATTCGATGCACACGACATAATCGCGGTGAACGGATCGCCGGACGGGAACTGCGGGGGTCCGCTCGCCGGCCGGTTCTGGCAATGTTGTACCGAGCCGACCCAGCGCCTCATGCACGGTCGAGATCAGAGCCGGGAGTGCGTCGGCCGCGACTTGGTTTCTGCGGGCGTATGCAGCGACGATTTGGGTCGTGAGTTCCCGATTTACCGACGTGGGCTGCTGCGCGTCAGCCATAGCGTTTCCCCCATCCCCCATTTCGCTTCAAAATAGCACACCCGCTGTAATTCGAGGCGGGATTTGAGGACTCTCCGTAGCCTCCGCCGGTCCACCATCCCTTTTCGGTTCCGCTCGCTCCAAAACACCCACCCGCTTTCCCTGATTGACACGACTTGGGAGGTAGAACGGGAAGATGTGCGGCGGCGATGCCTGCGTGCCTCAACGAACGGGTGATTGGCAGGCAGTTGAGCATCGCCGCTCTTGATACCAGGGTGACCGGCCGAGGATGGTCCGGAGCGAGAGTCTCCGTAGGAATGCCGGTGATCCCGGTGGGACTCCGGGGCCGTAATGCCGACCGGCACGGTATCGGCGACGCCCGACACTGGTGGCGGCTCTGGTGCAACCTTCAGCTTGAACGAAGGATGTTACGGATGGCCGGGAACATCGGTAGGCGGTGTGGCTTGGACGCCGATTCCGGGTCGGAAATACTGCTCGATCTTTGCCACCGGGCAGCAGCATATCAATTTCCCGACGTTTGGCGGGGCTCCATGGCGATCTCCAAGAAGTACGCGATTTGTTGGAAGAGTTCGAGTGAGCTCTGACGCCCTGGCAAGGAACACCAACTCTCCTGCAAACGGGATCGATTGTTGTCTGCACTGTGCGCCGTGTTGTAGCCCTGAACTGTACATCCGCTCCCTCGCGAGGCGGCCTGGTCACGCCGCTCGACCAATAGCCGGTTGATCTAAGGCGTGTCCGAAAAGATTCAGAGTTTTAGAATAGATTGCCCACGCATCTGAAAACAAAGCTCTCCCAAGATACGTCAATGTCTGATCGCCATTCTGTTCTATCTCGGCTTCGTCGTGGAACAGCAAGGCTGCCGCAAAAGATAAAACCGCAGCCAGAGGAGATCTCTCTCTGTGCCGTGTCCATGTCTGCAGCATTTTTAGTTGATGTCGGATATCCAATCTGTTTTGGTCTATGTTTCGCTGCACCTCACTAGAGAGTCCCAGAGAAGCAAAAAACAAAATTATTATCTGGCGCAGGGTATTCTCCGCTTCAGCCGAGCATCCGAGACATTCGGACAAGCCGATCAAAATCATTCCGGTATCGATTGTGATCGCTTCCGTAGGCTCTTTTAGCGGCCGACCATCAATCCGGTAAAGTTCACCGGCGCAAAGCTTGTGATACCGGCTTCTCAAAACCCTTGCTAGTGCAGCCTTTTGCTCTTCTGAAGCAGTCATCGCCCGGTTTGCCGCGAAGATGCTGTGCCAACTGTTGGCTTTCTCGATCAGAATTGTTCCCATACCGCCGCTTTATCCTCGCGAAATCAGTCGGTTCGTAGCTGCGCCCTGCCTATTATTTTTCTCTATGCGGCCTCGGCCTTGCTTACGCATCGCCGATCGCCCGCAGACAGCTGGAACGATGGCACTCCGCGATTATGGCGGCAATTAGACAGCCGCCCCGGGTGGCCCGCGGAGGAGGATGATCCCTGACAGGGCTGGCGGCCGACCTCGTCCCTATTTGTCGGGTTTGAATGTCGGTCAAAGCGAATCGATCTGTCGCTCAGCTGAGACGACGTTACCCGCGCGATGATAAGCGCGAGCCGCCGAGGTCGAGATGACCCCTTCCCGCGGGCGTCTCACTCCATCTTCATGAAATCGCCGGCGCCAAGATGCTCGATCCGAAACGAACCTGAGGCAAACTCACTGAGCAATGGGCCGCAACGCAGGTTACGGGCTGTGATGTGAACTCGTGCTCGGCTAATACCAGGTCTCTGAGAGCGTGACTCGCTGGGGGATTCCCAGAACGGCGCAAATCTGATTCAAGGGTGGCGAACGAAGGAGGTTCGCCATGCCGATCCCGTTGCGGGCTGATTTTGATGCGCCGCGCCTGCGCGCCATCGCAAGGAGTACAAAGGATGCGGCGCAGACGCGCCGTCTTCTGGCCCTGGCCGCGGTCTACGACGGGGCGAGGCGGACCGAGGCGGCGGCGATCGGCGGGGTGACACTGCAGATCGTTCGGGATTGGGTGATGAAGTTCAACGCCGGTGGTCCTGACGGGCTGATCGACCGCAAGGCGCCCGGCCAACCGTCGAAGCTGACCGAGGCACATCGCACGGCGCTGAAAGCGGTGATCGAAAGCGGTCCGACCGCCGCGATTGATGGCGTCGTGCGCTGGCGACTGGTCGATCTGTGCCAATGGATCTGGGCGGAATTTCGGGTCGGCATCGCCAAGCAGACGCTGAGCCGGCAACTGCGTGCCATGGGCTACCGCAAGCTGTCCGCCCGACCGCGTCATCATGCCCAAGCCGACGGCGCCATCGAGGATTTTAAAAAAGTTTCCCCGAGGTTGTGGACCAGCTCGCCCGCGACAAGAAGATCGATCCGGCCGCGATAGAGGTGTGGTTTGCCGACGAGGCCCGTGTCGGACAGAAGAACAAGATCACCCGGCGCTGGGCCAGGCGCGGTTCGCGACCCTCGGCGCCGCACGATCAACGCACCGCCTCGACCTATATCTTCGGCGCCATCTGCCCCAAGGACGGCAAGGGCGCGGCCCTTGTCTTGCCCCGCTGCAACATCGCGGCGATGAACCTGCATCTGGCCGAGATCGCGATGGCAGTGGCGCCGGGGGCGCACGCCGTGCTCGTGCTCGACCAGGCCGGTTGGCACCTGTCCGACAAGCTCATCGTGCCGCCGAACATCACGCTTGTCCCGCTGCCGTCCAAATGCCCCGAACTCAATCCGGTCGAGAATGTCTGGCAGTTTATCCGCGACAACTGGCTTTCCAACCGCGTCTTCCGCTCCTACGACGACATCCTCCAACACTGCTGCTTTGCCTGGAACAAGCTCGTCGACCAGCCCTGGACGATTATGTCGATCGGATTGCGCGATTGGGCACAGCGGTTCTGATCAATGGGACTTGGTATAAGGTCGTGTGGACGGATTTCACCAAGATAAAGGTGCAGGCGAGCGAGATAAAGGCGGCGAAGTTCTGTGCCGTCTTCTCGCAGCGCAAGGCGATGCGTTTGAAGCGCTTGATCTTGCCGACGCCCTGTTCGGCGCGGGCGCGTCCTTTGTAGAGTATCTTGGGGAAGAACGCCGGTTTGGCGGCGGCATTCTCGCGGTACGGGATGGCGGGGCAGATGCCGCGCCGGCGCGCCGCCTCTCTGTTCGCCTTGGCGTCGTAGCCTTTGTCGCCGAGCACCGCCCTCGGGGTGATGTCCGGGCCAATGTCGAGCAGGATCTCGAAGTTGCGGCTGTCGCTGGCCTCGCCGCCGGTCAGGTGGAAGGCCAGCGGCAAGCCATCGAAATCGAACTTCAGGTGGATTTTGCTGGAAAAGCCGCCGCGCGATCGGCCGAGCGCCTGCCCGTCCTGCCCCCTTTTGCGCCGGCCGCCGAGACATGGGCGCGCACGATCGTCGAATCGACCATCTGAACGAGGTGAGCGGTGCCGCTCATCCCCGCCAAAATGGCGAGCATGGCCTCGAATACGCCCCGCTGGCTCAGCCGCCAAAACCGCTTCCAGACGCTGTTCCAAGCGCCAAACTCCGCTGGCAAGGCTCGCCAGGTGATGTTGTGAACCGCAAAATAATGCAGCGCTTCCAGGAACTTGCGATCATCGCGCCCCTTGTCCCCGCGGCGCGAGCGCGCCGCCCGGAACGCCTCAAGCACGATCTTCCAATCGGTATCCGTCATCCGTGTCAGCATGATCGGCTCCCCCAAGCCGACCTCCTATGAATCACTGATGCCGTCGGTTGTGAATCCCCTTACTTTCTACTCACCAGATTCCGTCCACACGACCTAGGCTCGAGAATTCACGACCTCGGCCGGTTTCCGCAACGACTGTTTTGGGATCGAGCTATTCCGCACCGCGGCGGGCGAGCAGGCCA
>Ga0209488_10003433_pt1 | contig 12717 bp, 7 predicted proteins | sample Rivendell_Oct201_8_FD_188349 | JGI IMG/M metagenome (GOLD analysis project Ga0209488, IMG submission 188349) | Vadose zone soil microbial communities from the Eel River Critical Zone Observatory, Northern California, USA -... | ecosystem: Environmental > Terrestrial > Soil > Vadose zone >...
GCCAGCGCCGCCAGCAAGCCGACGAATCTCCAGCGCGTGAAGTGTTCATGAAGGAACAGCCGGGCCAGGAGAACGGTCACGGCGGGATACAGCGACGAAATGACTACCGCCTCGTCCAGGCGCCCGGTCTGGCTGGCGCGAACAAAGAGCATCGTGCCAAGGGAGTCGATACAGCCAGTCAGCAGGCCCCAGCGCACTCCGATGGCGGTGATGTCGCTAAATTTCCGGCTGCCCAGCACGATCAGGCCGGTAACGATCAACCCGCCGACTCGAGTGAAGGAAGCGATCCAGAAGGCCGAAGCGTCACCAGCCCTTCGCACGCAAAGATAGAAGCCGGCGAAGCCAATGCCTGCCAGGACAGCGATCCCGACGCCCTCAGGGCTGCTTCCATCCTCGGTTCGCGTGATCAGCCAGAGACCAGCGGCGGCGAAGACGAATCCGACGATGGGAATCCTGCCGGGCAAGCCCTCCGTGAACATGGAAACCACGGTTGGAATCGCAGCACCCAGCACCGCTGCGATCGGAGCGGTCAGCCCCATGCTTCCTGAGGAAAGAGCGCGATAGAAAATGGCCAGCGAAGCGCCTCCAGAGATGCCGCCCGCCAAAACCCAAGCCACGGCGCGTCCCGAAGGAAACGGAGCATGACTGGCCGAAGCCAGCGTGCCCACCAGAAGCAGCCCGCCAATATTCACGATAGTCGTGAACAAGAATGCATTGGCGCGTCGCGTGGCGTATCCACCGAGAAAGTCGCTGGTGCCCCAGGCCAGCACGGCAGCCAGTCCGTAAGCGGCAGTAGCGAATTGTGGCGCGACAGACATGTCCGACGAGCGTACCATGCGTTGGGGAAAGTCCTGATCCACCACGAAGAACACGAAGGGGCACAAAGGAAATCCCCTCAAAGATTTTCTATCTTTGTGTGACTTCGTGTCCTTGGTGGTTGATGAATTTAGGGTCACTCCATGAGTTCACGGCGGAAAGGCTCGCGATTCACGTGTTAGAATTTGTTTAAGCAATTTCCTCACGAGTGGGTTCTGAGAGATCACGTTGATTGAGCTGGCACCTTCGATTCTTTCGGCGGACTTCGCCCGTCTCGGCGAGCAGGTGCGCGCCGCGGGCGAGGGCGGGGCAAGTGTTATCCACGTGGATGTCATGGATGGACACTTCGTTCCCAATCTGACTATTGGGCCTCCAGTCGTAAAGTCTCTGCGTAAGGCGACTGAGTTGCCGCTGGACTGCCACTTGATGATTGAGAATCCGGACCAGTACATTCCCGACTTCGCCGAGGCTGGGGCCGACTGGATCTCAGTGCACTATGAAGCGTGCCGTCATCTCAACCGCACTCTGCATCTGATCAAGAGCCATGACTGCCGGGCTGGAGTGGTGATTAATCCTGCGACGCCGGTGAATGCGCTCGCGGAAGTGCTCGACATCGTGGATTATGTATTGGTGATGTCGGTGAATCCGGGATTCGGGGGGCAGAAGTTTATTCCGTCCACGCTACACAAAATGCGGCGACTGGCTGAGATTCGCGCAGAACGTGGATCGCAGTATCGGATCGAAGTGGATGGCGGCGTCTCACTGAACACCGTGGCCGACGTGGTCCAGGCGGGCGCAGAAATTCTGGTTGCGGGCAACGCCGTGTTCGGTAGTGGTGATCCAAGAAGGAATGCGCAGGCGCTGCTGAAGGCTGCTACGGAAGCGGCGCTGCAGCGAGTCTGAGGCTGCCGACGGCGGGGCGACACGCAGTAACAAAATTGCCGAGCTTCGCTCGGCCGGACAGCCGGGGGCGGCTGTCCCCACACAAGCTTCGAGGTATTCATGTCACGTCGAGTTTCATTCATTGCGGTGCTGGGCACGTTGTTGCTGATCACGACCGCTTGTACCAACAAAAAGTCGGTTAATCCGCTGGCGAATATCGGGTCCAAGCAGCCGGACAAGGTCCTGTTTGACAAGGCCATGGACGCGATGCGGCATAACCGCTTCGACGTGGCCCGAATCACGCTGCAGACTCTGATCAATACTTATCCGGATTCGGAATTCATCGCTCGCGCCAAGCTGGCGGTAGGTGATTCCTGGTACGCCGAAGGCGGCACGGCCTCCCTGGCGCAGGCCGAACAGGAATACAAGGACTTCATCACCTTCTTTCCCAACATGCCGGAAGCGGCTGAGGCGCAGCTGAAGATTGCCAACATCCAGTATCAGCAGATGGAAAAGCCGGACCGCGACTACACTCATGCCAAGCGCGCCGAAGATGAGTACCGGAATCTGATCCTGCAATTCCCCGACAGCAAGCTCGTGCCCGAGGCCAAGCAGCGGTTACTGCAGGTGCAGGAAGTGCTGGCGGATCGTGAATTTGGAATTGGGCGGTTTTACTACCTTCGGCAATCTTATCCGGCGTCGATTGCGCGCCTGAGTTCGCTAGTGGAGAAGTACCCGCTCTACAGCAAGGCCGACGAGGCTTTGTTTTTGCTGGGGCAGAACTACGAGGCTGAGATCGGGCGCGTCCGCTCCGACCCCAACATGAAGAACGAAGCCGCAAAGGGCCGAATGATCGAGGAGTTCACCAAGGGTGCGGCCGACGCCTACGCGAAGATTCTCACCCGCTATCCCATCATGGACCGCTCCGACGATGCCAAGAAACGTCTGGCAGCCCTGCATCAGCCGATTCCGCGGCCCACCAAAGCGGCGGTCGCACAGAATCGCGCAGAAGACGCAAGCCGGCGTGAAAGCAGCACGCTCACCCGTCTGATGAGTGTGGTTCGGAAGAATCCCGACGTAGCGCAGGCCACCAAAGTCGGCGACCCAACCTTGGTCGATCCCACGCCCATGAGCGCCACGCAGGTAGTGCAACAGGCGACGCGGGCGGCGATGGGCACGTCTGGCGAAAAATCAATCTCGGTCGAGACAGTCGGTGGCAGCGCAACTCCGCCGCCTAACGAGCCGGCTCCGCGCTCGGATACGCCATCGGCCAATGGTTCGGCACTTAGTCAGCCCGGCGCGGTCGCGGACCCCAACGAATTGAAACCTGGGACGGCTCCCACGGCGAACCCGCCCGCTCAGAATGCAGTCCCCGATCCCAACGAACTCAAACCCAATACACCTGACAGCCAAAGTACGGCCGAGCAGGCGCTGCCGCCTCCGCCCCAAGTGAATGAGCTCCAGCAAGGACAGTCGAGTAGTTCGGCCAGTGCCGATGCCAATTCCCAAGCCACGGATGAGGAAATCTCCAGCAGCAAGAAGAAGAAAAAAAGGGGATTGAAGAAGGTCGTTCCTTTCTAAGGAAGCCACCGCGCGATCTGGAGCAATTTTTTCGGGACATCTCTTCCCTTTTCGCCTCGACCATGTCGCGAAAATGCCGAGACGCGGTAGATGCTGACCGCTGGTAACGTGTTACCCCCCGTCTGATCATTGACTTACCCTGTGCGCCGGGTTAACTTCGCGGTATCTCCCCTCAACAGAGGATACCTTTGGCTAGGAAGATACTGCTCGCCGACGACAGCGTAACCGCACAGAACATGGGGCGGAAGATTCTCGCTGACGCAGGTTACGAGGTCATCACCGTCAATAACGGGTCGGCTGCGCTAAAGAAAATCGCGGAGCAGAAACCCGACCTGATTGTCCTCGACGTTTACATGCCGGGATACAGCGGGCTGGAAGTGTGCCAGCGGCTGAAGGAAGTGCCGGAAACCGCGCGAACGCCGGTTCTGCTGACAGTGGGAAAGCTTGAGCCTTTCAAGCCCGATGAAGCCAGACGCGTAGGCGCCGAAGGTTTTATCGTCAAGCCGTTTGAGGCCAGCGAGCTGCTTAGCGCTCTTTCGAAGCTGGAAGACAAGATTGTGCCGCGCTCGGAATTCTCCAAACCCGGCAAGCCCGGCCGCTTTGCTCGAGCCATCGCATCGGCGGAGGAATCCAGCCGCATCGGAAAGAACGCTCCATCCGATGAAGAATCGGGGTGGAAGAACCGGATCGCGTTTCCTTCTAAGAAAAAAGAAAAAACTGAAGAAGCGGAAGAAGAGAACGGGGAGAGTCCCGCGATTTATAACGCCATGAACCGCGACCTGCGGACGGTGGTGGATACCGCGCGTCCCGATCAGGAAGCGATCGCAAGCACCGAAGATCGGCGCAAGGAAAATCGCCGCAAAGAAGAAGAAGTTTCCGGGCAGGAAGGCCGAGTGGATGTGGCCGCCCTAGCAACTGCGGGCTTGCCGAAGGATGTAACGCCGGAAGAAATTGCAGCCATCGCGGCGGCCGCGGCACAGGTTCAATCCACGATTTCATCGGCGAGCGAGCGGGAGGAAGCAGAGACGCACTCCCAGGCTTTTGTGCCCGCTGATCGCGCTTTGGACTCGCAGGCTACAAACAAGATCGAGGAAAAGATCCAAGGAGCGTCTGAAGTCGCGCGCGAAGATCGAATTGAAGATCGAAGCGAAGATCGAAGCGAAGCTCGGGAAGAAGACTTAAAAAAAGAAGAAGCGGTCGAGGTCCCGGCAAATCCCGCCGATCTGATCGCAGCGCTTGCTTCTCTGGAGCCTGTCAACGGACATTCCTGGCATGCGGTCCAGCCCGGAAACCATTCGGGACATTCGTCGGAAGAATCAGCGGATGTGCCGGTCACGATGGCAGTAGCGTCGGCAGCAGCGGCCGGGTCTTCGGCATCGCGCTGGACAGTGGTTCCGATGGCGATCGATCCCGAGGAAGCGGCAGTTTCTCTCGAACTCGAGATGCAGAAGGCCTACGCGGCATTTGCCGCCGCCGAGTACAAGGCCGAAGACCAGCACGGAGAACATGAGGCCGGCGCAACGGAAGGCACGGAAGATTCCCAGGCGATCTCTGCGGCCGAACCTGGCTCTGTCGTCTCCATCGCGGAGCCGGAGCTGGCAAACGCTGTGCAGGAAGTGGCAGGCGCCGCAGACGATGCAGTGGGCGCTGCGGTCACCGAACTGGTAGCAGTCGCCGCCTCGTATTCCGAAGCTCAGCCGGAGACGCAACCGCCCCCAGCCGGATTAGTCGAAGAGTTATCGTCCAACAGCGGGGCTATGACCCACGTTACTGAATTTGTTTCGGCACACGGAAGCGCTGTTGCCGAACCCGTGCAGCCGGAGGATCAGACCTCGCGCACTCTGGACCACACTGTTCCAAACGAGGGGGAGAAGACTTGCGAGACGAGCAATTCTGAGACGAACACGCCTGAATCTCAGCCAGAAACCAGCCCTGTCATGGCAGAGACTGCACCAAGCGAATCTGCTGCGGGAGACTTGGCAAATATGGCAGAGAAGAAGGAATCGGACTTGGTAGCCACGACAGCGGCCGCTTGGGCCACCTGGCGGCAGATTCGTGAGACTGGCAGTCCGAGCGGCAATGGTGCGCGACCGGCGAAGGTAGACAAGCAGCAAGATCAAGATGAAGCTGACGAGCCCGCGCATTCTCCTGAAACGTCAGCGATGGCTGTCGCGGCGGGTGCAGAGAAAAGTCCGGAAGAGGTAGCTGCGGCGTCCAGCGCCGAATCCAAGGCCATCGCTAATATCGTGGACAGCGTCCTGGCCGAACTCCGGCCGAAGATTGCGGAAGAAATCGCCAGGAAACTCTCCGCCGACAAGAAGTAAATCATCCGCCGTCTGCACGCCGCTCTCGACTTGAAAATATCCAAGCTGACTTCTGTCCCCTCTCATTTGCCCCTTCTTTTCTCGCAACTGTGAGATCAGTTCTTGGAACCTCCCAGAATCTGCTCCCGAGGGTCGCTCGGATCACACACGGCGATGGCGCCCGCATATCCCAGACATTAGCTTCGTTTCCGAGTCTGGAGGCTGCCTTTCCTACCTGTGCAACTTTGTTCATCTTGACGCTCCGTCTAAACCTGTGGAAGACTCCTCCTGCGTTTCGTAGCAGAGGAGGGATTCATCATGACGTTCGCCGGCAACTTAAGGTGGTCGCGACGCTCTCAAGCGAGGAAATTCTGTTTGCTGGCAGTTCCTCTATGGCTGTGTACTCTTGTGGCGGCGCAGACTCCCACATTTGTTTCGTTTGACGCCCCGGATGCTGGGAAGGGCACGTATCCGGTAAAAATCAATAAGAACAGTGTCATCGCGGGATGGTACTTAGATTCACACACTGTCGCGCACGGATTCGTTCGCATGGCCAACGGCCAGATCACTGAGTTTGATGCTCCGGGAGCGACGTACACGTATTCCAATGACATCAACTCGCTTGGACAGATCGTGGGAACAACGAGTACTCACGCCTTCTTGCGCCGGGCGAACGGAGTATTTATAAAGATTGCAGTTCCCGGCGCCGTAAACACGAATGCCCAGGGGATCAATGACTCAGGCGCAATTACCGGAGCGTACAGCGATTCCGCCGGATTATGGCACGGTTTTCTGCGAGATGGAAGCGGGGCCTATACTTTTTTCGATGCTCCCGATGCGGGTACCCAGAGTGCCGCGGGAACGACGCCGATTGCGATCAACGCCAGTGGTGAAATTGTAGGATATTATCGCGATTCTACCTCTATCTATCACGGGTTCGTTCGCGATCCTTCCGGCGCCCTCACGGAGTTCGACGCACCTGGGACGTGGTTCGGCTCCACTCTCCCCGCCATTAACGGAAATGGGGAGGTGATTGGAAATTATAGCGACGTCAGCTACGGGTCCCACGCTTTCCTGAGGGATGCGGCGGGCAACATTACGACGATCGATATGCCGGGAGCCAACGGAACTCTGGCCCGTGGGATTAATGACCGCGGGGCCATTGTAGGTACGGTGGGAAAATCGCGTGTGGCCGGATACACCGGTTTTCGCCGAGACTCCGCTGGCAACTTCGTCCTCGTGACAGCGCCGCCAAACAATGGGACGACGCCGACCAGCGTTAACCTCAATAGCATCACGGGATGGTATTACGACGCGAGTTTCGGCATTCACGGCTTTGTGCAATAGAAAACACGCCGCGCAGATCGATCCGACTCCCCGCTTCGGGGAGTCTTGTGTACTTCGGCGAACGCTGTTAGGGTTCTCACCCCGCGGTCGGTTTGACCCTTCTTTTCTCTCACCTGTAAGATCGAATTTCATCAGTGTTTAACGCTTGGCACACTTCTTCCGGTCCGGATCCCGGATCACCGATGGCACAGGTGTGGGAAAAGGGAATTTGGAACTACCCTGTGAACCCCCGTGTCCTTTGTGGTTAAGGTTCTTGTCTCTAAGCGTCAACTACTGATTGCGAGCGAAATTCCCGATGCCCCACGATCTGCCTAAATCCTACGAGCCAGGCGCGATTGAGACGCGCTGGGCCGAGTACTGGATCAAGGAAAAACTCTTCTCCGTGCCCACGCCGCGGGAAGGCGAGACGCGGCCGGTGTTCACCCTGCTGTTGCCGCCGCCGAACGTTACTGGGCGGCTGCACATGGGGCACATGCTCAACCAGACGCAGATGGACATCATCGTGCGCTGGCACCGCATGCGCGGCTTCGTCACCCTGTGGCTGCCAGGCACGGATCATGCCGGCATCGCCACGCAAATGATGGTCGAGCGGCAGCTTGCCAGCGAAGGCAAGAATCGGCGCGACCTGGGGCGGGAGAAATTTGTTGAGCGCGTGTGGGAGTGGAAGAGGCTCTACGGCGGCGCCATCCTCGACCAGATGAAGCGGCTGGGCGCGTCCGTCGATTGGGACCGCGAGTACTTCACCATGGACGAGAACCTTTCGCGCGCCGTGCGCGAGGTGTTCGTCCGCCTGTACGAAGAGGGGCTGATCTATCGCGGAAAGTACATCGTGAACTGGTGTCCGCGATGCGAGACAGCGATTTCCGACCTCGAGGTAAAGCACGAAGAGGTGGCCGGCAAGCTGTGGGAGATTCGCTATCCCGTTGTCGGAACGGATGAGTTCATTACCGTCGCGACCACGCGTCCGGAGACGATGCTGGGCGACGCAGCCGTTGCGGTGAACGAAAAGGACGAACGCTACACCCATCTGCACGGAAAGAAAGTTTTGCTGCCGTTGATGCAGCGTGAGATTCCCATCATCACCGACGAGTTGGCGCAGCCGGAGTTCGGCACAGGTGCAGTGAAGGTGACGCCGGCGCATGATCCCAATGACTTTGAAGCCGGCAAGCGTCACAACCTGCCGCAAATTGATGTGATGGACGAGCACGCGCGCATGAATCAGAATGCCGGCGCATACGCGGGGCTTGATCGCTTCGAGGCGCGCAAGCGCGTGCTGGCGGATCTGGAGGCGCAGGGATTTCTGGTGGGCGCAAAGGACTACACCATCTCCCTGGGCAAGTGCGACCGGTGTGGCTCGGTGGTCGAGCCGCGCTTGTCGGAGCAGTGGTTCATCAAAATTCAGCCGCTCGCCGATCGCGCCATAGAGGCCGTCGAGAGCGGCGAGATCACGATCATCCCCGACAACTACCGCCAGATTTATCTGAACTGGATGAACAACATCCACGACTGGTGCGTGTCGCGGCAACTGTGGTGGGGGCATCGCATTCCGGCATGGACTTGCGCAGACTGCAAGGAAGTAACCGTCGCCCGCGAAGCGCCGGTAAAGTGTCCAAAGTGCGCGGGCAAGAACCTTGAGCAGGTTTCCGACGTGCTCGATACATGGTTTTCGTCCGGCCTTCTGCCGTTCACAACCTTAGGCTGGCCGGAGAAGACGCGCGACCAGGCAGTTTTCTACCCGACCACGCTGCTGATTACTGCGTACGAGATCCTGTTCTTCTGGGTGGCGCGCATGATCATGTTCGGATGCCACTTCATGCAGGGGCACGAGCAGGACCCCGCGATCAAAACGGCCAGCGGCTGGGCGGATAAAAAGAACGACAGCGTTCCCTTCCGGCAGGTTTACATTCACGCGCTGGTGCGCGATGCCGACCGGCAGAAGATGTCGAAGACGAAGGGCAACGTGATCAATCCGCTCGATATCATCGAACGCTTCGGCACGGATGCCACGCGCTTCACGCTGGCTGCCATGGCTTCGCCGGGGACGGACATAGCGTTCAGTGAAAGCCGGACGGATGGATATCGCGCTTTCGCCAACAAGATTTGGAACGCAGCACGGTTCATGTTCATGAACGTGGATCGAATCGGCTCGTGTGGCGCGGACACTCCTTTCCGCGAGCTCTCGCCAACAGCCAGAGGCATCTCCAAGTTCACACTGACCACGCTAGAAGATCGCTGGATTCTTTCGCGGTTCAACCGCGTGACCAAAGACGTTAACGAGGCGCTCGAAACTTATCGCTTCCACGAGGCTGCGAATCGCATCTATGACTTCTTCTGGGGAGAGTTCTGCGACTGGTATCTCGAACTTATTAAGCCTCGATTGAACTTCGAGGAAGGCGCAGACCAGGCTCCGGCGCGAATCGCATGTGCGAATCTGGTCAGCTTGTTCGATGCGTCGTTGCGATTGCTGCATCCGGTGATGCCGTTTATAACCGAGGAAATCTGGCAGGCAATCTATGAGGGCCAGGCTCCGCTGAAGTCGATTGCGCTGGCGGGATATCCGCAGGCAGATGAAAAACAGTTCAACCTGGCTGCTGAGACGGAGATGGCGATTCTGCAGGATTTGATCGTCACGGTGCGAAATCTGCGCGCAGAGTTGAAAGTCGAGCCCAAGGTGAAGGTTCCGATCGACGTCTTCGCACACGAGCCGCAGATTCGCCAGATGATTGAGCAGAATCACGGCGCAGTCGAGCGCTTGGCGAACGTGGAGAGAATCACGTTTGCGGAAGGTTCACTGGCCAAACTGGCGGGTGCGCGCAGCACGGCGCGGTTCGACGTGCACGTGATCTATGAGAGAAAGATTGACATTTTGGCCGAGCGCGAACGTTTGAAGAAAGAATTGGAAAAGATGGAGAAGGAGTTCGCGAACAACCAGAAGCAGTTGGACAACGAGCAGTTTCTAGCCAAGGCGCCGGTGAAAGTTGTCGAGGGCCTGCGCAATCGGGCCGCAGAACTGGTGGTTTTGCGCGATAGAACAAGGACTAAGCTGGAAGAATTAGGGTACTAAGATGTGGGGACAGCCGCCGCCGGCTGTCGGGAGAGCGCAGCTCGACTCGGGCGAAAAAAAAGCTGCGGGTCTTTGACCCGCGGACAGCCGAGGCGGCTGTCCCCACGTGTTACTTCGTGCGATATGGACTGGAATTCACGACGCATCACCGCGATTTTAGAGAACGCGCTGCTCGAAGACCGGGCCACGCGCGATGCGACCAGCTATGCCTGCATCGATGCTAACCAGAGAGCGTCGGCAACAATTCTTGCCAAGCAGGACTGTATCCTCGCGGGGATCGGGTGTGTGAGCCGCATCCTTGACGTGTACGCGATGCTCGACGGCGCTGTGACCGCGCACTACGAAGTGACCACCCATCCGGAAATTTTCGACGGAGTTCGCCTACACAAGGGCCAGTCGGTGGCCGTGATCCGCCACAACGCCCGCGTGATCCTTTCTTGTGAACGGGTGATCCTCAACTTCCTGCAGCGCATGAGCGGGATCGCGACCCTGACCCGCAAGTTCGTCGAAGCAGTGTCGGGCACGAAGGCGCGCATTCTCGACACGCGCAAGACAGCGCCCGGACTGCGCGTGATCGACAAGAATGCGGTGCGCTGTGGCGGCGGGCAGAATCACCGGCTCGACCTCTCCGATGGCGTGCTCATCAAAAATAATCACATCGCGCTGGCCGGCGGGATCGTGCCAGCGCTCGAGCGTGCAGTCAAGAATCGCCGCGGCTCGCAGATCATCGAGGTCGAGGTGCGCACGCTGGACGAACTCGAGCAGGCACTGACTCACGGAGCAGAGGCGCTACTCTTGGACAACATGTCCCCAGAGGATGTGCGCCGCGCGGTCGAACGCTGCTCGAAGCTGGAACACCGCGTTCCACTGGAATGCTCCGGCGGTATCCGCCTGGAAAATGTCCGCGCGTATGCCGAGACCGGCGTCGATTTCATCTCAGTCGGATTGCTGACACACTCGCCGCAAGCGGCGGATATGAGCATGCGGGTAGTTCCCGCCCAGTAGGAATTGTTGTACATGTCCGGGTTTGTTCAGCGAGGCGGCTGCTCTTATCAAGGTGGAGGTCTATTCCGCCCGCTCGTTTGTTGTTTCCGTCGCGTTCACGCATAATCCCTGCATCGGTAAGACAGACACAATTCGGCAGAGCCGTCGCTTGCGCGCCCGTGGGCCCGCTTCACAGGAGCACAGGCCGCAGCCGACCGACGTTCGTCTCGGCCGCGTCGTACGACTTCTAATGGAGCACGCCACGGTCGTCGTGAGCGGCACAAAGATCGCGCAGGAAATTTCCTCGACCCGCTCAGAGGTTTGGCGACTCATCCAACAACTCCGCGGATTGGGCGTGGATGTGGCTGGGCATGCGGCAACCGGCTATCAGCTGCGCTCCGTTCCTGATTTGCTGTTGCCGGAAATTCTGCGGCCCTTCCTTCGCGGCACCATCTTCGACGCGCAACTCCATCATTTCTACAAAATCGGCTCGACCAACACGGCTGCCATGGCCGCCGCGGCCGGAGGTGCTCCCGAAGGCAGCGTCTTCCTGGCTGAAGAGCAGACTGTGGGACGCGGCCGTGGCGCTAACGCCTGGCACTCCGAGCGATCGGCTGGCATCTATTGCTCTCTAGTTTTGCGCCCGGCACTGCCGCCTTCGGAAGTGCTGGTGCTCTCGCTCGCTGCCGGACTGGCCGTGCAGGCGGCGATTCAACAAATTGATTCCCGCGTGAACGTCGACCTGAAGTGGCCGAACGATCTGCTGATTGCGGGCAAGAAAGTCTGCGGAATTCTCACCGAGATGAATGCGGAAGCGACGCGCGTCCGCTATATCGTGGTCGGCATCGGAATAAACGTGAGCCAAGCGACGTTCCCGAAGGAACTGGCGGATCAGGCCACGTCGTTACGGCAAGTGACCGGAAGCGAGTGGTCGCGTGTAGAGCTCACGGGAGCTTTGCTAAAATCACTCGACGGGGAATATCGTCAGTTGCTCGGGCAGGCCGATGCCCGGCGGTCAATTTTACGGCGCTTTTCGGGGCATTCTTCGTGGGTACATGGCAAAGCGGTTCGAATCGAGGAGAATGGCTCAGGCCTCGAAGGAATAACAGAGGGCTTGGATGACCGGGGCTTCCTGCGTGTGCGCACAGTAAATGGAGTGCAAACGGTATTGAGCGGAACAGTAAGAGAAAAGTGAAAAGATCTCTTCTACGTATCAGAGTCGTCCGAAGTCTGAGGTCCGAAGTCTGAGGTCCGAAGTCTGAGGTCCGAAGTCTGATGTCTGAGATCCGAAGTCCGATAGCGGTACGCAAACATGCTCCTGGTCGTCGATGTCGGCAATACCAACACGGTGCTGGGAGTATTCGCCCGCGTCGCCAATGCGAGCGGAGCGCTCGACGGACCTCCGTCCTACGATCGGCTGGTAGCCCACTGGCGAGTGGCCACCAGGCAAGCCAGCACGGTCGACGAATACGGAGTGCTCTTCCGGAATCTGTTTTCCATGGCCAGCCTCGAAGTTGCGGAGATCCACGGCATCGTTATCTCTTCAGTAGTGCCGCCTCTCGACCCTGTGCTGCGCCAGGTCTGCGAGCGTTATTTTAACTCCAAGCCGCTCTTCATCGAGCCCGGCGTCAAGACCGGCATGCCCGTGCACTATGACAATCCGGCGGAGGTGGGCGCCGATCGCATCGTGAATGCGGTGGCTGCGTTCGAAAAGTACGGCGGACCCTGTGTAGTCGTGGA